>VFQQ010001834.1_pt1 | contig 27215 bp, 47 predicted proteins | sample 3512341 | NCBI WGS metagenome assembly VFQQ01 (sample SAMN10412373, study PRJNA504923) | tailings metagenome | isolation source: Relicate 2 Philex TSF1 revegetated site | place: Philippines: Tuba, Benguet | collected 2017-08-29
TGTTGTGGGGCGGGTGGGTGGGTGGTGGGGAGGGGAATGGGTGGAATGAAGTGCCAGGTGGTTGTGGGGGTGGTTGCATGGCGCTGTTCGTCACCAACACCCCCGCAACCCCCCAACCACACCCCCCAACCAACCACAACCCCCCAAACGCACCTTCTGCAGCAGCTCGGGGCGCGCCAGCAGGTCCTCTGCGCTCACGTCCAGGTCGGCCAGCAGCAGCGCAAAGGCGCGGTCGGTGGGGGCAAACAGCGTGGCGCGCAGGGAGCGGTCGGACAGGGCGGCGCCCAGGCCCGCAGCCTGATCAGGGGGTTGGAGGGAGGTGGGGGAGGGGAGGCAGGGTGAGCACTCTCTTGCTGTGCGCAACGCAACGCAAGCAAGCAAGGCCCACAGAGCAAGCGAGCAAACAGACGACAGAAGGCAAGCAAGCGAGGCGCCACAAGTCGACCAACCAGCCACCCACCCCCACCCCCACCTGTGCGGCGGCCAGCAGGACGGAGAAGTTGCCGGCCTGGGTCAGCACGTCGGCGGCGCTGAGGCACTGGGCGGGGATGGCGGTGGGGGTGCCCACACCTGCCTGGTCGCCGTGGCCAAACACCTGTTGATTGAGGAGGGAGGAGAGTGGGGAGGGAGGGTGGGCGAAAAGCGTGGGGACAGTGGGGAGAGGGGCAGACAGGCGCAGCTTGGAGAGCAGAGCAGGCAAGCGACAGCCGGGGCGCTATTGCGTTGCTCCCCCCTATTCAAACACCCACCTGGCGAGCGGCGGAGATCTTGGCATCAACAATGTCGCGCAGGCCGGACACCTGCTCAGTGCGAGGGTGAAGGTGAGGGAGCAGTGAGCCGTAAGCGGCAGGGGCAAGTGAGCAGCAGGGCGCCAGTTGCAGGCTGCTGCCAAAGTTTGATGTCAAATGCCCCTGCTGCTTGCTTGCCATGCCCAGCACCCAGCACCCACCTTGGCCTCGTGGATGTTCTTCACGCCCTGCACGCCAGCGTGCACAGCGTCGCCCACAGCGCCGGCCACATCGCCCACGGCGCCCACGGTAGCGCCCGCCACGTCCTTGGCGCCATCCATCATGGAGCCCATCTTGTCCATGCCCTGCAGCTTGCGCATGCCGTCGCCGTGGTGGAAGACCTGCAAGGGGGGAGGGCAGCAGAGGGGGAAGGGCAGGGAGGAAGGGTGTGAGTGTGGAGGGCCGAGGGATGGGCGAGGAAGGGAGGAGCAAGGGGTGAGCAAGGGGAGAGCAACGAGGGAGAAGCAGGCAAGGGAGGAGCGAGCAAGGCGTGAGCAAGGCAAGAGCAAGCAAGGGAAGAGCAAGTGAAGAGCAAGCAAGGAGGAGCAAGCCAAGCCACCCACAACCGCAGGCCAACCGCCGCTCCTGCTGCCGCCCGCCTGCCCTCTTGTCCCTTGCTCACCTGGCGAGCAGCGGAGATCTTGGCCTCGACCACCTCGCGGATGCCGCTGATCTTGGCCTCGTGGATGTTCTTCAGGCCCTCAAAGCCTGCCTGCATGGCGTCGCCCACGGCGCCCGCCACGCCGCCAACGGCGCCGACGGTTGCGCCAGCCACGTTCTTGGCACCATCGGCCATGGCACCCATCTTGTCCATGCCCTGCAGCTCGCGGGCTGCTGCTGCGCCGCACACAAGTGCGAGCAGCAGCAGGGGGGCCGCGCGCACCATGGCTGGCGGCTGCTGAGCGGGGTCCAGGGAAAGGGAGGGAGCCGAGCGGCGGCGGTGGGCGGCGGTGCTTTGCTCTGGCTTGAAAGGAAGGGGAGAGTGGCCTGAACTGCAGCAGTCGCCTACTCATATACGCCCGCGCTGAGCTGGCGGCCCTTGGAGGGCCGAGGGGCGGTCTGGGCAGGCGCGTCTTGGACCGGGCCGGCCCGCATGAGCTGGGGCCCTGCCGGGACGCTGGACAGGTCCATGATGACGATCGAAGGAAGGAGCAGAGCCGGATGAGCTCAGAAACCCAGAAACAGCCGACGGGGAGAGAGGGCAACCGCCGCCTCATGCGGAGCCCCGAGGCAGCCACTGATCCGGCCCCTGCCTGCAACAACTGCACCCGCCGTCACATATCATTACACAAGAAGGGACGAGGACCCTCGCATGTCAGGAATACAGGTGTTTTCGGGTTGGCGGCATTGCGGCCGGGCGAGCGGCGGCAAAGGGGGAGCAGAGCAGAGCAAGCGGGCAGAACGTACACAAGCGCAAAGAGTACAGGCCATCCATGGCGCCAAACAGAGAAGGGGAGGTTAGGGCAGAGGCATTTTGGAAAAGCACGCTGTTCATTTCAGGGCCAAGGTAACGGGCGCGGACCAGCGGGCGCCACGCGCGCCCGTCAGCAGCGGCCGGCCGCCAGCATAGCCGCAGAGGGTTTGCGAAAACTGTGCGCTACGCATACGACACAAAGAGAGACTATTAGAGGCTAATGAAAGGTAGCTAGTGAGGGGGCAGGGAGCGCAGCGTTATGTATCGTGCCTAACATGTCCTGCTAACCTAGAGCCGGCAGGGAATGGCCCTGCAACGGCTGCTGTTGCTGCTGCTGGTGGCGGCTGGCTCGGCGCGAGCCTGCAGCAAATGGTGAGCGTCACCAGATGCCCACTGCACCATCATACGCGCCGCTGACAACCACCGTGTCGTCGGCTGCCGCCAGCACGCGCACTGCATCATCATGCCCCTCCGCCTTGCGCACGCACTGCCACGAGGCGAGGTCCCAGAAGCTGCAGAGCGGGCGGGGTGGGTGGAGGCACGTTGTCAAGGGGGCGTGCGTGCCGGCAACGTGGCGCACGGCGCTGCAAACATTTGCGGCCTGCCCAGCCGGCTGGGAAACAGTCCTGCATTCATCTTCATGCTACTAAACCAAATGCAAGCTGCGCTGCACCAGGCAGGCACCATAGCACTGCTGCCGCCCCATGCCGGTACACCCTTGCGAGCTGCGACAGTGCGTCTCACCGAATGGTGGTGTCGTAGCTGCCGCTGGCCATGAACAGGTCGCCCACCGCCAGCGCCAGCACCGCCTCGTTGTGCCCCTCCAGCACCTTGGTGCACGTCAGCGTCTCCGCAGACCACACCTGCGGGGGAGGATAGGTGTGAGGGATGAGCAGGCTGAAGCAGTCAAATGCGGCACTCCATGTGCTGGCTCTCGCAGACCCACCCAGGCTCCCCACACGCTCCAGCCAGCTACGCCACACCCTGCAGCAACTGCCTCTCTGCCCGCTGCCCCAGCCTCACCCGCACGGTCTTGTCCCACGACCCCGAGAAGAGGCAGTTGTGCCCAACCGCCAGCACTCGCACGTTGTCCTCGTGCCCCTCCAGCGTGCGCAGGCATGTCAGCGTGTTGGCGTCCCACGCCTGCAGGGGATGGGGCAGGCGGAAGGCGCACACAAGCAACATGAGATTTGGCCCAAACAGAAGACGCAGACAAGCATGTGCAGAATGGCCAATCAGCGCTGGTCCGACGACTGACCAGCATCTCCAGCCGTGCGCCCATGTTCCTGCACCAAGCGCGTGCCACCCAGCCCCTTGCTCCACACACCACCCCTGCATGGCTCTCACCCGTATCGTGGTGTCGTCGCTGCCCGAAAACACAATGGAGTCGGTGGCCGCCAGCGCGCGCACCGCGCCGCTGTGCCCAGCCAACGTTGCCAAGCAGCGGTGCGTGTGGACGTCCCACACCCGCACCTGCACAGGTTTGATTGCATAGTTGGAGGCAGGTGGGTGTAAGAGGAGGAGGGTGCAGTGGCAGCCAGCAGCAGTGGCAGCAGCAGCCGCTCAGGGCAACATGCAGGGCTTCTCAGCATCTCAACCCTTGATTTGCTACGTCACCAGCACATGGCCACGCAGCAGCAGCACGGCGGCAGCACCCACACCAGCAGCAGCCATTACAGTTAGCACGCACTGTCTTGTCGTACGAGCCGCTGAACACCTTGTCGCCGCAGCGCACCAGCGTGCGCACGGGGCCCTGGTGCCCCGACAGCGTGGCCAGGCACGTCAGGTTCTCCGCATCCCACACCTGCCAGGGGCATTTGGAGATGGCACGGCAAACAGTGCTGGTTGGTTGGAGGTTGTTGGGAGCGGCAGCTGCCCAACAGCCTTGGCTGGTCATCTGGCTGTGCTCTGCAGAGCTTCTCCACTCCAGCACTGCACTCCAGCTCGGCGGGCAAAGGCGCTGCCCACCTTGAGCGTGCCGTCGTAGCTAGCTGAGAAGACCTTGTTGCCCGCCACCGTCAGCGCGCGCACTGCGTCTGTGTGCCCCGTGAGCGTCTTATCCCGCTGCACAGGCAGTGAGGGCACAGGAGCAGGCAGGTTAGCACAGTGGTCAGGGAGTCAATCCACTGTGGCAGGCGCAGCGCTTGAGAAGCAGACGGAGCACGGCTTGGAGCCGCAGCAAGTCCCCAGCCGGTGTTCTGCCTGCAGGGCTGCTTCTTTCTGCTGCCCCATCCTGTGGCCCTGATTGCATTTGTTAATCCCTTCTGCCGCACCTGCAGCGTGTCCAGGTTCCACACACGGATGGAGAAGTCGTACGACCCCGAGAACAGCCGGTTGCCGCAGATGGCCAGCGACAGCACAGGCCGCGTGTGGCTCTCCAGCACCTGCGGCCGATGGGTGAACAGCGGCACGTGCGGCAGCACAGGTTAGGGGCACAGCAGAGACTGCCAGACTGCCACTTCCTTGCTACAGCGAGCACCCCAACCTGCCTGCAGACTGCCTGTGCAGAGCTGTGTGCACCGAGGCTCCCTCCTGCTCAGCCAATTCAGCGCCACCCGCCCGCCCACCCGCACCTGCACGCAGCGCCGGGTGTTGAGGTCCCACACCCGCACAGTCTTGTCTGCTGACGCGGTGTAGACGCGGTCGCCGTGCACCTCAATCGCCCAAATGATCTCCGTGTGGCCCTGCAGGCCAGTTGAGGTGGGCGGGTTGGTGGGTGCAGGGAGAGAAGGGTTGGTTGCTCGGTGGCAGCTGCGCTTGTCTACCGCACTTGAGGCACCCAGGAGCATGCCACACTGTTCCGCAACATCTGCAGCAGAGTGCAAACAGCGATGCAGCCGGAGCGCCCCACCGCCCCACCGCCGGCCACAGCAGCGGTCTCACGTGCAGGATGTTGCCAGCGCGGCCCTCGTCCCACTTGAACACGGGCTGCGGCGGCGGCTGCGTGACGCGCTCCGGCAGCTTGACGCCGTTGGCGGCCGCCCAGTCCAGGATGGCTGAGCGCAGCGCAAAGTTGGGCGTGAGCTCCAGGTGCCGCAGGCGCATGCCCGTCACCGGGCACGTCTTGTGCCCCTGCGCCAGCCACCGCTCGATGCTGGCGCGGTCGTAGGTGTGGCCGGTGGCCAGGATCACGGGGTCGGACTGCGCAGGTCAAATGCAGGGGAGGTCAACGAGTGAGGGCGGGCTGTGGGCGACCAAAAGGGGAGGAAGGCGGCAGCACCCACGTGTGCACGGCGGATACCGCGGCTCCGGGACGGCCGCCTGCGCAGCACCCACCACCGCCGAGTGGCTGGCGCACCATGATCTCCATTGACACCGGGCACACGAACGAGGTGGGGATGGGCTTGCCGTCCAGGCTCTGCACGCTGGCCTGCAGGCGGGGGAAGCGGCGGCAGCTGGCGGAGGCTGGGAGGGCAGGCGGTGGCGGCGACGCGGCGGCAGGTGGGCGCGTGCGGCCCCCTGGCGGGCTCCCGGGCAGCTCCACCGCCGCGACATGATCAAGCCTAGGCCGAACAAGGTCAGCAGCAGCGCTGGCCCGCCTTTGGGCCGCTCACCTCCGCCGCAAGGCCCCCGGGGGCCGCGGCGCCGCTGCCGGGCGCCCCCTGGGACGCCACGGGGCTGGGGGCCGGCTGGGTGGGCATGGCCGGTGGAACAGCGCGCTGTGGAGGTTGTGCGTCCTCAGAAGAGAGACTCGGGGAGTCTGCACGCCTCAGCAGGCTGCCAAATAGACCCCCTGGCTTTCGGGCGGCCATCAGAAGGCCAGAAATGGGCGGGAGGGGCAAGTCCTGCCCAAAGAGGGGGCACACCCTGCCGGTGCGTGATGCAGCCTGATGCGGAGCTACCCAAGAGCCGATCAAGTGGCTGTGCAATCGGGGTCCTGTTCAGGTCCTTTCCTCCGAAGCTGAGCTGGCTTGCAATGCAAGCAGGCTGCCAGGGCTTGCAAGCCCACCCAAGCACCCCTGATCACACTCCAGCACTGCCAAATAACATTCAGGCACAGCCCATGCCGCCCCAGGTGGCCCAGCAGCAACCCTAGCAACGCAACAGGTGTAGCCATGGCGGCAGGGCCTGTAAGGAAGAGCCCCTACGAGCCTGGCCTATTCTTCGTCTCTCCTGAGCCCGGCACCACCCTGCAAGACCACTCCACGCAATGGCAGGTGCGCCCAACCGGTGTTAATCGGTGTCGCAGCAACCTGAGGCCCACCCTGCTAGCTTGAAAGGCAGCCAGACAGTGGTCTAGGGTTACGGCAGGCCGGGGGAGGCCGCCAGGAGGCAGCACCGCCCCGTCCGCCCAGCCGCCGCCGCTGGCACGCTCGGGACGACTCGCAGCCTCCTTGCTCATGTCGGCTGGCCATGCTGCAGGTGGGGGAGCGCTATGAGCTGCTCAAGGTGCTGGGCTACGGCTCGTACAGCGCCGTGGTGCTGGCGCTGGACAGGTCGACCGGCGAGAAGGTGCGGCCACTGCCGCTGCACTGTATCATTAAGCAAGCGTGCTGGCATGAAGCAGATGGGCAGGAGCAAATGGTGCTGACGTGCCAGGGTGGCATGGCACTGCTGGCAACGCATGGTAGGATAGATCATGCCTTCGACTCGCAAGCTGCTGTTGCCACAGGGGTGCCCACCATGCAGCCCGTCATGTTGCTCTGCTTCGTAAGCTGCCGTGTGCTCCAATGCACCCTCCGCTGGCTGGCAGGTGGCGCTCAAGCGAGTGGGCGATGTGCTGCAGTCGCCCGACCAGTGCAAGCGCGTGCTCCGAGAGATCTGCATCCTGCGCCGCTTGTGAGTGGGCTGTTTCCTGGCCTTGGTGACTCGTGCCGGTCTTGCAGGGGACTCTGGCTACTAGCTTGCAAGCAGCTGGCTGCTGCCGACTGCAAACTGTAGACTTGCATGTTGACCCTCATCAGTTTGCTGCCTACTGCTGCCTGTAGGCGCCACCCCAACCTGATTGGCATTCGTGATGCGTTTGTGCGCCCCTCTGCCACGGGCCAGGTGGGCTGCCTGCTGGAGTGGTTTGGGCGGGCGGGCTTGCTAGGCATCAGCTGCCAGAGCAGGCAGCGGCATGACGATTCATGTATGCACAGCAACTCGCATGATCTTGGAAGTCGCAGCCCGGCGAGCCGACTTCATGCTCTTGCCACACTCGCCTGCTGCAGTGCCGGCTCATCGGCGGCAAGCTGGTCAACCTGAGCGTGGATGTGTACATCGCGATGGAGCTGGCTGCTGGGGGAGACCTGTTCCACTTGAGGGGCCAAATGTCGGGTGAGCATAGGGGGGACCTGCTCCACTTGAGGGGCCAGATGTCGGGTGAGCATGGTGCTAGCTGGCGGATGGGGGAGACCTGTTCCACTTGAGGGGGCAGATGTCAGGTGAGCATGGTGCTAGCTGGTGAATGGCGCGAATGGCATGTGGAGTCTGTGCACGCTCCGAGGTCGGCATGTGCAGTCAGTGCACACTCCAAGAGCGAACCCCTTTGGGCAGCAGCTAGGCAGCAGCAGCTGCTGCTGCTGCTCCTCTCACCCAACGCTGTTTATCTCCTCTTTGTATCCTGCAGCTGACGAAGTGAAGGGGCTGATGTGGCAGCTGCTCATCACCATCAAGTACCTGCACTCGCAGCACGTGTGGCACCGGGACATGAAGTCGCAGGCACGTGGGTGGGGATTCATGGGGTGCATGGGTCATGACGTTGATGAGCCATGGCATGCCTGTGCTGTGGCGCATGTGTGACGACATGTCTGTGCAATGACATGCATTCACAGCAGTGCATCATGCAGAGTTGCGTGCCAGCGCGAAATGTTGCATGTTGCAGTCGACATGCTGGGCCAATCACACTGCCATTCCACCTTGCTCCCCACAGAACGTGTTCGTGGTGCACGAGAACGGCGAGCGCATCGTCAAGGTAGGGCGGCACGTGCTTGGCAGAGGAGATATTGCCTCCGGTGCATGTGGACGAGTGAAAGGCAGCATGCAGCGGCCGCTCAGGCTGCCAAGGTACTCGCATGGCATGTCATGCCTGGCTGCATTCCGACAGCCATGGCATCAACAGATGGCTTCATGAGCAGCAGGCATGACTGCGACCTATTTTCATGGCTAGCTGCAGTGCCAATGGCATTTACGGCTGGCTTTGTACAGAGCAGCCATCACTGCAATGTGCCTTCATGGCTGGCTACATTTGAACAGCATTAAGGAGTGCAACGCCACTTCATGGCCACCGTCTCATGGCTGCTGCCACATACTTCTTTTGCATGGGTGAATCGGCATGGCTTTTCATCTCATGTCTGACCCGCCCCTGTCCTCTTCCCTGGGCAGATTGGCGACTTTGGCAGCGCGCGCTCGGCACAGCCGCAGGGCTACCCCTGGGCGGAGCAGGTGGGGTGCATGCTCCTTTCCCTCCTTTTGACACATGGTTTGAGCATGCAAGACTGCCGGTGGGCGGAGCAGGCGCGGCGCATGCCTTGTTTGCACAATGGCTCCTGCCAAAGCCTAGGCATTGCAATGCTTCCGCCCTGCATGCCCATGTTAAGGCTCTCAATATCTAGCTTCCTTTCCAACCAACTGCTGCAGCGTGCGCCTGACAAGGCGGAATCAGTGGAGCTGCCGCAACGGCGGCTGTCGCCGCTGCGCCCCGCCGACAGCTACGCCCAGATGAACGAGGCAATGCGGGTGAGCAGGTGTTGCTGTGGTCCGCTCCTGCAATCCAGCCATGCAGAGATGCCATGCCAGCAACATGTGGGCCGAGGCCATGCTGGATCCCTGATGTGTGCTGCACTACAGGAGGAGCGACATGATCTATGGGTCTGAGCCTTTGGAAGGCTAAACAGGACTGCGGCCTCACCCTCACAACACTGCGACCGCCTCACTTCTCCATTGAACCTGTCTGCGGTTCTGTCCCATTTTTTTCACAGCCCGAAGACCTGTATGCGCAACCCAGCGGCGGCCACAACAGCAAGGGCTCCGGATACAAGGCGCCCCTCACTCGCGTGGTGGCCACGCCCTGCTACCGGTGCGCTGGGTCAAATCATCAGGGCAGGGGATTGCTGCGCTCCTTGCAGGGCATAATGGCAGCGTAGCTCACCATGTACGCTGCCTGCCTTCCCCCTGCTTGCCTGGCAGCAGCCCAGAAGTGAGATGTTGCGCGACGCCATGCCAGTGCATGTCCAACCGACACATGCCTTCACAGCTAATCTTGTCATTGTGCCCTGCCGTGCAGCGCCCCGGAAGTGGTCATGTCGCGCGGCGGCTACACCGCCGCCATCGACATGTGGAGCCTGGGCTGCATTTTCGGCGAGCTGCTGCAGCGCATTGCGCATGTCGGCTCGGCGGCGACCCCCAACCTGCAGGCAAGGCGGTCTGCGCAGCCTGCTGCGCTAGCACTCATGCTGGCTGGTGCCATTTGTGGGACTGTATTGTGTGGCCACCGCCAGCTTGTGCCGTGCTACTGCCTGCCAAAGGTGCCCTGGGTGTGCCGATCCAGCATCATAGTTCGGTCCCGCCCACACACTGCCCGCAGGTGGCCCCGCTGTTCGCCATCCACGGGCTGCCCAAGACGCCTGGAGACGGAGAGAGCTTCCTGGGCGGTCCTGGCAATGAGATGACGCGCTCCGAGTTGCAGGCAAGTTGGTCGAGTCACAATTTGCACCTGCTTGTCTCCTTTGCCCCACATGGAAATCTAGATACATAGGAAATCAACACTAGGTACAATGTTTTAACATGTGCGCATACCTGCCCTTGCTGAACTGCTCCGCTGACCCAGTGCACCCACATGCTCTGCCAAGCTGACCCAGTGCACCCATCTTCCTCTCTTTTCTGTTCTCACAGGCGCTGTTTGCGGTCATGGGCACGCCCTGCTGGGCGGATGTGGCAGCTGTGGCCGAGTCTCAGTGGCGCCGATACCTGCACCACCTCCCCGGCCGCGCGCCCACCTTCTACCGCAGGCAAGTGTGCGGGGGAGTGCCCTGCAGGCCTGCTTGTGGGGCTGCGGCGGCAACTGGTGTGGCTTTATACTGATTGCCTTGCACTGTTGTGGGCGCGTCCAGAGCCACGGTCAACACATGCGGATTTGTTGGGCATGCTGTGGGCAACGGCCACTACCACTGCATTGGTAGCATTTGTGTCCTTCCTCGCAGGTTTGTGGCCGCCGGCGAGGCAGCAAGGGACCTGCTGTCGCTTCCGGCATGCTGAATAAAACGAGACTGCTAACTGGTTATCCCTCCCTGCAGGTTTGCGGCCGCCGGCGAAGCAGCAGTCGACCTGCTGTCGCGCCTGCTGGCGTTTGACCCCGCCCGCCGCTGCTCACCGGAGGAAGCACTTGCTCATGAGTACTTCGCGGACCTGTCAGTCAGCGAGGGCGGTGAGCAAAGAGGGCGTTGGTAGGGTATGGTGGCGCGTCGACACCTGCCAGTCAGCGAGGGCCTGGCACTAGGCTTGGTTTTTGTGTGGCACAGCTGGCGTTGGCTGAGTGCCCCAGGAGCATTCGCCCTGCCCTTGCCAACAAGATGCAGCAGCCAGTCCCCCGCCTGCTCACTCCGCCGTACCACCACAAAGTGCCACTACCCCATGCCTCCGAATTTTACCACCAAGTGCCACCACCCCATGCCCCCCATTTTTGCCGCCCATGCAGGCAGCTTCGACGATCTGCTGCAGACCACGCCGCTGGCGCGCAGCCGGCGCAGCGGCGGCCTGCTGAGCAACGGTGCTGTTGGGTCGTTCGAGGATGTGCTAGCAGCGGGACTGGAGACGCCCCTCTCAGACCTGCAGCCCTACACGGTCCGCCCCCTTGCAATGGAGCCCTCGCTAGCAGCCATGGAAGAAGAGCCAGTGGCAGCAGACGAGGCAGCAGCGCCAGGTGGCACAGCAGGCACAGCAGGCGCAGCGGCGGCGGCAGCTGGGCAGGCGGCATCAGCAGCAGCGGGCGGTGAGCCTGGAAGCGCGCTGGCAGCACCCTTTGCTGCGCGCCTGCGCGTGGCCAGCGGCAGCGAGAGCGGCGGCAGCGGGCTGAGCGGGGGCGGTGCGGAGGGCGGGGAGGAGCCTCGGACATCGCCCTTTGTGGCCGCTGCGGATGCAGAGATGGCGGAAGCAGGCGCTTCGCAGCAGCGGGGCCAGGGGCAGCAGGGCCTGGCGGCCCTGCAGCGGCAGGCCCAGCAGACACAGCTGCAGCAGCCGCGGCGGGGCAGCAGGCAGTATTGGGAGGAGGCAGATCCAAGCAAGGCGCTTGGCATGCTGGAGGATGAGCTGCAGCAGATCACATGTGAGTGGCTGCAGCAGATCACATGGAATGCATGCCTGGGCATACTGCGTGTGTCTGCGTGTGGGGGCATGGCTGCCTGTGAGAGGCAAGCGGCCAGGGTTGCTTCATGTTGCAAGGCACCACAGCTGCCCCACCCTCACCACACTGCTGCCGCCTCTGCACCCGCTCGTCCTGCCCCCGCAGGCAACTATAGCACTGACAGCCCAGAGTCGGAGGGCTGCCAGATGATGCGGCGCATGCTGGAGGCAGAATGCGAAGCCATCCGCTCAGCGCAGCAGAGCGTGGCGGCGGCAGCAGCAGCGGCGGGCTGCGGCGGCGGCGGTGGCGAGGCGGTCGGCGGAACCGGCAAGAAGCGTGCACGTGTGCCGCACCCCGGGGGCGGTGACTCTGGGATTCTGTCGGGGCTGCTCAAGCAGCGCGCAGGGCTGCAGGTGGGGCAGCTGTGGGCATGTGTTGGTAGAGCGCAAGTGGTGTACAGTGTCCAGTGGCCGCCCCAGCTGGTGCTGGGCAGCACATTGTTTTGGGCTTGCATGGCTGCACTTGCTGTGGTTACAGAGCGCCCTGCCCTTTTCATGCACAATTAATGCACGACCTTGAAGCCCTGCCTTGCCTGCCGGCCCGCCTCTGCAGGAGGATGCGGCGGCAACCGGCACGCGCGACGCCGATCAATTTGGGCGGGAGCGCCTCAGCAATGTGGCAGACACGTGGGCAGGTGCGCAACATGTGTTTGTGGCCGCAACGTTTGGTGCTGTGCGTGGCTGCTTTTTGCCAGTTGTGATCCCTGCATGCTTTGCCTGACATTGTGCAGTTTTCGTGCCTGTACAACCTGCGCGCCTCCTCAGTGAGTGGCCCTCGTCAACAATGTCTAGGCACCAACTGGTTTTGATCTTCTGCAGGCCGGGAGCTGGACCCCTCGCGCATTCTGGGCCCGCAGCGCCATGGGGAGTGGTTCCAGCAGCAGAGCGGCCAGGGTGAGAGGGCTGGTCATGAAACCTGTTGCAGGGTTGTTGCAGAGAGTCTGTTGCAGGCTGGCCAGCGACAGGCCTGCCGGGTCGAGACTGCCGGGTTGCATGAGGATGAGGGGCAGTGTAGCAAGGGTCGAGGCTGGGTGGTTGCATGCCGGCATGAGCAGCTGGGGAGCTCAGCGAGCTACACGCTCAGCTCTTTGGCTGCAGCCGCAGCAGAATGAAAGTAGCCGCAGCAGACTGAGAGTGTTGAATATGAGACACTGCTGCCTGTGCCTCACTGTTGGATATGACTCCCTGCTGCCTGTGCCTCACACCCACTCCTGCCCGCATCCCCGGCTGCAGGCCCGGCGCCGGGGCCGGCCTGGGGCGTGACTGCTCTGCCGCCCGGAATGGACGAGTCCAAAATGGATCCAAAGCTGCTGGCAATCATGCGGGCGCAGCAGGGCAGGTAGCGGCCAGCAAGATGCCTCCCGCAGCAGCAAGCCCACGCACCACTGTATCGTGTGCTGCCGCTGTGGCACACATGTAGGGGCTGCTGCCAGGACAACCTTAAGCTTGCAGTTTAGTTTGCAGACCGTACGTTGCAGCGCATGCCAGCCAAACGATGCATGCCTCATGTCCAACACGCCCATCCAATAAGTGCATTGCTTCCCCGCCTGTGCTTTCGCATCGGCTCTGTACCTGTTGTTGTTCTTCGAGCCGGTCAGCGTTGACCTTGGGCTCCCATGTACCACCAGCAGCCTGTAATCAATCTGCCCTTACCGTCCAAGGCTGCCCACGTCGGGAGGCGGCATCGGCTGCCGCCCGCATCAGCATGGCTGCATGAGCCTGCCGGCGGGGCTTTGCCTGAGCGCTGAGGTCGTTCACAGTCACAGATCGCCCCCTGGCATATTCATCCCAGCCACGATCACAGCTGCACAGCCTCACTGCTGGGCCCACGCCCGTGAAAGGTTGACGTAGACGCCCTTCACTCGGCTGCCACAAAGTGTGGAGCTATACTGATCGAGAGCAGAGGCCAGGCAGCCGCAGATTGGCTTTGCCACCATGCCTCCCAAGCAGAAGGCCCCCAAACGGGCAAGGCTCCCTGGATCACCGCTGGCTGGCACGATTCAAGTGACTTGCTACGCATCTGCTGTGCAGGTGCCTGGTGCTGATGCCGCCGCCGCCGCCGCCGCTCTGCGCCGCCGCCGCCATTTTGCGCTACTCCACCCGGCACCCCTGTTTCATTCCCCTGCCTGCTCTTCAATTCCTTCTGTAGCGTGAGCCGGATGGTTCGCTGAGCCAAGACTCGCCATCAGAACCGCCGCCGCAGCAGCAGCCAGCCAAGAAAGACAAGAAGGTGGGCTCGGGCTCAGAGGAGCGCTCCGATCATCACGTTGCAGTGCATTGCATTCCATGAAGCATGCTGCATGTCCTGCCTCATGCCTCACCTTCTTTACACGCATGCCATCCACTGCAATTCTGGAACCTTATGCCGAATGACGATTTGGCATGGTTGCAGGAGAAGCTGGAGTGCCCGGAGCGCGGGCCGGACGGCAAGGTGTGTAGACTCCGCCTGTTGCAATGTCCAATGCACATAAAGCAGCCCCTTGCAGAGCTGGGATGCTGCGCTCCAGTCTGCCTGCACCTGCTTAGCTGGCAGTTTGCTCTTCAACACCATCGTGCAGCAATGATGTTGTGCTGGCGGCTTGGCCACGCCCGCTCGACTCCCCGCTGCCGCTCAGCACACGCCGATGGCATGGCTTGGCACAAGCACGCAGGCAGCCAACCTACTATTTCCTTTTTCCTGCTGGCCTGCAGCTCTACTTCATGCTGAAGCAGAAGCCAGAAGTGCTGTCGGTGCGGCTGTTTAACTTGTCGCTTCACACTCCGGGCATTGCTTGTCCATGCTGACTTTCCGATTCCTGATTCCGCCGGCGGCGGCACTTGCGGGCTCTGCCGCTCTCCTGGTCTGCTTTGCAGCTATGGCATCGTGCCTTGCACTGCGCTGCATGCCCCACCATTGCACTGCTTGCACATCTAGCTATCGCAGGTGGAAGCCATGGAGGGCGCGCCCCCAGGCTTCAAGTGTTGTGTGCTCTGCAACATCAGGTAACCCTTGCGCCCTGTTCCTACACCACAGGTGGAAGCCATGGAGGGCGCGCCCAACCAAACCGTGCGCGTCAAGGGTGCGCACCTGGCAAGGTTTTAAAAGAAGTTCTTATGCTGCGCAGCACACCTGCACCTGTTACACGCATTGCGCATGCATTCGCTGGCTTGCGGAGGCACCGTGGAAAGGTTTTCTCGTGATCACATTCTATTCTGCTTCTGTGCAGACATCAAGTCCTATGCCTCGCGCAAGATCGTGCAGTCGATGCAGGTTTGTGGGGTGGCTGTGTTGTCTCAAGTCCTTCCACATCACAAGCTCACACGTGTAGGTTACTTTGCAAGCATGTCTGCTGCACTTCGGCGATGCCGATCAAAACACTGATCAAATTGCAATCAAACTCTGCAGGAGGGCGACGAGGTGCTGCTGTACCAGACCGTCGAGCCCAACTCGCATGATCGCATCTGCTTGCAAAATTGAAGATTGTGTTCAACCAACCTGGCGCTATTGATTGAATCCGCAGGAGGGCGATGAAGTGCTGCTGTACCAGACCGTCAAGCCCAACTCCAAGGAGCAGCCTGGACTGACGGGCCTGTGCTGCGTGGCATCCGCGCCCTACCCCGACCCAAGTGAGCCTCAGAGGCTGCCACCATGTGAACTGGCTTGTACAAGGCATGTGGCTACCCAAAGCTTCAGCCTCCGACTGCCACCGCCCCCGCCCTCCCACATGCTGCTACCTGTGTGTGCCCCTTCTGCACTGCCCCGTGCAGCTGATGGCAAGTGGCTGGCCTTCGACCTGCGGCTGGAGGAGGTGCGCTGTGCCTGCTGTGGTCCTGCTGTGCATGCCATGGCTCGCTGTGCACGCACTGTGCAAATGGCCGCGCTGCACATCAGCGTGCTTGCTCATGCAGATGGAGCCATGCATTAGGCGCACAGACGCTTGAATCCTGGGCGTTGCATGCGTTTGTTGGGCCTCCTCTGACCAAGCTGTTCTGTGCCCCCCTGTTGCAGCCCTTTGACAGTGAGGATGGGGCAGGCCCTGCACGAGCGGAGGTCGTTCAAGGGACACAGCAGTGGCGGTGCCGTGCCATGCTATGCGCTGCTGCGCTATGCAAATGCCAGGCCATGGGTGTGCCATGCCTGCACCTGCTGACATGCACACACGATGGACCTCTGCCATGACATGCTGTGCCACTGCCCTGCTGTGCCACAGCCCTAGCCTGAAGTGTAATTCCTGGTATTCCTTCCCATGCAGAGCGAATCACGCTCAACAACATGAGGCGGAACGAAAGGCGGCTGTTACCATTGGTTGATTGGCTCACCGTTCAACCAACCTGTGCCCTTCTGTAGAGCGCATCACGCTCAACAACATGAAGAAGTACGAAAAGGCGGAGCTGCGGGGCGCCACGCTGTTCAGCAACCAGATGCTGCAGGGTGAGTGCCATGGTGGTTGCATTTTGCAGTGACAAGACGCAGGCTTGCGCATGGCCCATGCAGCATGGCATGGCATGGCATGACCCGACTTGCATGTTGCATGGTTTGCCATGCCTTAGCTTGCATGTTGCATGGCATGGCATTCATGCAGCCATCGGCATGAGCTGGTTTAAACAAATTTGCCGTTGAGATGCTGCCATGCAGTGCACTGGCCCACGTCCAAGCACTGGCATGAGCTCAGCCTGTTGCCGACAAACCCCACAATGCATCGCTGCTGCATTTCTGTACTGCAGTGCACTGGCTCACGCCCGGGCAGTTTGACTTCCTGCTGGAGATCCCGGACGAGGAGTGAATGAAAGAAATGAGGATGGTGGGATGGATCGATTGCAGGAGCCGTTGCCGCCAGCGGCAGCGAGTGCATCTTGCAAGTGCCCCCCAAGCCAAGCCCTGTCGCTGCTGCCGAGCCAACGGCTGTCGCTGCCTATTCCTCATGCTCAGTACGCAAATCTCAGCTCTGCGACCAATCTGCAGCTACCATGTAACGTTACAGTGTCAAGTTTCAGCCCAACTACAGGCCGACTGCAACTCAGCTCTGTGCCTGCTGCGCCTGCTGCGCCCGATGCGCCTGCAAGTACTGTCGCCTGCCCTCCTCCGCCATGGCCAGCAGCGACCGCAGCTCCTCAAACACTCCATTCGCATCCAACACAGCAAAGGCGCTGGCCCGCTTGCGCTGGCCCAGCACCTGTGTGGGTGACGGAGTGAACCGCGGCCATATGAAACGGCAATACATGCTGGCAGGTCTGGCAGGGCGGCTCGGAGCAGACATCAGCGACCAGACAGGCGTCGAACGCAGCAAAGTCCTTTCCCAAGCGCGCCCGGCTGAGCGCAAACACCAGCAGCACCTATGACAATCAGATGCACGGCTGAGGGCTGTCCGCTTACCTTGCCCATGCGCTGGCGGCTCAACGCAAACAAAAGCAGCACCCTACAGCCGCAGGCACACAGGCAATATTCTAACGCCCTCACCTTGCCCATGCGCTGGCGGCTCAGTGCGAACACGAGCGGCACTTCCTTCTCCCTAGACAGCGCCACCAGTGCAGCTGCGGGGCTCTCAGCGCTGGTGCTGCCTACAGCGCTTCCACTGCCCTCTGCTGCTGCCGCTTCCGAGGGCCCTCCTGCTGCTGCTGCTCCTGCTGGTGCCGCTAGGGCTGCTGCCGCGTGTGCCTCTTCTGCATCCTCCCCTTCCTCCTGCGCTGCTGCTGGCTGCTCCTGCTCTTCAATGCTGGCGATGTTGGGCGCAAGCAGCACCAGCTTGGCCCGCCGGGTCTTCACGGCCTTCTCTACCTGCAACAGGACGGCGCAACATGGCCACGCAAGCGGAATAGAGAGTGACGTGGAGCTGGAAACTGACATGGGGAAGCTTGATGGGAATCAGTCATTCTCCCTCGACAAAAAAAAGCATAAACCCAGTATACCACAGCCCATTGCACCTCCCGCAGCCCCGACACCAGGCGCCGCTTGCGCTTGAAGTTGGCGGGGTCGGTCTGGGTTGTGAAGTGAATGTTAATGAGGAGCAAGAACACAATCAAAACGCACCTCTCGCAACCCTGATACGAGCCGCCGCTTGCGCTTGAAGTTGGCGGGGTCGGTCTGCCGCACGCGCTCCTGCCACTCCAGCAGGCGGCGCAGCAGCACCTCGGCTGTGCTGTTGATCTCAGGGGTGATGACCTAAGCAGGGAGGTGGTGAAAAAAGGAAAGCGGGTGGGCAGGGGGTGGGTCCTGGGCAGGAGGGAGCACAGCAGGCGGCACAGCAGCGCGTCAGCTGTGTTGGTGATCTCAGCAGCTGACTGCAAACCCACCTGATCGACGTAAGGCTCCACGTCTGCACCCAAGCCAACGTACGTTTTGCTGCCGCCACTGCCGCCTGCCCCACCGCTGCCGCCCGCTGCGCCGCTGCCACTGCGCGCCTTGGTGCCACCTAAAGCCGCAGCGGCAGGCCCAGGGACTGAGCCAGCTAACTGAAGAGCTGGCTGCACCTCTGAACCGGCTGCCGACGCTGCGGCCGCCGCTGCGGCGGCAGCTACACGCTTGCTGTGCCGCTTGCTGGCTAGATGCTCTGCCAAATTGCGCTGCCCGCTGATGGTCGCGTCACACAGCGAGCAGCGGAAGGCGCCAGGCACCCCTGCTGCCGGCTGCACGTAGCCAGGTGGCGGCTGGGCAGCTGCAAGCATAAGTGGCTGCTGCTGCACGGCGAGTGGTAGCACTGAAGGTTCTGCGGGGGCACCGGCTGCATCTGCTGCTTGGGACGAAGCTGGCCATCCCTGCATCTGGTGCAAGTCAGGCTGCTGGTGCAGTGCCTGCTGCCGCTGAGCTCGCTGCGCCTGTGCCGCTGTGGCGGCGGGCAGCACAGCAGGCCCAGCAGGCGCTGCGCTGGTGGCCAGCCAGGCTGCCACATCCACTCCAGGCGCTGTGCCCGCTGGCTGCTGCGGGCTGTGCGCTGAGCCTGCTGTGCTGCGCTGGGAAGGTACAGCAGGCTCAGCAGGCTCCACTTTGCCACGTGCGCCCGCCACGGCCATTGGCGGCAGACCAGGCTCTTTCCGCTGCTCGGGCGGTTGCTGCGGCTGCGGCTGCATTTGCTGCGCCTGCTGCTGCACCTGCTGCTGCACCGCGGCGGGCTGCGGCCGGGAAGCGGAGGGTCCACCAGCGGTTGGCTGCGGCACACGGGCTGCTTGTGCTGCAACTGCGGCCACCTCTGTTCGCACAGCGCTGGCCCAAGTGAGCAGCTGGTCCCCCCACTGCAGCCCAAAAGAGCCATCGCTGCTGCTGCTGCTGCCGCTGTCGCTCTCCCCGCTGCCGCTGCCGCTGTGGGTGTGTTCGCCGCCTGCTGCGGTGCGCAGCTGCTGTTGTGCAGCAGGCACAGCGTGCACAGCAGCTTCAGGCATGGCTGCGGGGGGCGCTGCGAAGGGCACCGCTGCCGCTGCTGCTGCCTGATGGGTGGCACCTGGCTGCTTGCTGGCCTGGAGAGCTGGCACCACAGGCTTAGGTTTGGCCGCGGCCACAGCTGCCGGCTGGCCAGCAGCAGGCAGCTGCTTCGCGCTGGCTGCTGCCCAGCCGGACAGCACATCCTGGAATGCAAAGCTAGCCAGGCTGCTGCTGGCCGCCTCTGACGCTGCTGCTTCGCTGCCCTCTCCATCCCAGGCTGCTGCTCCAGCACTGTCCTTCAAGGCGTGTTGTGCACCTGCTGTGGCTGCGGGCACACTGCCCAGCTGGGCAGAGCTGGGAGCGGCAGCCTGCTGCTTCTGCTGCTGCTCTGCTGACTCAAGGGTTGGTGCTGCCACCGCCGATGTCTCATGTAAGGTCTCAGGATCTGGGGCAGCCTGGAGCACAGCCGCAACCTGCTGCTGCTGCTGCACCTGCTGCGGCGGCTGCTGGGTCTGCCCTGCGCTGGCCGCTGCCTCATTGCTGCACTCCGCGCTGCCGCCGCCTGCAATTGATATTGCATCCAGCCCCTCCGCAGGCGGCAGAGGCAGCTTCTCAAGCTTCTGGAGCTCCTGCTGGGCAGCAGCCAGCTGGGAACGAGCATGGGCGTAAGCCGCCTGCAGCTTCTGTAAACACTCCGCCGCCTGCCGCCGCTGCTCCTCAAGCAACTGCTGCTGCACCCTCAAGTTGGCCAGAAGCAGGGGCGGCTGCGCCTGCGTAGGCTCCACTGCTGCTGCACCAGCTGCGGCCGCCGCCCCTGCGTGCAGTATTTTCCCTGCGCCCTGCTGCTGCGCTGCCACAGTCTGCAGCTCCACAGCGGCTTGCTGGTTGGCCAGAGCGCCGCTTGCCTCGCCAACTGCCTGCAGTGCGGCCTCCAGCTCTGCAGGGCAGTCGAGAGTGAACGGCAGTCGGTCAGCGTTTGCGTTTTGCAGAGGCACGCCAGCGCAGTGGCTGCTGCTGCCGTAGTGGTGGCATATCAGGCGGCATAGAGTGAGGTTGAGCTGCCTGTGGCCATATGCCAATGGCTACGCACTGCGTCACGTGTTGTGCAAGCACAGCTGCATACCTGCAAGCACACCCTGCCATCGGCTGCACGCCTGCACCGCCGCGCTGCGCCGAAACGCTCGCTTTAGCCGGCTCTCTCGCTTGCGGCGTGACCGCTGCCGCGTGCCAGGCGGCGGTGCAGCCGCTGCCGCCAGTGCTGCTGAGGCCTGTGCTGGCGCCGCTGCCGCCACAGGGGGCAGCTTGGGAAGCGGCCCCTTGCGCTGCTGCTGCTGGCTCGGCTGCCGCTGCTGCTGCTGCTTGCCCGCCGCCGTGCGGGCAGCTGCCCGGGGCGCTGGCGCCGCACGGAGCAGCACATCCCCCAGCTGAAGCACAGAGCGCAGCCCAGGGCCGCGACCGGCCGCGCCGGCGCCAGCTGTGCCACCGCTGGCTGCTGCCGGTCCTGCTGCGGCAGCTGTTCCAGGTGCTGCGTTGCGGCCGCCATGAGCGTCCTTCAAATGCTGCAGGAAGCGCTGTACGTCGCCACGAAAGGCCCGCCCGCACGCAAGGCAGCGTCGCTCGCCTGCTTGGGTGGTGCAGCAGCAGGCGCGCAGTAGTGGGGTGGCAAGCATAGGTCGGACAGCAGAAGCACCAGCAGCTTTGGCCTGCCGATGTGCTTGCCATTGGCGCATGCAGTAAGGACAGCTGCCTGGCACTCGTTTGTCTAGTTCCGCTGCGTACCTTTGACATCTGGCCGGCTCTTGGCTGCCTCCCTCAGAAGCTCCTCTGCACTAAGGGGCCCCGAGCGAGCGGTGGCCGCCGGCAAGGCCGCTCCAGCTTGCTCCAATCCACGGCGATCTGCTGGCTGAGCCTCCTGCGACTGCCTCTGGTCAGCTGGCGCTGCTCTGGCAGCCGCGGACGAAGCGACTGCCGCCCAGCTGCGCATCGGAGGGCTGGCTGGTCTACCTGCTCCGCAGCAGTGGCGGCCGGCGGCAGCGGCGGCGGGTGCCATTGGGAGCCGCTCTGGCGCGATCGCGCGCATGTGCAAGCGCTGACGTTCATATGCATTCGGTTTGCAAGGCAGGAAATCCCCTACACGCCGCCAGCGCGTGCAAAAGTCGCGAGCGGCCTCACCTGACCTCCGACATGCAGCGAACGCGAAGCTAACGCTGATGGAAGTCAATGTAAGCGCACTGCAACACGCTGCGGCATGCCCCGCCCATTTCATGGCGGCGCCAGCGCGGCGCACGGCCGCACCCACCCGGTCAGGACGATGACTCGTCTGAACTGGTGCATTACATTGCTCGAGCACAACATACTGCTTTCTCAAGCTTGCACCAAGCAGAGCTCAGGCACACCTGCCAGGCGCCGCCGCTTCGCCGCCTTGCCACCGCCGCTCTGCTGCTGCTGCTGCTGCTTCGGGGCTGCACCATCTGCTGCAGGTGCCGGTGGCTTGCCAGCCTCTGCCTGCGGTTGCGCCTGCTGCGGCTGCTGGTCCGCCGCCTGCTGCTCCGCCAGGAGCTGGGCCGCCATGCGTTCCAGAGCATCATCCACATCGTCACGCACCTAGAAATGTGGAGGAACACGTTTGCATGGATTGAGACGAGCGAGGGGCAAACAAGCTGTCCGCAAGGAAATGCACATTACCGCACTCCAGCAGCAGCAGCAGCCACTGTGGCTCGTCAGTGTCTGGCAGCAAAAGTGGCATTCGCTGCACTGCCAAGCGCGACCAGGACGGCCTTGCTCCCTAGAGTCCTCAAACAACCCTAAACCCAGCGACTCACCGCCTCCATGGCGCCCTTGGCCAGGCGGTGGTCCTTCACAAACGTGTTGTCAGCCTTGCGCAGCATGTCCTGCACCCAGGCAAAGAAAGAAGATGGCACCATGTCTACTCTGCGCGACACAGCCTGCCTGAAGCGCAGCCAAGCAGACAGTACCATAGCTGCATGGAAGGCGGAAGTTGCAGACGTGTTTTGCGCCCTGCACTGCAGGGACACAACCCCACTGCCATGCACAATCTTTTTTTTAGCAGCCCCACCTTGAAGTGGCGCACGTCCTCGTGGCGCAGCAGCGTGAACACGCGGCCCGACCGACCTGCGGGAGAGCCAAGGGTGGATAAAGATATGCAGAATTTAGATTTGATATCAGGGGCGGCAGCAGACCAAGCCGGGGAAGGGGCCCAACAGCACACACACTGGCACACCCTGCTGTGACTGCTGAGCCACCTGGCCCGCTGCCGTGCCCGCGGCGCCCACCTGCGCGCGCTGTGCGGCCCGCTCGGTGCACATAGGTTTTCACGTACACCGGCGCATCATAATTCACCACGTTCTGCATGGAGGGAATGCCATACGGTTGTGTTGAGTGGCTGATACAGACATGGATGAGCACAGGAGCACATTGATATGACGGGTATGTTGACTGCCGTTGGCAAGCATGCACAGCACCCATGCAGTAACAGGCGCTGGCCAGACAAATGTGGCAGGAAATCTGCACCACACACAAGCCAGCGTGCCTGCACGGCCTCCACATCCATGCCACGTGTCATGGCATCCGAGCACACCAGCACCTGCGGGTAGGGCAGGTGGGCAGGAGGAAACAAATCACGGAAGCGGCTTGTTGAGCAGAGCAGCATCATGCAGTTCGGGCCACCTCAATCGTGGCACACACACGCATTTCAGCCTGCATGCAAGTGTGCCGAGACGTCCTGCTAACGCCAAGCTGTCAACTGCTTTGCTTCACACCTGGAGCATGAAAAGCCTGCCCATCCTCACCTTGGCGGCCCCGCTGCGGAATGCCTCCAAGTTGGCCGCTCGCTCTGCCGGCGGCACCAGGCTGCTAAACTCCACCACTCGGTCGGACAGGCAGCTGAACGCGGCCAGCAGCAGGTACAGCCGATGCGTGGCTTCCACGCTGGACGTGAAAACAATGGTTGACTCGCCGCTCAACTCCTGCGGACGGGCAGCGAGCAGACGGAAATTTGTTGGTCAGCAAGCGAATGCATGAGACATTACCCGAGAACATCACTGAACTGTGGATGCTTGGACAGGCTTGCCAGACCAGGCACGGCATCAAGCCCCCCCACCGCACATTATGCAGCACGGCCCGTGCTACATGCAGTGGCTGAGACTGCGTGTGTGCCGCGCGTGTGCTGCACAACCCCACCTGCAGCAGCGCGGCCAGGGCGGCGGGCTTGCGCTCTGCGGGCACCACCAGCTTGGCCTCCTGCAGGCTCTGCGGCAGTTTGTAGCGGTGGTCCACTGCAAGGACCAATTGAAGGGGCCAGCTAGTTGGGTAAGGATCCTTGCTGCAGGCTGAGTGGCAGCTTGTGCAGGTTGACCACTCAAGTCCTGCCGGCTGAGCGGCAGCTGGCTACATGCGCGGAGCACCCCACACTCGACGCGCCACATCCACCAATTTCGCTGCTGCTGCTGCTGCACACCTGCGCTCATGGTGATGTATCGTGGGCAGGTGAGCTGCAGTCGGTCGATTTTGGAGGGGTCGCGCGTCAACGTGGCCGACACAACAAATTTGACAACCCGCCGTGGCTGCTGCTCCTGCTGGGCCTGCTGCTGCTCCTCGCCCTGCGGCTGCTCGCCAGGCGCTGCTGCGGCTGACCCAGGCTCAGCTTCAATTGCAAGCTCGCTGCTGCTGCTGCCGCTGCTGCCGTGCAGAGCGGCCATGACTTTGGGCAGCCAGCCTTGGTAGGCCTGTCGCAGCAGCCGGTCTGTTTCATCGACAATCAGGAAGCGCAGGTGGCGCAGGGTGAAGCCCGGGGTGCTCTCCAGGTGGGCGATCAGCCGGCCGGGGGTTGCCACCAGGATGTCGGCTTGTGGATGGGGCGGGAAGGCAGGCACGCTGAAAGGATTTGTGGGGTCGAGGCCGGCACGAGAGGGCCTGCCGAGCCACGATGCCTACTCTCCATTCCTGCCTCCAAACAACGTGACGATTCACGAAAGATAACACATTCCAGCATCTGCCCCGGCAGCGCTCGGCTCACCGATGCCGCCGGCCGCCAGCAGCTCCGCCTCGGCAGCCAGCCCCGCCTTGCCGCACGCCAGGCACGCTGTGAGGCCCAGCGCGGGGCACAGCGTGGACAGCACGCTAAAAACCTGCAGCACGTGGTCCGCAGTGAACAGACCGGCGGTCATGACAGCAGAAAAACGAGCCTTGACCGCACCCACAGCAACAAACTTAGCTGCATGACGGGCAGTGCTCACTGCAGCAGCCAGTCCCCACATGGGACACAACCATCACTCACCTGCGAGGCCAGGTCTCGAGTGGGCAGCACCGCCAGCGCCCGCAGGCGCGGCACCGCCCGCCCCGCCAGCGCTTGCAGCACGGGCAGGGCATAGGACAGCGTCTTGCCGCTGCCGGTGGGCGCGCAGATGCACACATCGTGCGCTTGCGAGGCGCCGCCGGCGGTCTGGGCCCATACCACCGCCTGCACTGGAAAGAGCACCTCAATGCCGGTGCCTGCAGATGGGCAGATGGGAAGACCGACAGCACACAATCGGAAGGGTACATCTTGACAAGGGCTGGCGATAGGTTGGGGCAGTCGGGCACGCAAGCGGAGCAGCTGCCTGTGTGTGCAAATCAAGCAGCTGAAGCAGGGGCAGCGAACGGCGCCGCTGGACAAAAACCTGCAGCACAAGCGGCATCCAGCACCCACCTTCCAGAGCCGTTTTGAGTCGAGGATCCAGCCCCTTCACTTCCTCCAGCAGCACGCCCTCTGACGCCTCGATCGCAATGGGCACTCGCATCCACGGCAGCACAGGTGCCGGCTTGCCGCCCTTTGCTTTGGCCGCCTGCTGCCGCTGCTGGCCGGCGCCGCCTGCTGCTGCCTGCTGCTGCTGCTGCTGCTGCTGCTGCTGCTGCTGCTGCTGCTCTGCCGCCGCCGCATCGGCCACGTGGCTGCCGGCTGCTGGTTGCTGCTCAGAGGGCTGGCCGTTGCCCTCACCGGCCGCCCCTGCTGGCGGCGGCGGCGCCTCCATCGCTGCTGCAGCAGCATCGCCCTCCGCGGCTTCAGACCGCCTCTTCTTCGTCGTCTTATCCTTCTTGTCCTTGCCAGGGCGCTTGGCGTCGCTGTCCTGAGCGCGCCGCCCCTCGTCCTCCGGCTCCTGCTGCTGCCTGGCTGTTTTGCCCATTTCGATGCACTGTCTGAATGTTTTGCAACGCCTTTGGAATGTTGAAAGGGCCAGCGGATGCGCTTGCCGGCGGGCAGCAAGTGGCTCGTACGCTAGGCGCGCTCTGGGCTGCTCTGGGCGAAATGCATGGCATGGGAACGCAAAGCCATGTATGTTTGTCTTCATGCATGGCGTTTTGGCGTCCCCAAAGTTCAGGTGGCAGTGGCCGATCATTTCTCCCTCCTCCCGCTTGCGGGACCCGACCGCTGGTTTCTGATCGCTTGCCGTGATGAAGATGGGCACTTTGACCACCCCAGCATGCCACCGCGGGCATGCGGCTCGCAGAGTCCCAGACCCGCCTCCTGAGGCCGCCCCTCGGCCCTCCGAGGGCCCAGCTCAGCGCGGGCGCATGTGAGCATGCTCTCACGACGCTCCGATCAATCCCTCTTTGCTTGTTTGAGGCCCGGCACGCACCGCCATCCCACCGCCCGTGCCGCTCTCGAGGCACCCTCCTCCCATCCCTTGCGTAGCAGCCGCCAGCCATGGTGCGTGCGGCCCCCCTGCTGCTGCTCGCACTAGTGTGCGGCGCAGCAGCAGCCCGTGAGCTGCAGGGCATGGACAAGATGGGTGCCATGGCCGATGGCGCCAAGAACGTGGCTGGCGCAACCGTCGGTGCTGTTGGCAGCGTGGCCGGTGCCATGGGCGACGCTGTGCAGGCCGGCTTTGAGGGCCTGAAGAGCATCCACGAGGCCAAGACCAGCGGCATCCGCGAGGTGGTCGAGGCCAAGATCTCCGCTGCCCGCCAGGTGAGCAGGGACAGAGGGCGGGCTGGTGGGAGCGGGGACGGCGGTTGGCGGGCGGTTGTGTGTGGGTGCGTGCTTGCTCGCGTCTCGCTTGCTTGCTCTTGCCTTGCTCGCCCTCTGCCTGCTCTTCCCTTGCTTGCTCGTTGCTTGCTCATCCTTGCTCGCTCCTATCTTGCTCCCGCCTTGCTTGCTCACCCCTCCCTTGCTCTTCCCTTGCTCACCCCTTGCTCCTCCCTTCCTCGCCCCTCCCTCGGCCCTCCAAACTCACACCCCTGCCCTCCTCCCCTGCCCTCCCCTCCCTCTCCCCCTTGCAGGTGTTCCAACATGGCGACGGCATGCGCAAGCTGCAGGGCATGGAGAAGGCAGCAGCGATGGCCGACGGCGCAAAGGATGTGGCGGGCGCCGCTGTTGGTGCTGCCGGCGGCGTTGCAGATGCGATGGGTGATTACATCCACGAGTCGATTCAGGGCCTGAAGAACATCCATGAGGCCAAGGTGGGTGCTGCTCTGCTCGTAGCAAACAAGCAACCAGGGCACCTGGCTCAACAGCTCTTGCTGCTCCCATGCCCATGCCGCTCATCACTCCTGCTGCTCACTGCCGTTCACTGCTCTTTCTTGTGTGCAGGTGTCCGGCCTGCGCGACATCGTCGATGCCAAGATCTCCGCCGCTCGCCAGGTGGGTGCTTGAACATGGGGGAAGCAACGCAATAGCTGGCCTGGTATCCCTTGCCTGCTCTGCTCTCTTAGCTGCGCCTGGCCGCCCCTCTCCCCAACGCTTTTCGCCCACAGCCCTCCCCTCTCCCCCCTCCTCAATCAACAGGTGTTTGGCCACGGCGACCAGGCGGGCGTGAGCACCCCCACCGCCGTCCCCGCCCAGTGCCTCAGCGCCGCCGACGTGCTGACCCAGGCCGGCAACTTCTCCGTCCTGCTGGCCGCCGCACAGGTGGGGGTGGGGGTGGGTGGCTGGTTGGTCGACTTGTGGCGCCTCGCTCGCTTGCCGTCTGTCGTGTGTTTGCTTGCTCGGTGCGGAGCCTTGCTTGCTTGCGTTGCATTGCGCACAGCAAGCGAGTGCTCACCCTGCCTTCCCCACCTCTATCCACCCCCTCATCAGGCCGCGGGCCTGGGCGCCGCCCTGTCCGACCGCTCCCTGCGCGCCACGCTGTTTGCCCCCACCGACCGCGCCTTTGCGCTGCTGCTGGCCGACCTGGACGTGAGCGCAGAGGACCTGCTGGCGCGCCCCGAGCTGCTGCAGAAGGTGCGTTTGGGGGGTTGTGGTTGGTTGGGGGGTGTGGTTGGGTGGTTGTGGGGGTGTTGGTGACGAACAGCGCCATGCAACCACCCGGCACTTCATTCCACCCATTCCCCTCCCCACCACCCACCCACCCGCCCCACAACA
>VFQQ010001835.1_pt1 | contig 27202 bp, 52 predicted proteins | sample 3512341 | NCBI WGS metagenome assembly VFQQ01 (sample SAMN10412373, study PRJNA504923) | tailings metagenome | isolation source: Relicate 2 Philex TSF1 revegetated site | place: Philippines: Tuba, Benguet | collected 2017-08-29
CTGCTGATGCAGCGGCGAGGCCATGCATGGGCTGACATTCGGGGCCTGCTGCACACCCTCGAGAAAGAGGACTCTCGGCGCGCCCTTGACGAAGACTGAGGCAGGAGGGGGCCATCTGGGCCCTCTCCAAGGCCAAACCTTTTAGCTGTTGCAACGCTGACTCTGCAATCCTAGCTGGGACAGTCCCGGGCACGTCCTCACGCCCGTTGGGTTTGCCGCCCCATTCAAGGGCGTACCTCCTCTGACCAAGCTTTGCTATGTAAAGAAGCGGAAACCTAAGCTAGAACCGCTCCTGGGTGCGGAAACACGAAGGAAAGTTGTATGTGCCCCAGCGAGGCCGCCGCCAGGCGGGCGCCGGAAGGGGAGAAGTAGGCGCCTCCCCTCGCATCGGTGCAGTCTTTCCTTGTCTTTCTCTGGCCTCTCCCTGCCTTGGCGTCCTTGTCCAAAGTCTCTTCCTGCCTTCGCAACGCCTCTACCCAGCCCAAAACGCCAAGGACGGAAGCCTCAGAACGACCATGAGCCTCCGCGCAATTACCATTCTGCTGGCTCTGGCCGTCGCAGGTGAGCCACCCGAGGGGTTGGAGGGTGCGGGGGCGGGCGGCAAGCTCAATGGCGGGCGAGCGTCCCCAGCCCGCCGCCTCCCCCCGCAAACCTGCCCCCATCATTCCACCCAACTGCTGCAGGGGAGACTGTCAAGGCAGCTGGAGCGCCGCGGCGCTCGCTGCTGGTGGCTGGCACCACCGCCGCCGCCGCTGATGCAGGCCCTGCCGCCGCGCACACCCGCGAGCTCCTGCAAGCGCCCACCTGCCAGCAAAGCCTGACCACTGCCCGCACCCAGCTGACCACGTGCCAGAAGAGCGTCACCGACCTCAACACCAAGCTCAAGGCTGCCCAGGTGAGGCCCCTGACCACATGTGCCTGCACCCCATTTTGTCACGCGTGGCATGGGACCGCCGCCGCCCGCCTGCTCTTTTTCACGCCCCTGCCCGCCCCGCTGCCACCCGCAGGCCGCGACCCAGACGGCCAACAAGAGTGTGGCGGCCAAGAACGTGGAAATCACCAACCTGAAGAAGCAGCTCGCGGCCAAGCCGTCCACCGCCGCCGCCCGCCCCGCCGTGGGTGTACGGTCTACCACCGCCGACGCCTGCGGCGACCTGCAGACTCAGCTGGATGCTAAGACCGCTGAGCTGCAGGCCGCGCTGCAGCGGCTTGCCAACGTCAACCAGGAGCTGACCGTGACCCGTGGCCTGCTGGCCAACACACAGAAGAGCCTGGACAGCGCCAACGCCCGCCTGCTCACCGCGCTCGACGCCGAGGGTGCGCCGTGCCGCCGCCTCCTGCAGCTGTGGCTGGGCAGAGGGTGCTTACTGCCTTGGGCAGGCAGTCTGGCACTTGCAGGCAGCAACAGCTGGGGAGCCAGCTGGGCAGCTGCCGTGGTAAGGCGTTCCGCCTCCCCGCCCCTGTACCGGAGTGCGCCAGTCCCACCGACGTTTCCCGCCTGCACAGCCCCCCAACCCGCCTGCCCCGCCCCGCCCCGCCCCGCCCGCCCCGCAGGCGATGCCAAGGCTGAGCTGTCCAACGTGGAGGCTCAGCTGGAGGACACTGCGGCCGAGATGGACGGCTGGAAGCTGACTGCCGCTGAGTCGGCCAAGCGCGAGCGCATGCTGCAGGAGGGCCTGAACGAGTGCAACACCCACCGCTTTGACGACACAGGTGAGCCCTTGCAAGGCAACGGCAAGGGGCCCAGGGCTGGGTGACAGGAGAGGGCCTGCCTACGGGAGGCTGTCTGTGGTTGGCCTGGGCAGAGAGCATCAGCGGAAGGGCCCTGTCTCATGCAGCGTGTTTCCTCTTCGCCGCCCAGTGCTGCACTTCTCATTCGCTGCATCACCGCAACTGTGCTCTTGGCTGCACCCACCAACCGCCTCTGCCCCGCCCCTGCCCTTCCCCGCCCTGCAGCCGACCTGGCAGCCTGCGGCAACAAGCTGGTGGATGCCCAGCGTGCGGAGGCAGATGCCAAGAATGAGCTTGGCGAGTGCCAGGCCGACCTGAAGTCCCTGCAGTCCCAGTGCGATGAATGCACCAAGACCCTTGCCACCGGCCGCTAAACAGGCGGCTGACCAAACTCCCCAACACCAGCGCTGCCAGCGCCCGCCGCCCTCTGTCCTGTGGTGCACGGTGGGCCCTGCGCAGCCCAGTGGACCATGCAACCCACAACCCACCTCTGTACCTCAAACGCTGCCTCTCTTAGGCGCCCGCCTTGCCTCGCCCCCAGTCCCATATCGTGATGCATCGCCAACTCTCCCCCTCTGCAACCTTCTAAGAGCCGTTCAGTCCTTTCCGTCACATGCCCCTTGCCCATACCCACTTGCCTGACACATGCATGGAAACCCCCAGCGACAAAGCCCCTTTTGCTGCTGATTTGCGCCGCACGCACCAGATGCTGCATCTCACACATGGCAGCGATGCCTACAGCGCAGTGGTCCCACTGCGCCTTCCGAACGCCCTGAGCAACTGCACAGTTTTCACGACCCCAGCGATTCATTGCATTGTCTTTCTTCTTTTTCAAAATCAAAACTTGCGCACTTTCCTCGCACTTGGCCGGCGTTGTAAACCTCGCCGCAACATCAAAATATCAAGACCAAGGGCTGACGACTGGCAGGGCAATAGCAGCGATGCATCGCAAGCAGGTGTGGTGGGTTTGGCCACGGACGCCCGCGACAGCCCGCATTGCTCACTGCTCACGTTGCTGCACCAGGTTTGCTGAGCACCAGGCGCGTCTGCTGCTGCTGCTCTGCTGCACTGGCACTGCCCTGGGCCATGGGCTGCAAGCTGGCCAGCACAGCGGGCTCAGCAGCCGCCGCGGCAGCAAGCACGAGCTGCACATGCAGAGGCTGGCCCCGCTGTGCCGGTGGGAAGGGGCCTACACCGCCAGGCTCTCTTGCATCTTTGGAGGTCAGCTTCAGCACCAGCTGTCGCTCGTATCCCAACTCAAGGTGCTGCGCAGTTGCACTGCGAGCGAAGGCCGACACCAGTGCGGCTGCTGCCGCCGCCGGGGCACTGTCTAACGTGGCAGCGGGTGCACTGGAGCCTCCCTGCAGCAGGTGGGCAGGGTGGCAGCAGCAGATGGCCTAGTGCAGCGCATCACACCTCCTGCATCCCTGACCTGCTGCAACGCAGCAGCAAATCCAGGCATGCAGCGCAGCAGCACACATTACTCAGCAAACAGGGCAGCGACTAGCTCACGCTGCGCACGCTGAGCAGCATGTGCACGGTGGCGCCGCAGACGTGGATGCTGCGGCACACGCTCAGCGCTCTCGACAGGCCAAAGAAGACGGGCTGGCCAGGGCAGCAGCACATCAGGGAGTCGAGCCGCACATGCTCTGGAAGCAGCAGCCTGCGGCAGGGAGGGTGGCGGAGACTACCATTGCTTGGGCTCTCAAGGTACAGCAGCGGCATGAGCGCGCAGGGTGCTGCAGCAGTGACAGCGTGCAGCGCTCAGGGGCAGCAGGGGCGCAAGGGGACGTTGCAGCAGCGCCTGCTGGATAGCAGCCAATGCGCGAAACGGGTTGCCGCCCTGCGGCTCACCTGCCGCCATTGACGAAAGAGGAGAGGGACAGGCGGCACAGGCTGGGCGGCAGCGCGCTCAGCGACTTGGGCAGGCCTTCGCTCTCAAGAGACAGCTCTTCCAGGCGCGGCAGCGAACGCAGCGGCTCCAGATTGACCTGCACAGCGTAGCCGCTGAGCGCCAGGCGGCGCAGCGCGGCGTAGCGTGGCAGCAGCGCGCACAGCGGCTGAGAGCACAGGTAGTCGAACACCGTCAGCTCGGTGAGGGTGTCGCCTGCGAGGATGGTAGGGTGCAACGAACGAGGGCAGCATGTGTGAAGGCAGCCTGGGCTTCACCTGGCAGGTTGGGATGTCCACCCACGGACCCCACTCTATTCTCGCCTCCCTCTCCGCCCAGCGTACCTGCCGCAGCAGAGAATGCCTCCAATGCCAGCAGTTCAACGGCCAGGAGCTGCACCTTGCCAGGTTTCTGGCCACGCTGCGGAGGCGCCTCGAAATGCAGGGCTTGCAGGCGGCGGCGCCCCGCCGCACCGATCTGTCGCAGCAGTGCAGCCGCCGGGTTGGGCGGCAGCGGCTGGGGGCCGACCGAAATCTGGAGCGGGATGTCGATCAAAGCCTGCCGCCACGAGCGACAAGATTGCTCCATGGCTGCAAGCAGCTGGCCTGCCTCGCGCATGGGCGGCAGACGGTTCCGGCAGGCAACGGCGCCGGCGCCGGCGGCTGCAGCCATGTCGGGAGGCCGAGGCTGTAGCGCAATGATGGCGATTGATCGCAACAGCTCGGCAGGCAGGGACTCCCATCCGCCTGCTGGGCCACCAGGCTGGCCAGAAGGGCACGCCAGGGTTGTCATGGCCAGGCGCCCTTCCAGGCGTGATCGAGGCTTATGTGCAGCTTGTGGATGCAGGAAAGCTCGCCTAGGCGAGCTGCAATGTTCAGCCGCGGCCCATGCAAGAGCCTGTACCCAACCTGGCTTCAGGCGCCGCCTTTCAGCTATCTGAGCGTGATCGCAGCCAGCTCTACAACCGTAACCCCCCTCTGAGCTTCTAGGCCAGTCCAGCCCGAGCCCGTCGCCTGTGGTGGCTTGTTTGCCCTGAGGATGAGCTACCGAGTCGTGATCGTCGAGGCGGAGGACACCGCGGACCCACGCGACGTGAGAGGAGCCGCAGGCAGCGCCGCCGCCCCGGCGGCGGGGCACCGGAAGAAAGCCCTGCCGCCGCGACCCGCTCGCCGCATCGCCTTGCCTGTTGCTGCTGCATCACACAGCCAGCCTGCCCTCTCACTGGCGCAGGTGCTGGCGGCCGCCATTCGAGCGGGCGATGTGGGGCGCGTCTCCGAGCTGCTGCTGAGCCTGCCACCCCCACCGCCGCTGGCGTTCGGCCTGCTCCAGGCCTCTTCCTTCGGCAACCGTGACATGTAAGCAGCGGATGCTGTGCTGCGGCCCTCATGGTGCACAGAGCAGCACAAGGTTGCGGATGGCTTTTGCGGTACCTGCTCTCCAGGCATGCAGAGCTCCTCACCGCTCCTTCCGTCCCCTCTCGCTCCGCCCCCCATGCAGCCTGGAGCTTTTGCTGGATGCCTGCACCCCATCTGAGCTGCCCAGCCTGCTGGCAGCCCCCGCCGACCGACGCGGCCGCTCGCCGCTGCACTTTGCCGCCGCCAACGGAGACTGGGCCGCAGCGCAGCTGCTGCTGGCTCGAGGCGCAGACGTGGATGTGAGGCGTGGGGGTTAGTTTGGTACCATGCCGCGGTGCGAGTTTGCCACGTCACCTGATCTCCAGCCTGCAGACTGTCCCACGCTTGCTAGTCCTCTTCTGTTGGGGCTGTCAAAGGCAATGAAAAATCCAGCAGCCACCGCCTGTGCTGCCGCCACCCGCTTACATCTCTACCCACCCAATCTACCCCGCACACCCACCCACCCACAACCTGATTCACTGCAGGCGGTCGACAAGGATGGCTTGACGGCATGTGCCTATGCTGCTGCCGCCGGCCACCGGGGAGTGATGGATCTGCTGCTGGATGCGGGAGCAGCAGCAGACAAGGCGGCACACGACAGCAGCACGCCGCTGCTGTTGGCCTCTGGTGCGTGACTCAGCTGCTGCCTGTTGCTGCTGTGCAAGTGCTGTAATGGTTGACATGGGGCAGGCCCAAACTCTGTTGATTGTCTGCCTTCTCAAAAGCGCGCTGTTGATGCTGGCAACTGTCGATTACAGGCTGCCTGCATCTGAGCAAAGTTGCTGTGCCCCCTCTTCCTTCCGCAGAGGGCGGGCACGCTCACTGCGTGGCTTCCTTGCTCCGGCGTGGTGCCGACCCCAATGCCACTGCAAACGACGGCACCTCTCCGCTGCTGGCTGCGCTGGAGGGAGGGCATCGCCGCACCGCTGAGGCCCTGCTGGCAGCTGGGGCTCAGGCCAGCGGCACTGCAGGTGCGGGCGGACTTACTTGCTGAGCAGGGAGCCTTGACAGCCAGTTTGGCAGCTTGCCCCACTGGCCTGCTTGCACGCAGGTTTGCACAGGCACGAGGTGCAGCCATGCCCGGCTGGCACTGCCACATCTGCCTGCTGCCTTGCCTCATGCGCCCCGCCCTGCTGCCTGCCGTTCCGCTGTGTTGTGCAGGCGGGCGGACCGCGCTGCACTGGGCCGCGCACCATGGCATGGTGAAGGTGCTGGAGGAGCTTTTGTCCAAGGGAGATGCCAGCGGTGTGGATGCAGTGGATGAAGCAGGGTGAGGGTGTTTTAGGGGATGATATTAGTCTGCTTGGAGGCCAGAGGCGATGCCGCGGCTGCAGCTGCTGCTCTGTTGCCCTGTGCTTGCAGCTCATTGCACAGACCCTGTCACCCTGACATGTGCAGCACGCCACACAAACCCTGCGCCCCCGCATGCCCCCCCCTGCAGCGAGACGCCGCTGCTGCTGGCGGCGCGGCGCGGGCACACGCAGGCGGTGCAGCTGCTGTTGCAGCATGGAGCTGCCACCGACAAGCCCAACAGCGCGGGCGTCACTCCACTCATCGCCGCCACGTTGTTCGGCCACGATGAGACGGTGGCTGCGCTGCTGGCCAGGTGCGGCCACATGGGGTGCTGAGCAGGCCCCGGCTAGGCACTGCATGGTTTCATTTCACCAAACAGGCAGGGCAGTGCACGTGCGTGGCACCCTTCTCACCGCCTGTCCTCATTTCCCACTTCCTGCGCTCACTTCTCCTGCCTGCCCCTGCTTCCCACAGGGGTGCGGGCATCACTGTGCGGGACGCGACTTTCAAGCGCACGCCGCTGCACTTTGCTGCGCTGGCCGATGCCGAGCGGGTGGCGCGCCTGCTGCTGCAGGTGGGTGTGGGCATGGTGGTGTCATGGGGGTGCGCATGGGTTTTGATAGATTTGGCTCGGTGGCGTGGCTGGATTTGCATGAATGCTGAATGCCGATCCCATTGACCGCTGTGCCTGCAGCACGGTGCCGACGCTGCTGCGGTGGACACCAGCGGAGCGACGCCCATGGACCTGGCTGTTGAGTACGAATGCACCATGTAAGCGGCTTGCAAGCTGACAGACTGCATGCACGCATGCATGGCACATGCTGAGCAAGCAGAGCTGCTTGCAAGGGCTGCTGCTCTGAGTATGCTTGCCATGGCCCGCGGCCGCTCAACCTGCATGCTCTGCTGATTTGGTGGGTGCCTTGCATGCTGAGCGGTTGCATGTGCTGCCTGGCCTTTCACTGTTCGCAGGGTAGTGCGTGTGTTCACCAGCCGCGGCTGAGGGCCAGCAAGGGAGCCGGGGCTGCTGAGGCTGCACTGCGCACAGTGATGTCCTCCCTTTCCATGCTCAACCGTCTCAGCTCAGTCTGTTCGCGCCCTGTAACTGGTTCATGTGCAACGGAGGCAAGCCGAGCGAAGCCAAGCAGGCTTTTACAGAACCGAGGCATACATATGTGACATTCATAGGAGATATCTTGAACACATCCGTAAATAGATGGCACGCAATCATGACAGATCCTGACATGCAACATCAAGCAATGCAATGCTGAGACCAAAACACACAAAGCATGCAATTCATGCAAATGCTGCCTTTGTGCTGCAACGATCAAGCCACAGATGCCGGGCTCCAAACTTGCCGGCAGCTGCCCAGCCACAGACGCCAGGCTTAGGGGTTGCCGGCAGCTGCCCCGTTGCGCACGAGCTCCAGGTGGCAGTTCGTCTTGTCTGGGCCGGCACTGCATGGACATGGGCAAATGCATGCAGCATGTTGCAAAACGTTGCTCCTCAGCACCACAATCACATCTTTGCCTTGCATACAATCCAGCTCACGACACCACGCCCCCCGCGATGCATGGCAGAGACGCCCTGCCAGGCTGAATTTCACAACCAAATCGCCGAGTCGCTGCAAGCTTACCAGGTCAGAACAGAGGCTCCGCCGTCCCCCACCACATGGGCCGCAGCGCTGGTGGTGCCGGGTGGAGACGCGCTCCCCTCACCGGAGGCCTGGCCTGCAGGCCAGCACAACAACAGGAACGAACGCTGAGGGCGCCACTGCGCAGCATGCTGTGCACCTAGCGAGGCAAACGGTCGCTGTCGGCCGCGTTTGCATGCTTTGAGGCCGGCAGTGGTACTGCCAGTGGCACCTGGCGCTCACCAGACGTGACAGTCAGGAGGAATGGAGCAGTCGGCGCACCAGCGTCAGCACGAGCGTCAACCAGGGCTGAGCCTGGAGGCAAGGAAGAAGCCCGTGAGGTAAGATGGTGTGCAACTCCAGCACAGCTACAGCGCGCCTAGCGCTGCAACCATCACATGCATGTTGTTGTGTGGCGAACAGTGGCCTTGCACTGCGCCGCACCACGGGCAACAGCACACACATGTGCCGCTGAGAAGGCAGCAGCAGGCGGCTCACCTTGGGGCCCGGCCATTGAGCCCGCAGCCCTGGAGGAGGTGCCAGCTGCACTCTTGTCGACGGATGCCTCAGCCTGGCCGGTGACGCCAGGAGGTGCCTCCGGCGGGTTGCCAGTTAGAGAGCTGTGCAGCATGGTGAAGGCTGCGCCTGCACGGCAGCCACAGCAGGGGACAGGGCAGGGCTCCCGATGAGAAGCTGCACCGCAACGGAGCTGCTTTGGGCGATGGGGGCATCATGCATGATGCGCATAGGCAGAGGCCTGAATGCATACCCACCTCCTGTTCCGGTGCCTGCGGGGTCGCCCTGTGCATCCCCCTGCGCCTGCGTCAGCCCATTGACCAGGGTGCCGCCCTCCCCTGCAACTTCCCCGACGCCAAACGTGTCTGCGTGCGACTCGGCCAAACCCGCGGCCTGGACAATTTGCACCAGAAACTGCACAGGGTGTGCATGAAGTGCAGCCAAGGGATGCTGGTGCCATGCGCAGGAACAATGCATGGCTGGTCGGGCAGCAGGTGCATGGCAGGCATAACAGGGTGGCGGTTGCATGACAGGCAAAGCATGGCAGGTACTGCCAAACCGCCGCTTCGCACTTGAGTCGACGGCGCCCTCCCCAGCAGCGGTTTGCGAGGTGGCTGAGCCAGAAGCAGTGTCACCCGGTGAGAAGCCTTGGGCGCTTGATTCAGAGCCGGCGTCTGCAGGACAGGCAGGCGGACAGGCAGGCAGACACAGGCAGGCAGACACAGGCAGGGGGCAGTTTATTCGTACAACTTGCATGCCAATGCCTTCCTCACTTGGGCAGTGGCTGCTGTGCCGGGAGAGAATGGAGGATTAGGACAGGAGATACCACACCTGCGTGCTCGTTGGTGGCGGTGGCGAGGCCGGTGGCCGACCCCACACCCTGCACCCTAGTGCTGGTGCCCGCGACCGCAAAGTCGCTTCCAGCCGGGTTGGAGTCCACCGAAAACGCCGAAGCGCTGGACATGGAGGCTGGGCTGCTCACCACAGGGGTGGCAGCAGGAGGGGCGAGGTCGTGCAGCGCGCGGCGGGGAGCGCCGGCTGCAGGGGTGGGGGGCGTGTGTGACCAGCCGATTGAGCATAAGAATCCAACATTTAGCCCACCCTTGCAGGATGCTGTAAACAGATACGGTTGGGGATGCCAGGAGTGGTTGGGAGCCGAGGAACTTGGTGCCTGCTAAGCTTCTCTGTGGGCGAAGGCCGCCGCCGCTCACCCAGAGCGGCGGCAGTGGCGGCAGCGGCGGCGGCGGCTTTGCTGGCCCAAACTCGAGTCCGCTCGGCCCCTCAGGGGCTCTCCATGGGCGGGCTGCGCTCGCCCTCAGCAGCAAAAGCAGCAGGCGCAGTGCACTTGTCACTCACAGTTGCCGCCGGCGGCGGCGGCGGCCAGCAGGACAGCCAGCAGCAGGATGGCCCTCTTAGTGACCAGCATGGTGAAGAGGCCTTGTGAGTAGTTTCAGTAACGTCGACAGAAATGAAAATAATGGTTGAGGTGAAGTGGGTCAAGGACTGTTGTGCCGCGTTTACTATCTCGTGCCAGCTGCCTCGACCCCGGGTGCCACCTGCCGTCAGCCACTCGAGCAGTGCTTCTGCATGTGTCTGTTCATTCATTGGCCTCCGCAGCTTCACACACAAAAAGACAAACACCACTGCATCATTCACATTGTTCTGTCTGGGTTGTTCAGGTTATTGCCTGCCCCTCTGCTTCTTCCGGGCGGCCGGCCACCAGCAGCGCTCTCCGCCACCCCTCCCACCCAGCCGAAGCACCGCCATGGCCAGGCAGCCGCCATGTATGGCTGCCACACTTCCTGAGCTGCAGCAAACCGCTTGCCGCAGGCGGCGCAGACTGGGATGGGGACATCCGCATGCGGCGCAAGCGTCTCATCCACCTGAGCAACGCGGGTAGCAGGCTGCCTCCAGCGCCAGGGTGGGCGGCAGCACAGGCGGCTGCTGGTGTGGCGACGGCCATACATCCGCCGCCATGCCCTTGTGCCGGTTGTACAGGGCAATAGGCAACCAGGGCTGGCAGCGGGCCAGCACGCAATGCGCCCGGTCCAGCAGGCTCTGTACATGTGCATGCACTCGAGGCTCCAGCAGGGGCCTGCGCCGCCTTTCTCGGGAACAACGACGGTCATGCATCTCCCAACTAAAAGCGGTGCCATCCTGTAACTCATCCATGCGCACCAGACACAAGGGCTGGCATGCAAAAGAACGATTTTGGTCATCCTGTGGCCGCTGGCAGAGGGGGCACAAGTGTGAGGGCCGCGTTCGCTCCCCCACGGCGCTGTGCCAGGCCCAGCATGCAGCAACCCGAACGCGCCGCATCACCGGTGAACAGGTCGCGCAGCTTCAGAACAGTCAATTGGCGTCGCCGGCAAGGCCGCGCTGCGCTGCTGGTGAGCTCGGGAAGAGGTATACCGCTATCGGGGCGGGGCGGCCGCTCGCTCGCCACCCCTAGTGCTGGACAGCCGATTGCAGTTGCACTAAGCGCGAGGGCAGCGCATGTCCTGGCAGCGGCGGTCACTTTGCCCGCCGCCGCCGCCGCCGCCGCCGCCGCTCTGTCTTCGCCCTCTTGCTCACCGGCCCTGCTGCCCTGAACCCTCCACCCCAGCCAGCCATGCGCCCCTGGAGCCTCCTCGCGGTATTATTGGCGCTGGCTGCTGCTGCGGCGGCCGGACCTGTGCGCCAGGGCCAGTGGCAGGAGGATGCTGTGAGGGCGTTTTCACGCCGAGTCGCGCCCGCCGGCGCCGGTGCCGACCCCTACAACTGCCAGCCCTTCAACTTCACCCAGCGTGTCGACCACTTTGACCGCAAGAACCAGCGCACCTTCAAGCAGCGCTACTACCTGTGTGACGGACTTTGTGCCCCCGGCAGCCGCAAACCCTTGTTCGTGTACTTTGGTGCGCACGGTGTTTGGGACTGTATGGGCCCGCCTGCCAGCCAGCGCACCAGTGACTGGTGTGATTCCAATGCCATGCCTGTTTGCTGCTGCGCTTGGTGCTTATTCTTTCTGTCTGCCCTCTGATCCCCACCTGTACTTTTCCCAGGCGGTGAGGCGGCTCTCGACGGCGCTTTTGCCTCGGTCTTTACAGACCAGGCCCAGGCTGAGGGCGGCCTGCTGCTGTTCATCGAGCACCGCTATTACGGCAAGAGCTACCCCTTTGGGCCCAAGGCATCGTACACAAATGAAGGCCTGCGTTACCTAACGGTGGAGCAAGCGATGGCGGACTTCCATGCCATCACGCTCGCCGTCCGCAAGGTGGGTGGGCGGGCGGCGGGAAACCCACAGCATTGTAGCATTGTTTTGGGCTGGCAGATGACGAGGCACTGCCTGGCAGGGGCTTGCAGGTCAGCACGCCACGCATCAGTGCTGGATTGCTCGAGTCACCGCACACAGTCAGTCCTGCTCACGCGTCACTGCCTGCCCAGCTGGCGGGTAGCTCTGGATGCACCACCCAGCTCTTCTGCTCCTCTCCCCTGCACCCCACAGGCCTACAACGTGCCCCGCAGCGCCAAGAATGTGGGCTACGGAGGCAGCTACTCGGGCAATGTGGCTGCCTACATGCGGCTGCGCTACCCGCACACTTTCCACGCCGTGCTGGCATCCTCTTCGGTGGTCAAGTTCCTGTTTGGAACCGAGGCCTGGGAGCGTAACAAGTACTTTAGCGCCATCTCAATTGGCAATTCCCTTGCTGAGGTGGGCGGCGCGCGCTGCAAGCAGGCAGTGGCGGCTGCCTTTGGTGCGCTGCAGGGCCCGCTGTGGCGGACTAAGGACGGGCGAGCCCAACTGGCGACGGCGGCCAGGTGCGCACTTTTAAAGGGGGCCGGATGCGCACTTTGGTAGCCAGTGGGGCAGGCGGTACACGTCTGTCCGAGCGGGTGTGCATACTGCTGCGTGATGTTGGCCTCGGGCTGGCATTTGCTTGGAAACGCGCTTCCCCTTCATCTCTTCCCTGCAGCCTGTGCCCCGGCTTCACGCTGGACAGCTGGGACGCGGTTGAGGGCCTGTCCAACTTTTTTGAGGGCACATGGTGGGGCGCATTCCAGGCAAGCAGGCCCAGCAGCCTGCACAGCCCGCTGCCGTGGTTCGAAGCTGGCTGTGTGCCGCCGTTGCACAGCGAGGCGTTTCACCCATTTCCGCAGGGGTGCCGCCATGCATTTGCGCAGTGTCTGCATCTGCCTTTGCCTGGCGGGCGCCGCTGCCGCCCAGCTGGCGGCCTGCCGCCAACAACTGACCTACTGCTGCTTGTTTCACTCATAGCATATAACTGATGGCATTATCGCAGAGCTTGTTCAGTGGCGGCCCCGATGACAATCCGGTGGCCCAGTTCTGCTCCGACCTGGCCTACTTCCCAAACACCCCGCTGGGCGTGCTGAGCGCGGTGTCCAACTTCACGCGCTCCCAGGATTTGGTGAGCTGGCTGCACCGACCATTTTGTGGAGCAGCAGCACTCTAATGTACACCGGTGTGACGTCAGCCGGCTGTAGTGGCTTCGTTGATGTTTGCCTCCGTTTGGGTGAGGTTAGCGCTGGATTTTACTGTGCCTGCGCTGCTGCCATTGCCGCAGAACAATGCGGCATGCATTGACCGCCAGGACGCCCTGAAGGCCTTTGGCGTAGACTACCCGCGCCCAGACAACGGGGTGCGTGGCCTGAGGGGCGCCCATCTGACAGTTCGCGTACCGCTTGGGTCCCGGCCAATGATGTCCTGCCAGGGTTGCAGCTTGTGCGCCGTGCATTCGAGCGCTCTGATGCCAGCGGCCTGCTTGCCAGCCGTGGCGCTCCAGATGCAACGGACTGGGGCGTGCCATGCCGGTGGCGGCGTCCCGGCTTGGGGGTGGCCAGCCCATTGCTTGACGAGAGGCGCGTTTGCGCTAGCCAATCCACCACCAGCTGTCTGTTGACCTTGCAGGACGACATGCTGCCATATGTGTACCAGGGCTGCCTCCAGGGCTTCCCCACCAGCGCCCTGCTGTGGTCGGCGCCGCCGTCCATCTTTGGGCGCTACAGCATGCCTCCCCACCGCTTCGCCACCTGGTGCAAGCGCGTTTTCGGCATCCAGCGCCCGCTGCAGCCGCCCCGCGGCCTGCTATTCAATCAGTGGGAGTACCAGGCAGCTGGCAACATCATTGTGAGTGTGCCGGGGGCGGTGCACAGCACACGCTGCCTTGAAGGATATCCTTCGATGGCATCGTTGCAAGTTGCTGTGCTTGCTGATTGTTTCTCCGCCCACCACCTCCAACACTCCACAACATTGCCGCGGCTTGCATGCCCTCCTGCCTGCAATCGCCCACAGCGGCACGGTGCCCATGTGCCTGCTTGCCTGGCAAAGTTCCATAGCAGTTCTCCCAGACTGCAGCAGCAGCTCAGCAGTTTCGTGCACTCCTGCCATGCACATGCACTTTGGGCTCACTCTCGGCTGTGCACCTTCACATCCTCATCCCACCGCAGTTCTCAAGCGGCGGAGTCGACCCTTGGCGCCCCGGCAACGTGCTCCAGACGCTGGGGGACACGGTGCCGGCACTGACCAGCGCGGGGGCCAGCCATTGCATGGACTTGGACGCAGCCAACAGCAACACGCTGGCAAGCGTGAATGCGACCCAGGCGCTGATCAAGGCATACATCCGCAAGTGGGTCTACTGAATATCCAAGGGCTAAACCGATGGCCCCAGAAGAAAAGCCGGTGCCTCATGATGGTTCCTGCCTGGCAAGCCGCCGCACGAGCGCTCACCTTGGCACGAGTGCTGGTGCGGCACCTGCTACGGATGATTAATATTGCAATTCCACAAGTATTTTACAGTATTACCTAGTTCCACCACCTCAGGCCACCCTGACCTAAGCATTCCTGTTTGCTTTGCCGTAGCAGCGTGTGTGGACGCATTTCGATGTCCGGAACATGCAATGTCTCTCACCTCTACACAAGGTAGCAGGCAACGTCATTCATTCAGTTCTGAGACTGCTGTGCATCTGAGGACCAGTGCTGTCATTAGCTAATGCTGCTGAACAACTGAAGCGCCAGCCGTGGAAGGCATATCTGGAGCACAATGGCTGCGAGAGCGCAATTGCATCCAACTGCCGCCCCGGGCCCTCCCTGGGCCTCGCCACGGCGGCGAGCGCTGTGCCCGCCCGCCGCCAAGCTTCCTGCATGCCACCGCTCCGCCTGCATATAAATCGCAATCTACAGCTTCGAACAAGTTTTTGCGGCATGCAGGCGACGCGACAGGCGGTGCAGGCCGCCTCTGGCGGAGCCTGGCTGCGCCCTGCAGTCGCGCTGCTGGGCAGGCGCACCGCCCTGTTTAGCAGCAGCACCGGCGGTGGCTGGAAAGCGCTCAGGTCGCGGCATGGCGCCAGCGGCAGGCGACCGCTCCGCCCGCTGGCGGCAGTGGCGGCGGGCGAGCATGTGCCGCCTGCTGCTGCCCAGGCTGCCGCTCCTGCTGAAAGCGAGGCAGCGCCTCAACGAATTGGCAAGCGCAAAGTAGCGCTCTATGTGGGCTACGAGGGCACAGCCTACCAGGGTAGGTTTCTGTCCGCTTGTACAACCTGCTTTAAGTGTGCCGCACTTGCCACTGGACGTCGACAGCTGCACATCCGCCCCGCAGCTGCTGCTCCTTTATTGCCTGCCTTGCCAACCTCCCGCCAACCGTTGCTGCCACCGGCTTGCAGGCCTGCAGATGCAGACGGCTACAGCCCCCACAGAGACGATTGAGGATGCGCTGGAGGAAGCGATCTTTCATGCGGGCGGAATCCTGGCCTCCAACCGCGGCCAGCCCAGCAAGGTGGGTGGGTGGTTGCTGCTGCTGCTGCTGCTGCTGCTGCTGCTGCTGCTGCTGCTGCTGCTGCTGCTGCCTGCTGCTTCTGCTGCTGCTGCCTGCTGCTGCTGCTGCTGCTGCCGCTGCTGCCGCTGCTGCTGCCGCTGCTGCCGCCGCTGCTGCTGCCGCTGCTGCTGAGCAGTGCGATCAATGCCGCATGCTGTGCGTGCCACCAGCGCAGCCTGTGCTGCGCATTTCCAGCAGGGGTACCCCCTTTGGCTGCAGTGATTCAAGCTGCTGCGGGCACAGCTTGTAATCATGACTGTGCTCGTGCGTTGCATACCGACCCTCTGCCCTGCCGCAGGTGAACTGGAGCCGCAGCAGCCGCACCGACAAGAGCGTGCATTCGCTGGCAACCGTGATCGCCATGAAGGTGCGCTGGAGCTGCTGAATGCTTTGCTGCGGCTGTGTTGTCGGCAAGCTGTTCATGTTCGCAACAGTTGGCAGCTGTTGGAGCGCCTGGCCGGTTTGGTTTTGTTTCTTTGTCCGCTGTGCTGTCCAAACTTTGCTTCATCCGCCCAATCCAACAGATGGAAGTGGAGCCGTCAAGCTTCGACACCGACCCCGAGGGCCAGTCGCTGGCGGCCGCAATCAACGCCAGCCTGCCACCAGAGGTGGGCTTGAGGATGGCACAGGGGGAAGCGAGGGGTGCTTGGGTCGAAGCATGCACATGATCTGCGTGTGTGGCAAGCTGCAATAGCAGGTAGCACTGTGTGGCATGCGGGTGCTGGTCTTCTGCAAGCCTTGGCCGGCTGGTCATGCCCAGGCTCATTCCCACGCTCATGCCATGCTTGGGCCATGCCATGCCATGCCGTGCCGTGCCATGCAAGTGTCATGTCGCCCATTACAGTTTTTGCTACCTGTCCGATCTGTATATCTGCAGGTGCGGGTGTTCTCCATCCAGCGTGTGTCCAAGTCCTGGAATGCTCGCTCGGAGTGCATCCGCCGCCGGTCAGTGGTTGGCTGCTGCCACATGGCTGTTCCTGCTGTCTGCTGCCGCATCTATGAAGAGCATGACTCGAGTTTGTTCGCCCTAATGGTACCCGCTGCCATGCCGCTGCCACACCGGATCACCCACTCATGTATGCAACCCTCAACCACCCTCCTCCCCACAGATACAACTACTACCTGCCTGCCTCCATCCTGGGGCTGAAGCTGGATGGCAGCGAGGCGGATGCCGCCCGGCTGGAGCTGCTGCGTGCGGCTTGGGAGCGCTTCCAGGGCACGCACGTGAGTGGCCGGCAATAATTGTGGGCACCGTGCAGTGCATTTGCATATCTGCATGCTCTACATCTTGGTTATTAGGACCTGCATGTTGCCAGCAAGACTGCATGGACGCGCCACCTCTTGCATGGGGAAAGCGTGGCCCCTGGGATTTCACACTGAACATCACACCTGCCGATCCTTGCCCACCCCCCGTGGGCAGCCCTTCCACAACTACACCAAGCGCCGGCTGTATCGCGAGCCCGCCTTTGACGGCCGGCGCAAGGGGCGGCGGGACCGGCGGGGCGAGGACGAGGGAAGTGAGATTGGCAGCGAAGCCGATGAGAGCGAGGTGGAGGGAGAGGCGCCGGCTGCGACGGCGGCAATGTCTGGTAGCAGCAGTAGCAGCAGCAGAGAGAGCGGCCAGGTGGAAGGGAGCACGGCGGCTGATCAAGGCAGCAGCACCGAGGCTAGCAGCAGCAGCAGCCAGCCAGTGGACGCAGCGGCTGCCGGCGAGCAGCAGGCGGAGGGTGGGGAGACGCTCCGGCGACACCAGGTGCAGCTGCAGTGGAAGCAGGAGCGGGACAATGCAGACCTGGTGACGCGGCGCCACTTCCGGTGAGAAGCAAACCTCCTTTGGTGCATGTTTCGTGGCCATAATGTGCATGCAGAACCAGGCTGCCATCCATCCTGCATGACCAGCGCAGCACGCAGGCGTTCCTCTCCTTTCAGCCATGCCACAGTTCGCCCAAACAGGCTGCTGAACGCTCTCGCACACGCAGGTACATCGAATGGTGCGAGGCGGACATCGAGCCGCGGCCGCTGGTGCCGGGTGGCGAGCCCTGCGTGCTGCTGTCCCTGCAGGGCGGCAGCTTCATGCTGCACCAGGTGGGTTGGTGTTGTTCTTGTGTACCTATTGGGGGTGCACGAGGCTGTCGTACTGCAACTGCAAGCATTCCCGCAGGGCGGCAGCCGCATGGTGCATCAAGTGGGGGGCATGGCAACCTGTGCCTGCACCTCAATTGCTTCAAATTCAACTTGCATCTCTGCCCCACTCAAACCTCAGATCCGGCATATGGTGGGCACAGCGGTGGCGGTGGCCCGCGGCCACCTTCCACTCGAGCTGCTGGATGCCTCGATGGCCGTCCGCGCCCGCATGAACCTGCCGCTGGCACCACCCTCAACGCTGATGCTCATGGCGGCATTGTTCAGGTGAGCTTGATCGGGAGTGTTTTTGGGGAAGGGTTTCGCCCTCGGATCCGCCGGCATCAACCTGCCCCTGGCGCCACCCTCCACGCTCATGCTCATGGCCGCACTGTTAGGTGGGTGGAGCAAGATATTTGTTGCAAGAGTCGGTGTGAATGCGGGCTGGGAGGTCCAGGGGGTCGAACAAGCGCCACCGTCTACGCTCATGCTCATGGCAGCACTGCTCAGGTGAGCTTCACAATGCCTGGTGCTGCACGTGGGTGGGTATGCGGTTTGGAGGATGGCAGGGAAGGCCCCGATGGCGAAGCCCTTCCCCCTCATGCGCACGGCTTGCTGTTTCTGCCCGGTCTTGCCAAACCCAACCCCTACTTGCAACCCCTTCCCCTGCTCGAAGCCCCTTCAAGCGCACCAACAACCTTGCCAGTTCACCCCCTGCTTGCCCTGCTTGCGCTCCTCTTCCCTTGCTGCGCAGCCCCTTCAAGCGCAGTATACCAGAGAGTTGGCCGCTGCTTGCACCCCTCCCCATGCATCCCTTCCCTGTTTGCGCCCCTCTATTTCGCAGGCCCCTTCAAGCGCAGTTACACCGGGGTTTGCAGCCTGCTCCCTTCCCATGCCCTGCCATGCCAACACACCTCGTGCTTGCACCTCTTCCCCTTGCTGCGCAGCCCCTTCAAGCGCAGCTACACCGGGGAGGTAGCCGCTGCGGCGCAGTGGACGGGCGACACGCTTCAACTGCGGGAGGCGGGCCAGGCTGCGCAGCAGGCTTTCCTGGAGGTGCGGCCTTGTGTGTGCGTGTTGTGCTGGGGGCTGCCTGCTGGTTTTCTTGGGCCCTCGGCTGTCTGCTGTTGGTCCTTGCTGCATGCAATGATGAGGATGCCCTTGATGAGGATGCCCTTTCTTTTCCCTCGGATCAGACTGTCCTGCCTCCCGTGACACATGCTTGCGTAGCTTTGCGTGCAACCCCAACTGCGCAGGAGTGCATGCTGCCCGCGCTAAATGGGCTGCTGGCTGGCGAGGAATGGCGGCACTGGGGGGCAGACCTGGACCGGCTCTGGTGAGGCAAAAAGGGCTAGCAGCAAGCAAGGCTTGGCACAACTGCACACGCTAAGCCGCACGGCGATACAAAGCACAACGTGTGGATTGAAGGCCCGTGAGCAGCCCGCTGCTGCTGTGCATCCACTGCACCGATTGCTGCCCTGTCAACTGCTGCCCCTCGCCGCAGGGTGGATGAGGCTGAGCTGGCAGAGGTGCTGAGCGCGCATCGTGCACAGCAGGAGCGCAAGGCGGAGGCCATGGTCGAGTGCGAGCTGAAGCAGCGGTAGCGCATGCATCTGGACGCCAGATCAACCGCGACGGCGATGCGCAGGCTGAAAGGCCTGCGATCCAGCCCTGTGGCGGCCAGAATGTCACGCTATTTCTGTTACTATTTCTGTTGCAATTCGTGAGTACAGGGTACATGTAACGGGCTGCCGCAGCGAGGGCCCGCAGCGCTTGCAGGCTAAAAGAGGCTCAGCCGGGCCGTGCAAGCCGCGGGCCAACCAAATCGACCTTGAACGTGGGCCATCGATCGATAATTTCTACCGAGTGGACTCGGGCCGCTGCCGCAGGGTGAACTGCACAGCGCATGGCGGCAGGCATGCAGCACATGTTATTATCAGACCTGCCCACATCGCAGATCAGCACACGAGATGCACAATTGCAGGCAAAACCACCGGCGGGCCAAACAGCGACACACTAGCAACGTGCACACCACACACTGCATCTGCCGAGCTCACCGCAGGGCACTCGTCCTCCTCGCACTTGCTGGGCATGGCGTGCTGCTGGAACACGCGGCCGCACTGCAGGGGAGGGCAGGTGGGGCAGGACAGAGCAGAGCAGCATGAGCAAGTGGAGCAGCCCGCATGGCGCATCCTAGTGGACAGGTGGCGTACAAACTGAGCAGCATGATCTTAGCAAGTAGAGCAACCCGCCTGTCGCATCCAATACTGCTAGGCTGTCGTCCTCGACTACATGCAAGCTGCTGCGGCTCCCACTGGTGTGCAAGCATGCGCCGCCAAGCTTGCCTTGCTGCACTGCGCCACCACGGGCACAAAGCGGATGAACTTGTTGGCGCTGCGCTTGCCCTTGCGGTGCGGCGACACCTGCGAGGTTGAGACCATATGAGCGGAGCAGCACGCATGCTCAGTGGTACACAAAGGCAGCCACATGCAGGTGTGACACAATGGTTGGCATGAGCAGCGCCCCGCAGCAAACGCGCCTGGGCCGGCAACGCAGCCGAACCGAGGCAATGGAACCACCCAGCAGCAGCACAAGCGGGCCTTCGACCGGTGCACTGCTGACATCGAATGCAAGACAATGCAGGAACAGCTGCCATCCACCACACAGGACCACGAGCACATCATCAACCGCCTCCTTGCCTTCTTCTTAGGGGCCGCCAGCAGCTGCATGTCTTCAAGCGATGGCAGCAGGGCAGTGGCCCGCTGCCAGCCTAGCGCCACTGCGCTTGCTGCCGTGGGGCTCGCTGTGCCCTGCCACCAGCTGCCAAGTGTGAGGCTTGTGAAGCCCGCCTGCTGCTGCGCCGCAAGGGCGGGGGTGCTGCACAGTGCCCGCAGGCCTTGCCGCGCCGCTCGGAATGCCGCCATGCTGCTGCCGGGTGCTGTTTGCTAGCTGCTGAAGTTGCCTGCTGCGCCGAATGTATGAGACACTCCCAAGTGCAAGACTTGCAACGCGTCTGTGCACACTGCAGCGAAAGGTTGGGAAGCGGAGCAGTGAGAAATGAAGGAGCGCGCCACCATCGCTGCCACGCAGTGGCGAGCGGCGGCAGGCGGGGGGCTTGGGGCGCCCATGGCTCCCGGCGCGCTGCAAATCCCTCCTGACGATGGGCTGCATCTGCTAAAGCACTCCCTGGGCCTCAGGGGATGCGGCAGCAGCGCTCAGGCCGGCAAACATGCGCTCAGGCGGCCGGCAGCTGCAATCAGCGCCTGCGTTGGACTTGCCTGGAGGCCGATGTTAGGGTTGGCTGCACACTGGCGAAATGGAGCACGGCCGGCTGCATGGGGCACTTCCTCTCGCTGCTGGGGCTGCTGTGCCCTCACTTGCGCGCCCTCCGCCCTGCGCGCCAGTGCCTGGATCACCACAGCTGGCAGCTACTACCGCCGCACAGGCCAGGAGTCTCGGGTTGGCAGCGAGCGCACAAGTAGCGGCGGCCCACAGGCTCTGGGCGCGATGGCGGGCCCCCAGATGCAGGCCACGCAGGTGAGGAGGCCGATGAGCGGCCCAGCAGCCCTCCGCCCTGCCGCCACCGACGCTCGCGCTCACCGCCCCTGTCAGCGCTGCCGCCTGCCGACTCGAGCTGCTCATTGTTGCACTGTTGCGTGCTGTAGGAGGAGATGGCTTCAGCCAACGTTGACATGGTTTGGCGGGACTTTTGCGCACACGTGCTCATCAAGCTGAATGACTGCCGGTGCGTGCGAAGCAGGGGCTGAGCGATGAGCGGCAGCTTGGGCTGGGATGGTGGCGGTGCGGTTTTCGGCAGCCAGCCATGTTGGAGCATCCACCCATCAGTACATAGACTTTGCATGGCAAGCAGACGCAGCTGCTGCGAGCTGAGCACGGCATGCGATGGCGCCGAGCCCCCCCCTGCTGCATTCCCCCAAAGCATCGCGCTCCTATCCGCCTCAACCCCTGCAGACGGAAGAGCATGTATGTGCCTTGGAAGTGCGAGCATGAGCGGCACGAGTATGAGAAGTGAGCTGCCGCTCGCCTGCGCTGCAACATGGCTGCTGATCTTGCTGATGCCACCTGCTTGCAGCCGTGCCGCGCAGGGCTGCCGTTCTGCTTGCTGCACGCGGCTGCAGCTGCAGGGATGTGCTGCGCCTTGGAGGTCGAGCATTTTCGCAGCCTGCAAAACCATGCTGCGAGATGAGCGCAACTGACCAGTAAGCATGCCGTGCTGATGCATCGTCTGCCGCAGGTGCCAATACAAGGATTACAAGAAGCGGGTGGCAGCAGCAAAGGAGGCCAGCGCATGATTTGCACACTCAAGAGCCCGCTGCACAGCACCGCTCACTGCCATGCCTGCGTAGCAGCTGCTCGCGGCCACCTTTTGGTGCAGCACTGCACTCAGTCCTGTAGCCTGTCATGTGCCTCGCTCTAGGGCCGCCCCTGCTGCTTCTGTTTCCTTCCCTGCTGCCAGTTCCCCACACTGCCCCCTGCTTGCCTGGCATGTTCGCCCACGCTTCTGTCTGATTACCAATGCGCCCGGCCTTGATGGCTGGCAGTGGGCATGTAGCCACACGCGAGCATCCGTCACAGTGCGACTGAGGTGTAACCCATAGTTCAGGCATTGTGTCGGTTGGCAGCCATGCCATGCTGCAGCAACTGCACCCACCCACCCACCCCGGGGGCAACGGTAAAATGTCAGGCAAGTTGTTGACCTTGCAGCACGATGCCAAAGCTCTCACGCTGCCCACCGCCTGGAGTTTTTCCTGCCTTATGAATCTGAGTTATAATGCGCCAGGATTTGTTGGACAAAAGGAAGGGTGTGGTCACTTGCCTCACAGCAGCTGGGGCAAAGCAACAGAGGCAAAAGCAACAGCGGAAATAAGAGATCACGAGGGCAGGTAGTCGCATGCAAATCAAGACACTTGATGCATCAGGGGCAGCTAACAAGAAGGCATCGGGCAAGTCTGCTCCTGCGGGACTCCGCATCTCAAGCGGGAGCAAAAAAAGAGCAGGTCCTTGATGCTAGTAAGGGTGGCGGCACGAGATTTATCTGCAACCGAATGGGCAGTACAAGAATGGCGGGTTTCGACACAGGTATGTTCGGCGCTACAAACTCTCAGGAAAAAAACTTGTGCTAGGGCTGGAGAAGAGCGCAAAATGCAGTGGCTGGGGAGGTTGGCCAGCCAGCAGAGGGCGCATGCAAAGCAGGTGATACGGCAAGGGGATTACCAAAGGAGCATGTGCAGGCAGGGAATACATAGTGTGGGGAGGCGGGAGGTAGGTGGGTGGGACAATGGGTGGGTGGGTGCATACGCAGGTGGATGGGTGGGTGGGTGGGTTAGCATGCCGCCTTCAAAGCAGGTGATCGCCGCAGCCGGCTTGCGGCGGGACGCCACAACAAAGCTGGCGGGTGCGCCTACTGCAGCCGCTCGTGGCCGGGGGGCGGGCCCATCGATTTGATCATTTGCTTCAGCATTGGGATGATCTCGCTGCAGCAGGGATGCAACGAGCTGTGATGAGCGAGGTCCTTTCGGTGGCACAGAGCAGCATGGGGTTGCAGGAGCCCCTCGAACACTTGCCGGTGGCTAACATGCAACAAGGACCTGTGACTTGCAAAAGCGGCCAGCGCAAGCATTTCGAATGCGCCCACCTGAAGGAGGGCCGGCCCTGGGGCTCGCGCAGGGCTCGCAAAAAATGCCTGCATGCTACGATACCACCCCCACGACAGCAAGTTGTATCAGCGCAGCTGGGGCGCACCTGAAGGAGGGGCGGCCCTGCGGCTCGCCAAAGCAGGCGGCAATCAAGTCCTGCATGCCCTGAGGGATGTCGCCAGGGATGGGCAGCCGCTCCTTGTTCCACCCCACCGCGCCCACCACCTGCACAGGGGGCAGGCAAGGAGGCAACGGTACATTCAGCAGGCTGTGCAAACAGCATGTTACAGGGATGCGGCCTTGCATCATGTGCAGCTGGCCAGCCAGTGCGGCTGGAGACACGCACGCCGGAGAATGCAAGCACGAGGATGCATGCCCAAAATAGCCCAAAGCGTGCCTGCATGGCGGAGCGGTCGTGCCACGGCTCCTCGTTGGTCATCAGCTCCCACAGAATCACGCCTGCATGGAGACGGACTTAAACAGCGGCTTGATTAGATTGAATAGACAGATGTTGGTCAACATCAGCTCCCAAGGGATCACGCCTGCATTCAGATGCAACCACACCGACGATTGATCTCAGTTTGAGGGGTGCATCGGCAGTACACTTCCTTGTGGGTTCGAGCATGAGGGCGCGCGCGTAACAGCTGCCGTGCTCGCTGCCACCGTGCACCCGCGGGCGCAGCTGTCCACCCCGCCCCATAGCCTTGCCTCCGCCAGCACTGTCTATGCTGCATACTGCCTGCGAGCCCAATCCATGCACTGACAAGCAGACACCTTTCATGACAAGCGCCCACCGTACGAGTAGACATCACACTTCTCGTTGTAAGGCTGCGAGCGCAGCACCTCTGCAGGGGGGCAAGCACGGCACGAGCGGCAGCAGATGAGCAAGTGGGCTGCTCCATCTCCCGTAGACCAAGCCACCTCAGTACCCGCCCTCACAAACTTGCCGGCCCATCAACCCCATCGCCCAGGCCCTCACCGGGCGCTGTCCACTCGGGAGTGCCAGCCTGACTCTTGGTGCTGAGCATGGTGCTGCGTCGCGCGCGCGACAGCCCAAAGTCGCACACCTGCAGACGGGGTGTGGGAATAGGGGGGTGACTGGTGAGCCGGCGCGGGAAGCCTGAAGCAGCAGCAGCATGCAGCAAAAAAAAAGCAAAAAAAAAAGCCTCGAGTGCTTGCCTTGACAGTCAGGTCTTTGTCTACCAGCAGGTTGGGGCTCTTCAGGTCCCTGCAGTACGCACAGGTATCAACCATATCAGAACTGGCACACAATCAACCAACTTCACTAGGCAACCTGAACATCTGGCAGGCAATGCCACTGGCTCGAGCGCACACCGCATGGGCTGGAGCAACGCCGCTGCTAGCCACGGCCAGCGCAGGCTCACCGGTGGATGATGGGCGGCTTGCACGTGTGCAGGAAGTTCATGCCGCGCGCAATGTCCAGCGCCATCTGCAGCCGCCGCCGCTCGTCTGGGTTGAAGGCGGGCGTGCGGTGCAGCAGCTTGAAGAGCGAGCCTGTGCGGGGAGCAGGAGTGAAAGGTAGGGGCGGTGATTGGTGGATGAATGGTGCCTCGCTTGAGCAGGGCTGCGCGCAAGCAATCAACGGTGCGGCTGGAAGCCTGTGCACTTAAGATCTGCATGTGCACCATGCATTGTGGAGAGTGCTCTAACATTCAGCTTATGGCAGGCTGGGGCAGCAGGGAATGCCGAGGCTCACCGCGCGGCACAAACTGCGTTACGATGCACAGGTGGGGCGGCTGGGTCACAGCGCCCAGCTGCAAGGCGGAGGGGAGACGAGGTGTGTGCCATGAGGGGACTGCGGCAGCACAGGGCAGCTGTCGAGGGATGGGGCAACTGCCACTCCTGCTCCTTTGGCTGCCACCAAGCAAGGCTGAATCCGGTGCTGCTGCCGCAGGTGCACTACGCGGCCACCAGGCGCATGCAGCGGCCTGCCAAAGGCGCTTTTCAGGGCAGCGTGCGGAACTCACGAACTGCACGATGTGCGGGTGGCGCAGGCGCTTCATGATCGAGATCTCCTGCCGGAACTCGCCCAGCATCTGCGGGGGAACATATTCAGGTGGGCAACATACGATCTTGACGTGCCGTGCAAGAAACGCAGCCGTTCAGCAGGGCACACCACGCAAGACCGATGCAGGCGAGCAGCAGCAGCAGCAGCAGACTTGAAGCTTCCACCCACCTGCTGTGAGACCTCCTGGTCCAGCAGCCGCTTGACCGCCACATCGGTCTGCCGCCAGATGCCGCGGTACACCTCGCCAAAGCTGCAGGGGAATGAGAGGAAGCAGGTCAAGGCAAGGTGGGGAAACAGGCAAGGTGGGGAAAATGGCAACACGTGCAACAGCGCATCTTGACAAGACTGGGGAGGGAAGCAGAGCAGGAGCAAATGCAATTAGTTGATTGGCGAAGAAAACGGGCAGCCTACGCCCCGCCGCGCATGCAGGCGGCCTGTGTGCACAACGCGCCGCACCTGCCAATGCCGATGCGCGGGCCCAGCACGATTTCATCGGGCTGGATCTCCCACTCCTCAAGTCCCTCCAGCATGACGCCTGTGAAAGGAGGGAACGGTAGTTGCACCATTCGGTGTCACAGCGTAATGGCAGCCTGCAAGCCGCATGCGATGCTAATCAGGCATGTGCAGTGCCCCTGGACGCATACCAGCTGGCCCCTCACACCCGCTGCAAACAAAGCACCCATCATAAGCCACGTACCCGCCATGGCCGCCGCCTGCTGCTGCCCATCCGAGGTGGTTGAGTGCATGCTGTTGCTGGCATCGGCCGTGCTTCCAGTGAGGGAGGAGTTGTCGCTCTGCCGCGGCGCTTGGGCAGGGTAGACGCCAGGGTACAGGCCTGCTGCTGCCGCCGCTGCGGCCGCCTGCTGCTGCTGCATGGCGCCCAGCGACAGAATGCCGCCAGCGGACACAGCCTGCAGGCTGTTTGCGAAGGGTGAGGGCAGGCTGGAGGCTGGGACCATGGTGGGCGTGAAGGGGCCACCCTCTGGGATACTGCCACCAAAGGGAATGGCTGCAGGGTCGCCGCTGCTCAGGCTGCGCCGCGCGGTCACAGCAGCCAGTTCCGGGGAGTGCGGCGCTGTGCCGCTGCCACCGTTGGCGCTGGCATTGGCTGCCACCTGCTCGCGAATGGCCTGCAGCCGCTCCCACTCAATTGGGACCGATAGCCGAGTGGGGCCGGGCGCGGGGGCTGTGGAGGCAGTGGGGAGGGAGGGGAGCGCTTTATCAACAACGGCAGACCGGACATGGTGTGCATGCCAACCAGCTGCACGGGCTGCAGCATCCTCCGATCATGTGAAGGCAAGTGACCTCTACAGTTCTTCAGCAGCAGCAGCAGCGCAAGCGCACATCTGGCTACGCCACATGCCACAAACAGCAGTGTCCAGCCGGCTCCAAGCACACACAGACGCACCTGGGTAGAAATCTAGCGAGCGCCGGTTCTCATATGGGGTGATGGGCAGTCCCAGGCCGCCCACCGCTCCCAGCCAGGCGCCAAAGGTGCTGCCGCTGGCCGACGGCTGCATTGCCGCCTCTCCCGCCGCCCCGGCCCCCTCCACGCTGCCTGCCGCGCCGGTGCCTGGGTGCCTGGGGCTGAGAGCATCCACGGCAAGGCCGGCAAAGGACAGGCTGGGCCCTGCTGCAGACAGGGTGGGCCCCAGAGAGGGCAGGCCGCCGCCCAAGCCGCCGCTGGCGCTGTAGAGGTTGCAGCTGCCGCCGGCGGCCGCCTGCAGCAAGCCGTCCTCACCCTCCTCGCCGAAGGACCCGCCGTGCTGCGGCGGCGGCTCGCTGTGTGCCCGCATGGCCGCCAGCCGCAGATTACCGGCTCGCGAGCTGGCGGCTGAAGCAGCCGCAGAGCGGTACAGAGGGCTGTGGCTGTTGGGCCGCAGCGGTAGGGAGCCCCCATCTACCAAGCCTGACATGCGCAGCGCATCCACCAGCTCCATGAGGGAGCTTTCCCCGGACAAAGGACCGCCGGAGGAGCTGCCACTGACCTGGGAGCGCAGGCCGCCGGTACCACTCATGTCTGAGGCGGCACGCACCGGCTGCACCAGGAACGCCTGCAGGTGAGGTGGGGGCAGGAGGGGTGGGAGTGGGTGGAATGCATGGGGACGGGTGGGGAATGAGTGGGTGGGTG
>VFQQ010001836.1_pt1 | contig 27185 bp, 23 predicted proteins | sample 3512341 | NCBI WGS metagenome assembly VFQQ01 (sample SAMN10412373, study PRJNA504923) | tailings metagenome | isolation source: Relicate 2 Philex TSF1 revegetated site | place: Philippines: Tuba, Benguet | collected 2017-08-29
CCCGAAACCTGCGCCAGATCGGCATTGTCGGCCATGGCGCGCATCGCCTTGCCCAGCCGCGACCGGGTGAGGAAGAGGTGCAGCGCAATCACCGCCACCGCCGTACAGATCACCATAAGGAGCTGCGGCTGGGTGAAGTTGATCGTCCGCGTCACGCCCTCGAGCGGGATCGGGATGCGGATGAGCTGCTTCTGCTCGGTCTCGAAGAACGAATAGGTGCCCGAGCCGAAGAACAGGCGGATGAGGCCCTGGATGATCAGCGTCACGCCGATCGAGGCGATCAGCAGCGTCACCGGCCGGGCGCCGCGCTTGCGCAGCGGCGCGTAAAAGCCCTTGTCGAGCCCCAGCGCGATCACCGCCGCGATGATCATGGCGATCGGCAGCACCAGGAAGCCGGTCGGCACGATCGGCGTGGTGATGCCGAGCGCCGTCGCCCCCATGGCGAGCAGCAGGGCGATGAAGCCGCCCATCGTCATCATGTCGCCATGGGCGAAATGCGCGAAGCGCAGGATGCCGAAAATCAGCGTCACGCCGATGGCGCCGATCGCATAGATCGAGCCCAGCACGATGCTGGCGACGACGACGTTGTTGAAGAAGAAGATCAGTTCGTTCATCTCGCCCCTCAGCCTCCCAGGAAGCTCTTGGCGACTTCGGGATCGGCGATCAGCTCGGGGCCGGTGCCGGTGAAGCGGTTCTGCCCGCTGGCGAGCACGAAGCCGCGCGACGCAAAGGCCAGCGCCTGCCTGGCGTTCTGCTCGACCATCAGGATGCCGACGCCGGATTTGTTGATCTTGACGATCTGCTCGAAGATTTCGAGCACATAGCGCGGCGAGAGGCCGGCCGATGGCTCGTCGAGCAGCAGCAGCCGCGGCTGGCTCATGAGCGCCCGGCCCATGGCCACCATCTGGCGCTGGCCGCCAGAGAGCTCGCCCGCCTTCTGGTTGCGCTTTTCGAGCAGCACCGGGAACATGTCGTAGACCCAGTCCAGCGTCGTCGAATAGTCGTCGCGCCGGGTGAAGGCGCCCATTTCGAGGTTCTCCTCGACGGTCATCGAGGTGAAGACGTTCTTTTCCTGCGGCACGAAGCTCAGGCCCTTGGGCACCAGCTTGTCGGGCAGCGAATTGGTGATCTCGTCGCCCGCGAAGGTGATCGAGCCCGACGTCACTTTCACCAGCCCGAACAAGGCCTTGAGCGTCGTCGACTTGCCCGCGCCGTTCGGCCCCACGATGACGCCAATATCCGACTGCTCGATGGAAATGTTGACGCCGTTGAGGATCGGCGCGCCGCCGTAACCGCCCACGACGTCCTTGATGTCGACCAGGGCCATTACGCAGCCTCCACCGGAGCGCCGAAATAGGCCTCGATGATCTGGGGGTTGGCGCGGATTTCGCTCATCGGCCCTTCGGCGATCTTCTCGCCCGAGGCCATCACGATGACCGGGTCGCAGAGCCGGCCGATCAGGTCCATGTCGTGCTCGATGACGAAGAAGGTGTAGCCCAGTTCCTGGTTCATGCGCTCGATATTGGCCGCAAGGTCCTGCAGCAGCGTGCGGTTGACGCCCGCCGCCACCTCGTCGAGCAGCACCACCTTGGCGTCCACCATCATGGTGCGCCCCAGTTCCAGCAGCTTCTTCTGGCCGCCGGACAGGTTGCCGGCGAGCTCGTTCTTGACGTGCCCGAGTTTGAGGAAGTCGATCACGTCCAGCGCCTTGCGCTTGACCTCGGCGTCCTGAGCCTTGACCGAACCCGGCGTCAGCCAGGTGCGCAGCAGGCTTTCGCCCTTCTGGCCCGACGGCACCATCATCAGGTTTTCCAGCGCCGTCATGTTCGAGAATTCATGCGCGATCTGGAAAGTGCGCAGCATGCCGCGATGGAAAAGCTTGTGCGGCGGCAGGCCGGTGACGTCCTGCCCGTCGAACATGATCTTGCCGCTATCGGGCGTGATGTTTCCCGCTACGAGGTTGAAAAGCGTGGATTTTCCGGCGCCGTTCGGCCCGATGAGTCCGGTGATCGAACCGCGTTCGACCCGGAGCGAGCAATTATTGACGGCCCTCAGGCCGCCAAAGCTCTTTGAGACGTTCTGAACGTCGATAACTGCGTCGAAGGACAATAGCCCCGTCCTGATTCCTGACCGTGGCGCGTAATGCGCCTATTTTTCGGGCATCTGCGCATAAGCAGACTTGCCGGTCAACCTTGACCGGTTGGTCAAACCACAGCCGTGTCAGAGAGCTGCCAGAACCGCGTCGGCGCTCTTGAGGTTGGGGGCGAAGAGGATGTTGTAGAGCGTCGCGAGCCGGGTGAGCGACTTGATGTCGACATCGTGCGGCATGGCGGTCAGCGGGTCCTGGAAGAAGATCAGCACGTCGAGCCGGCCCTCGCAGATCATCGCACCGAGCTGCGCGTCGCCGCCGAGCGGCCCGCTCTTGAGCAGGGTTACGTGCAATCCGGTGCCCGACGCGACCCGCCCGCCGGTGGTGCCGGTGCCCCAGAGATCGTGCTGGCCGAGCTTGTCGCGGTTGGCGAGCGCCCAGTTGACCATCTCGTCCTTCTTGTCGTCATGGGCGACCAGGCCAATGCGCGCCATCTCTTGCCTCCGGCTCGATGGCTTCTTGATAGCGGTTCAGGCGCGAAGCGCAATGGCCTCCGCGAGCAGCACGCCGATCTCGTCCCATGGCACCGGCTCGCCCGGCTTGAGCGGAATCCACCGCACCTGCTTGACCTTGCCGTCATCGACCAGCAGCGGCGAGTCGAGCAGCCGGCCCCACTGGTAGATCACCGCCACATGGGCGGCCGCCGGATAGATGGCGATCACGAAGCCGGCCTGCGGGTGGCGAAAGTTCACCGTGTTCCAGCCGAGCGCTACGCGCGCCGTCATCTCCGGATACTGGTCCTGCAGCCACTCGACCAGCTCTCGCGCCAGGGCGACGATGGGTGAATCGCGACGCTGCAGCAATGTGTCGAGGTTTTCCATGCGAACGGTCTAGCACGCTCGCCTGCCAAGAGCTGTCAGGGTTTCCCAAAACAGGAAGGGCGCCCCCTTGGGACGCCCTCCGTGTCGCTTCGCTCGGAGGCGGGTCAGAACTCCGACCAGTCATCCTTCAACGCGGCATTGCCCTGGCTGAGATAGGACCGGGCCGCCGACTTGACCCGCTCCTGCAGCGCCTTGGCGCTGGTCGGCTTTGCCATCGGGGCGGACCGGGACGGCTGCGAAGCATGGCGTGTATCGGCGAGGGTGAAGATATCGACCACGCGGTCGAGCTCGGAAGCCTGCGCCTCGGTCTGCTCGATGGCGGCGTTCGTCTCTTCCACCAGCGCGGCATTGTGCTGGGTCATCTCGTCGAGAGTGCGCACCGCGGTGTTCACCTCCTCGATGGAGGCGGCCTGCTCGCGGCTTTCGCGGGCGATGCCGTCCATCAACTCGTTCGACGACCGGGCCGCGACCAGCATGGCTTCGAGCTTGGAGGCCGCATCGGCCACGAGCTTGGAGCCGCCGCGAACTTCCTCGGCGCTCTGCTCGATCAGCACCTTCACTTCCGCCGACGCTTCGGCGGCCGACTGCGCGAGACGGCGCACCTCCACGGCGACCACGGCAAAGCCCTTGCCGGCTTCGCCCGCACGCGCCGCTTCCACCGAGGCGTTGAGAGCGAGCAGATTGGTCTGGAAGGCGATGTCGTCGATGAGCCCGATGATGTTGCTGATCTTGCCCGACGAGGTGGTGATCTTTTCCATCGCCTCGGTGGCCCGCGTCATCACCTGGCCGCCCTCTTCGGCCGTCCGCGTCACGGTGCCGGCGACGACGCTGGCCTCCTTGGCGCGCTCGGCATTCTGCACCACGGTGGCAGCGAGTTGCTCCATGGTGGCTGAGGTCTCTTCGATGGTCGCCGCCTGCTTGGTGGTGCGCTCGGAGAGATCGTTGGCGCCCGAGAGGATTTCGCCGGTTGCCGTCTTCAGCGCACGCGACGTGTCGCGCAACTGGCTGACGATCTCGGTCAGCTTGTCGCCCACGGCATTGGTATCGGCCTTGAGGCGGGCAAACGCACCCTCGTAATTGCCATCCATGCGCTTGCTGAGATCGGTATTGGCCAGCGCCGACAGCACCTGGCCGGTTTCGCCGATACCGCGATCGACGGTAGCGACGAGATTGTTGATGCTCGACGCGATGGCGTTGAGCTCGGCATCGGGGAATTCGGCATCGACGCGGCGGGTGAAATCACCGGCGATCGCCGCATCCACCACATTGCCGAAAGCGCGCTGCAGTTCGGCCATCATCTCCGAACGCGTCTGCTGGTCGCGGATGATGCGAGCAGCCTCCGCTTCGGTCATTTCGGCCATGCGCATGCCGTTCTCGCGGAACACCGCGACGGTCTTGGCCATGTCGCCGATTTCGTCCTTGCGATTGCCGTAGGGCACCTCGACCGAATAATCGGCGTCGGCAATCTTGCGCATCACCGCGGTCATCTTCTGCACCGGCCTGGCAATGCTCATGCCGAGGAACGAGAAGGCGACGATGCCCAGGCCAAGCACGATGGCGCCGCCGATGAGCAGGTTGACGAGCTGCGCCTCGGAATCGGCGAGCAGCACGGTCTGCGGCACTGCGACGATGACGGCCCAGCTCTGGTCGAGAGTGCCAGGCAGCACGGCCTTCTGGGCGGTCATCTTCCACGTCTGTCCGGCGGCCTCGCCGGTGGACGAATAGATCTCGGTGCTTTCGAGTGCCTTGGCGGCTTCGAGCGCCCAGGCTTCGGTGGCGACGGTGCCGATCAGCTCGGGATCGGGGTTGACCACCCAGACGCTCTTCTGGTTGAGCACACCCATGAAGCCGGCCCCCATCGGCGGCTCGCCGCCGATCGCTTCGGCCAGTTCGGCGGCATTGAACGCCACGCTGGTGAGACCCACGCCCTTGCCGGACGCATCGCGGATGATGTTGGTGAAGCTCGTGTAGAGCACGCCATCGATGTCATCGGGACCGGTGATGGCCGCGACGTCGCCCTTCAGCGTCGTATTGAACCAGGCGTCGAAGCTCTTGGGATTGGGATTGTCCAGCGACTGGAACACCACCTTGCCATCGCCGCCGCGGGTGGCGAGCACGCCGACCTGGTTGCCGGTGACGAGGAACTGCGACCCCGCAAAGGCCGGCACGGCGGCCAGCTTGGCATCGGCCGAGAACATCATGGTCACGGAAAGCGCGCCATCGAGCTTGCCCAGCTGGTTGGCGGCGACCGCGCCGTAGGTGGCAGGAGTCACCGCGGGATCGGCCAGCAGCGCCGAGCCGGTCAGCGCCACGGACTCGGCGGCGGCGGCATACTTGGCGAGAACCGAGATGATCTTATCGGCTTCGTTGGACGCCAGCCCGCCGACAACCTCGTCGGCCTGGGCCAGATCGTGCGCTCGGTTGGTACTGACGACGTAAAAAAGCGAGGCAATAATTGCCACCGAAAATACGGCGGCGGCGGCAACAATGATTGTGCCCCTCAGTTTCAGAGAGGGCAGCTTGAAATTGAGCTTGCGCATTTGGAGAACGGGGATCCTGTCGGATGAGTGAGGCGCGTCCGACAAGCAATGTGCACGTTATCATTTAAGAACCGGTAAGGACGTCGGTACTTTCCCCTAGACAGGCAAAGGGGCGCCGCAGCGCCCCAATCCGTACCGGTTGCGGTGGCCCCTCGGGCCCCTAGAATTCCGACCAGTCGTCCTTGATCGCGGCGTTGCCGGCGCTGGAATAGCTGCGCGCCATCGGACGGGCTTTCTCCGGCCGCGTGACAGCAGCCGGCCCTTCGCCGAACGAGAAGATGTCGACCACGCGATCGAGTTCGCTGGCCTGCGCCTCGGTCTGCTCGATGGCCGCATTGGTCTCTTCGACCAGCGCCGCATTGTGCTGGGTCATCTCGTCGAGCTGGCGCACCGCGGAGCTGATCTCTTCGATCGATGTCGCCTGCTCGCGGTTCTCGCGCGCAATGCCGTCCATCAGCTGGTTCGAGGACCGCGCCGCGCTGACCATCGTCTCGAGTTTGCGCGCCGCATCGGCGACGAGCCTCGAGCCACCCTGCACTTCCGACGCACTTTGCTGGATCAGCGCCTTGACCTCGCTCGAGGCTTCCGCGGCGCTCTGCGCCAGCCGCCGCACTTCTACGGCGACCACCGCAAAACCCTTGCCGGCCTCACCCGCCCGCGCCGCCTCGACGGAAGCATTGAGCGCCAGCAGATTGGTCTGGAACGCGATGTCGTCGATGAGCCCGATGATGTTGCTGATCTTGCCCGACGACGCCGTGATCCGCTCCATCGCCTGGTTGGCCTGCCCCATCACCTGACCACCCTCTTCGGCGGTAACCGTGACCGAGGCGGCGACCACACTCGCTTCCTGCGCCCGCTCGGCATTGTGCAGCACCGTCGAGGCGAGCTTTTCCATCGCCGCCGACGTCTCTTCGATCGTCGCTGCCTGCCGCGTGGTACGCTCGGAGAGATCGTTCGCTCCCGAGAGGATTTCGCCGGTCGCCGTCTTCAGCGCCCGCGACGTCTGCCGCAACTGGCCGACGATGTCGGTGAGCTTTTCGGCCACCGCATTGGTGTCAGACTTGAGCTGCGCGAAGGCGCCTTCGTAGTCGCCCTCCATGCGACGCGACAGGTCGGCATCGGCCAGCCCCGCCAGCACCTGCCCGGTCTCGCCCAGGCCGCGCTCCACCGTGCCGACGAGAGTGTTGATGCTGCCCGCAATGGCATTGAGCTCGGCATCGGGAAACTCGGCATCGACCCGGCGGCTGAAGTCGCCCGCGATGGCGGCGTCGACCACATTGCCGAAGGCGCGCTGCAGTTCGACCATCATGTCCGAGCGGGCCTGCTGGTCGCGGATGATCCGCGCCGCTTCCGCCTCGGTCATCTGCGCCACCTGCTGTGCATTGCTGCGGAACACTTCGACATTGCGCGCCATGGCGCCCAGTTCGTTCTTCAGCGTGGTGTAAGGCACCTCGGTCTCGAGCTGCCCTTCGGCGATGGCCTGCATGCTTTTCGAGAGCCGCGGGATCGGCCGCGTGATGCGCGACGAGACGAACAGCGTCATCAGCCCGACCACCACGATCGCCAGTGCACCCACCAGCATCAGCGTGTTGAGCGTATCGGTCGCCACCGCGTCGATCTCGGCCTTGGGGATGCCCACATAGGCGATGCCGATAACCTCGTTGTTGAGGTTCTGGATCGGCTTGTAGATCGTGTAGTACGGCACCCCGAGGATCGTCGCCTCGCCCTGGTAGGTCTCGCCGGCGCTGACCACCGGATAGGCCGGCCCGTCTTTCGCCAGCGCCGTATCGAGAATGCGGTTGCCGTCCGCGTCGAGGATGGTGGTAGTCTTGCGGATGAAATCCTGCGTGTCCGGATCGTAGACGAACAGCGTCGCCGTATCGCCCGTCACCCGTCCGATCGTATCGATCAGGTCGTGGTTGCGGAACTTCGGCATCGCCTTGGCTTCGATCTTGCCCAGCGTGCCGTCCTCGTTCCAGAAAATGTCCGAGCTGGGGAGGTTCACCTCGAGGATCGCCGCTGCCGTGCGGAGATCGGCGCCGAGCCGCTGGTCGGCGGTGGCCCGCGAATTCGCCGCCAGCAGCACCCACACCGCCGCGATGACCGCCACGATGGCGAAGACCACCGCGGTGAGCGCCATGGTGGCGATGGTGGTGGTGAGCTTGAAGCCGCCAAAGCGGCGAGAGACTGAAGTGGTCACGTCCGACCCCCTGAATGCCCCGCCGCGCGGGTCCGTAAATCTCCCTGCAGGAGACGATACGGTCACTTCCTTAACTGCTGGTTCACCACGCCGCCGCCAGAGCAGAACGGCCGCCACCAGCAGAACGGCGACCGCCGCGATGGCCGCGAGCCGGAATACCAGACTGCCTTGCACTTCGGCCGCCCGCGCTTCGATCGCGCCCGCGGCGTCCCTGGCCATGGCCTTGGCATAATCCAGCGCCGCCACCTGATAGGCGTCATAGGCGGCCAGCACCGGCGTCAGGTCGAGCCTCGCGCGAGCCGCCGCATCGCCCAGCGCCGCACCGGCGGTTTCCACCGACGCCGCAAAGGTCGCCGCCGCTGCCGCATAGGCCGGCGGTGCATCGACGATCAGCGCCCGGAACGCATCGAGATCAGTGCGGAGTTTCGCGGTGTCGACGGTCGGCGCGAAACGGGCCACGGTGAGGTCGGCGACCGGCATGGGCGCCGCATTGACTGCCTCGGGCACGCGATGGGCGAGACCATCGGCATCGAGGCCGGCATTCGTCGCGATCCGCGCCATCAGCATGCTCGCCGCATGACGGGCCGCAGCGGGATGTCCGCCGGTGCTGAGTTCATCGCGCAACATGCGATAGGCGCCCGACGATGCCGCCGTGCCCAGCGCCGCGTCATTGGCCGCCATCGCGGCATCCATCGCCGGATTGGCCGGCAGCGGCGCGGCAGCGGCCCCCTGCCGTGCCAGCGCCGAGAATTCCGGCAGCACCGTCCCGATATAGGCAAGGCCCCGCTGCTGTTCGGCGAGCGCCGCCTGCTCCCGCCCGGCATCGGTGAAAGCCACGAGGCCGCCGATGGCGGCCATCACGGCGACGCTGACGGTAAGTGCGGTGCGGATGGCGCGCATCAAGTTCCCCTTCTGGGCAGGCAAGGCGGAAAGGGCGGCCCGTTCGACCGCCCTCGGAGATCAGAACTCGGACCAGTCGTCCTTCACGGCGGCGTTGCCGTGGCTGAGATAGGAGGCAGCCGCCTTCTTGACCCGGTCCTGCAGGCCGCGGATGCCGCCGCGCGTCACCTCGGGCTGCGCCCGGACCGGCGCGCTGTCCTCGACCCGGAACACATCGACGATGCGATCGAGTTCGACCGCCTGCGCCTCGGTCTGCTCGATGGCCGCGTTGGTCTCTTCGACGAGCGCCGCATTGTGCTGGGTCATCTCGTCCATCTGCCGGACGGCCGCGTTGACCTCTTCGATCGAATTGGCCTGCTCGCGGCTTTCGCGGGCGATGCCGTCCATCAGCGTGTTCGAGTCGCGTGCCGCCGTCAGCATCGCTTCGAGCTTGGTCGCCGCTTCCGCGACGAGGCGCGAACCGCCCTTCACTTCGCTGCCCGACTGCTCGATCAGTACCTTCACCTCGCTCGACGCTTCGGCGGCCGACTGCGCCAGGCGCCGCACTTCCACCGCCACCACCGCAAAGCCCTTGCCGGCCTCACCGGCGCGGGCCGCTTCGACCGAGGCGTTCAGCGCCAGCAGGTTCGTCTGGAACGCGATGTCGTCGATGAGCCCGATGATGTTGGAAATCTTGCCCGACGAGGTGGTGATCCGCTCCATCGCCTCGTTGGCCTTGTGCATCACCGCGCCGCCCTCTTCGGCCGTGCGGGTCACGCTCGAGGCGACTTCCGAGGCCTCCTGCGCCTTCTGCGCGTTGGAGAGCACGGTCGTCGCCAGCTGCTCCATGGCGGCTGAAGTCTCTTCGATCGTCGCCGCCTGCTTGGTGGTGCGCTCGGAGAGATCATTGGCGCCCGAGAGGATTTCGCCGGTTGCCGTCTTTAGCGCCCGCGACGTGTCCTTGAGCTGGCTGACGATCACCGACAGCTTCTCGGCCACCGCATTTGTGTCGTCCTTGAGCTGCTTGAACGCACCCTCGTACTCGCCCGACACGCGATGCGTGAGATCGGTCTGCGCCAGCGAGGCCAGCACCTGGCCGGTCTCGCTCATGCCGCGATCCACGGTCTCGACCAGGTTGTTGACGCTGGTGGCGAGCGTATTGAGTTCGGCATCGGGGAAGCTCGCTTCCACCCGCTTGGTGAAGTCGCCGGCAATCGCCGCATCCACCACCACACCGAAGGCACGCTGCAGGTCCTGCATCATCTGTGCCCGGTCGACGCGGCGCTGCTGCGAGGCGGCGCGCTCTTCCTCGGTCATCTCGGTGACGCGCAGCGCGTTCTGCTTGAACACTTCCACGGCCTTGGCCATGGCGCCCAGTTCGTCCGAGCGGTTGGCGCCGACCACCTCGGTCTCGAGCTGGCCCTGCGCCAGCTTGTCCATGGTGTCGGTCAGCCTGGAGATCGGCTTGGTGATGGTGCGCGAGAACAGGAAGCCGATGGCGGCCACCGCGAGCAGCAGCACCGCCGCAATGCCCAGCATCATGTTGCGCATCTCGGTGATCGGGGCGAACGCCTCGTCTTCCGACATGGTGGTGACCATGGCCCACTTGGCGCCGTTGAACTCGACCGGCATCGCGGTCGCGATCATGCGCTGGCCGCGATAGTCGGTGGTCACGCCGCTGGCATTCGTACCGGCAAGCGCCGCATTGACCACTGCATTGTCGTAAACGGTGGTCAGCGTGTCGTCCTCGGGCGAGAACGAGGAGTCGTTACGCAGCAGGTGATCGGCGCCCACGAAGAAGCTTTCGCCCGTGGCGCCCAGATTGGCCTTGTTCTGCATCATGGTGTTGATGCCGGCCACCGGCATCTGCACCGCCATCACGCCCACGACCTTGCCGCGCTGGTCGAAGATCGCCGTCGCCATGAAGCTGGACGGCGCGCCGCCGGCCGCCGCATAGGGCGCCAGGTCTTCGAATGCCACCTGCCCGGCCGCCGTGAAGGTCATCGCCGTCTGGTAGGCGCGCCCCAGCCCACTGGTCGCATAGGCGCCATCGGTCAGGTTGGTGGTGAAGTCGTCGCGCTTCATCACCGAATAGATCACGTTCCCCTTGGGGTCGATGAAGTAGAGGTCCGCATAGCCACGCCCTTCGAGCTGCTTGCGGAACAGCGGATGCACTTTCGAATGGAGGAAATCCCAGTTCGAGCGCGCCTTGTCCTCGTTGACATCGAGCAGCTGGCGCTGGCCTTCGGGATTGGGGTTGCTATCGATATAGGCCTTGCGCAGTTCAGCCACCACGTCGAGCGGCGGCTTCTTGGTGGCATACTGGCCCCAGCCGATGCTGAAGTCGCGCATCGATGTCTGCACGCTGTCGGTCGCGGCCGAATTGACGAGGTCAGACTGCAGGCCGGAGAGGAAGGTGGTGAACTGGTTCGACCGTTCCGCCGCGACGGTCTGCATCTGCCGCTGACTCATCTGGTCGACCGTCGACGATCCGATCAGGTAGCTCGCGGTTCCCACCCCCGCGCTGACCAGCAAGGCCGCACCCAGTACTGCGAGCGGCAGTTTCTGGGCAATCTTCAGGTTTGGGATGAATCCCATCGGCAACTCTCCCTCTGCGCGCCACGATGCAGTCCACGGGGGAATTGTCGATTGGCTCATGCGGTCGTCCTCGGCCCGACTATTGTCCAGCCACCGCGCCGACTTCTTCCCCCACAGGAAGCCGTGGCAATCGATTACAAAGTAGGCAGCGCATGATTAATTTCTGATTACGCAGAAGTCCGGAGCGCCCCCCGGAATACACCGGAGTCGACAATTTCTGTTCCACGCTGAACCGGCGGGAGAACCGATCACACGGGCCACAACTGAACGGAAAGTCGTCCGTCTGGCTGCCAGCAGCCCGATCCCTTTGGGCTTTAATAACAATTCTGCTCCAAGACTGCCCCGACAGGTCGAAGAGAATGGTGCCGCATGCAGTTTCGGTTCGGGACCGCCAGGGACGCGATGGTGCTGCTGGTCATCGTCGCAGGACTTTCCTGCTTCGGCATCTTCACCCGACCGATCGGCCTGCTCGCCGTCATCTGGCCTGCCAACGCAGTCCTTCTCGGTCTCATGGTGCGGCAGCCACGATTCAACTCCGTGCTGTGCTGGGCGGGCGCCGCGGCCGGTTATTTGCTGGCCGACCTGACGACCGGCGGTGAGCTGTGGAAGACGCTCCTCCTTACGCTCGGCAACATGGCGGGCGTCGCGTTCGGGCTGATCGTGTTCCAGGCATTGCCCGAGACGCACCGACGACTGCTGGCGCCGGTGTCTGCGCTGTCACTCCTGCTTGCGGTCATGGCGGCCGGTGCGGGAGCTGGTTTGGTCGGTTTGATTGCGGCGCCTGTCCTGCTCCAGCGAGAAGCCGCCTGGGGCTTCGGCTACTGGTTTGCCACTGAGCTCGTGAACTACATCGTCGTGCTGCCGGTCGTGCTCTCGGCGCCAGGCCTGTCTGACCTTCGCAACCAGCTCCGTCGCCTGATCGACGGCGGCCTACGACGGACCGATCTCTTTCCGCTGCTCGCACTGGCTCTATCCATCGCCGTTGCCGATGTGGTGGGAGGCCCGGGTTCCATCGCCTTTCCCGCACCCGCGCTGCTCTGGTGTGCCCTGCGCTACAACATGTTCTGGTCCACGATCCTGCTGGCCATGACGGTGAACTGGCAGATGTACTCGGCAGTCTGGATCCTCGACATCGGCAGCGGGGATGATGTCATCTCGACCACGATTTCCGTCCGCCTCGGCCTCGCTCTGCTCGCCCTCTCAAAGCTGACCGTCTCGACGGTGAATGCTTCCCTGCAGGATCTGATCGTGGCGCAACGCCGTGCCATCAGTCTTGATCATCTGACTGGCGCTGCCAGTCGCGCCGCGTTCCTCGCTCAAGCCGGCAAGCAGACAGCCGAATGGTCTCGTGGCGCCCTGATCATGGCCGACATTGATCACTTCAAGCGCATCAATGACGCCCACGGACATGCACTTGGCGATCAGGCGCTGATCCTGTTCGTGCAAACCGTCCGCGAGCAGCTGAGGCCCGGCGACTGTCTGGGCCGGCTGGGAGGGGAGGAGTTCGCAATTCTGCTTCCGGGCGCCAACGAAGCCGAGGCGACCACCGTGGCGGAACGGATCAGGCGTGCAGTTTCGTCATCTGCCCTCGAGATCGAGAGCGGCGCATCTGTTGGGTTCACCGTCAGCCAGGGTGTGGCTCAGGCCAACGGCGTCGCCAGCATTGACGCGCTGCTGGAACAGGCGGACAGGCGCCTCTACGCAGCGAAGTCGGCAGGTCGCAACCGCGTCTGCGTCGATGATCGGCAGGTCGATCCTTACGCTGGACATGCGATGCCTGCCCCGGCGCACCGCGCGGGCTGAACTCGGACGCTGGGCCAAAAACAAAAACGGCGCCCACTGGGCGCCGCCTCGACCGCGCTGCACCGAGCCTCAGCTCAGGGCGCCGATCACCGCTTCGATCCGCTTCTTCATCGTCGCCGCGTCGAACGGTTTGATGATGTAGTTGTTCACGCCCGAGGAGATGGCTTCCTTGACCTGTTCCTTGTCGGAGCGGCCGGTCGCCATGATGAACGGCATGGCCTGGGTCTTGGGGTGCTTGCGGATCACGCGCAGCAGCGTCAGGCCGTCGATGTCATCCATGTTCCAGTCGGAAATGATCAGGTCGACATTGCTCTTTTCGAGCTTGCCCAGCGCATCGCGGCCGGACTTGGCTTCGATGATGTTGGTGAACCCGAGTTGACCGAGAATGTACTTACAAATGCCCCGCATGGACTGCTGGTCATCAACGATCAGAACACTGACTGCACTTGCCTTCGGCATGGATACGCTTCGCCTTCTAGCTGCCCGACAAAACTGGGTCGCGCACAAGCTACGACCCTAGGCAAAAACAGTTACCAATCCTTCAACCCAAAGGGTCGGATTAGGCCGCGGTCTTGATCCGCGTCAGCGCTGCGGCGAGCCGTGCCGTGATGCCTTCGACCGGCGCCTGCTCGATCACCGCACCCTCTTCGAAAGCCACCCGCGGCATGCCGTAGACCAGTGCCGAAGCCTGGCTCTGGCCCACCGTGTAGGCACCCGCGTCACGCATCAGCTTGAGGCCGCGCGCCCCGTCCCGGCCCATGCCGGTGAGGATGGCGCCGACGGCCATCGGACCGACGGTCTTGGCCACGGACTCGAACAGCACGTCCACGCTCGGGCGGTGGCCCGACGCCAGTTCGTCCTGCGTCAGCCGGCATTTGAGCTGGCCCGACGAGCGCTCGACGCGCAGGTGATGGTCGCCCTTGGCCACATAGGCATGGCCGTTCTCGAGCGGCATGCGGTCCTCGGCTTCCACCACCTTGAGTTCGGTGACTTCGTCGAGACGCGCCGCAAAGCGCGAGGTGAAGCCCGGCGGCATGTGCTGGGCGATGACGATGGGCGGGCAATCGGTCGGCATGGTGGAGAGCACGACACGAATGGCCTCGACGCCGCCGGTCGAAGCACCGATGGCGATCAGCGAGCCGCGCGGCGCGGCGGCGGTGCGCACCGCCACGATCGGCATCACCGCCTTCATGGCGCGTGCCTTCACGTCCGAATGCGACGCAGCCCGCACCTTCTGGCGCAGGTTCTCACCAAAGGCCTCCAGGCCGCCGGCCAGCGTGGCGTTGGGCTTAGCGACGAAATCGACCGCACCCAGTTCGAGTGCCAGCAGCGTCTCGCTCGCGCCCTTGGTGGTGAGGGTCGAGACCATCACCACCGGCAGCGGATGCAGGCGCATCAGCTTGTCGAGGAACTGCAGCCCGTTCATGTTGGGCATTTCGATATCGAGCGTCACCACATCCGGGTTGAGCTGCTTAATCTTTTCACGCGCATCGATCGGGTCTTCCGCCGTCCCGACCACGCGGATGTCACCATCCTTGCCGAGCGTACGGCTGAGCACCTCGCGGATGAGCGCGGAATCGTCAACGATCAGCACCTTGATGGTCATGCTGCATCTCTCGTCTTTTGCGTGATTTTGGATTGGTAGATGGTCTTGCCAACCAGCCGGAAGCCTTCGCTGCCCGACCCGAGATTCTCGGAATGGCCGATATAGAGGAAGCCCTCGGGCACGATCAGCTTGCCCAGCCGGCCGAACAGCTCGCCCTGGGTCGGCTTGTCGAAATAGATCGCCACGTTGCGGCAGAAGATGGCGTCGAACGGGCCCTTCATCGGCCACGGATTGTTCATCAGGTTGAGCGGCTTGAACGAGATCAGCGAACGGACTGCCGCCGGCACCCGCACGGTGCCGTCATCGCCGCGCTCGAACTGCCGCTGCCGCTCGGTGATGAGCCCGTTGAGCTCGGCTTCCGGGTAGACGCCGGTGGCCGCCTTGGCCAGCACATTGGTGTCGATATCGGTGGCGAGTATCCTGAAATCCCAGCGCCTGAGCTCGGGATGCGCCGCATAGAGGCACATGCCGATCGTGTAGGGCTCCGGCCCGGTGGAACAGCCTGCCGACCAGATGCGCAGCCTCGGCCGGCCATCGGGCCCGACCCGCGGCCGCCGCTGCATCAGCTGGCCCACATAGGTGACCAGATGATCGAAGTGATGATCCTCGCGATAGAACCGCGTCAGGTTCGTGGTCAGCGCGTTGATGAAGTCCTGCGCGTCGCGCTCGGTGCCGCCCCGCTCGAGATGATCGAGATAGGCGTCGAACGACGTGAGCCGCAGCTGCCGCACGATCTTGGAGAGCCGTGAGATCACGAGGGTCCGCTTGGCGTCGCTCAGCGAAATCCCTGCCTGCGCGTAGACGCGCGCCTTGACGCGGGAAAACTCGCGATCGCTGAGGGCAATTTCGCCCTGGTCCATGACTGCTTCCCCGTTGCCCCGTCTGCGGCCCCGGAATGATCCGTCAGGCCGCCGTTTTCTTGCGCGCTGGCAGCAGCAGGGCTCGCTCGGCTTCATGCCCCAATGCATCGACATTGTTGTCGAGCCAGGTGATAGCGCCGCTGCCCTCGTCCAGTGCACCGGCGATCATGTCGGTTTCATTGCTTAGATTTTCTAAATGTTCGCCCAGATCCGCGAGGATTTTTTTGAGGTTGTCGGCTTCGCTGACGCTGGACTCGGATTGATTGCGGCTGGAGCTGACCAGTTCCCGGATTTCTCTTGCGGTCTTCTGCGTTGTTTGCGCCAGCGTGCGCACTTCCTCGGCGACAACAGCAAAGCCGGCGCCTTTTTCACCGGCCCGCGCCGCTTCGACTGCCGCGTTGAGCGCCAGCAGGTTGGTGCGGAAGCTGACGTCTTCGATTGCCGCCATCATCTTGTCGATCTCGGCCGTCGTCGCATCGACCCCTTCGACCGCCGCCTCGGCGCGACGCGCCGCCAGCCCGGCATCGGTTGCCATGGCGCGGGCCTGCCTTTCGAGATCGCGCACCGACTTCGTCCGTTCGCGGCCCTTCTCGATCGCGTCGCTGGCGACCACGAGGCCGGTCCGGCTCTTGTCGGCATATTCCGCCATCGCCGCCACGGTCGCCCGATAGCGGTCGATGGCGTTGAGCACCGCATGCATCTTGGCTTCCAGCCGGTCGCGCTCATGCGCCAACTCGTCACGCTCTTCGAGGATAGCGTAGAGCGTATCGTGCAGTTCCCGCACCTGCGGCGCCAGTCCATCGCTGGACGCGAGGTAAGCCGGGTCGACCAGTTCGCCCGCCAGCATCTGCGCCATCGCCCGCGCCCCGCGGTCGAAACTCTCCATCCCGGCCTGCAATCGGCGCAGCGCTTCCGACTTCTGCACCGCCCGCTTGTCGAAGCGGAAGCTGGTCTGCCCGCTTTCAAGCGCCGTGGTTAAGGCGTCGAAATCGTCGTCGGCGATGAAGTAGCCGGCCGGCATCAGCTCCACCATGCTGCGCCCGTTGCCGGTCGAGCGCTGCCGTGCGTGATAGCGGATATCGCCCAGCGCGATCAGCGCTTCCTCGGGCAGCCCGCCGCCCTGCGCCAGGAAGCCCCGGCCGAACAGCACGTCTGCCGGCTGCCCTTCCACCGCCCGCGGCTCCAGCGCGATCGCCCCCTGGCTGGCGCCGACGATCTCGCCCTCCGCCGACAGCAGCACCGCCGGTTGCTTCAGACCGCTGAACGCTACCTTGAACTGATTGGCCCGCTCGAGCCGCGCGCAGAGATTCTTGACGATGGCCTCGACGCTGACACCCTCGCCGGCGCGCGACACCCCCACCGCCTGCCCCAGCACTTCGAGCTTGGCGTGATGCGACCGCTCCGCCATCGCCCCGAGCCCGAGGCTGGCCGTAAACCCCAGCAGCAGCGCCGCACCGGCAATGCCGATGCCCGCGATCCCTGGCCCGAAGACGAACAGCCCCGCCCCCGCCGCCGCGATGGCGGCGAGCCAGCAGAAATTGACGAGCAGCGCTAGGCGCGTGCGAGACATGGAGGCGGCTGTCCGTAGGCAAATCGGCCGATCATGGGCCGACACTAGCCGCGCAATGGTTAACCAAATCTATAAACGGCGGCCCGTCGGTAAGAATTCACTAACCAACCGCCAGCAGCCGCTAGAACAGTTCGATGTCGTCCACCGGCGGCTTGATCACGGGACGCGCCACGATCAGCAGTTCTTCCTTGGCCACTGCCGCATTCGCTGTGTTGTCGAGCCGTTTGACAAACGCCCGGCCCGAAGCCGGCTTGAACATCACGCGGCGGGCATAGGTCCCGCCCAGATCTTCCTTGTCGAGCGGGTAGCCTTCATCGGCGAGGAACTGGCGCACAAACTCGATATTCTTGGCCCCGACATCGTCGAGCGCAGCGTTGATCTTGCCGCCGCCGAAGACCTTGATCTCGAGGTTCTGCTTGCGGCCCGTGCCCTTGCTCAGCACCTTGTTGATGAGCTGTTCCATGGCGAACGCACCATAGCGCGCCGAGGCGCCATAACGGTCCCTGGCCGAGCCGGACTGCTCGGCGAGGAGGAAGTGGTTCATGCCGCCGATATTGGCCACCCGGTCGCGCACGCAGGCTGAAATGCAGCTGCCCAGGACGGTGGAATAGGTGAGGTCGGTGTCGCTGGAAACCAGGCAGTCGCCCTGATGTACGGTCGTCACCACGCCACGGTCGAATTCCGGCGGGAGAGAACTGGGCACTACCATTTCGACGAAGACCTCAACAGGCACGAGTATTCCATTGATAGGGTCAAATCGTTAGGGAAGCGCTAACCACGAGTGCCAACCTTTGTCACACCACCCCGCTTGGCAAGAAGCGCTTTAGAAATATCGTCTAATGTCGGCTCGCTGATCCGGGGGTTTCGACTAGATGTCTCTGCAAAGACTCGCTCGCGAGCTCGACGAAACGGCGCGCCAGTCCGCTGCCATGGTCGAGGGTATTACGCTCGCGCTCGAAGTACTCGCCGACAAGAACCTCACCTTCGACGCCGCCAAGAAGGAGGCCGTCGCGATGATCGTCTCCGCCCTGCAGGGTCAGGATCGCATCGAACAGCGCTGCCAGAACATGGCCCTCGCCGTCCGCCAGTTCGCGCTGCTGCCCCCCACCGCCCCCGACGCCGTCTATGACGAGATCTGGGCCAGCCTGGTGCTCGACGAGTTGCGCGTGCCCGCCCTCTCCGGCGTCGCTGCCCGCGGCGTCCACGGCGAAGCCGAACTCTTCTAGTGACCATCCCCTCTGGGGCTGCCGCCTCGCGCGGCTGGGCGCCGTCGACGACCCTCGCCACCACCCTGCTGGTGGCGATTGTGTTTCTGGCTGCGCTCGTCCGCTTCGGGCTGATCGGCAACCAGAGCCTCTGGTGGGACGAGGTCGTCACCTGGCAGCAGTCGCGCCTGCCCTTGGCCGACATGCTGGCGGCCACCGCCGCCGACAACTATCCGCCACTCTACAACATCCTCGCCATGGGCATGATGCGGCTCCTCGGCGAAACCGACCTCGCGCTCCGCCTGCCTTCGGCGATCCTCGGCGTGCTCAACATCGTGGCAGTCTACTGGGTCGGTCGCCTCGCCGCCGGCCGCGCCGTTGGCCTCCTCGCCGCCCTGCTGCTGGCTTTCTCGCCCTATCACATCTGGTATTCGGACGAAGCGCGCATGTATGCGCTGCTTGCCTGCTCTGCGACGTTCTTTGCCGGCACCATGCTGAGCTTTGCTGGGCGGCCGCGCTGGTGGATGGGCCTCGCCTCGATCGTGAGTGCCGTCGCGCTTCTCTACAGCCACCCCTATGGCGCCATCACCTGGGGCGCCATCTGTCTCGGCATCGTGCCGCTGCTCTGGCTGCGCCGCGAGATCGGGCGGCTGCTCATACTCGCCACATTGCAGGTCGTCGCCCTGCTCGCGTTCACGCCCTGGATCGGCGTACTGCTTGCCCGCGCCGCGAGTATCCGCGACGCAGGGTTCTGGATCGAACCCGTGACGCCGTGGTCGCTGGTCCAGCTGCTGGTGCAGCTCTGCAGCGGCCCCTTTCTCTTTGCCGCTATCGTCGTCGGCATCCGCCTCGCCTTCGGCAAGTCGGCCACACCGCCGCTGGCGGAGACCGATCGGCCTCAGCTGCCGCTGGTCCTTGTCATGCTGCTCTGCTGGGCGCTGCTGCCGATCGCAGTGGGCGCGGTGCTGTCCTGGACCATCCAGCCGATGCTGATCTCGCGCTATGTCATCGCCAGCCTGCCGCCGCTCTTTGTCCTCACCGCCATCGGGTTCCTTCGCCTGCCCAGGGGACGCTCAGGCGCGATCGGCCTCTCGGCTCTCGCCGTCGCCGTGATCGTCGCCCTTATCGCCTACAACCTCCGCCCGCGCGACGATCTGCGTGGCATCGCCGCCTGGCTCGAAACCAACCTGCGGCCAGACGACTGTCTCGTCATGATCCCCGAGGCTGCCATCGGCCTCCGCTACTACTACCACGCGCCCATCCCCTGCCTCGCCACCTTCCGCGCCATCTCCGATATCCCGCCGTTACCATCGCCGGCCCGGGTCCTCGTGTTCGAGACACTCAGCACGAATCTCACGGGGATCGAGAAGCTGGGCACCGAAGTCGGCCGCAAGCCATTCGGGCCGACGGTGATGGTGGAGTTGAAGCCGTAGGCCAAAGAGAAAAGGGCGCCCTGCAGGACGCCCTTTCAGATCTTCCGTAACGCTGAACTTCAGCTGTCGAGCTTGGCGCCCGAGACGACGGCGTAGAGGTCGATCAGGCCGACCATGCGGTTCTCGTGGGTCACGATGCCGTTGAGCAGCTCGGTGTCGATCGAGTTGCCTTCCGGCACGTTGTGGATGTCGGTCTTGGAGACGGTGAGGATGTCGCTCACCGCATCGACCAGGATGCCGACCCACTTGTCGCCCACCGACATCACCACCACGACGTGGTTCTTGGTCGGCGAGGTGACGCCCTCGCCGAAGCGGGCGCGCAGGTCGAAGATCGGCACGATGGTGCCGCGCAGGTTGATCACGCCGCGCACGAATTCGCGGGTGTTCGGCAGCGGCGTCGCACCGTTCCAGGCGCGGATTTCGCGCACCGTGGTGATCTCGACGCCATAGGTCTGTTCGCCGATCGAGAACGCGATGAGCTGCAGCGTGTTGGCGGCCGCGGCTGCGGCGGCAGCGCTGGCGACGTCGTCCTTGAAGCCGAGTTCCATGTTGTGTGCCTTTCCTGCCGCCGGTTCTAGGCGGCGCTCTTGTGAGTGATCGTAGACTTGAGGCCCTGTACGTCCACGATAAGGGCGACGTTACCGTCCCCGAGAATGGTGCCCCCGGCGATCCCTTCGATCGACTGGAAGTTCTCCTCGAGAGATTTGATGACCACCTGCTGCTGGCCGATGATGTCGTCGACGATGAGCGCGACCTTGACCCCGCCCTCGGCTTCGCAGAGCACGACGAAACGGCTGTCCGCGGCGGCCTCGCTCTTCATCTCGAAGCGCGAGGCGAGATCGACGACCTGCACATATTCGCCGCGCACCTGCAGCACCTGGTTGCCGGTCGGCATGCGCGAGAAATTGGCGCGCGAGCACTGGATCGTCTCGACGATCGACGACAGCGGAATGACGTAGGGCGAGGTCGCGACCTTGACCAGCATCACGTCGAGCACGGCGAGCGTCAGCGGCAGGCGCAGCGTCATGCGCGTGCCCTTGCCAGTCCAGCTCTTCACATGCACCGAACCGCCGATCTTCTTGATGTTGCTCAGCACCACGTCCATGCCGACGCCACGGCCGGAAATGTCCGAGACCTCCGAAGCGGTCGAGAAACCCGGCGCGAAGATCAGCTGGTCGATCTGCTCTTCGGTGAGCTGCTGGTCCTGGCCGATCACCAGCCGGTCGCGCGCCACCTGCAGCACGCGCTCGCGGTTGATGCCGGCGCCATCGTCCTCGACGATGATCAGGATATTGCCGCCGGCCTGTTCGGCCGAGAGGCGAATGGTGCCCATTTCGGGCTTGCCCGCCGCCATGCGCTTTTCCGGCGTCTCGATGCCGTGGTCGGCAGAGTTGCGGATCATGTGCGTCAGCGGGTCGGAAAGCTGCTCGATGATGGTCTTGTCGATCTCGGTGTTCTCGCCGATCGTCTCGAGCTTGATCTTCTTGCTGGTCTTGGAGGCCAGTTCACGGATCAGGCGCGGCATGCGGCTGAACACCGACTTCACCGGTTGCGCGCGGATCGACATCACCGAGTCCTGCAGGCCGCGCGTCGTCTGCGCCAGCACTTCGAGTCCGCGCACCAGTTCCTGGTAGCGGGCGCGCAGCGTCTCATCCATCTGCTGGGTGAGCATGGACTGGGTGATCACCAGTTCGCCCACCATGTTGACCACGCGGTCGATCTTGTCGAGGTCGACGCGGATCGACTGCACGCCGTTGCGGCGGTCCTCGGGACCCCCACGGCGGTCTTCGCTGTGCTCGTCGTCGTTCTGCACGGCGCGCAGCGGCGTCGGCACCGCAGCGACCGGGGTGGGTTTTGCCTTGGGCGCCGGCTTGATGGTCTCGGCGAGCTCGGCAAAGCTCAGCGACGCCGCTTCGGCCGCCATGGCCTGATCGGCGGCCAGTTCATCCTGGTCCAGCGCCGGCTGCGGCAGCAGGTCGGCGAACGACAGTTCCGCGGCGGCCATCGGGGCTGGCGCGGCGACAGCCGGAGCGGCCGCGACCTGCGCGATCGACAGGTCGCAATTGCCCTCGACGAACTCGAACACTTCGGCGATCGCCGCCTCGGTGACGGTCGGCGAATTGAGCGAGATCTCCCAGGCGCAATAGACGCCGAACGGCTCGAAGTCGGCGAGCGGCGGCACATCGTCGAAGACAGCGCGGACCTGGGTTTCACCCAGCGTTCCCAGTTCGCGGAACAGCAGCAGCGGGTCGTTCGCACGGGCATAGAGTTCGCTGTGCGGCGTGAACTTGATTTCCCAATGCCCGGGCTCGGCGGCGGCGAGCGGCGATGCCGCAAAGCTGTCCGAAATATCCTCGGCGGCAGCGGCGGGCTCGGCGGCGGCGTCGCCGATCCTGACCATCACCGGGGTGAAGTCGATGTCGAACTCGTCCATCGGCTCGCCCGACTCGTCGTCGTTCTCGCCACGCGTCAGGGCGTCGAACTGCGCCTTCTCGTCGGCGCCATAGTCGGCAGCCAGATCCGAACCATCCTGCGCCGCCTTGACGAAATCGGCGATGATGTCGTTGGCGCGGATGCAGAGGGCCGTGGTGCTTTCCGACAGCTCGACACGACCGTCGCGCACATAGTCCAGCAGCGTCTCGTAGGCATGGGCAAAGCCGACAAGGCCCTGGAAGCCGAACGCGCCGCCGCCACCCTTGATCGAGTGGATGGCGCGGAACACGGCATTGAGCCGATCGCTGGAGTGATCGCCCGCTTCGATGGCCGCAAACTGTTCTTCAAGTTCGAGCAGGAGCTCGGAGCACTCGTCGAAATAGGTGGCTTTGAAATCGTCGAGATCGCTCATGAATGCGGCTCGGCCGGACCCTTCTGGGTTTGGACTGTTTAGTGGACCACGCGATGGATGACGCTGATCAGCTTTTCCGGGTCGAAGGGCTTGACGATCCAGCCGGTGCCGCCGGCAGCGCGGCCCTGGTCGCGCTTGTCCTGGCTGGTCTCGGTAGTGAGGATCAGGATCGGCAGGCTGTTGTGCATGCCCGAGGCGCGGACGTTCTTGATGAACTCGATGCCGTCCATGACCGGCATGTTGATGTCGGTGATCACCACGTCGACGCTCTCGTTCTTGAGCATGTCGAGGCCCTTCTGCCCATCCTCGGCCTGCAGCACCTCGAACCCGGCATTGCTCAGCGTGTGATGCAGCATCGCGAGAATGGTGCGGGAATCGTCAACAGTCAGAACGCGCATCAGAAAATCATCCCTTCATCATGCCGGCGAAGCTCGGGCCAAAGCCCAGCCGGTCGATGGCCGAGAGCATTGGCGGGCTTGCCTCGGCAACGTGAAAATCGAAATTGTTACGGCGGGCGGTTTCGCCAGCGCTGATCAGCATCACCAGCGCATTGGTCGAAACGCGTTCGACGGCACGGCCATTGATATGGACCGGACCGGATTCGACCGCGTCGATCAGCGTATCGCGCACCCCATCGAGCGCATCGAGATCCACGATCGCCGGCAAGGCGATGGTTTTGGTCCGCGTATCGGCCATGAACAGGCAGCCCCCGGGAGAATTCCCCGGCAGTCAGTGTCCATGCGAACGGTTTAAGAAGTGCTAACCTTGATGCAAATCAACCATTGAGCCGGCGATTGCCCCGGCAATTTCCCGATGGGGGATGTCGCTAGACCAGCGCGGCTTGTGGTCCTTGTCGACCAGCACCGCCCTCACCCCTTCGACGAAGTCCGGCAGCGCCGCGATCAACGTCGCCAGCCGGGTATCGATGGCGAGGATTTCGTCGATGTCCGCCGCGCGACGTGCCGCGAGGTGGCTCTGGAGGATCGCCTCCTGGCTGGTCGGCGACCGCGACTTTAGCACCGCCGCCATCTCCGGCGCTTCCCCTGACTGGTCGATCGCCGCGACAATTTCGGCGGCAGTCCCGAGCCGTAACTCGTCCTCCAGCCGGTCGGCGAGGTCGCACAGCACTCTGTCGCCCGCCTGGATGCTCTCGGCCTCCATCACCCCGACCAGTGCCTGCTCGACATTGCTGGCGCTCGCCGCCGCCACGATGCTGGCCCGCACTTCGCCGAGCCGCTCCGGCGCCACCGCGCAATCGGTCAGCCCCAGCGCCAGCGCGTCGGCCGCCCCCACCGCCTGTCCGCTGAGTTCGAACAGCAGCGCCCGCTGCAACGGCGCCTTCCGCAGGATGGCATTGACCCCGATATCGCAGACAAAGCCGATCGCCGCCTCCGGCATGGCGAAGCGTGCATTGGGCGTCGTGAAGCGGAACTGTGCATGCCCGGCTATGCCGATGCCGCCACCCATCACCACGCCGTCGGCGATCACCGCCACCGGCTTGGGATAGGCCGCGATCCGGCCGTTCATAATGTATTCATCTGCGAAGAATCGGGCCCAATCGGGATCGTTTTTCCGTACAGATTCACGCACCGCGCGCACATCGCCACCCGAGCAGAACGCCCTCGTGCCGCGACCCTCGAACAGTACTGCCCGGACCTTGTCGTCGTGCTCCCAGAGCTGCAGCACTCCGGAAATCGCCTCGATCATGGAAAGGCTTAGCGCGTTGATCGCCTCGGGCCGGTTGAGCACGATCACCCCCAGATGCCCCTCGATACTGCTCTCGATCTGCATGCTCGCTCCTCTCGCCCCAACAACAATCAGCCTTTGCCGGTTCCCAAGGCAAGGGCGCAATGCTAGACCGCCCGCATGCATCCGCTGATCCCTGCCAAACCGCTGACCAACGTGCACCTGACGGGCATAGCCCGCGACCTCGCCGCCCGCGCCGAGGCCGGAAAACCCATACGGGTCGGGGTGATAGGCTCAGGCGAGATGGGCACGGACCTCGTCACCCAGGGCGCCCTGATGCGCGGCATCGAGATCGCCGCCGTCGCCACCCGCCGCCCCCACACCGTCCGCGACGCGTTGAAAATCGCCTATGGCGACGACGATCGCGCCGCCGAAGCCGACAGCCCATCGAAGGTTTCCGCCGCCCTCGAAGCCGGCAAGCTGGCCATCTGCTCGGCCGAAACCCTTGTCACCACACCACAAATCGACGTCGTCATCGACGCCACCGGCAAGCCCGGCGTGGCCGCCGACTACGATCTGATGGCCATGGAGCACGGCAAGCACCTCGTCATGATGAATGTCGAGGCCGACGTCACCATCGGACCCTACCTCAAGCAGCAGGCCGACCGCCTCGGCGTCGTCTATTCCGTCGGCGCCGGCGACGAACCCAGCTCCTGCATGGAGCTGATCGAGTTCGCCACCGCCCTCGGCTACCGCATCGTCTCGGCCGGCAAGGGCAAGAACAACGCGCTGAACCACGACGCGGTCCCCGACGACTACCGCGAAGAGGCCATCCGCCGGAACATGAACCCGCGCATGCTGGTCGAGTTCGTCGATGGCTCCAAGACCATGGTCGAGATGTGCGCCATCGCCAACGCCACCGGCCTCGTGCCGGACGTGCCGGGCATGCACGGCCCCAAGGCCGACCGCGACGACATGGTCAAGGTGCTGATTCCCAGGGCGGACGGCGGCATCCTGTCGAAGAAGGGCGTCGTCGACTTCACCATCGGCAAGGGCGTCGCGCCGGGCGTCTTCGTCATCGTCGAGGCCGAACACCCGCGCATCATCGAACGCATGGATGACCTCCATGTCGGCAAAGGACCGTACTACAGCTTCTTCCGCCCCTATCACCTCACCTCGCTCGAAGTGCCGCTGACCGCTGCCCGGATCATGCTCTACGGCAAGCCCGACATGGTGCCACTGCCCAACCCCGTGGCCGAGGTCTGCGCCGTCGCCAAGCGCGATCTGGCCGTCGGCGAGAGCTTCGATGCCATCGGCGAAACCTGCTACCGCAGCTACATCATGACTATCGGCGACGCCCGCGCGAAACAGGCTGTGCCGGTCGGCCTGCTCGAAGGCGGCAAGGTCATCGCGCCGGTCAAGAAGGGCGAACTCATCACCCGCGCCAACGCCGCACCGGACGCCACTACCCGCCTCTACGCCCTGCGCCTCTTGCAGGACCAGATGCTCGGCGTGACTTGATCCGCCGCGGGATCTTGTTCCCCGTCGCTCGAGTCTTCTGACGGTCGCCACGATCTGCTAGCCTCCCGAGTATTACGATGGAGGACGGCAAGATGATCGACCCTGTCTTTTCTCATTCCAGCAAAGAGCCCCTGGCGCGCTCGCCCTTTGGCGGCGGCATCATCGTCCACGCCAGCGGAGTGCAGACCGGCGGCGCCTTCGGCATCTGGGAGACCCTCGTCGCTCCCGGACATGGTCCTGCGCCGCATACCCACACGCACGAAACCGAAATCTTCCGCGTCATCGAAGGCAGCTTCCACGTCCGCTGTGGAACCAGGGAATTCGAGGCGCCGGTGGGGACTGTCCTCGTGCTGCCGCCGAAGGTGGAGCACGCGTGGCATAATACCGGCACCACGATGGCCCGGATGATGGGTGTCGTAACCCCCGGTGGCTTCGAGCAGATGTTCGTGGAGATCGCCGCGCTCGCCGCGCCGACGCCCGCGAGCATCGCGGCTATTGAAAAACGCTACGGGATCGTGAACGAAGAGACCCAACGTCTCTCCTGATCGGACCGCACCAATGACCATCATCATCGTCGGCGCCATGGGCAATATCGGGCACCGCCTGATGACGGCATTCCCCGACACCATCGGCATCGACCGGGTGGCGGGCGCCGATATCGTCGCCTCGCTGGCCGAGATCGACTACGACGCGCCGGCCGTGAAGGCCGCGTTCGAAAAGGCCGACGGCCTGATCCACGTCGCCACCAGCGCCAATCCCTCGGACACGGACGCCGCGCACTGGCAGGCCGTTGCCGACACAGCGCGGCTGCTCGCGGCCTGCGACCGGTACGACATTCGCCGGGTAGTCATCCCATCGTCCGACTGGGCCGATCCGAAAACCCGCTGGGCCGCGCACAACCAGAATGCCTATGGGCATTCCAAGCGCGTCTTCGAGGAAATGGCCCACATGTACAATGTCGGCCATCCCGGCCGGCACTGCGTCGCCCTGCGCATCGGCTGGGTCGCGCGCAACTACGCCGAAGTCGAAGCCTCCGACCAGTGGCTGCAGGCCAACTACTGGGACGATGCTCGCCTGATCGGCCAGATGCAGGCCGCGCTCGGCGACTAGGGCCGCAGCGCGATCTTGCCCTGTCGCCCCTTCGTGCCGCTGGCCTCGGCGGCTTCCGCCGCCTGATCGAGCGAGAACACTTCGGCGATCGGCAGTTTCAGCGAGCCCTCGGCGGCGCGGCGGATCAGGTCGGCCCGAGCCACACCGAGCTCCACCGGCGTCATCTTGAGATCGGGCTTTGCGGCCCAGAAAGCCGAGATCGTGGTCTGCTTGAACAGCAGGTTCTCCGCGGTCACCTGCAGCGGCCGCCCGCTGAGCGCGCCGAACGACACCAGCCGCCCACCTTCGGCAACGAGATCCATCAACTCGTCCGAGGCCCGCCCGCCGATCGAGTCCACCGCCCGCAGCACCGGCGCGCC
>VFQQ010001837.1_pt1 | contig 27161 bp, 27 predicted proteins | sample 3512341 | NCBI WGS metagenome assembly VFQQ01 (sample SAMN10412373, study PRJNA504923) | tailings metagenome | isolation source: Relicate 2 Philex TSF1 revegetated site | place: Philippines: Tuba, Benguet | collected 2017-08-29
CCTGGCTCTGGCCCATGCCGTCGCGAATGACCTTGCCGCCGCCGAATTTCACTTCCTCACCATAGGTGGTGAAGTCCTTCTCGACCTCGATGAACAGCTCGGTGTCGGCCAGCCGCACCTTGTCGCCGACGGTCGGGCCGAACATGCGGGCATAGGCGGCGCGGGAGATTTTTGTCATCGGAAATTCCTGCAAGCGGGAGAACTGGCGAGGGGCACGGCCCACATTCCTGCCATCATATCGCCTCGCAATGACCCGATGAGCGGCAGGTTCTCGGCCCATTCGGCATGTGAGGTGGCCGCGCCATCGAGAGATGGCGTTTTGCAAAACGATGGAAAGGAAAATCCATGCGGAAAATAATGATCCTTGCGGCGGGTGCTGCGATGATGGTCGCCACCGCTGCCAGCGCGCAGGAGCAACCTGCCCAACCGCCGGCTGCGGCGCCCTCTGCTCCGGCCGCGCCCGAAGGTCAGTCCGCGGCTCCGACGATCCAGAGCGTCACCGTCGTCGACATCAACGAACTGCCGAAGGAGACCCAGACGCAGGTCAACACCGTTGTCGCCCAGCGCAGCAACGAGGATCTGCAGAAGCTGCGCAGTTCGATCGACGCGACTCCGCAGATCAAGTCGGCGCTCGAGGCCAAGGGCCTGACCTCGGCCCAGGTGATTGCCGCCAGCATGGCTCAGGACGGCGCGCTGACGCTGATCACCAAGAAGGCGAGCTGACGCTTTCAGCCGGCGGGCATGCCCGCCAGACATTGCGGCGGGGGGCACCTCGGTGTTGCCGCAAACAGGCTTATGATTGCGCCATCCGCCGCGATCGAGGAAGCCAGAAAAGACCAAAGCGCAACAAACCGTCGCATTCACGGAACCGCTGCCGTAGACTAGCCGTTTGGACGGCAAGGCCCGTGGAGGATCGGGCTCGAAAAGGAATTCAAGGAGCACCGAATGACGCTTACGATGACCCGCGACGCGAAATGGATGCATGTTCTCGCGGTCTTCGCATTTTTTCTTGCAGCCGGCGCGCCCAACATGGCGCTGATGGCGCAGGGGCTCGAAAGCCAGAAGGCTATCGATACGATCATCGGTTCCGACGTTCAGGAAGAACAGGCCAGCGCCGAAGCGCAGCCGGAGCGGATCATCGCGGCGATCGAGAACACGCTCGCCACCACCAGCGAAGTGCGCAAGACCTCCAATCTCGAGAAGGTCGACATCGTCTTCCTGCCGGACGCCGCTGAAAACGGCCTGCCGCCGGAAGTCGACGCCAAACTCAAGGAACATGAGAAGGAAGTCGTCGACCTGCGCAAGGAACTGGAAGGCAACGCAATGCTGTTCCACGCCATCGATTCGCGCGCCGTGCTGATGCGCGACGTGGTCGCGGTCGAGTTCGACGGCAGCAAGAGCGTTATCATCTACGCGGCCGCCAAGCCGAGTCGCTAAGTAGCGTGCCGCGCCGCTGGCAGTCACTGGCCGTCGCCTCGCAAAGTCTCGGCTGGCCATTCGTCGCCTTCCAGCCTGCAGACGAAGTCCACATGCATTTCGCCCCAGAACGGGTCGATGGGAAAGCGGTGGCCGTCTGCACTCAGTTCAAGGCCGCCATAGCTGTAACTCCATTGAAGGTCTGCCAGAACGTCATGAATTGCGCTGCGCCTGCAATCATCTAGCATCTGCGCAATGAGTTCCCGATCGTGCTCTTTCATTGAAAGAAGCAATGCCTTTCTTTCATCCTCTTCGTCAGTAAGGGGCAGATCGTCGTCATTGATGCGTTCTGCGTGGCCATTTTTTCGTATGCGATTTGCTATGACGTCTGAACTTGCCAGTTTGACAAATCCATCGATGAATTCCTGATAGCGAAAACCGCCGTCGGTGACGTTGCTCACAATTTCCCCATCACCTGCTGCCTGAACCCGAAAACCTCGCGCTTGCCGCCGAGCGGGATCAGCGTCACGTCGCGTTCCTGACCGGGCTCGAAGCGCACGGCGGTGCCGGCGGCGATATCGAGCCGCATTCCTCTCGCGCTCTCGCGGTCGAAGCGCAGGCCTTCGTTCGTTTCGAAGAAATGATAGTGGCTGCCGACCTGTATGGGGCGGTCGCCGGTGTTGGCGACCTTCAGCGTCACCGTCGGCAGGCCCTTGTTCAGCTCGATATCGCCCTCAGCCGTGATGATCTCGCCCGGTATCATGGAACGCTCCCTAACCGGCGACCGCCAGCCACACGCCGCCGAGCGCGGTGGCGGCTCCGGCCAGACGCGTGATGACGCGGCCGGTCTCGCCGCCGAGCAGGCGGCCGAATCCAAGACCGATGCCTATTCCAAGCGCGTGCAGCAGCGCCGTCGAGAGCGCAAAGCCGATGCCGAAGGAGGCCGCGCCTGCCGAACCGAGTTCGCCGCCATGCGCGTGGCCGTGGAAGAAGGCGAAGAAGCCGACCATGATCATGCCGGCCCAGGTCGGCACGTTCAGCGACATCGCCGCGAGCAGGCCGATGACCACGACCGACGCCAGGATCACCGGTTCGACAAAGGGCAGGGGTGCGCCGACGATCGCGGCGGCAAAACCGATCGTCATCGTGCCGACGAAAGCCGCGGGCACCAGCCAGAGCGCGCTTTCATAGCCTTTGCGCGTGCCGAGCTGTGCCGCCCACAGGCCGACAGCGACCATCGCCAGGATATGATCGACGCCGAACAGCGGATGCGAGACGCCCGCCATGAAGGAGCCATGCTCGGCCGGGTTGAGATGTGCGAAGGCCGGGGCGGCACTCGCAGCCAGTGCCAGCGCGGCAAGGGAAATTTTCCTGAGCATCGTTTTGATTCCTATGGTTCTCGACAACAATCCTACGCAACCTTGCGTGCCGGCGGACAACCCTCGGCCTTCAGCACACGCTTGGTCGAAGCCGGGTACTTTTCCAGCATTGCCGCCGGGCGAATAGGGCGAGGCGAAAAATTGCCGTCGCAATTCGGGCAAGCGGCGCCGAGCACGTTTTGCGCACAGTCGGCGCAGAAGGTGCATTCGAAGGTGCAGATCATCGCCTCGCCGCTCTCCGGCGGCAGGTCCTTGTCGCAGCATTCGCAATTGGGGCGAAGTTCCAGCATGGCGGCCTCCCTGCCGTGGTTCAGCGTATCGGTTCATGCACGGTCACCAGTTTGGTGCCGTCGGGAAAGGTTGCTTCGACCTGCACGTCGTGGATCATCTCGGCGATGCCTTCCATGACCTGCGCCCGCGTCACGATATGGGCGCCGGCCTCCATCAATTCGGCGACCGAACGCCCGTCGCGCGCGCCTTCGACGACGAAATCGGTGATCAGGGCAATCGCCTCGGGATGGTTGAGCTTTACGCCGCGTTCCAGCCGTTTGCGGGCCACGATCGCCGCCATGGCGATCAAAAGCTTGTCTTTTTCGCGCGGCGTCAGGTTCATGCTGCCTCGAAATTCCCTAAAGTGACCAAACTTTTGGCAAGCCTGCCTGCCCGTTGAGCAATTCGATAAGCGGCACCAGCCGCTTGCGCAGGCTGTAGCCGTCCCCGGCGTGAAGCCTCGCAAGAAGCTTGCCAGTTTTGCCGACCCGCCATGCGCTGGCCCCGCCCTGCTCGCCGATGATGGCGCGTGCGGGCTCCACCAGCCGTTCCGGTTCCGGGGCGATGAAAAGCAAAGTGGCAACGGCAATATCGCCGCCGGTCACCGCCGAACGCGCCAGCGTGGCGGCGATTTTCGGCCCGATCGAAAAATCCTCGGCGTGAACCATGCGTCCGCCGCTTCTGATGCGCCAGCGATCATGGAAAGTGCCATTTGCAGCGCTTTCGCCCATGGCGAGCCGGCCAAAAATCGTCGCTTCGACGATCAGCGCCTCGGCATCGTCGGCAAGCTCGACGTCAAGGTTTCGCATGAAGGCGGTGCGTTCGAAGACGATCGTTTCCTGCGGCAGCCAGGCTAGCCTTCCCCCGGTTGCGACCGAGAGTTTCACAGAGGCCTCGGCGCGGCCGGAATTCGCCTTGTAGACCTTTTCGCAGGCTTGCGTGGTAACGGTGGCGCTGGCGCCCGCGCCGATGTTGATCTCCCAGCCGATCCGGTCGCCGCCGGTCAACCCGCCGGCCGTGTTGATCAGGATTGCCTCAAGCGGGCCGCCGTCGCTCTCGGGCATGCGTATCTTTGCAGCGCCCTCCTGATAGAGCCGGGCAAGGCGCGTGCGCCCGTCGATGTATCTGGCCGACAGCCGCGCACTGGCTGCGACGCGCTGAAGGGAACGATCGACGGGTTCTGTCGTTTCTGATGGCATGTGGTTGCTCTTTCGCAGTACAGCCTAACGGTCGCAATGGGTTTGTCGAGATATGACTTGTTGCCTGACGGGCTTTCGCTTTCTATAGAGAGAAGCAGCTTCTTGCCGTTTTTGCCTGTTTTGGCACTTGCAGATGCTTTGCGGTCGCTCAATTCGAAGCGCAACGAAATAAAAAGGCGTTTTGACTTGGGCAAGCGCCGGGAATTTGGGGAGAGGCGTTTTGGCGGATAAGCTGGCCCAGGACATCATCGACAAGATCAAGGCCCACGCGGAGCCGGATGGTGGCGAAGTAACGTCGCAAACCGAACTCACCGCGCTCGGCATCCACTCGCTCGAACTGACCGAGATCATTTTCGACCTCGAGGAAGCCTATGGCATCGATATCGAGATGAACACGGTGGAAGCCTGGGGCAATCTCAAGAATGTCGGCGACATGGTCGAGGCCGTGCGCGAACTGATCGCAAAAAAATCCTGACATGGCTCGTCCGCGTATCGTCATCACCGGCCTTGGCGGCCTGTGCGGCCTCGGCACCAACGTGCCGGCGATATGGGGCGAGATGCGCGCCGGCCGCTCGGGCATCGGCGAAATCACCACCGCGCCGCTGCATGAACTGAAGGTCCGCATCGGCGCGGAGGTCAAGGAACTCCCCGATCACGGCCTCGACAAGAAGCGTCTGGTGACGATGGACCGCTTCAGCCTGCTTGCGGTGATCGCCGCCGGCGAAGCCATCCGCCAGGCCGGCCTTGTCGTTGACGAGAGCAAAACCGCGCGCATGGGTGCCGCGATCGGCACCGGCATTTTCGGTGCCGAGACGACGGAAGACAACTACCGCGGCCTGTTCATCGAGGGCCGTCCGCGCGCCGGGGTGTTTACCGTTCCGCGCGTCATGCCGGGTGCGCCGGCCGGCCAGGTCAGCATGTCCTACGGCCTGCGTGGCCCCGTGTTCGGCGTCACATCCGCTTGCGCCTCCTCCAATCACGCTTTGGCGCTTGCCGCCGACCAGCTTCGGCTTGGCCGCGCCGATGTCATGATCGCCGGCGGCACCGATGCCCCGCTCGTCTATGGTGTCCTGAAGGGTTGGGAGGCGCTGCGCGCACTGGCCCGCGAAACCTGCCGGCCTTTCTCGGCCGATCGCGACGGGCTGGTGATCGGCGAAGGCGCCGGCATTGCAGTGCTTGAAACCTACGAACATGCGGTAGCACGCGGCGCGACCATCCTGGCCGAACTCGCCGGTGCCGGCATGTCCGGCGATGCGACCGATATCGTCGCGCCCACCGTCGAGGGTCCGGCCTCGGCGATGCGGGCCTGCCTTGCCGATGCCGGCCTTAAGCCCGAGGATGTCGACTATATCAACGCCCACGGCACCGGCACCAAGGCCAATGACGAGATCGAAACGGCCGCCATCCGCCGCGTTTTCGGCGTGCATGCCGACAGGCTTTCGGTATCGTCCACCAAATCCATGCACGCCCATTGCATGGGCGCGTCGGGCGGGCTCGAAATGATCGCCTGCGTCATGGCCATCCGCGAAGGCATCGTGCCGCCGACCGCCAATTATCGCGAGAAGGACGCTGCCTGCGACCTCGACGTGACGCCGAATGTGGCGAAGGCGCGAGAAGTGCGCGCGGCAATCAGCAACGGATTTGCCTTCGGCGGCACAAATGCGGTGCTTGCCTTCAAACCGGCGTGAAACAGGCCGGCGCGCTCATTGATGATGTGGCCGCCTGTGCTTATCTGCCAACACGCCTTCCTCTCTCCATGTTCCTCCCAAGGATTTCCCGATGACCGATCTTTCCGCCTTCCCGATCACCGCTCGCTGGCCTGCCAAGCACCCGGATCGCATCCAGCTCTATTCCTTCCCGACGCCCAACGGCGTGAAGGTTTCCATAGCGCTCGAGGAACTCGGACTTCCCTATGAGGCCCATGCCGTTAATATCGGCAAGGACGAGAGCTGGACGCCGGAATTCCTGTCGCTCAACCCGAACGGCAAGATCCCGGCGATCATCGATCCGAACGGTCCCGGCGGAGAGCCGATCGGCCTGTTCGAATCGGGTGCGATCCTGCTCTATCTCGCCGAAAAGACCGGCAAGCTGATCCCCGCCGATGCGATCGGACGCTACGAGACGATCGAGTGGGTGTTCTTCCAGATGGCAGGCATCGGGCCGATGTTCGGGCAGCTCGGTTTCTTCCACAAATTCGCCGGCCGGGCGATCGAGGATAAGCGCCCGCTGGAGCGCTACCGCGACGAATCCAAGCGTCTGCTCGGCGTGCTCGACAGGCGCCTAGTCGGCCGTAAATGGGTCATGGGCAACGATTACACCATTGCCGATATTTCCATGCTTGGCTGGGTGCGCAACCTGATCGGCTTCTATGAAGCGCGCGAACTGGTCGGTTTCGATGAGTTTAAGAATGTCGCGGCGTGGCTGGAGCGCGGGCTCGCGCGCCCGGCCGTGAAGGCCGGCCTCGAAATTCCCGCCAGAGGCTAGGGTGTGTGGGGGTTCACGCCATGACGGCCTGCAAATGGCGTCTTTCTGCGCTTCCGGTGCTCATGGACCTAAATGTCCACTCCGCTCCGGTTCTCGAAAACCACCATTTTCGACTCGTCCTGACCTGAATCCCCACACACCCTAGGCAACAAAACAACACAGCGGCGGCGTTTCTTTCGAAAGCCGCTCGTGAAATGGATTGAAGCGTCGGTGCCGGCCGGTTCCAACGCGAAGCGGAAAACTACCTGGCTTTTGCCTTCGTCTTTCCGGCAACTTTGCCAGCCACGACGGTCGCAAGCCCTACGGCGACGGTCGCCGTGTCCTTGACGCCGCGCAGAACCTTCGTGCCGATGGATTCAGCACTCGCCTTGGCCTTCGCAACAGTCGACTTCGCCTTTGCAGCCGGCGCTTTGGTTTTCGCAGCCGCCGGCGCCTTGGCCTTTGCAGCCGCCTTGGCCGGCGCAGCTTTCACCGCGGCTGCCTTGGTTTTCGCAGCCGCTTTGGCTGGTGCAGCCTTCACCGCGGCAGTCTTGGCGCTCGCGGCTTTGGTGGCTGCTGCCTTGGCAGTTGCCGCCTTCTTCGCGATGGGCTTGCTGGCCGCAGTTTTGGCGGAAGTCTTCTTGTCCGCACTCTTTGCCGCCGCGGGCTTGGCCGCCGCAGGTTTCTTCATTGCCGTTTTGGCTGCCGCCGCTTTCGCAGCAGGTGCCTTGGCCGACTTCTTGGTGTCCTTCGTGCGCTCGGCAAGGGCTGCTGCTGCGCCCGTCTTGGCCGCAGCTTGCTTGCCGGTCTTTGGAGATGCCTTCTTGGTCGCCATCATTCCAGTCCTCTCACACGGCACGGTTGCCGCGAACGGGAAATGAGCGAAGCCGGCTTTTGTTCCAATAGCGTGATTCTATACGACCAGATCGGCGGCTCTCCGGCGCTGCAGCACGCGATCGACATTGGGCATGTCGTTGGAGGCGACCCATGCCCGGGCGTCCTCGTCGGATTTGCCATGCTCATGCCAGCGCTGCAGCAGGCGGCGTTCCAGTTCCTCGCGCGCCACGTTGATGAAGATGCCGAAGTCGAAAAGCGGCGCAAGGCCGCTCCACGGCGCTTCGTCGAGAAGAAGATAATTGCCCTCCACCAGCACGAACTTGACGTCCGCGCCGATGATGGACGCGGCGGCGCGCGACAGCTCCATATTGCGGTCGAAGACGGGAATGGCGATGTCCGGTTCAGCCGCATGAATGCGGCGCAGCAGCACCTCGAAACCGGCATAGTCGAAGGTTTCCGGCGCGCCCTTGCGCGACCGGAGACCGCGCTGATGGAGAACGGCGTCGTCGTAGTGGAAGCCGTCCATCGGCACCACGACCGCCGATCCCTCGGGCAGAAGATCGCGCAACTGTTCCGAGATGGTCGACTTGCCCGCGCCCGGCGCACCGGCGATGGCCACGACAAACCGTTTGCCCTTGGCGGCGCGCTTGAAGATCGTGGCGGCTATCGTCGCTATTTCGGACATCATGCCTCCGCTGACTGGATCGTCGCATTCTGCTGCGTTATCGACAAAATTTCAAACCCGTTGCGCGAGCACGCCTGCGGCGACAGGTCCGCCCGGGGTTAATGGACCGGAAACCTTGATTGCGATAATTTGGCCGAGGCTGTAACGCGAGGGGTTCGCGATCTCAGTCGTCCTCGCGTTCAATCAGGTAGCCTTCTTGCCGATCGCCTCTCATCATCTTTCATCGCCTCTGCGGATGGCTGCAGTCCTTTTCCTCGCACTGGGCCTGCTCGCCGGCTGTTCGACCACCGGCACGCTGAACACGGTGCAGACGCCGCAGCAGAACCTTTCGCCGAAGCACGCGGCGATCGTCGTCGACGGCAGCACCGGCAAGGTGCTCTATGAGCAGAATTCGGAGGCCGCCCGCTATCCGGCCTCGCTCACCAAGATGATGACGCTCTATATGCTGTTCGAGGCGATGGAGAGCGGCAAGCTGTCGAAATCCTCGGCAATACCGGTGTCGGCCTATGCCGCATCGCGCCCGCCGTCGAAGATCGGCCTCAAGCCGGGGCAGACGATCGGCGTGGAAACGGCGATCAGCGCGCTTTGCACCAAATCGGCCAATGACGTGGCGGTTGCCGTCGCCGAAGCGCTCGGCGGCACGGAAGAACGCTTCGCCTCGATGATGACCGCCAAAGCCCGCCAGCTCGGCATGCGCGGCACCTACTTCAACAATGCGTCGGGCCTGCCCGACGAAGCGCAGCGCAGCACGGCGCGCGACATGGCGCTGCTTGGCATCGCCCTGCGCAAGCGCTTCCCGCAGCATTACGGCTATTTCTCCGCCACCTCCTTTGCCTACAACGGCAAGACGATCCGCGGCCACAACGACCTGCTCGGCCGGGTCAGCGGCGTCGACGGCATCAAGACCGGCTATATCCGCGCCTCGGGCTTCAACATAGTGACCTCGGTGAATGCCGGCGGCCGCAAGCTGGTGGTGGTGGTGATGGGCGGTGACACCGCGCGCAGCCGCAATGCTGAGGTCGAGCAACTGATCGACCGTTATCTGCCGCAGGCAAGCCTGGGCTCGAATGTCGCTATGGCGATGCAATAGCGCAAAGCGACATCAAGGCGAGGATTGCTACGCCTTGCGCTCCTTCAGCCATCGCACCTGCCGGTAGGCCCGGCGAAGCGCAGTCAGGGCAGCGCCGATCGCCACGATCGAGAGAGCGAGCGTCAGGACCTCGTTCCTGCCGTTCCAGAGGAATTCCGCGGCGGAAAACAGAGCTGCGGCGGTGACGACGGCCATGCGGTGCTGCTTGGCCATCGGGCCGGAAAAATCGCTCGGCGCGCCATTGGCGCGGCCAAGTTCGCGGATATAGGCGGTCAGCACCGCGAAGGCTGCCGCTGCCCAGCCGAGGCTCGGCGCGCCGATGCCGTAGCCGACCCCGGTCAGGATCAGTATGTCGGCGATCCTGTCCGGGAATTCGTTCCAGAACGGCCCATCCGCCTCGGCCTTGCCGCCTTCGACGGCGACCATTCCGTCGAAAAGATTGCAAAGCAGGCGAAGCTGGCAAAACAGCGCTGCCGCAACCAGCAGCAGGCTGCGAGCGGTGCCGCTGGTTTCGCCGGCAATCCAGAACGCCAACCCAGCCACCGCGGCAGCGCCGATGCTTGCCTGCGAAATGGCATTGGGGGTGATCGAACGTGCGGCCATGCGTTTCGCGATCGTCTGTGCCCAGCGTGTGTTGCGGCTTGCCAGCGGCCGGCGGTCGCCCTTGTCCATGGTCATCTCATTCCTTGCCGAACTTCGAATAATTGTAGGTTGCCGCATAGGTCGTGGAAACGATCAGCGGCACTGCGATGGTTCGCAGGATTTCGGGCGTGCCGCTCAAGGCATGAACGGTGACGAGAATGCCGGTCGAGGCGAGGCAGGCAATGAGCGGCGGCGCCCACAGGCCGGCGAAGCCGCTGAACCGCCGCGACAGCGCATCGATGATCGATTTCAGGCAGAGCGTCAGCACGGCGGAAAGCGCGCCTTGGACGATGCCGGCAAAAAGCGGGCGCGGCATGGGGTGAGCGCGATTGGCGAAAACGGCCCAGCCGCCCATCGCCACGAAAGCGAAGATGACGTGCACCACACCGCTGCCTGCAAGCGCGCGCAGCCGCGCCGTCATCACGCCGCCCACCAATAGCGGGTAAGATGGAAGAAGATCGGGGCGGAAAAGACGACTGAGTCCAGCCGGTCGATGAGGCCGCCATGGCCTTCGATCAGATGCCCCCAGTCCTTGACGCCGCGATCCCGCTTGATCGCCGACATGACCAGCCCGCCGAAGAAACCCATCAGCGTGATGACCAGGGCCATCACGCCGGCCTGAATGGGTGTGAACGGCGTTATCCACCATAGGCCGGCGCCGATCAGCGTCGCGCTGGCAACGCCGCCGACGAAGCCCTCGACGGTCTTGGACGGCGAGAGGTTGGGCGCGATCTTGGTGCGCCCGAACAGCTTGCCCCAGACATATTGCAGGACGTCGCTGAGCTGCACCACGATGACGAGGAAGGCGATCAGCAGAACGTTGCGGCCTTCATAGCCGGTGATGTGCAAGGTCAGCAGCGCCGGCACATGCGAGGCGCAGAAGACGCAGATCATCAGCGCCCATTGCACCTCGGAGATGCGGATGAGAAAATGCTGCGTGTCGCCGCGCATGACCGCGATGATGGGCATCAAGAGGAAGGCATAGACTGGGATGAATATGGAGAAGATGCCGTAATCTTCGGTCCACAGCAGAAAATACTGCACCGGCAGCACGACGAAGAAGGCGGTGGCCAGCGCCCAGTGATCGGCGCGCCGCGTGTTGGTCAGGGTCACGAACTCGCGCAGGGCCGCAAACGAGCAGAAGGCGAACAGGACAAGCACGCCGATGCGGCCGGCAACGAACGCAATGGCGATCAGGATCGCCATGACCCACCAGGCATTGATGCGGGAATTGAGGTTTTCGATGGCCGCGTTCGACCCGTCCGGCGACAGCCGCCGTTGCAGGACGTGGCCGACGAGCGATGCGACGAGCAGGACCCCGCATATGCCGAGGACCAGAAGGAACATGTCGTATTGGGTCGCGCTCATTCGCCGCCACCTGCCTGTTTCGGGGAAAGCGCAAGCAGCGCGGCCTGTGCACGCTCGATGAATGCTTCCTTGGCCTCGCCGCTCGCCAAGTGCATCGGCGCGCCGAAGGTCACCGTGCAGATCAGCGGTATGGGCACGAATTCGCCCTTAGGCATCACCCGGTTGAGATTGGCGATCCAGACCGGCACCAGATCGACATCCGGCCGTGCTGTCGCCAGACGGAACAGGCCGCTCTTGAAGGGCAGCAGTGGTGCATCCGTCTGGTTGCGCGTGCCTTCGGGAAAGAAGATCAGCGACGAGCCCTCGTCGATGGCCTGGGCCATGATCTCGACGGGATCGGCCTCGCGTGCGTCGCGCTCCCGCTGGATCAGCACGGCGTTGAAGACGTCGCGACCGATGAAGCTGTTGAGCTTCGACTTGAGCCAATAGTCGGCCCCGGCGACCGGCCGCACCCGCCGGCGCAGGCGCGGCGGCAGCACGGTCCAGATCAGAACGAAATCGCCATGGCTGGAATGGTTGGCGAAATAGACGGACCGGCGGCGCGGCAACCCGCTTTCATGCCAGGTCGCCCGGACCGCGGTGACCGCGCGGGCAAACAGGAGAACGATCTCCGCCGCAAGCTTCGCGATCAGCGCCCTCATTCAGCCTCCCCCGGCACTTCAGTCTCTCTATCAATGCGAATAGCCGAAGCGGCGGGCGGTGAACACCCTCCCATGTGTGGTGCGCCCCTCCATCATAAGGCTCAGCGCAATCTGGCATCACCCGAAGTGCAAGGATCAGCGCCTAACTACGCCAGACAGAATTAGAACTGTAACTTCTGCAATCGGTGGCCGCACATTTCCATTTGCCCGTTGAAGCCTGCAAGCGCATCGGCTATGAAGCGGTCAGCCGGGCGTTGCCTGGCCGGGCATTTCTGAAGCGAAGGTTTTCGTTTCAGCCAGGCACCCGTAGCTCAGCTGGATAGAGCGCTGCCCTCCGAAGGCAGAGGTCACAGGTTCGAATCCTGTCGGGTGCGCCAAATACCGCCGATTGCCCTCCATAATACGCTATAGCCGCCGAACATACGCCGTTGCATCAGGCAGAGGGCAGCCTATGCGCGGAAAAGCCTAGAAACGGCGGCGTTTGTCGGTGAAAAAGTTCGAATCGCCTTAGGTCAATCGGCAGTTTTTGCCCTACGCAGGCGTCGCGTAAGGGAATTTGCATTACAGTTTTGTGCACGATTTAAGCGAGTCGAAGCGAATGCGCTGACCACGGAGTTTCTCTTAACGAGAGAAATTCGCCGTGACGACTTTGCAGACTGACGCCCCGATCACACCGCTGTGCCAACGCATGCAGCAAGTCATGGTGCGACGGTTGCGGGGCCACTCAACCAGCTGATGGCTCTGACGGAAAGCAAGGTGCCCAACGGCTGAATTGTCCCGGCCTCCATAGAGGTCGCCGGCATCTTTCGTACTGCCGGTCCCGCTTATTGTATAGTATTGAAACTTGAACCGATCCGTTCGCTTGGTAGGTTGGGTGAGCTTTCCGAATCCAGCGCTCTTCGAACAGACTACTCACTGGTTTGCAGCATGCTTGAAATCCCTCGCGAAAAGCGGCTTAGCGCCGCCGCACAGCGTCTTCTCGATTACATAGAACAGCATCCAAATGCTGTGCTCGTGAGCTCGGCAATGGACCTTGCGACAAAGATCGAGGCATCGGATGCGACTGTCATCAGGGGCATCCAGTCACTTGGTTTCGATGGCTTGCCTCACCTGAAGACAGCGATCGCGGAGAAGCTCGACCAAGGTGTTCGTACACCGGTGGAGAAGGTCGGTGTGACGCTCAGCCACCTTTCTCAGGACAAGGACCGGGCACCGTTTCATCTGGTCGCGGAATCCTATGCCAGTATGCTCGCTACGCTTTCGCGCTTGCCTCTGGCGCAGGAGATCGAGGCGGCGGTGCGGTTGCTGAACAACGCAAAGCGGATTGGGCTCTACGGTGGCGGGCCGCCAAATGCTCTGGCCCGGCAAACCGCCACACACCTGACGCGCATCGGTCGGTACGGTTTCGTTCTGGAAGACAGCGGTCATGCCTTCTCGGACCAGGTCATGGGGCTACAGCCAGACGATGCGGTCATCATTATCGCCTATGGCACCGCGCTGAAGGAAGCGTTGCTCATAAAGACGGAGATTCAGCGGATCGGTGGTAAACTCGTCGTCATCACCGACAATCCGAATGGCCGTGTTGCTCGGGGAGCCGATGCCGTCGTGGAGGTCCCGCGAACCGAAGTTGGCAACATGATGCTCTATGGGACAATCCTGATGGCGCTCGAGACCATTGTCCTCTCGCTTACGAGGGAAGACCCTGACCGCTCCCTTTCGGCCGCCGGACGACTTCGCGATCTGCGCAGCCAGCTCAAACAGCAAGAGTAGATCTCCCACCGTAATCATCACTACAGCTTTGGCGGCACGAGCGCGTCATGCGATGTTGCTCATCGCTTCGCCACCCAAAAGTGTAGTCAAAGCTCGCAAATTAACTTGAACATTTTAGTCAGGAATGGTAGCGACCACTACGCCATGTAGTGATCGTACTCGGTCTGGCTATGCACGAAACACGCTTCGCTTCTGGCACCGCAATCTTGCTCGAGACAGGTTCAGGAGCTTTCCATGATATTCCGAAACGCGGTTCTTGCCGCATCCCTTGCGCTCGGCATTGCCGCCACCATGCCAGGTCAGTATGCGTGGGCGCAGGATGATCGTGTTCTTCAGATCGTCTCGCCGCGCGAGATCACCAGTTTCGATCTCGGTGATACCAGCTACCATTTCCGGCGGCTGCGCGTGGCGGAGACGCTGGTGACAATCGACCCCGAGGGCAAGCTCGCTCCGGAGCTTGCCGAGAGCTGGTCGGTCAGCGACGACGGGCTGTCCTGGACCTTCGTCATTCGCGATGGCGTCAAATTCCATGATGGCACTCTCCTCACGCCGGAAATCGTCCGCGTCGCTATTGAGGCGATGCGCAAGGCCAACACCAATTCCGAACTGGTGTCGAAGCTGCCGATCACCAAGGTTCGCGTCGATGGTCAGTCCGTGGTGGTGACGCTGGACAAGCCGTTCAGCCTTGTACCGGACTTCTTTACTGACGGCCCTGCGGTCATTCTTGCACCATCCTCGTTTGCTGCTGACGGAACCGTGACGCAAATCGTAGGAACCGGACCATACCGGATCAGCAAAATCGAGGGGAAGACATCGGTCGATCTGGAAGCTTTCCCGGAATATTGGGGCGAGCAGCCCCATATCGCGCGGGTACATTTCACCGGCGCGACGTCGCCGGACACGATCGCCAATATGGCCGAGGCTGGACAGGCAGACCTGGTGCTAGGTTTACCGCAACTGCTGCGTGACCGCGTCGAGAGCACCGGTCGAGTGCAGATAAAGCAGGTGCAAACCGCGCGTATCAACGGGTTCTTCGTCAACGCCGAGGACGTTCGGTTCGACGATCCCGCCGAGCGGCGGGCCGTGTCCCTGGCCCTCGACCGGCAGGGCATCGCCGTCGCGCTGTTTGCAAATCCCAAGTCTGCCGCCAACCAGCTTCTCTCGTCCGCGTTTCCGGACTGGTACGATGCCAGCCTGCCGCCGATTGAACGTAACGTTGAGGAGGCCAAGAGCCTGCTCGCTTCCGCAGGATGGACGCCCGGACCCGATGGTGTTCTTGTTAAGGACGGTACACGCTTCTCGTTCACGCTGATCGTTGGCAAGCAGCCGGAAGTGGCAGCTCTCGCAGAGGCCGCTCAGGCGCAACTGGTCGAGGTTGGGATCGAGGTCAAGCTGGAGAACGGCAATCAGGGCATCGTGCTCGAAGCGATCTCTAAGGACACCTTCGTCTTTGGCCTGACCAGGCGCAACTACGGCGCAGTGCCGGATCCCGTCGCTACCCTGATCCTCGACTTTGCGGAAGCGAGCGCAGCGGCCTCGCCGTGGAGCGGTGTCAACTACCATAACCCCAAGCTGGAAAGCGGGCTCAACGCCTACATTGCCGCCCGAACCGAAGAGCAGCTATCGGCCGCACGTAACCAGCTCCTTGCAGTGGTCAACGATGACATGCCGGTCATCCCGGTCGTCTGGTACGACTACAACGTCTCGATCTCGGACCGGGTCGATTTCGACAGTGTCCCGATCGACGCACTGGAGGTGAGCTTCTGGATCGACCGGGTCAAATGGGCTGAATAGTGTCGATCTCGGTTCGCCGAATAGCCGGCACGATAGCGAGTCATGTGCTAGCGGCGATAGGGGTGGCCATCGCCGTGGCCACCCTCGCGTTTATAGCTGTTCAGACCGCGCCCGGAGATGTGGCTTTCCGCATCGCCGAGGCGCGCTATGGTGAGCGCATCTCCCTGCAGACGGTAGAGCATGCTCGTCAGGCGATGGGCCTCGATCAACCGATCGTCGTGCAATATGTGCGTTGGGTCGGCTCGGCGTTGACCGGTCAGCTGGGGCGGTCAATGCTGACTGGCCGAGAGGTTGCTCCGGAAGTATGGCGGAGTTTCCGGACCACGCTAAGCATCGCGGTTGTCGGTGTCGGCCTCGCACTGGTATTCAGCATGATCCTCGGCTTCGCGGCCGGTATGCGGCGAGACGGCATCGTCGATCGGGCCTTTCTCGTGGCCACGGCGGCTCTTTCTTCGATCCCGTCGTTCCTGCTGGGAATCGTTCTCATCACGATATTCGCCATCGGCCTGCGACGGCTGCCGGCGGCTGGCAACAACCTGCCTGGATACGCAGTTTTGCCGGCGTGCACGCTCGCGATCGCGCTGTTGCCGGATCTCTCTCGCGTCGCCCGCAATGCCGTGGTTCGCACGATGCAGGACTTCTATCCAACCTATGGGCGGATCAAGGGGCAGAGTGGGCTGCGGATCATCTTCGGTCACACGCTCAGGCCTACGCTTGTGCCGGTGATCGCGTATTTCGGACCGCTGTTGGGGAGCACGATTGGCGGTCTTGTCGTCATCGATGTGTTGTTCAACCTCGACGGCCTTGGAACCGCCCTAATCGACAGCGTGCTCGCGGCCGATATCCCCATGGCCATGGGTGCGGGGCTGTTCATCGGCATCTCCGTCGTCATCGTCAACGGATTTGCTGACATAGCCGTGCAATTGCTCGATCCGCGTCTGGGTGCAGCGAGGCCGCAACCATGACCGAGCAATTGTTGGAGCCCATTTCCACCAAACGTCGCCGTGGTCCCCCGCTCACGATAATTCTGTTTGGCTTCCTGCCCCTGGCGGTGATGCTGCTTGTTGCCCTGTTTGGTTCCGCATTCCTATCCGTCGATCCCAACCGTCAGAACCTCAGTGCCGCCTACGCGGCGCCTTCGGTAGACTATCTTCTGGGCGCTGATAATCTCGGCCGGTCGATCGCGGCCCGCGTCGTCGCAGGAACGCGCGTCTCGCTTGGGATTGCCGTCGCTGGTGTGATCGCCTCGCTGGTCACTGGTCTTGCGCTCGGGTTTCTGGCGGCATTTCATTCTGGTTGGGTCCGGCAGATCATCATCCGCATATCCGACGTGATCATCGCCTGCCCCAGTCTTCTTTTTGTTATTCTGGTCTCAGGCCTGCTGGGAGGCGGAATCGGGCCGATCCTCTTCGGCCTCTGGATGTCGCAGTGGCCCGGTTTCGCCCGCCTTACCGCTGCCATCACGGCGCGTGAACTCGCTGCGGATCATGTCGAGGCTTCGCGACTGCTCGGCTTTGGCCAAGGCTACATCTTCCGAAGGCATGTCTTGCCCGCGATCACCCCCTACCTCACATCCCTCGGCGCTTTGACAGTGGGCGCCAATGTGCTGACCATTTCCTCGGTGGGTTTTCTCGGTCTTGGCCTCCGGCCACCGGACGCCGAATGGGGCGCAATGATTGCCGTAACCATGACCTTTTTCCGCACCCATCCCCATATGGTCCTGGCGCCGGCCGGCGCCATTCTGATCTGCACGCTGTCGGCCACTCTGGCCGGGGAATATCTCAGTTCGCGCCACCAGGGGCTCGAGGAGACTGCCTGAGTGAACACCCTTGCTGTTGAAAACCTGACCATTGCGACGCGCGACCGTGTCATTGTCGAAAACGTCTCGCTTGATGTCGAAGCCGGCGAAATCCTTGCCGTGCTCGGTGAGACGGGCAGTGGCAAGAGCCTCATTGGCAGCGCCATAATGGGGTTGATCCCTCATGGCGTGTCGGTCTCGGGCCGTATTGTCGTCAACGGTCGCAGTGTCGACGCGACCGACCGGGACGCTCTGCGGCAGTTATGGGCAAAGGACCTGTTCCTCTTGCCGCAAGAGCCGATGGCTGCACTGGCGCCGCTCCTTGGCGCTCAAGCCCAGGTTGCCGAACAGATCAAAGGACGTGGAGCTCGCGGCGAGGCCAGTGCGGCGCTTTCTGCCATGCAGCTGAACCGCCAGCATCATCGCAAGCGGCCTTTCGAACTGTCGGGTGGTATGGCGCAGCGGGTGATGGCGGCGATCGCATCGGTGACGCAGGCGGGCATCATCCTGGCCGATGAACCGACCAAGGGGCTCGATGCTGACCGCCGTGACGTCGTTGCTCAGGTTTTCGATACGCTTCGCGCCAGCGGTCGGGCGATATTGCTTATCACGCACGACATCGCTCTCGTTCGTGCCCTCGCCGACGGGGTCGCGTTCCTTGATGAGAGCAGGATCGTGGAGAGCGGCCAGGCGGCAGAGGTCCTGGCATCACCCGTGACTGACTACGCCCGACGCTACGTAGCCAGTGACCCGTCGACCTGGCCAGAGCGGCCCTATATACGATCGAGTACCGGCAAGACGATAGAAGCCGAACGGCTGCGTATCGGTATCGGCGAAAAGGTGCTTGCCGATGACCTCAATTTTCATTGCCATGCCGGACATATCTCAGCCTTGCTCGGCCGAAGCGGGATCGGCAAGACGACGCTTGGCCGGACTCTGCTTGGGCTGACACGGCCGCTTGGCGGCATCATTCGCCGTCCGCACTCGGATGGCCGTCCGGCGTTGCAAAAGCTGCATCAGGACCCCACCCGCGTTTTCTCGCCATGGCAGTCGGTGGGACGAAGCCTGGAAGATGTGCGGCGCCTGCCCGACGGGGAGGTGGCGCTGCGACAGGTTCCAGCCTTAATGAAACGTTTCGGATTACGAGACGAGCTGCTTCAGAGGCGACCGCATCAGATCAGCGGCGGTGAAGCGCAGCGCCTGGCGCTTGCCCGAATACTCGCCTTGAAGCCGAAAATGCTGATCGCCGACGAACCGACGTCGCGTCTCGATCCGCCGGTGCAGGAACAGGTTATCCGTTACCTTCGCGAGATCGCCGACGTGGATGAGCTCGCGGTGCTACTCATCACTCATGATCGCGATCTGGCTAATGCAATGGCGGATCGACGCATGCTGCTGGAAGGGAAGGGCGCCGGCCCCGCGACACTGCGCGACGTCACGCGATCGCCTGTTGATTGCGTATCTCAGTAGAGTAGCATTGGCTACGCACCCTGTTCCATTCTACAAAAACGTAGCATATACTACGGTCAACATTTGACTGGAATCACTCATGCATTTCGACGCTCAACTCTGGGCGGCGACCAAGGGCTTTCGTGCCCGGATCGCTGCAGCCATCCTCCTCGGATTCGTTTCCCTGTCTCTCGGGATTACCCGGTTTATCCTGCTTGGCTGGATGATCGCTCGGCTGTTCGACGGGGCGGCTGTCTCCGAACTGCTCGAGGCTGCGGCCTTGCTGGTTGCGGTGATCCTTGGGCGCATGGGGTTCGAATACTGGCGCGCCCGCGTGGCTCACAAAACGGCTGCCAGGATCCAGGATCGGATGCGGCTTGAACTTTATGACCAGATCGTCCGGCTGGGACCGGCCTGGCTGGCTGGACGCCGTACCGGAAGCATCGCCCTGTCGACCATCGACGGCGTCGAGCAACTGCAGACTTTTTTCGGCCAGTTTCTGCCACAGGTCGCGATCGCCGTCCTCGCGCCGGTGCTTCTCTTCGCCGTCCTGTCGTTCTGGGACATTCCCGTAGCCGCCGTCATTTCGACGGCGGCCATTCTCGCTCTCGTCCTGCCCCTGATCCTCAAGCGTATAGGCGAAAAATCGACGCTGCGGCGCGTCCGTTCGTTCAAGGCCTTTGGCGAAGATTTCCTCGACGCCGTTCAGGGCCTGCCGACCCTCAAGGCGTTCGGTCAAAGTGCCGCCTTTGGCGATCGGCTCGCCCAAAAGGCGCAGCAGCTGGCAGAAAGCACGCTGTTCGTGCTGCAGGCCAGCCTGATGAGCCGTGCGCTAACCGATCTGGCTATCGCCGGCGGCGCGGCAGCCGCCATCGCGCTCGGCGCCTGGCGCGTCAGCCACGGTGATATGACGCTCGAGGCGCTGTTGATCGTGCTGATGGCGGGGACCGAAGTCTTTCGCCCCTTGCGTGACCTGCGATCCCTGCTCCATCGGGGCATGATGGCCAATGCTGCCGCTGTCAGCATCAAGGCCCTATTGCAGGCCGAGCCTCCAAAGCCGCCCGTTGAAACTGCCGCCACTCTTAATGTAGAGCCGTCCATATCCTTCGAGAACGTCCGGTTCAGCTATTCCGATGAACGTGGCGAGGCCTTGAAGGGGATATCGTTCGAGGTCCAGGCAGGTGAGCGGGTCGGGATCGTCGGTTATAGCGGTTCAGGCAAATCGACTATCGTCAAACTGCTCCTGCGGTTTTACGATCCCGACACTGGCATCGTCCGGATCGGCGGACGCGACGTCACGACGCTGTCCGCCGATCACGTCCGCGATCAGATCGCCGTCGTGCAGCAGGATACCTATCTCTTCTACGGCACGGTTGAGGACAACATCCGCATTGCGCGTGCGGATGCGACACAGGAAGAGGTCGAGGCAGCGGCGCGCGCCGCCAATGCGCACAAGTTTATTTCGGATCTGCCGCAGGGGTACGGCACAATCATCGGCGAACGAGGTCTGCGACTGTCCGGTGGACAACGTCAGCGCATCGCCATTGCTCGCGCGGTGCTGCGTGATGCTCCCATCCTCGTTCTCGACGAGGCGCTGTCGTCGGTGGATGCAGAGAACGAAAGCATCATCCAGGCAGCGCTCGACGATCTCGCCAGAACGCGAACGACGATCGTTCTGGCGCATCGCCTGTCGAGTGTCATCGATGCTGACCGGATCATCGTGGTGTCGGACGGCCGTATCGCCGATAGCGGCACGCATACCGAACTGATCGGTCGCGACGGGCCTTACAAGAAGCTGATGGCGGAACAGGTCGAACTCAGTCAGCAGGACGCGTCGATCGGTGTCGATACGACCGCGATATTGGCACCCGAGGAAGTCGAGACCGCGCCGAAGTCTGCAGAGCCCAGGCAGACCGAAGGTGAGAGGATCGCAGCACGTCTTACGTCATTCCAGACGATTGCTACATTGTTTGGCCTCATCGTGCCGTGGCGTTGGCAACTGATCCTGACAGTCACGTCGGGCGTCGGCCGCGTCTACGCCCTGATCGGTGTCAGCACGCTGAGCGCGCTGGTCGTGGCTGCAATCAAGACCGGCTCGTCGTTCGTTGTCTATCTTCCTTGGATGGCGGCGTTGGTGCCGATTGCTGCCTTCCTGCAATGGAACGAATCCTGGCGTTCGCACGACATGGCCTACCGGCTGTTGGCGCAGATGCGTGTCGACCTTTATCGGGCACTCGACAAATTGGCCCCGGCCTATCTGCTCAAACGCCGCTCCGGCGACCTCGTCTCGCTTGGGACACAGGATGTCGAGACGGTCGAATATTTCTTTGCGCATGTCGTGGCGCCGGCAATCGTCGCATTGCTGGTACCGGTGACGGTTCTGATCGCGTTGGCTGTCGTCGCCTGGCCGACGGCGATCGTCCTCTTGCCGTTCCTTGCCTATGCTGCGTTAGCGCCCGTTTTCGAGCGACGAAAGGTCGATGCGCTCGGAAATCAGGCTCGCGCGCAACTCGGCGGATTGAATGCTTTCGTGGTCGATACGGTGCAAGGCATGGGCGAGCTTATCGCGTTCCGCGCCATCGGCTCGCGCCGGAGCGCATTCCGGGACCAGATTACCGACTATCAGCGGACACGCGTCGACCTCAACACCGACCTGTCATTCCAGGTCGCCAGGCAGGAGGCAGTGGCCGCCCTTGGTGCAGCGGCTGTTCTGGGAACCGCTGCCCTGCTGGTTCACGCTCATGCCTTCGAAGCGACACTGCTTCCGCTGGTTGCCCTGCTATCAACCGCAGCGTTCGTTCCGGTTTCCGAACTTGCACAGGCGGCCCGACAGCTTGCCGATTCCATCGCATCCACCCGGCGCATCCATGCGGTTCATGTCGAACCTGTCCCCGTCGTCGATGGCACCGGGCTCCTGCCCGCGACGAAGGGCGGCGCACGTCTTGCGTTCCATGACGTGACATTCGCCTACGACAAGGTAGGTCCAACGGTACTCCGAAACATCGACTTCACTATGCCGGCCGGCGCGCGGATCGCTCTCGTTGGATCGTCTGGCGCGGGGAAAACCACCATCGCCAATCTACTGTTGCGTTTCTGGGATCCGCAGGACGGGCGGATCACCATCGACGACCGGGACCTGCGCGACATCACTCTCGACAATCTCCGGGAACACATCGCCCTTGTTGCCCAGGACACCTATCTCTTCAATGCAACCCTGGCTGAGAACATTCGACTGGCCCGTCCTGGCGCAAGTCAGGAGGAACTCGACACTGCGATTCAGCGGGCCGCACTCGCGGATTTTGTCGCATCGCTACCCGATGGCCTCGACACCCATGTCGGAGAACGTGGCGTCCAGCTTTCGGGCGGGCAGCGCCAGCGTATTTCAATCGCCAGGGCATTCCTCAAGAATGCGCCGGTCCTGATCCTCGACGAGGCGACCTCGCACCTCGATGCGGCCAGCGAAGCGCATGTCCGTGCGGCTCTGGACGAGCTGATGCTCCATCGAACGACGATTATCATCGCGCATCGGCTCTCTACGATCAGAGCGGCCGACGAGATTCTGGTCATGCGGGATGGGCGGATCGTTGAGAGGGGAACCCACGCCGGTCTGACGCTCCGGCAAGGGTTTTACGCCAAGCTGATCAGTCACCAGTCAGCTTGGCAAAATGCAGGATTTCACCGCACGGTCGTGTCGGACCGGGAGATGTCGAAGTTGCGGGTGGACTCCGCCGCCACATAACCCAGCCTGAGAAAACCGTGGCACGATGATACCAACCGACCCGCAAATGGCGGAATCCTGGCGTCATTTCAGTGCGTTCCAAGCGTTTGACCAGTCCGTTTTTAGAGGGCTATAGTGTAGACGTAGTTCTCATCATCGCCCGGCGCGGCGTGCCAATAAAATCAAAGACTTGTGTTGCACCCAGCCACGGATTGTCGGTTCATTTGAACCAAGGCTCCGCGACGGACGGCTCACCTCCGATCATGATGCCGCATTGCACAATCGCGGCATCTGCGCAAAATGCGGCATGGTCCGAAAACCCCTCGCCGTTCTGGTGATCGACGAAAACCGTATCCGCGCTTCCATCATCGAGGCGGGATTGCGGGAGGCGGGGCATGAGCAGGTCACCGTCGTTCATGATGTGACAGGCATCGCGCGGCGGATCACCGAGATCGAGCCTGACGTCATTGTCATCGATCTCGAAAACCCCAACCGCGACATGCTGGAAAACATGTTCCAGCTTTCGCGCGTGGTGAAGCGGCCCATCGCCATGTTCGTCGACCGTTCCGACCAGGCCTCGATCGAGGCTGCGGTCGAGGCCGGCGTCTCGGCTTACGTCGTTGACGGGCTGCGGCAGGAGCGGGTTAAGCCGATCCTCGACATGGCTGTCAGCCGCTTCAACGCCTTCTCGCGCATGGCGCGTGAACTGGAGGAGGCGCGCAACGAACTCGAGAACCGCAAGGTGATCGACCGCGCCAAGGGCATCCTGATGAAGTCGCGTGGTATTTCGGAGGACGCCGCCTACACGCTGCTGCGCAAGACCGCCATGAACCAGAACCGCAAGATCAGCGACATCGCCCAAAGCCTTGTCACGGCCGCAGACCTCTTGGGTCCGGGGGAGAGTTGAAGATGGGTTTTGAACACCAGATCAACGCCGGCTTTATGCCGCTCTTCGACAGTGCAGTGCTTGTGACTGCCAAGGAGATGGGTTTCGCCGCGCGCGAAGGCGTCGACTTGACGCTGAACCGCGAGACATCCTGGGCCAATATCCGCGACCGCATCGCGATCGGACATTTCGATCTCGCGCATATGCTGGGGCCGATGCCGATCGCCTGCAATCTCGGGCTGACACCGCTGGCCTCCGACACCATCGTGCCGTTCGCACTCGGGCTGGGCGGCAATTGCGTGACGATCTCGAACGAAGTGTGGGCCGGCATGGCGGCACATGGTGCCTTGCCGGACCTCGACCCGGCGCGGACAGGCAGGGCGCTGGGCGCGCTCATCAGCGAGCGGGCGCAAGCTGGTCGCGATCCGCTGCGCTTCGCGGTCGTGCATCCGCATTCGGGGCATAATTACGAGCTGCGCTACTGGCTCGCCGCCTGCGGCATCGATCCTTCACGCGAGATCGAGATCGTCATCGTGCCGCCGCCCTTCATGGCCGATGCGCTCGCCGCCGGCCGCATCGACGGCTACTGCGTCGGCGAACCCTGGAACAGCGCCTCGGTCGTCGCCGGCACCGGTCATATCGCCACCGTCAAGGCGAGGATCTGGCGGAACAGCCCGGAGAAGGTTTTGGGCGTGCGCAAGGCCTGGGCCGAAAAACACCCGGACGCTCTTGCGGCCCTGTTGCGCGCGCTGCACCACTCGGCACGCTGGTGCCAGGATCCGGCGAACCGCGGCGAACTGGCCGCCCTGATGGCGCAACCCGCTTTCCTCGGCCTGTCGCCGGAATTGCAGATGCCAGTCCTCACGGGGCATCTCGCGCTGGGCGGCAGTGCCGAACTGGCCGTCGACGATTTTTTCCTCCCCTTCGACAAGGCGGCGAGCTTTCCGTGGAAGAGCCATGCGCTGTGGTTCTACACGCAGATGGTGCGCTGGGGGGATATCGCCCATACGCCGGAAAATGCCGAGATCGCCCGCAACTGCTATCGCCCCGATCTTTACCGCGCGGCCCTCAAGCCGCTTGGCGTGGCGCTGCCGGGGGCGAATGCCAAGGTCGAGGGAGCGCTGGTCACTGCCACGCCGGTCGGCTCTGCCGGCGCCAGCCTCGTGCTCGGCCCGGACGGTTTCTTCGATGGCGGCATCTTCGATCCCGACCGCATCGACGACTATCTGGCAACTCAGAAATTCGCGGCCGCTCACGCCTGAGTATTTCTTGCGCATTGATGATGCGCTGCACAATTTTTGTGCGTCTGCACATCTGACGTGTCTAATGCGTGAACGGCGAAGTTCGCAGCCGAATTCGCGCGCAAAGAAAAATCCATTGATTCCGTTGACGAATTAACTGCCTGCCAAAACTGGCACGGTTCCTGCTTCACTAAGATCAGGCCCTCGGGCCACGGAACAGGCGTCCAATGACGGGCGCCACAGGCAAAGCTGCCGATCAGGAAGACGCGATCCCGGATGTACGGACGCGGCGACCTGGCCGGCAGCTTTTTTGTTTTGACCGACCGAACACGCAATCGATGGCGCGATCCTCCCAGCCGCGCCCAGCCGGAGACACCGATGACGAAACGGATCGAGATTGGATCACCCCTGAAGGCGCTGACGCGCCGCGACTTCCTTGTCAGCAGCGCAACCACGGCGGCGATGTTCATAGCTGCCCGCAAGCTTTTCCCGTCGGGCGCCTATGCCGCGACCTCGGCCCCGGAAGTGACCGGCGCCAAGCTCGGCTTCATCGCGCTGACGGATGCCGCGCCGCTGATCGTCGCCAAGGAAAAGGGCTTCTTCGAAAAGCACGGCATGCCCGATGTCGAGGTGCTGAAGCAGGCCTCGTGGGGTGCGACCCGCGACAATCTCGTTCTCGGCGGCGAGGCCAACGGCATCGACGGCGCGCACATCCTGACGCCGATGCCCTACCTCATGCACACCGGAAAGGTGACGCAGAACAACCAGCCGCTGCCGATGGCGATCGTGGCGCGGCTCAATTACGACTGCCAGGGCATCTCGGTCGCGCAGGAATATGCCGAAACGGGCGTGACGCTGGACTCTTCCAAGCTCAGGGAAGCCTTCGCGAAGAAGAAGGCCGAGGGCAAGGAAGTGAAGGTCGCCATGACCTTTCCGGGCGGCACGCATGACCTCTGGATTCGCTACTGGCTCGCCGCCGGCGGCATCGATCCCGACAAGGATGTCTCGACCATCGTCGTGCCGCCGCCGCAGATGGTCGCCAACATGAAGGTCGGCAATATGGACGCCTTCTGCGTCGGCGAGCCGTGGAACGAGCAGCTCGTGCATCAGGGCATCGGCTTCACCGCCGCCACGACGGGCGAGCTGTGGAAGGGTCATCCCGAAAAGACTTTCGGCCTTCGCGCCGATTTCATCGAGAAGAACCCGAACGCGGTAAAGGCCATGCTGATGGCCGTCATGGAAGCCCAGCAATGGTGCGAAGCCATGGAAAACAAGGAGGAGATGAGCGCCATCCTCGGCAAGCGGCAATGGTTCAACGTGCCGCCGGCAGACATCATCGGCCGCCTCAAGGGCGACATCAACTACGGCAATGGCCGCGTCGCCACCGGCACCGACCTGTATATGAAGTTCTGGAAGGGCGGCGTCTCCTACCCGTTCCGCAGCCACGAAAGCTGGTTCCTCGCCGAGAACATCCGCTGGGGCAAATTTGCGCCCGATACCGACATCAAGGCGCTGGTGGGTCAGGTCAACCGCGAGGATCTGTGGCGCGAAGCCGCCAAGGAACTTGGGGTAGCCGAAGCCGATATCCCGGCATCGACATCGCGCGGCCCCGAAACCTTCTTCGACGGCAAGGTCTTCGATCCCGAAAACCCGTCCGCCTATCTCGAATCGCTTTCGATCAAGGTTGCGTCCTGATCCCGCTGGCGCGGCTACCCGCCGCGCCGCAACGACCCCCTGGAGTTTTCCGTATGACCGTACACGCTCTCAAGGAGCACGCCACTGAGATGGCCGCGCCGGCCCGTCCGTCCGAAGTTGTCGCCCTGGTGCCGAAGCCGGCGGCGCGCTTCTATGGCGCAGCACTTGCCCGCCGCATCGCCTCCACGGTTCTGCCGCCGGCCATCGTCGTTCTCGTCATCCTGCTGGTCTGGGAGGCCGCCTGCTCGTCGCCGGGCGCCAGCCTGCCGCCGCCCACCCAGGTGTGGAGCGAGGCCTATGACCTGATCGTCCATCCCTTCTTCAACTTCGGTCCGCAGGATGTCGGCCTCGGCTGGCGCATCCTCGCGTCGCTGCAGCGCGTGGCGGTCGGCTTCGGGCTCGCGGCCATCGTCGGCGTGGCGATCGGCGCTTTGATCGGCCAGTCGGTCTGGGCGATGCGTGGGCTGGACCCGGTGTTTCAGATATTGCGCACGGTGCCGCCGCTTGCCTGGCTGCCGCTTGCGCTCGCAGCCTTCCGCGATTCCAATCCGGCAGCCCTTTTCGTCATCTTCATCACCGCCATCTGGCCGGTGATCATCAACACGGCGGTCGGCGTCAGGAACATCCCGCAGGATTATCGCAACGTCGCACAGATACTGAGGCTCAACCCGGTCGAATTCTTCTTCAAGATCATGGTGCCGGCGGCAGCGCCCTACATCTTCACAGGTCTCAGGATCGGCATCGGCCTATCCTGGCTGGCGATCGTCGCGGCCGAAATGCTCACCGGCGGCGTCGGCATCGGCTTCTTCATCTGGGACGC
>VFQQ010001838.1_pt1 | contig 27161 bp, 37 predicted proteins | sample 3512341 | NCBI WGS metagenome assembly VFQQ01 (sample SAMN10412373, study PRJNA504923) | tailings metagenome | isolation source: Relicate 2 Philex TSF1 revegetated site | place: Philippines: Tuba, Benguet | collected 2017-08-29
GAGTCTAGCGGTGCTGGCAAGGCAGACATGGCAATTTCGACAAGCTGTTAGCTGAGCAATGTCACCACGCAGCTGCTGTTCATGAGAGCTGGCTCAGGAGAGCCGGAGGTGTCGTCAACGCGAAGGTGCTGCTGCGGCGCTGCGCCGCCGCCGCCAAGCGTGCTGACTGGACCCCCGCAGAACTATGCCGGGCAACCCCAGATCGCACTAAATTGACATTTGCTCATCATCAGAAGCGCTCAAGGTGGCCTTAAGAAATGGCTGGCCAGGTGCGAGACCGGGTTCAGGCTCCTCCGCTCGCGCTTTGCCGCCCCTATCGGCCCCACGATTCCCTGTAGAACAGCCGCTTGAGCTCAATCAGCATGCACAAGCCGCTGCCGGCACCAGCTGCGACCGGCGCCGGTGGCGGCGCCTGCCTGCCCAGTGGCGCTGCTCACTCATTTTGACAAGCCCTGCTCCACGCCTTCTGCCCCAGGAGCCGCCTCGCACCTACAAGGCGCTTGTCTGTGAGAAGCTGGGCCAGCCCACAGAGCCGCTGGGCCACCCCCATGGCGCGCTCAAGCTGCAGCAGCTGCCGGCGCCGCCCCTGACGCACCCAAATGCTGTGCGCATCCGAGTGGCGGCGGCTTCTCTCAACTTTGCAGACGCGCTGCAGCTGCAGGTGGGACTGGGGGGCAGCCAGCTGTGGAGCTGTGCGATTGCAGCTGGCCTTGCACCAGCGGTTGCAGCAAGTGCGCCTTTGCCCCGCTGCACAAGCCAGGCAAATACCTGCCGTCGCCCTGATTTTGCAGGGGCTCTACCAAGTCAAGCCAAAGCTGCCCTTTGTGCCGGGCAGCGAGTGCAGCGGCACCGTGGTGGAGTGTGGGCGGGATGTGCGCACTGTTAAAGTGGGGGACAAGGTGCGGATGGGTGCGGGCCAGGGCCACGGCATGTGTGCAGACGGAGGGCCTGAGGCCGGAACGTTGCCTGCCTGCACCTCGCTAATCGCGTTCATGCCAACAGGTACTGCAAGGCGCTCGTTGCTCCATGCTAAACTGCTTGTTGGTCCTTTGCTCCCAAACAAGCAGGTGTGCGCAGTCACCCAGGGCGGAGCCTTTGCAGAGGAGGTGGTCGTCCGAGAGAATGTTGTTGTCAAGGCAAGCTGTTAACTGGAAAAAATGCACAATGCTTTTGAGCTGCCCGCCAGAGCGGTTGCAGTGGGATGGTAGTGGCGCAGGCCGATTTTGGCCATGACTGCCGAATGCGGATGCCGGCTTACTAACCGCTCGCTCTGCTAGTTCCATGCTTGCTGTTTCCCTTCTCCCATTGCAGCTACCGGACAGTGCTGACGTGGAGGGTGCTGCGGGACTGCTTATTACCTATGGTACCGCCTGGCTGGCGCTGAGAGAGAGGGCAGACCTGCGGCCAGGTGCGGCGCCATTGGGATGCACTGTTGACAAAAACAGTCGCTCCAGGTTCAGCTGAAGGTAATGCCTGCCTTGGTTTTGTCGTGATTGTGCTCGAGGTGGGCCACCGGACTCAAACCGTTAACCGACATAAGCACTGCTATGATGTATACATGCCTGCCCTGCAGGCCAGACAATCCTGGTGCTAGGAGCGGCGGGCGGTGTGGGCCTGGCGGCTGTGCAGCTGGCGCGGACCATGGGGGCTCGAGTCATTGCAGTGGCGCGCGGGCAGGACAAGATGGCCGCACTGAGGCAGGTTAGTTGCGCAGGCACGCATTGCGAAATGAGTGCGCGAGGCAGGCCAGTGCGCGGCTGCCCGATTGCTGCACCCGCGGCTGCGCCGCAAACCCTGCCATACCACCTTGCAAAGCGGGGTTGCAGCGCACCGTTGCCCAGCTTTTTGGCTCCGCCCTCTGTTCCCCTGCTGGCAGGCGGGAGCCGACGAGTGCATCGGCATGCTGTCACCTGCCACGCATTGTTGCACAGCAGGTTGCCGCGCAGACTAGTGCGCGGCACTAGACTTGCGCATCAGTGTTTGCCTCACCTGCCCCCTTAGCAGGCGGGAGCGGATGAGTGCATCGACATGGCCCACCACAAGCCGGAGCAGCTGAAGAGCCTGCTGCGCCAGTCGGCTTCGCAAGGTCCGGGCTGGCTTACCTATGCGTGCTTTGGTTGCCGGGCGCGGTGCTGGTTTCGCCTTTGCAAGGCCGGCTGGGCTGGCTTACCCATGCATGGTTTGGTTGCAGGAAAGGGGAACGCCTCCACTCGCATTCCTGGGCTTGGTCTAGCTTGAAAAGCCCATGGATTGGGGCAGATATGTTAACCGATGCCCTCTGTGTGCAGGGGGGGACGTCATTTTTTACCCGTTGGGCGGCTCGCTGCTGATGGATGCGGTTGCACGAACTTGGCCTGTTCACACATGTCCATACCAATTTGATTGCGCAGGGGTGGACGTCATTTTCGACCCGGTGGGCGGCTCGCTGCTGATGGAGAGCCTGAAGGCGGCCCGCTGGGGCGCACACATCCTCATCATCGGCTTTGCCTCAGGTGGGGAGTGCAGGGCACAGTGACTGCTGGGCACCAAGTGGGATCAGGCAGCGGGCGCCAGTGAGCCGTCGCCACTTGCAAGGCGGGCGTGTGTCCACGCACCCCTGCCTGACTGAACCTCTGTTGTGCACATCACCTGCTGCACCCCACCCCTGCTCAGGCACAATCCCCAAGCTGCCCGCCAACCTGCTGCTGGTGAAGAACCTAACGGCCCACGGCATCTACTGGTGGGTGCTGCTGCTCCCTTTGAAATCTCCAATGGTGTGTTCAGAAGCGAATTGGTTTGATGTGGGAGACTGCACGGCATCTGCTGGTGGGTGCTGCTCCCTTCGAAATCTTTAGTTAACTTTAGTCTTTGTTCAGAAGCGAACTGGCTTGACGTAGGAGAGATGTAGGAGAGACGTGGGAGACTGCATGGCATCTACTGGTGGGTGCTGCTGCTCCCTTTGATGTCTTCAGTCCTTGTTCAGAATCGAACTGGATTGATGTGGGAGACTCCACGGCATCTACTGGTGGGTGCTGCTCCCCTCGAAATCTTCGGTCTTTGTTCAGAAGCAAACTGGCTTGACGTGAGAGACTGCACGGCATCTCCTGGTGGGCGCCATCTCCTGGTGGGCGCTTACCAAAGGGGGTGCTGCCTATTGCAACCCGGCTGTGTGAGCTTGGCTGCTACTTATCAGTGGCATTTGTCTCTGCCGCCTGGCTATGCCCCCAGGCTTCCACACCCACTCACTCCAGCTGCTCCGTGTGTCTCTCTTTCGATTGCAGGGGCAGCTACATGGAGAAAGACCCCCGTGTGTTCAGGTGCGCTGTTGTTGGTGCAGATTGTTTAGCATTTGGACAAGCACACAATGTAACAACGTTCCTCAACACTTGCCTGCACCGTTGGCTGGTTAGCTGCTGGCTCAGGCGGCGTGGCGGCTTGCGGTGCAGACTGCAGCTTCACCAGCTTTGTTGCAATGTTACCATCCGTGTTGCATTTTTGTGTGCTCTTCTCACTTGCAGGAAATCGCTGGATGAAGTCGTGCGCCTCTTTACCGCCGGCGCAGTGCGGCCGCAGGTGCGCTCTCCACAGCGCCTTAGCCTTTCAGGGATAAGGGGTATTCTGGCCTGGACGCCATGCTGCCGTCATTTTGAACTAAACAGTGGCTTGCAGGCGGGCAGGCAGGCGGGCGGGCAGGCAGGCAGGCCGCAGCGAGGGCAGGAGCCAGTCCTCATTGGTCAGCGCCCATTGCTCATCTGCTCTTCTCATTCGTTCCTCATTCTCGTTCGTTCCTCATTCAGACCAGCCACCGCTTTGCGCTGGAGGAGGCGCCAGACGCCTTCCGCGTCCTGCTGAACCGCCAGGTGTGCTTGGGATTGCCACAGTTGCAGTGCAGTTCTGACTGTGAACATTTGCAGTTGCCGGAATCGCAGTGGACTGTTGCGGTGAAATCTCACATCAAGCTTCTGTGCAGGGGGCCACCCTGGCCAGGAGTCCAGCCCTATCGTCACTCCCACCCGGCCCGCTCCTCTCAATTCACCGCAGGTGATTGGCAAGATCCTGCTGCTTCCACAGAGCCCTCCAATTTGTTTGCTGAACCTCTCGTGCCTTCCCTCTCGAACCTCCGCAGGTCATTGGCAAGATCCTGCTGCTGCCGCAGCCGCGCCCCATGGAGCTGCGGTCCAAGATGTAGATTTATTGAGAAACACAGCCGCCATGCCTTGTCAGCCCTTGGCCCCCGACAGCTGGCTCACCAGCAGCGGCCCCAACAGGCGGCGTACGGCATAGGAAGCCCACGCGGCTGGCTCTACTTCAACAGCAACCAATGCACAGCTAGCAGCAGGCTTAGCGAACGTCCTTCTTCCATGCCCTGCTTCCATGCCCATTCATGGTCCTGCCCCAATGCAATGCTTGCAAGCAGAATCACATGTACAAGCAAAGCTCATGTGCAGACGCCTGTTGAAGGGGCATGGTGCCATTGGTGCAAACGTGGGCGGCAATGGCAGCAGTGATGGGTCAAGCAAGGGAGAAGCAAGCACACGGGTCGGTCAAAGGGGTAAGCAGAGTCAGTCAAACAGCTAGCATCGAGTGACAGGTCAGTCAAGCCCTGAGTTGCAGGCAGTAGAGAATGGTTTTGGTACAGGCATACAGGCGTGTAGCGCAGGGGCAGAAGCTGCTCAGCATTCAGCAGCACGGCGGGCGGCACAGCTGCCGCAGCATCCGCGCCGCTATCGCACGTACACACGCACTGCGCTCTTGGCTGCCGTTGCCCACTTGTCATCGCCGCTGCCTGCTGCTCCCGCTGCTGCTGCTGCTGCAGGGAACTCTGCGCTCTGCTGGTTGGCACCCACAAGCACAATGGTTGCCGCCTCGCTGCTGCAAGCCACCCCATCGTCTGCAAACGCTCGGGAGACGGCTGCCACCAGGCTGGCACGGCTGGCCAGTGCTTCTGCTGCCAGCCACGCCCCGTGCTGCAGCCCCGCATAGAAGCACTTGACGTGGGTGCGCGGCTGGCCGTCGCCGCCGCCGGCCCGGCCCGCTTTTCGCCGCGCCTCGGCCGCCGCTGCGACATGCTGCGGTCGGCGGCCCACGGCGCGCGTCTTGCCACGCCCGCCAGCCTTGTCGCCGCCGCCGGCGCCCTTGTCTGGCCGCCGCCGCTTGCTGCCCGAGTCGTTGTCTGCATTTGGAGGGGGCCAGGGGCAGAAGTTGGACTTACTTGAGCGGGGTGGCAGGCAGAAGGGGAATGGTGGGACAAGTGGACACTGCACACTGGTTCTGCTGCCGAGCTGCTGTGCCCTGCATGTCGACACGCATGCTGGCAGCTTGCACAGTATCCTGCTGTGCCATCCAGCACCCGCACGCGGCCAGGCAGACAGCAAAGCAGCAACCCACCGCTCGGGGCGCTGCTGCCGCCGCCGCCGCCGCGACGCCGCTTCTCGCCGCTGCCCTCCTGCCGCTCCGCCTCGCTGCCAGAGCTGATGCTGCTCTCCGAAGCGTGGTGGTGCTTCTTGGAGAGCGTCTTGAGCGCCGCAGAGGCCGCCTGGGTGCGGGGCGGCGCCCGCTGCCGCCGTGGGACCGCGTTCAGCTCGCGGTGCAGCTTGAGAGCCAGCTCCAGGTCCGCATCCGCCTCGCCGTGGCCGTGCGCGGGCTCCGCCATCGGTCAAGTTGCGCGGTGCGCTCTGCTGCTGCTGGCGTGCAATTGGCGGTTTGCGGCAGTGATCTGTGAGTGTGGGACAGCGGAATCGGCGCAGTTTTGCAGCGCTCGGCCGCATGCTCTCTCATGCAGCGAGGCTGGGAGCGTTAGAGCGCTGTCTGCCGCATGCATGCATTGTGGCACATAACGCTGTATCGCAAGCGGGGCCCAGCGACGTAGGCAGCGACCCACCCTCGCCGGCCCGCCGCCCCTCTCCCAGTTGGGCGCTCCTGACCTGGCTGCATTGCTTGGAAATCTTGCTATACAATCACCACGTGGCGATAAGCGCGCCAGCCAGCCGAGGCCCCCCCTGCAGCACTGCACAGCCCTTGCCGCCACTGCCGCCGCCTGACCAGCCGCCGCTGCAATGGGCAAGCCGGGCGGCCGCAAGAAGATGAATGCGGGCGTGGGCGTTGACTTCAAAAAGGTCAAGCACAAGGTGCGGCTCCGTTGCCGGCTTGCCAAGGTGTGGTTGCCCACACGCCTGCGGGTTTGTGTTGAGCGCCGCTGCCCAGCCCGACCTCTCCTCCCTCCCTAGCTTGCCTGCCGCCCACCTGCCGCCATCACTCCTTCTCATTGTTGCAGGTTGGAAAGAAGCTGCCACGGGCGCAGAACCAGACGGACACCAGCTTCAAGTCGCGGACCATCTCTCTGGTGAGGGCTCGAGAGGCCCAGGGAAGCTCGACATGAGGCAGGGTCCCGGCCCGGCTGCGATGGGCAGTCCGCGACCTCTGTGGGATATCTCGCATTTTGGCATGTTGTCTGCCGGTCAGTACCTTTGCTTGTGCTCAGCTGCACGGCGGTGGATGCCAGCTGCTGCCTGCCTGCCACCTGGCATGCCATTGCACAGTAAAAGTTGCAGCCAATGTGTGAGTGGCGGGACACAGCGCACGCTGCGACGCGCGCGTGCGTCGCCATGCTGTGCGTCCCTGCAGGCACAGCAGAGTGTGGCGGTGGATCGAGAGGGGCAGGCGGTCAGCACCCGCAACCTCACCCTCAAGGCGAGCGGGCAGGGTCTTGCCGTCTTGCTCAGCTCAGCGGTTGAAGCTTTCGCTTGCTGCGGCAGGGTAGAGTTGGATGGACAAATGCTGCCTGCTGCTGGCCTCGTCCCGGGCCCTGTGCTCCCTTTGGTTCAACCCCAGTTCGTCTTCTGTAATGCAGGAGCTGCTCGGGCAGTGCGGGCACTACAGCGAGCGAGTGCGCAAGGACGCCCTGCAGGGCCTGGGGCAGCTGCTGGCGTCGCACCCGGGTGTGTGCTGGGCATGCTTGCTCATGCGTTGCTGCAGGTGTGGTCCAGCTGCCGGCAGCCCGTCCCTGTGTGGCGAACGAGACAGCTGCCGAAAATTGTGCCTGCTGCTGCTGCTGCTGCTGCTAGCTACATCCTGCCACCCACCTCTGACCGCTCACCTCCAACCCGCTGTGCAGAGGAGCTGAGGCGGCATGCCACCTTGGTTATGGAGGCAGCAGCGGAGCGCATCACAGACGGCGAAGCAGCGGTGCGGGGCGCGCTGCGGGAGCTGCTTTCGGGCACCCTGTTCCCCGCCCTGGTGAGTCGGCACGGCAAATCAATGTCTGCTTACAAGGGATGGTGGTGGATGCACTGCGGGAGCTGCTTTTGGGCACCCTGTTCCCCGCCCTGGTAAGCCGCTATTATCGAAGCACTGTACCTGGTTGAAAGGATCGGTGCTTGCTTGGTGGATGGCCCGATGACAGGCACGACTGCACTTGGCATGAGCAACCCTCTCTCCCATGTGCATCGCTGCAGGGCCCCAGCTCGCTGGCCCCCTTTGTGCCGCTGCTGATGGCACACATCTGCGCTGCAATGACGCACCTGGCAGAGCCGATTCGGTGCGCTTGCTTAGGCGATACGGCCCACCAAGTATTGTCCAAAGTTTGTGGATTATGTATGCAGCTTTGACTTTGGCGTTTGGCGTGGAGCTGTGGTGGTGCATTGCAGCCGTCGTCGCAGCTCGTTAACACCTCTGGCATTGTGTGTGCTTGTGTGACGCATGGTGCACAACATACTTCACTGCTTCTGCTCTGCAGGGCCGATGCCCTCGGCTTTCTGGAGCTGCTCATGAGCTGCCACTCGACCTGATGGCATCATCAACACTTACTTATTGGGCCCTTCACTTTCGTGTTGCAGGGCCAATGCACTGGGTTTCCTGGAGCTGCTCATGAGCTGCCGCCCCGACCTGGTGGCATCATCCAGCGCCTCGCTGGCGCCCGTGCTGCAACACTTTGGCGACCTGCTGTCCAAGGGCAGCCGCGGGCGCTCGATCAAGGTGCGTTTTGTTGTTGTTTTTGTGGGTGCTGCAGCACATCTTGACCTGCTGTCCAGGGGCAGCCGCGGGCGCTCGATCAAGGTACGCTTGGTTGCTTCTTGGTTTGGCAGATGGGTGGCGCTGCCCTTCTTTGTTTGCCTGATGCCGGGCTGCTGGCTCCCTGTGCACCCGCGCGGCAGCCTGCCTCTAGGACGCAGCAATTCAGAGCCTCCCTGCCCCCGCTAAAGAACTCAGCGCCCCCTGCCTGCTTTCCCGCACCTGCTGCAGGCGGGGTCCCTGGCCAGCTTGCATGGTGTGGTCCTCTCCCTGGAGCGATTCCTTTCTAAGGCCATGGCCGCCATGGACCCCAGCAGCAGCGGCAGCGGCAGCGGCAGCGGCGGCAGCGGCAGCGGCAGCGGCAGCGGCGCGCCAGCAACAGCCAGCACGGGCGCTGCACCAGCGCAGCAGCCGGCGGTGCTGGCCTGGCGGCGGTGTGAGTGGCCCCCAGCCGCGGCTGCCGCTTCAGCTGAGGGCAGCGGCGGTGGCGGCGGCAGCGACCATGCAGCAGGTGGGGCCGCAGGCGCAGGGGCAGCCTCTTCAGACCCAGCTGAGGCGGCCGCTGCGGCGCTGCTGGGCCATCTGTTGGACTGCTGGAGCGAGGCGGGACCCAGCCAGCTGGCAGAGGCACCAGAACTGGTGGGAGCCCAGAGCCTGACGGCCATCCTTTGGTGAGGGGCAGCTGGTTTCCGAATGGGATGCTTGCACGCATTGCCTGCCCCTGAACGGCTCCCTGTCGTTCCTGCCTCGTCACGTCTCCTGCATCGCAGCCGGGCCACCTGCCCTTCATGCAGTTCCCCCACACTGGCCTGACCAACTTCAACACCTTCCCTTCTATCTGCTGCCCGCCAGGTGCTGCGACTTGCTGCTGGGCCGCTGGAGCGCCGCCCGGCTGGCGGGCAGCCCCCACGACAAGGCCAGCCTGGCGTCTGCGATCGTCAAGAAGGTGTCCCCGCACTTCCCGGTGCAGCGCCCGGCGGTCAAGGCGGCGGCGGCTGTGGCAGATCAGCTGGTGCTGCTCAATGTGGCGGCGGCACAGCTGCTGGCCCGCTTCCTGCCCGGCCAGGCGGCAGGCACAGCAGGCAGCGCAGCCGGCACAGCGGGCGCAGCGGGCTGGGAGCAGCCCTGGGTCGAGCGCTTGCTGGACTGGTTTGCTGGGGTGATGGCGGAGGGCAGCGCCCTGCCTGCCTCGGATGACGCCCTGTTTGGCGAGGCCCCCGCATCAGCAGAGGCGGGCGGCGGCGGCGGCAAGAAGCGAGCACGCGGCGGGCGCGAAGCGGGCGCCGCTTTGCCTGCTGAGGTCTACCAGTCAGCGCTGGACGGCACGCTTCGCGTGCTGCCCCTGCTGCCGCCGCCGCGGCGCGCGCAGCTGCTGCAGGCCGCCTGGCAGCTGTGGCAGCGCAGCCCGCCGCGCGGCTCCGCTCGGGTGCGAGTGCTGGCCTTTTGGCAGCGCCTGCTGCGCAACCCGGCGGAAGCTTTTTGTGCGGCCACCCCTGGCGGCGGGCCGCTGCTGCAGCAGGGGGATGTGGCCACCTGGCTGGCCGCTCTGCCTCGCCACCTGTTTGAGCTGGGCAGCAGCAGCCCGGCGGCCACTCGGGCCTCGCTGCGCCTGCTGTTGGGTGCTGCCCGGTGCGCCCCAGCGGGCAGCCCCCTTGCGGCGGCCCTGCAGGAGGTGCAGCCGCAGCTGGTGCCGCTGTTCGCGGTGCTGCTGCCCCCGGGCAAGCAGGCGGCTTCAGCGACGGCAGCGGCGGCGCCGCGCGTGCATGTCGGACCCCTTGGCAGCCTGCCGGTGGAAGTGCAGGTGCGGGAGTGGGCCCGCAGGGGAATGAGAGTGCTGGTGCATCGCAGCTGGCCCCCGCCTGCACAGCGCTTGCCGCATGTTTGGAGCAGTGCTTGGGATGACCTGCCTGCGAGTTGTGCTTGTGCACCAGCCTGTCGTCTTGAGGCGACAATGGCAGAACAAGAACTGAACAAGGCCGCCCCCTCCCCTTCTGCTGTGCAGGACTTGGCCGTCGACTTGCTATACCACTTCCCTGCTGCCTCTGAGCAGCTGCTGCGCACGGCGGCAGTCGTGTGCCTGGGCGATGCATTCCCAACCGTCACCGCCGCTCGCCTGCTCAGCGTGCTGGCAGGCAAGGCCGCCGCCGGTGGCGCCGAACCAACCGCTTTTGCTGGCCTGCTGCTCAACGTGCTCAGCGGCTCCAGTGCGGCGGGCCTGCAGCAGCGCAGCTGGCCGCAGCACGCTGCCCTGGCGTGCGTTGCTTGCGAGGCAGCGATGCAACTGGGACCGCCGGAGGCAGTGGCAGCGGCACTGCTCCCGCCTCTGCTGGAGTGCGCGAGCGGTGGGCCTAGCTCCAGCTGGGCTGCCTACAGCTTGCTGCAGCTGTGCGCCCGCCTGGCGGCGGCAGCAGCGGCAGCGCAGCAGCCATGGCAGCCTGCAGGCCCGGCGGCGGCAGCGTTGCCGCACCTCATGCTGCAGCTGCAGGCGAGCTGCCAGCCTGCGGCAGCGGCAGCAAGCGGGGAGGGGGATGGCAGTGACAGGCAGCAGTTGGAGGCAGCAGACTGCACGGCACTTTGCATTAGGCTCCTTCGCCTGCTGCCACAGCAGCTGCTGCCTGCGCTGCTGGCGGCAGCGGCCCAGGGCGTCGCGGCAAGCGCAGCGCAGCAGCAGCGGCAGCAGCAGCGGCAGCAGCAGCGGCAGCAGCAGCAGCAGCAGCTCTTGCCAGCAGTGCTGCAGCTGCTGGCGGCCCTGCTGCGCGAGCAGCCGCTGCACGAGGCGCTTTTGGAGCAGCAGGCGGCAGTGCAGGCGGCGCTTGCTGCCTGCAGGGCGGCCTGTGAAGCGGCAGGCGGCGACAGCCAGAGCGGGCGGGAGTGTCAGGAGCGCCTGCGGCAGGTAGAGACGGCGGCAGCGGCTGTACTGGGCGGTGCTTGACAGGCGTCCACAGCAGCAGGCAGTATAGGAGCTCAGGGCATGGCCCAACTGGGTTGCCAACTGGGTTGCCAAGCTGTGACTGCTTTCTAGTGAGCCGTGCAACTCGTCAGCACCTCCAGCTTGTTGCCCCAATGTGTCTGATCATAAAACCATGTAAACTACATCAAGTTTGAGCTGAGGACTTATCGGACTTTCATTCAAATGGAAGCAGAGGTGTGTTTAACGAAAGCAGCGTCAGTCAGGCGGTGGTAGGGGGATGGTTTGGAAATGAAAGGGCAGTTCAACAGGATGAGAGACCATTATGAGTGGGCAGGTTGGCTGAAACATGATACTTGAAGCATGGTTACGCTGAGGGAAGACCGGGATCAAGGGGACGGCTGCTCAGGCTCAGCTGTGTGCACCAGGTGGGCGCTGATGTCGTTGAGAGGCTGCGCATTGGGGGTTGGGGTGACAGCCCAGCGGGCGCGCACAGGCAGCGCCTTACGGCCCGCCATCAGGCGGCGAGTGGCAGATGCATCGCACACCTGGCCCCAGCCGGGGTTGCACTCGGTGTTGGTGCACCCGTCCGGGCAGGCGCCTGCGTAAGGGAAGACGGCCGAAATGCGGAACGTCACCGCGCCAGAGGGTGTATCTGCCACCAGCCAGTCGGGGCAGATGAGGCCCGCACAGTTGTGGCTGCCCACGGCGGCGCGGTTGGGGAAGGCGTTGCAGCTTGCCAGCTGGGCGATTTCCCCGGGGCTGCTGGTGCACCCGCCGTAGGGGCAGGGGCCGGGTGGGGATTGGTCTCCAACGTAGCACGACAGGCGGTAGCCCGGGCCGCAATAAATGCATGTCCCGGAGACGGCGGCGGCGTGTGGCAGCGCGGCGGCCAGCAGCGTCAGGGATGCGGCGGCCAGCAGGAGTGATGTATGGGAGGTAGCCATGCTGGGTGGGCGACAAGGGCTGTGGGGTCTGGGGACGGTGAGGGGAGCTCCCTCGATGGCGGTGCGGCAGGTGGGCTGGGAGCTTGCTGTGAAATTGTAGGCGGGATGCGATGTTTGGAATGGTGCTCATGCGTCCAACGGGCGTGTTTTAAGCCGAAACTGCACCGCTCCTCGCCGCGGAAGGGTGAGGGCGGGAAGGTGGAGCGCGCGGTGCACGGAAGCTGCACGCCTGCAAGCGTGTCCGTCCTCGTATGATTACCGCAGTGAATCCTCCGACCGTTTAAGGGCAACAGACTCGAGTTTTGGTCCTGGATTCGGCGCGTCTGGAGCCGTCTGCTGTGCACGCTGTGCTGCTCCCGCCTCGGCCAGGCCTGGAGAACTGACTGTATCATGTTGTGTGGACCAAAAAAATACATCGAATGCAGATATTGAGAGGGATATCAGACGAATAAGAAGAGAGATTGAGCATGGCCGCCTCACAGCTTTCAGCTACGCATCCACGGACGACCGCTGCCAGGTGCAGCACACCCGACAGCAGCCAGATCAGCACTACGATGTGGGGCCAATCGTGGCCGCGCAGCAGCTCCTGAAGCGCCCTGTAAAAGCTGGACTGCCAGCCGCCCTCTGGCGGCAGGCTGCTCTGCCGCCGCTCCTCCTGGTGCCGCCGCCACAGCCGCGTTTCCACCACCGCCGCTACCAGCGCTGGAGCCGCCAGGCTGAAGCACAGCTGCTGCCAGGCCAGCACCGTGCGGCACTCTTCGGCACATGTGAGCGGCCGGCTGCGCGCTACCATGCCAATGCCGCCCAGCTGCAGGGGAGGTTGTTCAGGTAGGGGAAGTCAGACGCATGGCTAGGACACGTGTGCGCGTCAGCGGGCTGCAGCGGCGTTCACTGACACATTCACTGACACGTACCTGGGACAGCTCAATCGCCGCTGCAGCGTTGTGCACCCATGCTACCGCTGATGGTGCTGCACTGAGCATGCTGTCGCACGACTCCGAGTTGGCTCGCAGGTGGTGGGCCACAATGATCAGCTGAGCCGCCGCGCATAGCTGCGGGGCGGGGGAGGGGATGGAGTCTGGTGATTGAAGCAGGCAGACATGGGCAACGAATCAACACTGGCCTGCCGTACAATGCAAAGGCTGCTGCCAAGCGCTGGCTGCCTCTCATTGGCCCGCCCACCCCTACCAAGGCACTGCGCAGTGCCGCGCCTGCCTGCCGTTCAGCCCACATGCTGCTGCCAAACAATGCTGCCGCGAAGTGCTGCCTGCCGGCCGCCCATGTCATAGGCTGCCAGCAAAGATTGCCAGGCTGTAGCTGGTTGCACAGGCTGCCCGCTGGCACAGCACACTCACATAAGGCGGTGGCACAGGAACCAGACAATCAGGCTGCTCAGCGCGCGGCTCGCCAGGATGAGCGTGAGACCGTGGTTGACACCCTCCATGTACAGCCTCAGCGTGGCCTCGAATCCGGCACGCACAATCTGGTGCTGCGCCAGTAGCAGATCGCCCAGCATGAAGGCGGGGAGGGCCAGGTGGCGCCAGCGCGCATAGCTGCCGCCATCGGGCGTGCCATGGCAGGCGCGCCGCCAGGCGAGCTCACACAGGACTGCCGCCGCGTAGCAGAGCAGCAGTGCACGAAGCTCGACGTACTGCTGTGGCGCGCGCATCAGGCAGACTGCGATGATGAACTGCGGCAGGAGGGCAGGGCAGGCGGTGCGTGGGAGAGGGAGGGACATGCACGAGCTCGAGCACGTGCGCAGTATGGTGCCCACATGCTGCACGTGCCCACAGCCGGGCAGCGCAAGCAGCGGAACTCACGGATCTCACCAGCACCATCAGCATAGCGTGATGGGAGGTGGAGGCGAATGTTAGGCTGAACCTAACAGCAAACGGAAGATCGGGGCTGCCGGCGAGGGCGGCCGAAAGACTTAGCGGGGAGACCGCCGCCGCCGCGGGTGGGAACTGCTCCGCCCGACCCGCCTGGACCTCGGCCGCCATGAAGGCAGCTTGGTGCATGGTTTCAAGCGTAAGGCGCCGGCGCCGAGCGGCCAGGGGCACGGCGTACTGGGCGTAGGGGGCTGGGCGACGGGCCAGCGCGCTGGGGGCAGTTCGGTCAGCCAATCAGGGCGTCTATGAGTCAAGGAGCAGGCGCCGAAGCCCAGAACCGTGAGCGTACTGCAATTGCAGCTGGGGCACCAAGCGTGCGCGCCTGGGCACGCCAGCGGCAGCAGAACAGCCCGCATCAAGGCCGGGCTGCCCCTCAAGCTGCTGCCCAGCCCTGTGGCCCACACCTGAGGCACATTAGGCTGCCAAACCGTTGGTCCAGGACAAGGCCGCTGCCTGCCAACCCTACTTGCAGTGCCGCTGTGCACCCTTTCTTTTTGCGACCCCTGACTTGCGCCAAAATGGACCGGTGGCAGCTGATTGCTGATGCAACCTGCACCTGCCTGCAGCCAAAGCTGGGAGTTTTTGACTATGTTGTGTTCTGCCTGCGTGCCTGAAGCAGCCCAGGTGAGCGCGAGCAGCGGAGAGTGCCGGTCCAACAGGAGCGGGGAGCCTGCTGCCGCCAGAAGGAGCAATGCTTGTGGACGATGCTGCCGGCGCACAAGCAAAGCCTGCCCATCACACATGCATGGTGCATGCTGTGCGGCACGCCTGTCCAACGCAGCTGCCGCGCATGCTCGACCAATTCCCAAAACTGGCCAATGCAGCGGCTTTAAACTGCTGGCGGGCAGGGGCAGCGCCAAGCTGCACAGATGCGGCGCATGTGCCGGCAGCACACCCGTAGATGTATGCAGCAGCGCAAGGATCTGTCATGGAGGTGCCGCTTGGAAAGACCATTGGGAGTTCAACTTGACCAAACAGCAAGAGTGACGGCAGCGCCGCCGCCGCCAGGCGCGCCCCCCGCCGCAGCAGGTGTGGCGGCTTCCGGGCCCCATGGGGCATCGTCCTTGCCTGGGAGCGCTGAGGCTAAGGGTTCCAGGCAATCGGGGAGGCAGCTGGGGCAGTAGGCAGGCAAAGAGAGGAGCGGGCGTCGCTTCCGGCTCATGGATCGCAAGTTCACTGCTAGCCAAACGCTTGCAAGGCTTGTGTGTTTCGCCGCAATGCCCTTCAAGGCTCGGTGTTCAGGCAGGAGCAGCATCATGGGGCGCCTTTTCATTCATGGGCAGCAGGGCACCAAGCGGGCTGGAAGCGCAGGGCAGTGCACTTTCAGTACGATCTACAAGCCATCGGGCAGAGGCATCGCTGCTGCCAGCGCTTGGAAGCTCACATCAGCCGCAGTGCAGAGGCCAGGATCGCTGCAGCGGGTCGTTCACTGGCGCAGGGGACTCCGGTCCTATCGGAGAGCGGCCGAAGCTCGGCAGCGGGGCGCTAGGAGCGGCAGAGCAGCGGGCAGCACTCAGGTGCGGGCACTGGGGGCTCTTTTGGGGGCTGCGCCGCTGTTATAGAGTGACGTGCCTGGCATGCTTTCCAATCAGCAGCGACCGCCGGCCACCCATGAGGGCCCAGCAAGCCGCCCGTGCCGCCTGTGCCGCCGCTGCACGGCTGCTTGCTGGCCATTTCGCTGCCCCATTGGACTGGATGCAGCAGCCTTTGAGCTAGCCCACATTCGCACCCTGCAGGAGGCCACTGGATTGAGTGGCTGGGCGAGCCGGTGCCAAGATGGTCCGCTACTACTGTGCGTCTGCTGGGCTGCGCCCCTGCTGCTCTGGGCTGCCGTCTTGTGCTGTTGTGTGTAAACTCCGATGCGCTGCCGGCTAGCCAGCAGTGTGGATCGTCAACGGTTGGATGCCATGCAGATGTGGCGCTGCACAGCTGCCGCCCACGTTTGGTTGCCTCGCTTGACGCTTTGTTGTGGTACACATTTGTGTTGCTGCTGGCGGCTGTTGCGCCTTGTTTCCGACGCAGTTCTGCTGGCTCACCATCATTTGTTGCTTGCGCTCTCTACCGCTGCAGGCGACTACTGCGACTCGTTCCTGACCCACGACTCGCCGGCGGTGCGCAAGCAGCACAACACGGGCTACAAGCACAAGTCGAACGTGAAGGCGTACTACCTGCAGGTGGGTGTTTATGTTGGGGTTGGATAGTCAGGCTTGGGAGTAGTTTTGCAGCAGCTGTGCGTGCAAGTTGTCGTCCGGGATGCGGAAGCTGGGGTGCAAGCACGGCATGCTGGCACACCACACCAACCCAGCCGCCGACTTCCATCGTCTGCCCTGCTGCTTCTGCCTCTGCCGCAGTTTGAGGAGGCGGCGCAGCAGAATGCCATCCAGCAGCAGATTATGGACTACCAGCAGCGGCAGGGCGGGGTGAGCATTTGCTTGCTTTTGGTTGGCAGTCTGGGTGTCATTCACCTGAGTTGGCAGCAAATTGTGGACCACCAGCAGCGGCAGGGCGGGGTGAGCAACAGGGGGAGCCTGCCCAGCTTGCGCTGCTGCGCTGGCGCTGCCACCGTACCCAATTGCTGCTGCTGCTGCTGCTACCGCCACCCTGCCACCCTGCACTCACTCGCTGCGTGCCTGTGCCTGAGCTCCGTCCTTGCACCCGCTGGTCGCCCACCTTCAGCTGTGTGTTAAGGCTAGGCCTCCATGGTTCGCTTGCTGCAGATGATGCCTGGAGGTCCGCGGCCAGGCTTCCCGCCCGGCCCGCCCGGCATGCGGCCAGGTGCGTAGTGTGGGCGGTTTTGTGGCTGGTCGCTGGTTGCACCACAGCCAATCGTGCAGCACAGCCAATCGTGCACTTTATTGTACGACCGATGCAAATGCACTCCTACTCGTTCTTCCAACTTGCACGTCCACAATCGCACCCCTTCCCCGTTGCAGGCATGCCGCCGCCGTTCATGGGCGGCCCGCCGCGCCCGGGCTTCATGGGCCCACCCGGTGCGGAAATATACTAGCTGTGCTTGGTTGGGTGTCCTTGCCCCTGCTGCGCAGCAGCTGTGCCATCCTGCTTCAGCAGAACGAGGTCGCCTTGTGGACCGTGGCTGGGGTTCCTGCATGCCGTCCGCTGTGCTCCACACCCACCCTCGTGCTGCCCCTTGTGTCTCCCCGCAGGCGGCCCCCCGCCCTTCATGCGGCCAGGCTTCCCGCCGCACGGCGGCATGCCACCGCCGCCGCGCCCGCCGGGATACATGGGCCCCGGCAGCCTGCCGCCGCCGCCCATGCCGCGCGGGATGCCGCCGCCGCCAGGTGTGATGCTGCTGAGCGGTCTGGAAGGGTCAGCGCACACTTTGGCAACTCGTGACGGGCATGCTATGCTTGGTCAGCCGTTGCTGCAGTCACAGGGCAGCCGCTACTGACATGCACTGCTCCCTCTGCCCTGTCCATTGTAGGCGTCGGTCCGCCGGGCGGCATGCCGCGCCCCCCGCCGGCGCCCTAAGCATGCAGTGCCACTGCTTGACATCGGCTCTTCGATGCAGCGCTGCCATTGTGCATGGACCCGGCAGCTTGGCGAGCGGGCTTGCAAAGGGCCCAGGCCGGCCTGCCTGTCGGCTAGCAAGCGGGCTACGCTTGCAGCGCAGCCCGCCTGGTTTGGGCATGCACCCCGTGTAGGCGCATGCCCCCTGGCGTGGGCATGTCATCCCCCCATCCCGTTTGCCCCACTTCATAGAATGGCGCCCTCGTGCCTTCCGCTGCACGAGGCTAGCAGGCGCCACGCATTGCCTTGCTTTTGTTTCAACCTCCCTTGCTGACGTTTCCTGACCGCTCTTCCACCAACCATTTGCTGCACTCAATCCACCCAGTCTATCAACTCGCGGTGTAACTAAGCTCACTTTGATCCCGTTACTGGAGGTTAGTCGAGTTGCGCACTGCTCAAGCCAGGCTCAACTGAGCGGCGAGCATAACACGTCCCTCACAGCTGCCAGAACCTCAGCCGCTGGCTTATGCCCTGCTCATCCCCACTGCTGTCGCTGCTGCCGCCGCTGCTATTGCTGGTGCCGCCCGCCCGCACGCTTCTGCCACCAGAGCGCAGGAAAGCCAGCACTGCTGCTGTGCCAACGTGCCGCCAGCTGCCAGCCGGCGGCCGTGCTGGGTCCAGCCAGCCTAGCTTACGGCCAGCGAGCACGATGCGATTGGTGCGCCAGCGCAGCAGACGCTCCGGCCGCTGCCGCACTGCAGCGGCAAACTGCTGCCTGCAACTGCTGCTGCAGCTGGTGCTGGATGTGTGAGCGGTGGCCGCTTGTGACGCTGAGGTAGCTGCTGCTGCTGCTGCTGCGCCAGCTGAGGAGGCCCCTGATTTCGCAGCTGACGGTGGTGCCGCTGCTGCTGCTGTTTGTCCTCCTCCTGCTGCTGCTGCTGCCCTGCCTCTCCCTGCTGCCTCTGCTGCTGCCCTGCCTTGCAAGCGCTCGCAGTGCAGGTACCACAAGCTGTCGTCTGCCGCTGCGGCCTGCCACTCCCGGCACACGCATGCCGAGCGGGCAAGGGTAATAGGGTCCAGGTGCCTGCAGAGAATGGAGCAAGGCGGCGCATTGGAGTTCGGTGGGCATGCCTGTGGTTGTAGGACTCAGGCAAGCAGCCCCGCAGGCAGGGCAGCACACTGCCTTGAAGCCAAGCTTGTGCCCCATCATGCTGTCCCCGCAGCTGCACAAGAGCTAATCCCTTGGGACTTGCAAGAAGGCAGCACTGCTCACCGGAACACCTGCCGAACAGCATCCAGCAGCAGGGGGCTGGGTTGACGCTGCTTCGGGAAGTTAAACCAAACAGCTAGCAGGAAGCCAGGCAGGCAGCACTGCTCACCGGAACACCTGCCGAACGGCGTCCAGCGGCAGGTGGCTGAAACTGGCTGGCTCGTCCTCATCTGAGTCCGAACCTGCAGGCAGCTCGGCAGCAAGCAAGCAGCAGGCTTCTTGAGATCAGTTGTTATGGCGCCAAGATGCAACCTGACCTGCAACCCTGCTGCCTCACCTTTGCCGTTGCCAACCTGCATCTACGATGCTGCTGCCCCATCCCTGCCCCTGCCCACCCGCACCTGCAGTGCCGCCGGCCCGCCGCTGCCGCCGGGACAATGCTACGCCGCTGTCGCGATATGCTCGCTGCAGAGCAGCGCGCTTGGCCTGCGGCAAAGCGCGCTCAGCGGCCTCCATCAGTTTAGCCAGGGCGGCTCGGCTCTGCAGGCGCCTGCGGCATAAGAGGTGGGGGGCAACTGGAGGCAGTATTGGACAGGCAGTGAGTGGGGAGAGGATTCCAACTGCTTGCAACATGCTGCACGAGTGAACCATCGATAATAGCACAGGCAGCAGACGCAACTTTCAGATACTGCTCATCTCTCGCACCACAGTACTCCTGCTGCACCCTCCCGCACCCGCCTCACCCGTCGCAGCACTCGATCGCCAGCATCACGTCCTGCACTATCTGGCCCTGCAGCACCTTGCTGCAGCGCTTGAACAGGTGGCGCGCCAGTTCCGCGAGCTCTGAGACTGCGGATGCGTAGTCGGCGGCGCGGCGGAGGGCGGGTGCGGTGCCCAGCTGCTGATAGAGGTCGGGGCTGATTTGCGCCTCGTCTGACGCCCCCTCAGAGTCGCTGCTGCTGTCGGATGAGTGAGAGCGGCGCTGGGAGGTGCGTTTCTGGCGCATTGGTTGGCTCGGGCGCGCTGTAGCAGCTGGAGGCAGCTCTGGTACCGATCAAGACAACTCGAACTGCTGCCAATGCTGGACGAGCTACGCCAGCGACGACAGGTCGCTGTGCGCTCCGCCAGCGTCAGCAGCTGCATGGGCCAAGCTCCTTCTCAAGCGTTCGCGCCCACAACCGTGCGGCAGAACGCTGATCGCCACATGAGAGCAGGTGCCGCCCTGCCACGCAGGGCAGGAGCTTCCCGCCAAACGAGCGCCACCCCAACAGCGCTCCTTGCAGCGGCAGCGGGGCCCAGCACGAGCGGGCACGTTGCACACATGACGCAGGAGCTGGCGGCGGCCGCCCCAGATGCCGCGGCTGAGCGGGCACAGCCTGCCTCCCGACCTGCCGCCGCCGCCGCTCCCGCCGCCGTGCCGACTCGCATCAGCCGACGCAACCTGCTGCTTGCCGCGGCGGTGGTGACGGTCTGGGCGCTCTTCACAGCTGCCCACCTGACCAACCGGCCTCTGTTCCTAGTCCGGCCTCCCATCACACGGTGCGTGCCGCACTGCATTGTGCTGCACTACACGTGGGCTGGCTGCCACTGCTAGGCGCCAATGCTGCCGACGCCCAGCTGCACGTCCCCAGTGCTGTCCCAGCAAAATCAAACGCGTGTGCCAACCGAACAGGGCATGCTCCAACCCTCCACTTTCCTGCTTGCTAAATGCAGGCGCAGCGTAGGCTTCTACCAGTTCCCAGGGGCGGAGTGCAGCCATGCGGTGGCGCTGGGCGCATGGACGGATGCTTACACCACCGTGCGGTGCGTGACGCGCCTGCTGTGCTGCCACGGTGCCTTACATGGCCCTCTCTCTCACCCGGCAGCTGCCTGAACTCATCTAGGCCGGGTTGCCTTTCGCCGTTGCCATGGCATCGCCATTATCTCGTGCCCGTTGCCCCATGCCTGCCTGCCTGCCTCTGTGCAGCTGCACCAATGCCACCGCCGCCGAGTTTGGGACGTGCGGCGACACGCCGCAGCGGCACTGGCACTTTAGCGAGGCGGCTCAGGCTTGCGGCACACGGCGGTTCTCGGCTGCAGCAGCACGGCAGCTGCTGGCCGGCCAGCTGCTGGTGTTTGCGGGCGACTCTATTGCGAGGAGTCTGTACGGCGCCACGCTGCGCCTGCTGGGCACGCCAGGTGGGGCGCTGCGGTCACGCTGTGCAGGCGCTGCGTCGAATGGGCTTGTTGCATTTCTGGCGAGGTGCTGGGACGCAATGCTGCGCAGTGCAGTGGCTGTTCACGCCATGACTTGCATCTGGGGAAGGGCATGGACAGCGCATACCTCGGAGGCTTGCAGCTGCCCCACCGCTGTTGCAACTGAACGGCTGGCTATCGTCTTGCCCTTCTCCGCAGGCCAGGACATTGTGGTGGGGCACCAAGACTTTGCCCACGAGCTTGAGGGAGGGATCAGCCTGCAGTTTTTATGGGCTCCTTACCCTGCCAACCTCACGGCGGTCCTGGGCCAGCTGGCGGCAGCCCAGGTGGGCGCAGTGGGCAGCCGCCGCCTGTTAGATGACGACCAGCCGGCCGCTGAGCAGCAGGCAGCCGTGCAGCTGTCTGGGCAGCCGAGCGAAGCACACGCAGCGCAGCAACAAGCGGAAGCAGCGGTGGCAGGCGGCACCTCAACTGTGGTAGCAGAGGGCCAGGCGCAGCAGCAGCAGCAGCAGCAGGAAGCAGCAGCAGTGAGCGCTGGTGCAGCCACGGATCCACAGCAGCAGGCGCAGCGGCAGACGAAGCGGCCGTCATTGGTGACGCTGAGCGGCACACTGTGGCACCTGCTGCACACGACAGCAGCAGAAGATTACGAGGCACAGCTCACGAGCCTAGGGCAGGCAGCGGCTGCGTTTGCTGCCTCGACAGCGGCAGCAGACGGGGCGGGTGGCGGTGCCGCCGCCGGCGGTAGCAGCGGCGCCGGTCGCAGCAGCAGTCCGCGGTTAGTGCTGGCCAGCGGAACAGAGATGTTCCCTAACCGCATGAAGACGATTCAGAAGCAGCACAGCATGACGCCGCAAAACCTGGATGCTTACAACCGGGCGATGCAGCAGGTGCGGCTGAGCTGACCTGGAGGGGAGGGCAGCCGCGAAGCTGCGTTGGGTTGTGTAGAGCAGCTGTTGGCTGTGCTGGGGGTCCCGTTGTGTGGCCTCATTTCGCGTAGGCAGGTGGGCAGGGTGCAGGTGCTGCAGCGGGCAGCTGTGTGGAAGTTGACTAGCTGACCGATGCTGTTGCATTGTTTGGACCCCCTGTACTTGAAAGGTCGACCTTGCACCCAACATGCACCCAATAAATCGCTCCACCCCACCAATGTGTCGTACTGCAGGCGGGCCTGCTGGCACCGGCCGGCCCCTTTGCGCTGCTGGACTTGTTTCCGCTGACGCAGCACTGCGGCGAGGAGTGCAGCACGGACGGCGTGCACAGCATGCTGCAGGTGTACGATGCCGCCCTGCAGCTGCTGCTGAATGTGGTGGCAGCACCCACAGCACAGAGCGGCAGCGGCAGCCCAGCTGCCGGCAGTGAGGCAGGAGCGGTGCGGCGGCGGCTGCGAGAACAGCGCCACGTGCTGCCCTGGCGGCAGGCGCGGCGGCCTTGAGGCGACCTGTGTTGCATTTGCGGGGCTGTTCCATTTCCAGTCGTCCGGTGCGCATGTGACGCACGCAATGCAACCCGAGCATGCAGAGCGACGGGCTTGGAATGCAAAGCAGCAGAGACAGGCGGCTCCTTCTGCCTTAACCTCATGCGTTCTGATGGGCCAGCTGTGCAGTGCACGTTGACGATATACGGTCTTTGTGTAGCAGTGCAAGGCTTGGGGCACACGAGCGCATGGTTAAGCACGCGAGCGCGGGTCCACCGCCGGCAGAGCCGGGGCAGCACCAGGCGGCCCGCTGCCGCCTTGCATGCGTTCTGCATTGGCCCTGAGAGTGATGTAAACGATAGATCGCGTGCTGCAGGCGGGAGGAGAGCGCGCGCCACAGGTCTGGGGGGTCAGCTCTGGCGCTGCAGCCCCGCTAGCCTGGCCTTGCGGCCTCCCCGCTTACCATCAATCCATCCAGGGATGTGGGTGCACGCAGGGGGCCCCGCACAGGTACTGGAGGCTGCATAGGGATGCATGTTGCCTTCCACCCTAGCAGCTGAGCGGGGGGTTGAGGGCCTCCCCTGCTCACCATCCATCCTCGACCTTGCTGCAAGCGTGGCTCCCAGCCTGTGGGCCCTCCCTCGCCTGTGGTCGCACCACGCCAACGCCTGCTAGCGCCTGCTGGCGAGCCCAGGACCCGCCACCCCCGGCTCCTGGCGCCTGAACAGCGCCTAGGAGCGGCATTGCGGCCCGGCTGCCGTGCCGTTGCCTTAGCGCCGCGGCCTCCTCCCACCGCCTCCCGACCGAGACGCCCTGCGCTTGCACGCTAATTTGGCGCTACCAAGCGGTCCGTGATGGAAGCCAGCGCCGGGGCGGTCGCAGCTGCCCCGGCGGCGGCGCCGCCGGCGTCGCCCGCCTCGCTGCCAAGCGCCGCAGCCCTTCGTTCGCCGGCCAAGGGCGCCGCCTCGCCCAGGCCCCTGCTCACTAGATATGCTGGTGAGTGTTGGGTGCTATGGGAGTGAGCCTGGGAGGACCACCTGGGCCCGCTTGCGGCTGCACGGCCCTGGGCGTTGACGACGCGCTGCGCCGCCCGTTGCTTTCCATTCCCTTGCCGCTGCCCCCTGTCGGCGCTGGCCGGAACGCAACGCCCCGCCCTCCCTTGCCCCTGCCTGCCCTACAGCGCCCTCGACGGACCGCTGCCCCGCCTGTGGTGCGCCGCCCCTCAGCGAGCAGGACCTGCAGATTGTGCGCAAGCCGGGACGGCGCAGCACCCGCGATGCCCAGGGTGCGTCCCGCTGCGCTGCCGTGCCTCGCCCCTCCTCGCACGTGCATCCGTCACTGAGCCCAGTGATGTACTCCCAAGCGCAGCTTGCACTGCTGTCTCGCGCTCCTGCCTGCTGGCTGTCTTGCCTGCCAAACAGGTGTGCAAGCAACCACTGGCCCCTTCCCACCCGGCAAGCCTAGCATTCCCCTCTGGCCCCTGCTCCTTGCAGACCCGCGCAATCGCATGGAGAACTTGGTGACTCGCGAGTTCCTGGAAAAGCACATTGTGGAGGCACGCATGAGCCTGCGGGTGCGCGGCTGCACTGCGTGCTGCTGTTCCAGCCAGCTGGATGATGCCGATGCCCGTCTCACCTCGTGCACTGATGGCACATGCGAAGGCATGACCGCGGGACCAGGCTTCCAAGCCATTGCAGCACGCAGACACCCACTTGCAACGCTGCAGGTCCAAATTGGATGCAGTCTCACAGCTGCTTGCTGCACCTTGTCCTCCTCTGCAGGACATTGGCTGCTTCCATGGCTACACGATATCCACGCTGTCCCGCCGCGCCAAGTGCGTGCTTTGCCTGCTGGCAACCTGTCTTGAGCAGATGCCCGCATCGCCTGCACTTTTGCATGTGCCGGCAATGGTGATGGCCACCCATCACCTCGCAATCGCCTGCGTAGCCCAGCCTCAGTCATTTGCGCTGTTGTTGCTGACCCAACTGCTTTGCTCCGCACAACCATACAACTCATGGTGCAGGCAGGAAGCTGTGCTAGTGGGGGCGCGGGCACGCAATGCAGCTGAGGCAGCCGCAGCCAGCCAGCAGGACGGCGTGCAGCAGCAGGCCGCGGCGGCGCCCAAGCCGGCGCAGCGGCGCAAGCCCAGCAGCAGCACCAAGTCGCGGCGGAAGAGCCAGGCAGCTGGCGGGGAGGATGAGGTGGAGGATGGCAGCGAGGCAGAGGGCGGCGTGCCGAACTGGCAGCCCATCAAGCGGCAGCGGCGGGCGGCCCCTGCCCGCAAGTCAGCGCAGGGTGCTGCCGGCGCAGCCAGCCTGCCGCCGCTGCCATTGGTGCCGAGCCTGCCGCTGCCGCTGGCCGGCGTAGCGCTGCCGGTGCCGGCGTTCATTCAGCCCGCGGCCCCACTGGATGCGCAGCAGCTGCAGGCTCAAATGCGGCTCATGCGTGCCCAGTTTGAGCAGAACGAGATTTTTGCGCACGCCATGGCGCAGACGCTGCCGCCGCCGCCGCCACCACCACCGCCGGCGGCAGCGCTTCCGGCAGCCCAGCCAGCATCGCAGCATGGCGGCGCAGGCGGCGAGGAGCGGGGCGCTGGCGGTGCGGAGCAGGCTGCCGATCAGGCAGACCGGGAGGCAGACACAGATGAGGAGGATGTGGCTGAACTGCTGGGCCTGCTGCGCCACCGCCCGCCCACCAGCCCCAGCAGCCCGGCGCCACCGACTGCGGCAGCGGCCGGCGCACCTGCAGCAGCGGCGCCCGCTGCTGAGCAGCCCAAGCAGGAGGAGCAGCAGCAGGCAGCGGAGCAGCAGGGACAGCAGCAGGCAGCGGAGCAGCAGGGACAGCAGCAGGCAGCGGAGCAGGACGCTGGGCGGGCGGATGAGCCTGCAGTCAAAGCGGAGGAGCAGCAGCAGCCAGGGGCGGCCGGGGAGCCGCAGGCTGCAGTGCTCAGCGAGCAGCGGCCTGCAGCTGCAGCAGTCGAGCAGGAGGCGCAGCCGGCTGAGAAGCAAGAGCCAGCGCAGCCAGCTTCTAGCGGCCCTCGTGCCGAGCAGCAGCAGCAGCAGCAGCAGCAGCAAAAGGGGGAGCAGGAGGGGGCTGCCCCTGCTGCCAGCGATGGCGGGGCACATGGGGCGGCTCTGGATCCCACTCTTGCACCCTGCACCGCCCCCATCGACGAACCGCATCTGGACCCGCTCTGCCTGTCGCAGCCTGTCTCCTTGGTGGGTGGCGGCACGGAGCCCTGCTCACCGACCGCCGCCAGCCAGCCGCAGCCAGCAGCCAGCCAGCAGCCCGATGCGCAGGCCAGCCAGCCGGAGGCGGCTGAGTGGCAGGGCAGCCAGCAGCCGGCGGGCAGCCAGCAGCCGGCGGGCAGCCAGGCAGGAGAGGGGCCGGGCAGCCACCAGGTGGGTGTGTCACATCCGGCCAGCCAGCAGCGGGAACAGCAGCAGCATGCAGCATGGGCGGACGCAGGCAGCCAGCCGGATGCGCCGGTGGGCAGCCTGTCGCCACAGATGGCGGCGCTCAAGTCGTCGGCCATGCAGCTGGCGCTGGGGCGGGCGATAGAGGCCTTTCAAGAGGCCAAAACTGACGACCCCGTGTCCATGCTGCTGCCCCTGCGGCGGCTGCAGCGGGCGGGCAAGGGCGGCGCAGCGCTGCAGGTGAGTCGGGAGGCTGGAGAGCGGCGCTGCGCTGTGCTCCTGCTTGCTGGTGCCCGCTGCTGGCCTGGTGCGAACGACTGCCCAGCTGCATAGCTTTTATCAGTGACATCCAGTCCAAACCTCAGGCCCCTGCCTCCTACCCCTGCTTGCCATGCAGCAAGTGGTAGCGGGCTGGGACGCCTTTCCGCTGGCCCGCCAGCAAGACCTGTTCTCGGCAGCTGTGGTGCACGCGCTGGAGGTGAGCAGCTGCCCCTCGCTTGTGCATTGCCACTGCAGTCTGCAGCGTGCGGCAGCGGGCCTTGGAGGCGCAGCAAGGACGTATGACTGCTGCACCAAAAGCTCACCAGTGCTGGTGTGGCATGCTGATGCACGGTCTGCTTGCTGCTGCTCCCGCCCTGCCGCAGGGGCGGTGGGAGGCTCTTGAGGCTGACCTGGCCCTCGAGCTGGCAGCGGGGAACTGAGGGGAGGTTTATGCCAAGAACACCAGCCCACAGTGCTGCCTGGCAAAGGGTAGGCGTGCGGCCTGGCGTGCCGTGGCGCCCATTACGACCCGCTAGCCCCTGATGCTTGCCCCCTGTTCTGCCGCATGCTTGCACCTCTCGGTTCATGCACAGCAAGTAAGCATATCCTTGTACTGCCCTGACAGCACTGCCTTTCGTTTTGACTTGACGCCGTTTGGTCTATGCCCCATCGTGTGAAGCGTGAATAGATGCAGGAATTGCAGCTTATGATGGGCTGGCAGCAAGTTGGGTGAGCGGTCGAGCCCAGCTCATGCATCGACGTGGTGCCCATGGCAGGCAGTTACATTCAACAAAGCTGACCAAGTCAGCAATGATCTGAGTAGTGCCAATGAGTGCGTGTAGTAGATGTCAACTCGCCACTCCTGACTGTGGTACATGGCAAAGCAAGCAAAGTGGCTTGGCTCCACCCGCCACCGTCCCGTGCTAACGCCGCCTCATGCTGCTGATGCCTAATCTTCCACGCGGGGCATAGGCCTCCCGCTCGCCCCCTCAATTGGCTCAGGCACATTCTGTGTGTGCCCTTATTCCCTCCCTGCCTTAAAGGGCTTTGACAAACTGCGCGCCCGAACGGCAAGGCGGGCGTGGCGATTCCCCGCTTCTTTCCCCACAGATGTCATTTACGCAGATCGCAAGGCTGGCGGCATGGGCTACATGTCGATTGTGAGTGAGTATGTGGCGGCTGTGCTGAAGCATTTCTTTGAGGCGCTGAATGATGGAGGCAGGTTGGGCGCGCTGGCCCGGGCTTCACTTCATGAATGCTTGCATGAGCAGCGTGACGGCGCTGTGCAGGGCGATGCGGGTGTGCCGCCAGCTCCTCCTGCGGCAGCTGAGCAGCAGGCCAGCAGCCAAGATACTCAGAGCTTTTTTGCTATGCTGGTGAACGACGGCCCTGGACCTCCCCCCGCCCCATGCTGCGCCGCCGCTGGGCTGGGTGGCAGATCCGTCCCGGGAGGCGCAGCGGCT
>VFQQ010001839.1_pt1 | contig 27138 bp, 51 predicted proteins | sample 3512341 | NCBI WGS metagenome assembly VFQQ01 (sample SAMN10412373, study PRJNA504923) | tailings metagenome | isolation source: Relicate 2 Philex TSF1 revegetated site | place: Philippines: Tuba, Benguet | collected 2017-08-29
GCCGATATATTGGAATGTGTTTTGACACTCGTTGAAGGCCTTTTAGCATTGCAGCCCGGAATCTATTTTTCTATTTGCACCGGCCTTACAGTGCTTAGCCTGGTGAACCAGGCTAGAGAGAAGTCAGGGATCTGGTAGGAAACGAGGAGCGGTCAGCGGAGCTGGGAGCTGGGAGCATGAGGGACCGAGAGGTGCAGAGCCAGTACGGAGCAAGAGGTGCCAGGTCAGCTGGAAAGTGCACCGGGGTGGCAGGGAAAAATCCGGTGCACGCGCCGAGCTGAGCGGCGGAGCAGCAACAGGAAGGGAACGGGAATGAGCTGCAGCAGAGGGCACGGCGAGCATCACACTGGGGCTAGAATGCTCAGCCAGATTGGCGTGCTCATTAATCAGTGCTCTCACGAAAACAGGTCTGCGTCAAACTCGTACTGCAGGCCTGGGGCCGCGCCGCCGCCCTGGCCGCCGCCCTTGCTGCTGCTGCTGCTGCTGCTGCTGCTGCTGCTGCTGCTGCCGCGAGCGCGCCGCTGCTTCTCGCCGGGCTGCTGCTGCTGCAGGGTGGGGCAGAGGTGGACAGGGGCAGGTAGCCTGAGGACCAGGTTTGCGCGGCATGAGTGCCGCAATGCACCGCACTGGTGTTGCGCTACACAGTGCAATCGGAATGGTGAACGGGCACCCAGCATGCAAGCAGGGCACTTGCATGCATCTGCCGCACCCCAGCGCCGCAAACCGCCGCCTCACTCCCGCCCCCCAAGCCTGCCCTGACCACCCACTCACCGCTGCTGCCGCTGCACTGCCTCCCGCCTCCTCCTCCTCGTCGCCTTGGATACCAAAGTCTCCCAGATCGGAGATCAGATCTTCCAGCATGAACGAGCTGTCCTCTGTGCTGCCGCCGCCGCCGCGCGCCGCCGCCGCGCCGCCGGCGCCGCCCAGCGCCTCGCCCTGCTGCTGCTGCTGCTCTTCTTCCTCCTCCTCTTCTTGGTCCTCCCCAAGCAGAGCAGGTTCAAACACGTCTCCCAGGTCGCTGAACACTTCGCGAGCCAGCTCCTCAATTGGCTGGCTCATGAAATCCTGTACAGGGTAGAGCAGAAGGGTGGGAGTAGAGGAGAGCGGCGGTGCGGGGGTCAGATGTGAAGGGGGAAGCATGTGGGCAGACCGCGGGGGTGCCTCGATCCAACAGCTGCGTTGAAGCGCCCTTAGCACCGCCCTCCACCCAACCCCAACCCAAAACAAGTCAGGCCCCACTGACCTGCGCGTCGTCCGCACCAACAGCCTGGCTCAGCAGCTGATCCGCATACGCCTCAGAGCCAGTGTCTTGCGCCGCCGCACCGCCTGCCGCGTCTGCAGGCAGCAAGTGTGGGCGCAGGAGGCCGGGTGGGTTGAGCTGCACTTAGCGGCTGCTTGCCGGCTGGGGCAGTTCGCCTGGCCTAGCACCTAGATGGGTCAGCCATTGACACGGCAGCGGTGCAGCCGCAGGCGGCCAGTGTGCTGCAACCCGATTTCCCGGTTTCCGGTTTCCCCAGTCGCAGAAGATGCAACATTCCCCTTGCCGCACCCTCGTCTGTGGCCAGCGCCACACCAAGCAGCATGCTAAGTCCAACCCTGACTTCATCTCCAAATGTTCACAAGTGTTTCGCTTACCCTCGTCTGTGGCCAGTGCCACACCCAGCAGCATCACAACTACTGGTCAGTTATTCGGTTTCTCAAGTGTGCCCAGCTAAAAAACTCACCCTCGTCTGTGGCCAGCGCCACGCCCAGCAGCATGCTCTCCAGCGCATCAGGCGAGGCCGCTGCTCCGCTGCCGGCGCCGCCCTCCAGTCCAAAGGCGGCGAGCATCTCGGGAGTGACTGTTGGGTTAGTTTCCAAACGCTCCACCTCCCAGGTATCAACTGCAGGGGGGCAGAATTGCAGAGGTGTGAAGCTTCCATCCCATGCAGGGCGGCCAGCAGCTCGGAAGCGACTGTTGGGTTGGTCTCCAAGCGCTCCACCTCCCAGGTGTCAACTTAGAGGAAATTAGCGATTTGAGGATGCCCAGCCAGTTCATGGCACGCTCCAGGTTACGGCATGCGAGGGGCCGCGGCTGCTGGAAGCCACTGGGTGGATGTGTTGCTTGGTGTGCAGTCCTCAACTCACCCGCTGCCTGCAGCCGCTCCGAGATGCGGGCCTGCTCAAAGGGCAGCACAGCGGTACCACAGCGTAGCAGAAGGAACAGTTTCTGGCTCACCCGCTGCCTGCAGCCGCTCGGCGATGCGGGCCTGCTCAAACGCGAGCTCCCGCTCGTCCTGCTCCTCCTCAGCAAGCGCAACATCTGCAGGTGTGTGGTGATCAAACGATTGTATGTGGGTCGTGGAGAGGCTCAGCCACCAGCACAGCGCACAGAGCAGGCACAGCAGCCCAGCCCAGAGCAGAGCAGCCAGCGCAGCAGGCACAGCAGACGCACCCTCCTCAAACTCCTCGAATTCGTCGGCCAGCGAGTAGACAGCGCGGCACCACAGGGGCAGCGCCTCGCCCGCTGCAGGGTGCAGCTCCTGCAGAAGATATGAGAGCAACAGCATGCAGGCTGAGTGGGAGAGTGGCATATCGAGAAGCGTCGCGGAACCGCAGTTAGTCTAGCCTAGTCTAACAGCTTAGTGCTAGCCCCTGAGGGCCCCGGGCAGTAGCCCTCGCCAGCACCAGAGCGGTAGCCCTCTCCAGCCAAATTGCCAGCTCCCAATTAGAACAGCTATGCAAGCGCACCTCCTGCATGTAGCCCAGCGGGTTCTCACCGTACCCTAAACCCACAAAATAATGCACCCCAAGTGCACCTCCTGCTAAAACCATTTCAACTTGCCTCCTGCATGTAGCCCAGCGGGTTCTCATCATACTCAAACTCCTCCATCAGGTCCCCCAGCCGCTGCGCCACTGCATACCTGCAGCAGTTTGAAACAGCATAAGCAAGCGAACTGAGCCGTGTGCGGGGAGGCACAGCTGGCGCAAAAAAACGGTGTTCACTCTCAACAAGCCCGCCAAATGTGACATGCCGCTTGATGGCACAGGCAGACGGGTGCCACATGGGAGCAAGGCAGGCATTGGTGCACACATGCATTGCCGCGTGGAAATGGTTCAGTTAGGAGCCCAGCGAACTCACTTGTTGCGCGCATACTTGCGGAAGAAGTGGTGCATCTGGATGCTTTCGTCCATCACCTCCTCTATCTGGCCGTCCCGCAGCGCCTGTAAGCAAGCAGAGGAAAAGGCAGTACAGGGGCGGTGCCAGGTCAGCCAAGGGCAGTACGGGGGTGTTTTCGTCCATCACCTCCTCTATATGGCCGTCCCGCAGCGCCTGTTGTTAGAGGGCAGAGGCATTGGAGGGTTAGCAGCTGCAGCATCACGCCTGCCTGCAACTGCACTTCTGCCCTTCAGACGGCTGCGTTATGCTGCGCATGGTTTGCACTCGCGTGCTCACACAATAATCAAAACAGGCACCAAAGCGTGCCTCTGAATCTGCACACCTGCACTTCAGCCGCAGCCAGAAGCTCCGCCTCACATGCGTGCACTCCCATGCAGCAACAGCCCACATCAAACCATGCACCAACCAGCGCAGCAGCATGCCACCCACCTGCACTTCTGCCGCCGCCAGCAGCTCCTCTTCAGTGGCATGCGCCAGGTTGGCCATGTTGCGCAGGCCGGGGGCGGCATACCGCTCGCGCTCCTGCCGCCGGAACGAGCTGCCCTCGCCCACCTGCGGGTGGAGTGGTTTTGAGGCAGCAAATGAGCAGCAACCAGGGAGTGAGGGTGAACAGGGCAGCCCAGCAGCTGCGCTGGTGTTTCGCCAGCAGCAGCCGTGGTCAGCACGTGCACACAGCGATCCTGGCTGCACCAGGCGTCAGCCAAACGCGGTGCAGGCATACGCAGCAGCAGCGGCCGGGCGGTTTTGCTGACACGAATCACACACTAGTCACACAAAACGTATGGCATAGGCAAGTGCCTCAGCAACGGCCCTCCTCTCACCTCGCTGACGAAGTCGTCAGTCCAGTCGTCGCTCTGCAGCGCAAAAAAGTCGCTGCCGCCAAAGAAGCCGGCATCGGCTCCGCCTGGGCCGCTGGCGGGGGCGCCGCCGTACCCGCCCGCTGCATCGCCTAGCGCGCCAAACGTGGCTCCATAGTCTGCTGACTCGTACTGCCCTCCTCCCGGGGACTGCGGCCAGTCCCATTCGGAGCCCGAGCCAAAGGTGCTGGAGCCGAACGCCGAGGTGGAGAAGAAAGCTGCGTGCGCAGGTGGAAAGGGGCGGTGCAGGTGAGACGCGGGGCAGGGGGGGCGGCGCGGCACCCAGCACCTCACAGGCTGCTGCTGCTGAGGAGGAGGAGGCAACGACAGCAATGGCGGTGCAGAGAGAGGGCGGGCCGTGCAGCAAAGGCTGGGGGAGGGTGAGGAGGAGCATTAATGCAACATGGGATGTCCGTGCCAGCCCCGGGGCGGCCCGCTGCTTGGGGTCAGCTGGCCAGCAGCCGGCAGCGGGCCGCCCGCAGCAGAGGGGGCGGCGGCACGACTGGCGTGGCGGCGGGCGGCGGCACGCCATGACGGCGCACCGCGCGCACCGCCGCCGGCCGTGGCTGTGCCAGGGATGTAACAGTCCTTTCAGCACGGCGAGGCCGGAGGACCTGACTAGCCCTGGCGGGTCTGGTAACAGTGACGCAAGCGTGGCAGCAGGAAGCACGTGCAGCGCTCGTGCGGGCTGCTGCCGGCTGTCGGCGCCGCCCCGCTCGGCTGACGCAACAAGGGCAGGCCCCGCCCCGCTGCGCATTGCAGAGCCAGCCATCATGGCGCTACCCTTGATGCAAGAATAGCCGCCAACAACAGCAGCAGCGCTCACAGTCGTCCAGCAAGTTCTCTGGCGGGTTGGCGGGGTCGGGCAGCAGCTCGGCCAGGCTGTCCTTCTCCGCCGCCAGCGACTGCGGCAGCTCGTCCGACAGCTGGAAGTCACCCATCAGGGGCGCCTCGGCGGCCTCGTCGCCCCGCTGCGCCTTCCGGCCCCTCGCTGCTGCCACTGCCAGCGCCCCGCCATGCCGCCGCCTGCAGGAGGGAGTGGTGGTGCATCGGCTCTTGTGGCTGCTGTGTCAACCATCGGCAGGGTGTGGGCGGGGCGCAGCGGGGGATGCAGGCCGCTCGTGAACACCGCCCCCACCTTGTGGGCCTCGCCGCGGCTGCCACCACGCCAGCATGCTGCAAGGCGGCAGCCGCTGCCATGCTGCGGTGTGCCAGGCGCCGGGACGCTGCGGTGTGGTGGCGCTGTGTGTTGTCGGGAGCGGAGGCGAGCCTCTGTGTGCTTTGGCGTGGTCAAATGCAATGTTGGAGGCGCAGCAAAGCAAACAATATGCAGCTCCCGTGCGCCGTTGCCCCTGCAGCCCACGGCACTGGCGCCGCCGCTGCGCTGTGCTGATGTGCTGCACACCGTAGGCTGTGGCTGGGGCCGAGCCCCAGGTCAAAGTCAAGGAGCCCAATTCTTCACCTAGCGTGTGTGTATTACACCGCACAGTTTGAACGGAACGTCATCGAGCCCAGGGGGCGCAAGCTCAGGCGCCCCAGCGGCGGGCCACCAGCGGGAAACAGGGGAGCGCGATTGAGAGGGGAGCTAAAAGCAGGGTGCGGCGGGAGCTGGGTGGCGTGCTCAGCAGTGCGCCGCAGCGAACAGCGGCACTGAGGCGCGGCCAGCTCAGGAGTTGTAGGGGTAGATGCGGCGGGGAGGAGTGGCACCGTCATCCACGAGGCCCCGGCCCACCAGCCGGCCGCCAGAGAGGTCCACACTGCAAGGGGTGTGAAGAGTCCGGGATTTTTGGTTAATCTCCTGACTGGACTGGTTGGCCACCTAGTATGTTAGCTCTGCAGGGTGTGAACAGCTCATTTCAAAGACGTGCATAGGCTCGTTTGTGGGCCCTCACATGGCAGAGGCTGCAAGCGCACGCAGCAGGCAGCGCGTCCCAAACAACGACCAAACAACGACCAAACAAGACCGGAATGAGGCTTCCGTGCTCACATTGCGGAGGCGAGCGCCAGCGCTGCCGCCGCCTTGACGGCCGCCGACAGGGAGCCAACTGCAGGAGCAGGGAGCGGCAGTATATCTCACAATCAGGCGAAAAGCAGGCGGCAGGGTTGCCGGGAGCGGCTCTGCAGCGTCCTGCCGTCAGCACGCTGCATCGGCAGCCTGTGCAGCAGCAGCGCATCAGCGGGTGCGAACGCAGATATGCACAGGCATTCCAACTGCAGCCAGCTGGTGATTTGTCAATTAGCCCCTCTCAGCTGCCTTCCTCTGAACAGACAGCTTATAGCATGCCACAAACAGCCTTTATCAAACCATAAAAGGTTCATTAACCCATGAAAGCTCACTCCGCAGGCCCAGGGCCGCGCCGGACGCTGCGCCCGCCAGCACTCCGTTCCAGGCATCCTTCTTGCCGCGGGCGCTCTCCACAAAGCACTGCAGGGCAGTTGGGTGGGGCGGGCGATTAGTGCGGTCAGTCGGCATCAGTTGGTGCCTGTGTGCATGCAGAGGCTGCGGCGGCAGCAGCGATAGCAGCAGACACAGCATTGATAGCAGAACCATCAGCAGTCACGTCCATGTGGAAACAGTTCCAACATCCAGGTCGCACAAACCGACTCACGTCCACGGCGGCCACGGTGCCGCCCACCAGCACCAGCCTGGCACCTCCCCTGCCCGTCCGACAACAAACGAAAAATAACCACGGCAAGCAAGCTACTGAGAGCCACTCACGTCCACAGTGGCGAAGGTGCCGCCCACCAGCGCGAGCGTGGTGCCGTACTGCGCCATCTGGCTGCCAGTGCGCACCAGTGCGGGCCAGGCCGAGGGCACCTGTATTGGTACCATGGGGTGTGGATGGTTGAGGGCTGGGGTGAGGCCTGGGTGCCAACAGCAAAGAGAGGCAGCAGGCTGGGCCAAAGTGCAGCGGGGCGGCAGCCGTAAAACGCGGCGAGCACTCAGCACGGCCGTGGCAGAAAGCAGCAGCAGCATGCAGACAACGGAAGCGACACTGCGATGGATGCCAAAAAGCTGCTAACCCCACACACCTTGATGTCTCCCCAGTTGGAGGCCACAGCGCCGGTCAGCGCGCCTGCACATCACAGCAACGCGTGGCAGGCAATCGGCAGCTTGCGGCGTTGGCAGACATGTGACCAGCTTTCTATAGCCTTCTGCTGCGCAAGCCTGCAGGCCCTTCCAGATGCATCGCTGCAGCAACCCATCCCGTATCCCGCAAGCAGCTGAGAGGCAGCAGCGACCCAGCAGCAAGACTGCCCCCTTGCAGCACACACACCTGCCGCAAAGCCGACGCCGACGCCCGCGCCGATGCGGCTGGGCCAGCTCTGCTCGTGCACCTCCACAGGAAGGCTCATCCTGCCCCGCTGCCTGCTGCTGCTGCTGCTGCTGAAAGGCTGCTAGCGGGGCCTGCTAGGCCTGCGCAGTGACGAGCAAGAGCAAACCGCAGAGTGGGCGGCAGGGCAGGCGGCGGCTGGAGGTGTCGTCGGCTGCGCCTGGGGCGCAGGCTGAACGCTCACGAGGGGTCGCACAAAGCATTGCGACACGCATCAAGCTCCGAGCGGCAGCAGGAGCGCGGGCCGGCGGCAACCCCACCTGTGCAGCGCTCGTCACGGGCCCGGAGCCGCACAGCTCAACCAATCGGACGGCGGGCGCCTGCTCCGGCTGCACAGCCGCTGCTTGCAGGCTCGGTCGAGGCGAGCTTGGGACCCTACTGCTGGGCAGGCGGCTGGAACCCGCTGATGAGTTCGATGGGCGATCGCGCTGCTGGCCGCTCGCGCAGCAACACCGTGTTTTGCCGCATGAGCTGCTAAGCCTGCTATGCTCGCTAGCCGCGCCCTGGCGGCCTTGGCGAGCCTAACCTGCATTCCTAGACGCATGGGACGGTGGTGTTAGATGTCAGATTCCTCGATGACTCTCCCAACCCACCGCCGCCACCGCCGCCGCCGCCGCCGCCGCTGCCGCTGCACCAAGCTGGCCTGAGGCAGCTCCGGCCGCACTCGTTGCTGTCAAACAGGGCAGAGCATTGGCGCTGGCTGCAGCCCTGCCTGGCTGTCCATCGGCACGGATGCGAGCAGGTGGGGAGGCAGGCACAGCAGGCCCTGTGCAGGCAAACTCCCGCCTTCCACCCTCCAGGCGCACTGCAAGTGGCACTGCTGACCTCAGGCAGCGAAAAGTTGCAAGACAACGCATGGCTGTTGGAATGCGCGCTAGAATAACATGCATGTGTTTTGAGCAGGCAAGATGCGGGTTCATTGCAATGCAGTGCAGGCCGTATGAATGTGCAACAGCATGAAACAATCATTGTTTATTGTACACGTATATATACCCTCCGCTCCAAAACTTCTCGCGCACACAGTGAGGCCGACGCCACAAGCATGTGCAGTGCTGGCAGCACGGCTTCCCAGGCGAGCATGGCCGCACTACCTTCCCGCCTCCGCCACCGCTGTGCCCGCCGCGGCCGCAATGGCAGTCACGGCATCGATGGCGTTGGGCAGGCGGTGGTAGCGCCCGCCCGCTGCGGTGGCAATCTCCTTTGCGAAGCCGCGGCTGATGTAGCGAGACTCTGCAAGGAGTAAGGCGAGGGCAAGGAGCACTGCGGGTGAGCGCTGCGCCGATGCACCAGGCAACAGGCAGCAGAGGCGGCGGGAGGGAAGGCATGCGCAGGTGGCAGTCGAGCGACGTGGGCAGTTCAAATGCAAGCTGCACCCACTTCACAACACATCTATTTTGTATATGAGGATTTGTCTCTACACTGCAATCCCCCTGCTCGGGGCGCAATGCAAAACTCATACTCTCGCACACACCCGTGTCAATGACCAGCAGCTTCAGGCCGGAGGCGCCCAGCCGCTTGGCCATGTCCAGCACCTCCTGGTTCAGCACCCCCTGGAGAATAGAATGTGGGCAAAAAAGAAACCAGGTCAATGGCCGGTAGCTTTGCGCCGAGCCGCCTGGCCATGTCCAGCACCTCCTGGTTCAGCACCCCCTGTGAAAAGAGTATAACGAATCAACAATGAGCTGTCCATCGTTGAACAGAAGGCCGGGGCAAACACAGCACACCAAGTACGCCGGGCAGGGTGCTCTGCATCAGCAAGCCCATCTGCACTTGCTTCTTGCAATCCGCAGCACCTGCTCAGGCGTGGTGGCATCTGGCCCGAAACAGCCAGGCTCCTTGTTGCTGCAGGCCAGGCTCACGTTCGCGCGGCCGTCTGCAAGGTGGGCATGGTTGGGAGGCAGGGGCAAGCCATGCAACTGTTTCAGGTCCGGTAAGCAAGGTGCAACATCAGCGTACACCAAGCAGCATTGTGTTACTGGGAGTCCAACTCGCCTGTGATCAGCACCACGAGGCAGCGACCAACTACGCTATCAATTGAACTGTAATACATACACACGTAAATTTAATCCACAACTCGCCTGTGATCAGCACCACGAGGCAGCGACCAACCTCGCCCTTCTGCTGCGCATTGGTGCCCATGCGGCAGGCCAGCGACAGCGCTGCACAGCAGGCAGCAGCCAGCGGGGATGAGGACAGGCATGGTTGGCTGGCGAGTGCTGCCAAGCAGGGCAGGCGGCGGCCGACAGCCGCACCGGCAGCAGCGGCGGCAGGCAGGAAGGCACCCCCAGCACACAGGCAACACAATATCACAAGGGCAGCGGCAAGCAGTTTTTTTTGCCCCCTACCGTGTGCCAGCGGCGTGCCGCCGCCACAGGGCAGCACCTCGAGCCGCCGCTTGGCCAGGGCGATGGCGCGGGAGGGTGGCACCAGCACCTGGGGCAAAGCAGAGACTGCATGCGTCAGTCGTCCAGCACCAATTGACATGCCAGCCATCATAATGCCGCATGCCTGCTCTACTGTTTCTCACCTCCGCCTGGTCGCCATGGAATGGCAGCACTGCCACGTAGTCGCGGCTGACGTAGCTCTGGCCCAGCAGGCGCAGCGCGGCGCCCTGCATGGAGCAAGCGGCAAATGGGTGCCAGTTATGTGTTGGTTGGCAGCGCTTAGGGAAGGTCCACGTAGCTCTGGCCCAGCAGGCGCAGCGCAGCGCCCTGCCTGAGTGCACGGGGCAGCGCAGCAAGGGTTTGGGTTTGGTTGGCAGAGCACAGGCAGGCTTTGGGGCTGCGGTTGCTTGCCGCCTCTCTGCCTTTATCAGCCCCGTGAGCTGCATGCCTTGGCCGCTGCCATGCGGGTCAAATCCAAGAAGCCTGACTGCATCGCATGCACCACAAAACAGCGTAGTTGCTGTGCTCCATGGCAGCGGCAGGCAGCTTGCTGCTCTCTTACCTTGGCTGCCGCCATGCGGTTCAGCGCCATGGAACCCGATGCATCCACCACAAACAGCACCAGGCAGCGCGACTTGCGCGCTAGGCGCTTGGAGCTGCACGGATGGAGAGGGGCCGGCTGGGAGGAGAGCGTGACCGGCGGGCTGCTCACGGGACAGCAGCTTGGCAGGGCTGGTGCCAGCGGCGGCAAGCGCGCCAGGCGCGGCGTCAGGGGCGGAAGCGGCAGCCACAGCAGCAGGGCACAGGCACAACCCAAGGCATTCTGCTGTTTCCAATACCATGTCCAGTACAAGCCCAACTTGTTCACCGCAGGTCGTCTTGGTCGATGTAGATCTTGCGGGCGGGTTTGCCCGAGGCCGCCGCCCGCCGCCGCCGCGAGAGCTGGTAGGGTGCCGCCGCTCGAAGGGTGGCGTCAACCGCCAGGCGCCGCACCTTGCCTGCACATCATGGCAGTAGCATGCAGATACGGTTGTTGTTTAGCACAATGAGTTCACGATGTGTCTAGAGGGCGTCAATCATCAGCTGCCGCTCCCTGCTTGGAGTGCGTTAGTGTGCACGGCAGTGGATCAGGCAGATGGTGTGGCAGCATGGTCAGGCAAAAAGCACAGAGGGATCGTGTGGGTTGAGCAACCCTCACAGGAGCCCAAAAGCGCATACGAATGTGTCGACCATCGAGCTGGCAGCCCCGCTCACCCTGCAGTGCATTGGTTGGCCCAAAACTGCCCACCTTGTGGCATCATGAGCTGCCCAAAGCCCCACCCAGAAAGGATAAACGCTCGTCTCTTGCGCTGGGAATGCTGCACGACCCACCTTTGGGTCTCATGGGCTTGACATAAGAGGGCACAGCCCGAGCATTATTCCCACCAAACACCAACATTCTCCCCCCGGGGAGGCTCACAAGTCACCTTTGGGTATCATGGGCTTGACGTACCGGCCGCGGTCCTGGCTGAACACCACGTTCCTGCTGCGCCCGCTGCGCCCCCGCAGCCGCTTCTGCTGCAGCGCAAAGAAAAGCACTGCGGAGCAGGGGGGGCAGCGAAGTCCGGCGTGTTGGTGGCCAACAGTAGGGCGGCAAATGTTTCAGCAGCTTGTTGACAGCGCGAGCAAGGAACTTGGGCACACAGGCCATCATACACATGCAGTGCCGCAAAGCAATACCCACCTCCCGGGTCCAGTGCCACGTCCTGCACCCCCACCATGAACTCAGCGGGGGCCTCGACCTGCAGCTTTGAACAAACGGGTCAAAGGAAGGAGGGGAGAGGCGGCTACTGCAACTCAGTGCAGTCTACCAGTGCAGTGCACGTGAGCGGCGGCTGTGACGCAGGGGCAGCACATGGCCGTGGCAGCAGTACCCAAGCATGCGTCCCACGGCTGAGCTGAAGCGACACACTGCTGGCAACTTGCTTGAAGCGCACAGGCCCCGCCCCGTCACGCAATCGTCGCTGCAATGGCACGGTGCAGGCCAGCAGCCCGGCCCCACCCAGACCACCTGCTGCTCATCCGGCGGCGGCTGCTGCTGGTCCCGCTGGTCCTGGTTCTGCTGGGATGCAGGGCCTTTGAAGTGAGCACTTTGGGGCACGTGTGCACGCACCATCGAGTGTGGCGACCACGTGAATGATTGTTTTTCCTTGGAAGCAGGCACGTGTGCACCTGCAGCCCAGCACCGCACGACCTGCCGCACCTCCCTATCCTCCTCCTCCTCCTCCTGCTCCTTAGAGCTTCGCGGCGGCGGCGGCGGCGGCGGCCGCTGCTGCTGCACCACCTGCGGCTCGCTGAGTGTGGCCCGAGGCAGGATGGCCAGCTGCACTGCCGTCTGCAGGTCGGGACCTTCCACACGGTCGCTGCCCCTGCATGGGAGAGGGCGACTCACGCATTTCAGAGCATGCACAGCATGTGACCTGCACCACTGTATGCACATGGATGCATTGACTCACAAAGCTGCCACTGGTTCGCTGCCCGCACCTGAGCGAAGCGGCGGCACGCGCCACGCGGGCGGCAAACACCTCAGCTCGCTGGCCCTGGCATCCCAGCCGGGTGGCTTGCTCCACAAGGAACCGCACGTGTTTTTCTGCGAACAGAATGGCAGGGCGGGTGCAGGCAGGGGGGTGGTTGTGACAGACAGACGCACACGGGAGGGCGGCTGCTCCTACCCGTGCTGCTATCCGCTGCGCCGTGCATGTGCCACCGCAGCTGGCAGGTGCTGCTGAAGCAGGCCAGCGCTCAAAAGCAGCCCCAACCCCTGCCATGCAAACTGCAGTGTGAACGTCCGGCAGCATCTCGTGCACCCAGCATCGCGTACTTCACGCAGAAAACTGCCGGCGGTGCAGATTCCAATCAACTGACCTGCAATCTGCACGTCTGGCAGCGTTTCCCGGGCAGCCAGCACTGCCAGCTTCAGCTGCTCTGTGCCCCACTCAGTCTCAGACAGCACCGCAGGGCGGGAGTCCTGCGCATGAGGTGGGGACCAGCCGGGAAGGGGATCAACCAGCAGCTGCGGTCAAAGCGAACGATTAACCATGCACACGTGGGGAGGAGGTCGGATTCCAGAATCTATCAATACTTTGGAGGCAGGATTCTAATGTGCCGGTCCTGTCCCACCTGGAAGTGTTCTGGCGCCTGGGTGGCTTGCCTGCCTCACCACCAAGCAATCAGATGGGGGCTACAACAGGCGGTCATTGCTGCCCCGCAATAGGAGGAACACTGCTGTCCCATCTGGAAGCGTTCTGCCGCCAGCACGGGACAGCACGGCTTGCCTGCCTCACCACCAAGCAGCAGCTGGGTGCTACATCAGCGGTTATTGCTGTCCCAAATAGAACCATTGCTGTCCCACCTGGAAGCGCTCTGCCGCCAGCACGGCTTGCACGCGCGCCTCCACGCCATACTCAATGTCAGCGCTGCAAGGCAGCGAGGGGATGGTGGGCATGCATGGCAGGAGAGCGCGTGGCAACAATGCAAAGAAGCGGCGGCATGCAGGCCGAGAGGGAGGGAGGGGTGACGCTGGAAAAGCGGGTCAGTTGTGCCGTGTGCAGGGCCATGTTCTCGCAGCTCCCCTTCCTCGCATGCCATTGGCAATCCATTTACGTGGCTACACATCTCGACCTCACCCCCATGTTTGCACCCACCTGAGCCCAATGGCAAAGCGGTCCAGCACTCCCTCTCGCAACTCCCCTTCCTCCGGATTGTAGGCCGCTGTAAATCCCTGAACCCAGCTCTTTGCACCCACCTGAGCCCAATGGCAAAGCGGTCCAGCACTCCTTCTGTCAACTTCCCTTCCTCCTCAATATTGTGCAGCTGCGAATCCCTGAACCCAACTCATGCACCCACCTGAGCCCAATGGCAAAGCGGTCCAGCACTCCCTCTCGCAGCTCCCCTTCCTCCGGATTGTAGGCCGCTGTAAATCCCTGAACCCAGCTCTTTGCACCCACCTGAGCCCAATGGCAAAGCGGTCCAGCACTCCTTCTGTCAACTTCCCTTCCTCCTCAATATTGTGCAGCTGCGAATCCCTGAACCCAACTCATGCACCCACCTGAGCCCAATGGCAAAGCGGTCCAGCACTCCCTCTCGCAGCTCCCCTTCCTCCGGATTGTAGGTGGCTATCAGCAGCGGCGCGCAGCTGTGAGCAGAAGAGTGGATGGAAGAGGAAGTGCAGGGTTTGCTTCCGAACTGTAGGTGGCTGTCAGCAGCGGTGTGCAGCTGGCGAGCAGAGTGGGGAAACACGGGGCAGGCACGGAGGTGAGTGTAGCATCGACAAGGCAATATATACACCTCGAGAAATGATGCCGGCAGTTTGACTTACGGGTGAGAGACTGAGATGCCTTCCCTCTCAACAGTGTTGCGCCCCGCCGCCACGGCGGACAGCAGCAGCGAGCAGATGCCCTCGTCTGCACAGGAAGGGTGCAGCAGGGTTAGAAGAACAGAGGCAGCGCAAGCCTGACCGTTGCAGCGACCCTTCAGCGGCAGCAGCCACTCTGTTGGTACCAATGCGTTCCTCAATGGCCAACACACACACATTGTGTAGCAGCACAGCTGAAAGGCTCTCGACCTGCTACAATCGTCTGAAGGCACTGACCGCCGCTCCCGCCCGGCAGGTCACTGCCGCGCCGCACATTGCATCACAAGTCCATCGAACATCTCAGGCAAGCAGCGACTGCTCTCACCCAGCAAGTTGATGTCATCCACATACAGCACTCCGCGGTGGCACTGCGCCAGCAAGCCAGGCATGAACACTGGGCGGCCCTCCTGCACAGACGCTCAAAGAGAACAAAACGACTTGAACGTGCTGCGCAATGACAACCCCGAACGCGGGGCAAGAACGCAGGCGGCAAGCACATGTTGAGTGTGTGTGGCACACGTGTGCGGCACACGTGTGCGGCGCACGCACCCGCATGGAAGCCTCCACATCCACTGTCCCGAGCAGGCGGTCCTCTGTGACCCCCAGCGGTACCGTTACAAAGGGGGCAGGCCGTACTACCCGTGCCGGCGGAGCGCCGCCCAGCCGCTCCACCAACCCATCCTGTTGAAGGCAGCGGGAGGTGCCAGTCAGGTGGGCGGGCGAGGCATGCCATGCCAGCAGAGGTTTTATCGCGTGCCGGCCGTGCACACAGCCAGCCATGCCGGCCGTGCATGCCACCAGCCATGCCGGCCGTGCCCGCGGCCAGCCATGCAAGCCATGTGCCATAGAGGCAGCTGCCAGGCGCTGGCGCAGCTGTGCTGCGTCCCAAAGCCAAAGACCTGGATCACTGTCACACCCACCTCCCACTCCTCCGGCTGGTCGGGGTCGGCATTGCACCAGGAGGCCGCCGCCACCTCGATCGGCGGCAGCAGCTCTATCAGGCTGCGGGCCAGCACTGCAGGCAGGGCCAGCATGGCAGACAGTCAGGGCATGGCAGACAGCCAGGGCTTTCAAACCTGCTGGCAGCAGCTGAACGAGCTTGGGGATGGATGGCATTGTCCAGTGGCACCGCCAACTGGCACCTGAGTGCTGTGAGGCTGGCATTTCCAGCTCAGCACGGCAAAGGCGGAGCACAAAGGCATGCGTGCTTGACCCCAACATGCGGGTCGCCCACCTGACTTGGCCACTCCGTGGCCCCCAGCAATCACGATGCCGCCGATGCCTGCAATTCAGCATTTGTAAACCAGCAGGCGGCAGTGGACCGCCGTGCGCACGCAAGCATGGCAAGCATGCTGGCTCCATCCGCCCCTCGTGCCTGCCTGCAGCCCAGCAGCGCAACAACAACCCTTGACCACGGTAACCCCCCGGCTGGGCGGCAGCTGCAGGGGCATGCAGATGCAAGCCGAGTGTGGCTCCACCGCTGCATGCTTTGACCGGTGTCCACAGTGCCCCACCTGGTCTAGTCTAGTCTAGTCTAACAGCTTAGCGCCAGCCCCTGAGGGCCCCACTTGTTTGAGAATGAAAACAAGCACGCATGGATGGTTCAAGGCACCCACCTGTGTCCACAGCACCCAGCAGCAGGGCGTGCTTGATGTGCTCCAGCCGCACCACAGCCAGCATGGGGAAGGAGCGGGGCCCGCTGCACAGGGAGGCAGGGCTGAGGTAAGAAACGCATGAGCATAAGTGAACATTGGATGAGCTGCCGTGCAAGTGCAGGCCGCGTGGGAAGGGTAAGAATGAGCGGGGCCCGCTGCACTGGGGCAGGGCCGAGGGCGCGATGGCTCAGGCGGCATGAGGTGGGCGCTACTGCTCAATGTGCGGAAGCGCTGTACGAGTCAAGCCTGTGGATGACAGGCAGTGCATGGTGTATGACAGCGAGGGTGTTGCCATCCCGCTGCTTGCAAGCAAGCCGCAGGCTGCGCACCTGTGTTCCCAGCTGGCCTCCATGCTGCCCTGGAGTGTCCCGCCGCCGCCGCCAGCCTGGTCCCTGCTGCCCCAGCTGCTGGCGCCGCCACCAGCCTCGTCCCTGCTACCCCAGCTGCTGGCGCCGCCACCGGCATCGTGGCTGCCCATCATGCTTGCCATGCTGCCGCTCAGCAGGCTGCCGATGTCGATGCTTGGCCGGCTCGTTTCTGCAATGGAAAAGCTGCCGGCCGATGGGGCAGGTGGCGGCAACCGATCCGACTGTGTTTCGCTGCCGCCGCCACCGCCAGTGGCTGCCGCTGCCTGGCCTATTGCCGAAGTTGGTTCTGCAGTGTCATCATGGCCGTTCAGCTGAGGCTGCGGCTGCTGCTGTGGTACTGCTGGCGGCGCTGCAGGGTTGAGCAGATGCAAAGCGTCAGGGCTTCAAATTTGCGTGGCATCAAATGGGGCACAAGTATGTGTCGATTCCGCCTGCCTGTGCACCTGTAGCTGCCCAAACCAGCATAATTCCAGCCTCACCTTGCAAGCGTGCGGCGGAGGCAGCCGGGCGCCGGCGCTGCGGCAGCGGCTGGGCTGGGGAGCGAGCGGGTCCGTGATCACCCTGCTGCGCGTTTGGATCGCTGCCTCGCAACCTTTCAATCGCTCCTGAGGCCCGCGCAGGCGTGCAGCGCTTGGGGTGGCGAACCCCAGCAGTGGCGGGGCGCGCCTGCAGCCCCCAGCTGGCGGTTAGGCTTGCCATCGAGCTCGTACCGTCGCAAGCATTGCGAATCGAAACATAACTTGGGTGCAGCGGCGGCGACCTGTCGAATCAAGCGCACATGCGTGGCCAACATTTGGAAGCGATCCTAATTCCCTCATCGCCCGTCCATACGAGGTGGGACAGATGGTAAAACAAACAGCTGCAAGGCGCTGCAAGAGCCGGCCCTCGCTGACAACCCTAGCCCGCCTGCCGTCTTGCAATGGTGCCGCCGGCAGCTCGCCGATTTGTGTACAACATGCAAATCAACAGCCACAGGTGCGCTTGCTAAACCATTGTTATTGCTGCTGTGTTGATGCCGCCGCTGCCGCCTGCTTGCGCTCCGCCTTTGCCGCCGCCGCCGCCTGTGCCGCCGTCGCCTGCTGCCGCCGCTCAGCGGCCGCCGCCTCGGCGGCTTGCATGCCCCGCTCGCCGTGGCCCATGGCCCGGGCTGCTGCTGCCGCTGCCGCTGGATCCGGCTCCTCTTGCTGCAGCAGGCTCATCGAGACGGGCACTCCGCCAGGGCCCATGCCAATCAGTGCATTCGCCACCAGGACGTCCCACTCGCCGCCACCGACCAGGTTGTACAGCAGGGTGGACCGCAGGCCGCCGCGCCGCGCTAGCTGCACGCGCGTATGGATGGAAGCGCAGGGCAACGTACACCGATGGGTCAGCAGACAGGTTGGTGGAAGGGACGGGGGCAGAGGAGCAGGGACCGCCTGGCAGCAGCTGGCGGCGTGCAGCTGGCGCCGACAAGCGCAGCGCCTGCGACGCAAGGCAGGACGCCGTCAACAGCTGCTGCAGCCACACGCCAGTGAGCACCCACCGCTGCTGTCCGTGCCTGTCTCCCATGCAAGGCTCCTGCTGCTACCCGCCCACTCACCCGAACGGTGACATCTGAGGATCGCTGGCTGCCGCGCAGCTGCAGGGTGACGGTGGCGATGTGCCCGTCGTGGCTAATGGCCACGCTGGCATTGTACCATGGCCCCGCTTGGATGGGGGCGCCCACCGCTGCCGCAAACCGGGGGTTGGCGGCGGCCTGCGTCATCACGAGGCTGCGGCAGCGGGAAGGGGGCGGGCGAGGGGCACATGGGCAGATTTTGAGGCATCCGGTGCTCTCTTTGCTGCCTTGAGGTGGGATACATTGCCTGCAGGACGATCACAAACACTGTTCAATCCCAGCAGCATCCACCAGAGGCTTGCCTCTTTGACCGCCAGAACATGGCCGAGTCGGCGGCGGCATCGTGGGCGGTGTAGGCCACGGCGGCCAGCAGCGCCGCCCCTCCGACTGTTCGAAGCATTTGGATGACTGTAGGAGCTGGTGTGCAGTGCTAGCAGGCACGCAGGGGCGCTGAGCGGTGAGCAGAAGGAGGGGAGCAGGCGAGCGCTGCTGCGCGGGCTGTGGCTGCACTGGGCGTGATGCAGAGACTCGTGAGTAAGCAGGCGTTGCGACGGCGGCTTGAAACCTTCAGGGTTGGCAGCATGGGCCGCCGCCGCCAGGCCCGCTGCCGCCGCCGCCTGAATTGTCGGTGCTATTGCAGGCGGTCAATTAGCCATCCCTCCACGCTCTCACATACTTGTGACACGCATTGTCGCCCGATCAGGCTCGCAAGAGCACCGTACGGCCGCCTTTGAGTCTGCTCACGCCCAGCCCGGCCCCAGGAGGGGCAGGCTACCTCAAGAAACTAAAGAACAAACGGGCACCAGATCAGCAGCGCCGACAGGCCCGATGAGCAGCGCCCCTGGCGGCAGAGGCGGCGGGGCGCCCGTTGCCGCCGCCGCCAGGCAGCAGCGCGGCGTCTGCCTTGGCTGCCCACCCGACTGGGGGCTGCACTTCAGGCCTCTCCCTGTGCTGCTACTGAGGCAGCGGTAGCAGGTTTGAACCGGAGACGCCCTGTAACGCCTTGAGCGTGCGCCCGCTTAGCACATTTCCTGCACCACATTGCCTGCCAAAGTGCTGTGGCGGCTGCTCTGGCTGCGGCTGCGGACGCTGCTTGGGCCTTTCTGTGCATGCATGCAATAATTGTCCTCTCTTCACTAGTGGCAGACGAGCAGGGCAGCTTCACAAGGCCAGCGCAGAGAGCGCGCCAGCGTACTGCAGGCACATTGTGGCAACTGCACAACAGCATGGACAGGGCTGCAGGCGGCGGCTGTGCCGCAGCGCCGGGCGGCTGGGAAGCAAGGCATGCGCCAAGCTGCGCACATCGGCTGTGGCTGCGGTAAGGGCTCCCCTACAATATCACCCGTCAGGTTCAGGCTGCAGGGCGCCGGCGGCCGAGGGGGCTCCAGCCGCAGGGGGTGTGGGTGCTGCAGGCGCTCACTCCCAGGTTGGCGGCAGCGGCGCCCATGGCACAGCTGGCCTGTGTGGGTATTGCAGAAGAGGCAGGGAGTGCGCAGCGCGGTGGGAACCAGGAAAACCGGTGGAGCGGGATACCAGCTGCAGTGCCATGTCAGCATGCACCAAAATCTCCTGCCTGGTGCTCTCACCACCGACCACCAGCCACTCTGCCCACCTTAGCAGTGCCGGAGGACGTGTGCCCCGTCAGTCCTTGCTGGACTGCGCCTCCTTGAGCGCCGCCAGCTCCGTGATGGCCGCCTCCTCGCGCTCCAGTGCTGAGCGCCGGTCCTCTTCTAAGCCGTCTGCACGCTCCTTCTCAGAGTCAGCACGCTCCGTCTCCGCACGCAGCTGCTCCTTGAGCTGCGCGTGCCGGCCGTCCTGCCACTTTTTGAACACTTCAGTGGTGATCCCGGCGAGCGCCTGGCAGCCGTACTGCACGGCCGCCATCACCACCACGTTGGTTGGAGTGAACAGCTCCGAAACCTCCTGGCCAGCCCGTGTGGCCACCAGCCGCTGCGGCACCTGCGTCTGTCCAGCCGCTGCTGCCATTGCCGGCTTTGAGGGGCACCAGGGCAGCGCCTGCATGCGGCAGTAATCAAGGGCGAATGCAATGATCAAGGGAGAATGTGGATTGGTGTTGGCACGGCGGGGCCGTGTTCAGCCTCTGTTGGTGCCCATCAAAAGCCGCTCACCTGCGCCGGCCGCTGCGCCGGCACTGTGCGGGCGGGCGATGGCTGCGCCAGCGCCTGCACTGGTTGAAAATCATGAAAGAGTGCGGATTCGGGACAGGGTGCCGCGGCTGTGCCCAGGTTCGTTTTTGGGCGCCCAACCGCCTCGCACCTGCACGCGGAGCATCGCTCCCTGTCACTTGGAAAGTAATCCAAGGAAGCAATTGCGGGGCGCGGTGATGAATTGAGAGCCAGGAGTGGCATGAGGGCGCCCCGCCCCCACGTGCCGCCGGCGCCGCCGTGCCGCATGGACGCAGTCGTGCTGGGCCTGCTTGTGAGCATTGAATGTGCTGCGGTGCGAATCAAAGTTGCAATGCGCCTGTCAACAGCACATTGAATGCTTGGACTAGTCTAGTCACTAGACCCGCCCGTGCGGCGCCGCCTCCCCGCCAGGCTGTCGCCGCTGCCGCTGCACACCAATGCGCCGCGGTCCAGCGCTCCGAGCACGCTGTCCGGGCTTCCTCGCACTCTGTCGAGCTCGTTGACAGGCACTCTGCCTCCCTGGGCGAGCAAGGAGATGCTGCACGCGGCTGCAGCCTTGCAGCCAGCGACCTGGCGCAGCTCTCGAGCCCCTCGCCCGCTGAGAGCAGCCTGCGCTGGCCGCCAACGCAGCGGTCGGCTGCTTGTGTCAGCCGCAGGCGCACCGCCGCCGCAGCGGGAACCCTCGCCGCCGCCCCTAGCCGACCAGCTTGCGGCAGCTTACAAGGTGAGGCACTGCAGCTCGTGCCCTGCCCTGGAATGGACAGTGCCGACTGTGACTTACTCCATAACAGCCACTGACTGCAGCTCGCCTCTATCAGATACGCAGCTTCTCTCCACAGACGCCCTGTCCTCCCTCCGCTCGCCTTGCCTGCCACCTGCAGATGTTTGGCAAATCGGCAGTGACCGCCGTGCAGGCGCTGCTGGGCGGCCGGGACATGCGGGTGAGCAGGAGTAGGTTGGAGCACCTCGAGCTTGTGGCCAGGAACAAGCGTATTGCGGCAGAGCACAGGCGGGCGGCAGCAGAGAACAGGAAGAAGACAGCGGAGCACCGGCAGGCCATCCAGCGGCTCCAGCTGGAAAAGCAAGAGAGGGAGCAGCGCAGGCAGCAGCTCGGCAAGGCAGCCCCAAGCCCCAAGCCCGCCGCCGTCCCCTCTCCCGTCCCCCGTCCCGCACCACCTGTGTGGCCGCCCGTGGCGGCTGATGCAGCACCCGCCACAGCCAGCACCCGCATGGCAGCGGCAGAGGCATCAGCGGCCGCCGCCGCTGCATGGGCCAGGACAGCCGCGGCTCGTGAGGCGGCAGCCGAGGCCGCGGCAGAACGACCAGACAGCCAGCCAGCGGTGCAGCGCACGGGAGACGCAGAGGCATGGGAGTGGGCGGCGGCGGCGTGGCATGCAGCACACGATGCGCTGGAGGCGGCCAGGCAGGCCTGCCCCGACTCGCCGGCAGTGGCAGAGGCTGAGGCAGCGGTGGCGGCAGCGCGTGCACTCAAGGCGCAGCGGCAGGCGTGGCGCAGCGGCACATGATGTGCATGGCTGGTTGGGGGGCTGTGCCAGAGGATGCTAAAGCGCCTTGGGGCCGTTGGAATGAGCAGCAAACACCCTTATGGTATGCTTTTATTGAATGCTTTTGCCATGTACTATACTTTCCCAAAACCACAATACCAGTAACTGCTACTCTCCTGCCCGTGCTGCTCATGTTGACGTGCCCTCCTTGTTACATCAGGCCTGCTAGCCCCTCCCAGCATTTGCTAGTCATGGCAGCCCACCCATTTTAAGCTTTCTGTCCAATTCTTGCAAGGCAGGGATGCAGGCAGTATGTGCAAAGCACAAGTAGAGCAGCTGCAGGTCGTTCCCGCCGCGGCTGGGTGGAGGGGTGAGTGCATTATGCAGCGGCGCTGGGCGCCAACCAAAGGAGTGAGCAGGCGAGCTCTTACACACAGGAGATACGAGGGGAATTCTATCATTATTGTGAGTTTCTGCACCCGGCAATGCTGACAGCCGCTCCTTGAGCTTCAGAGTTGGCGCAGCATGGGTCGCCGCCGCCAGGTGGGCCATGTCGCCGCCGCCCTGCAGGCCTTCCTGGAGCGTGCGGTTGCCAAACGCAATCACCAGCCTTCTAAACGCGTATTGTCGTTTTCGAGAGCCACCTTACTGGCCCGCAGAACGCCTTTTGAGTCTGCTCTCGCCCAGCCAGGCCAATCCAGGGGCCCAGGATCGCTCCAAGGGGCGCAGCGGATGATCGGCAGGGATCGGCAGCGCCGCCAGCCCCGATGAGCGCCCCTGGAGGCGGCAGAGGCGGCGCCGCCGCCGCTCCTGCCGCCAAGCGCCAGCGCACGATGCCGCTGGCGGGCGTCTGCCTGTTTGTGCCGGTCAAGGCGCTACCCGCCGGCTCTGCGGTGTTTGCGGCCTGGAAGCGCAGCCTGCCGGCCCTGGGCGCTGCGGTGACACAGGACGGCGGCGCTTCCATCACACATGCTGTGGTGCCGGCAGCGGGCAATGGAGCGGCCAATTGGGGCTGCCTGCCGCCGCGGCTGGCGCCGCCCGGGCCGCCGGGGCTGCATTACGTCACGCAGCACTGGTGGGTGCTGTGCTGCCGCGGCGGCTGTGTCGAGTTTGTTATCACCTGCAAGTGGGTGCTGCACCCACAAACTGGATTGGGGGTCGCAGCTTTCGCTTCAGTCTCAAACCTCACTTTATCCCCCGTCTGCAGGGTGGCAGACTGCATTCGGCGCCAGCAGCGGCAGGACGAAAGTGCCTACCGCCCCGCCGCAGCACAGGCCCCCGCGCCGCCGCCACCCAAGCCGCCGGCCGGCGCTGCTGGCGGCAATGGAGTTACTGCTAGCAGGGCAGGGGGCATGCAGACAGGGGAGGAGGGCGAGGCGCTGCCGGCGGTGGAGGCCATTAAAGCCTGGCTGGGGCCGCTGTGGCGGCCCGAGTGTGCAGAGATGGACCTAGCTGAGCTGGCGCTGCAGGTGGGCAGGCTGTGTGTGACAAACAAAGTGACAGAGGGAGGAGGATGAGTGAAATAGTTGGAGTGAAAAGCTGGTTAGGTAAGGTTGTTGTGTGGGTGGTGCAGAGACGGACCTGGCTGAGCTGGCGCTGCAGGTCGGTGCAAAGGCCTCCTGGTGTGTGGCCTTGGTTGGGTGGGGGCATGGTTTACAAAATGCTGTTGCAAGCGCTGTTGCATTCTGGGCGGTCTGCAGTGCAACACCATGCTGTGCACATTGCTCGGCTGTGCACAGCTGCGTCTGGCTGCTTGCAAGCCAGCCTTAGTGAACAAGAGCATTCCACCCTGTGGTCCCCCTCCCCGCCAGGGCGACTATGACGAGGAGCGGTGCCGCCGCATCGGCAACGAGCACGTGCGTTTACTGTTGTGGCACGCCATGCATGCTGTGCATGCTGGGAATGCCTTGTATGCAAGGAACGCTGCCTCCGCATCGGCAATGCGTACGTGTGTGCTTTGCTTGCAGGTGGTCGAAGCGCTGCGCGAGCTGCGCAAGTTAGAGGACGCACGTCTTCGCTTGACCAAATACCGTGAATGCTGCACTGCTCCGACCAACCAACCCGCCTAGTGGATTCCTTTCATACAGGTGGTGGAAGCGCTGCGCGAGCTGCGCAAGTATGAGGAGGCGCTCAACGGCCAGTGGCTGAAGAACGCGCAGGGGCGGGCGGTCGCCAACCACAAGGTAAATGAACGTTGGGCTCTGGCTTGGTGATATGCCGTGTATGCTGGTGGTAGGTAGGTGGTCACGCCCATGCCCATCGTGGCCTCCCTTATCTGTAATACAAGCAGACGCACCAGTAAGGACAGCCGGCAGCAGCTGCTGCGAGGCATGGTTGGATTCGCATGCTGTGCATGCTGTGCACGCTGCGACCACGAATGCGTTGCAGTTTCGGGCGGCTTGTGTGCTTCGGCGCCCTGCTGTTTCAGCCCCTTATTGTGCTCTCCTGCTTCCCTCTGATCCTATAACCTACCTTGCAACCCTGCCCCGCAACCCTGTCCCCCCCACCTGCAGTCGCTGGCATACATGCATGCTGCCGCCGCGGTGCGCATGTGCGCCTACAAGCTCACGCCTCCCGTCCGGCCCGAGCAGCTGCCGCTGGTGAGGGGCTGTGGGCAGGTCGACTTGTTGATAGCCTGAGTTCAATGCCGACCATTGGTTCAATGCCGACCATTCAGGTCAGCTGGTTGTTTGTGGCTGTCTCCGTGTGCACATGCTGTGCATGCCAGTTGCAGCCGTTTCACGCATGCCATTCTGCTGCCCCATGCTGTTCAACACCCCACAACAACTCAGGTGGGAGATTTCACGGCCAGCATCGTCACCGAGATTCTGGAGACCGGCACCTGCACCCACCTGGAGCAGTTTAGGTGCGGAGCGAGCAGTTTGGGTGCGGCTGGCTAGACTGAGTGGTTGGTCAGGGTGCAGGGCATGCACCCACCTGGAGCAGTTTAGGTGCGGCGTGCCTTGCTACTGCTAATGCTTTGTGCCCTCCACAGGTCACCGCTTGGCATGCTTTGCTTACAGCCAAGGTGCATGCTCTGGTGCCCAGCAGTTCAGCCTGTTCCACATTCTTTGGGCCTTCAGTATGGCATCTGTTTTCAGTCGCGGCGAGCCAGTTTGTGCCAGCAAGGCCGGCCCTGCGCTTGCCGTGACAGTTGCAAAACGGTCGAAACAGTCTGTGTCCCATGGTCTTTCCTGCCCGCAGGCGCGATGAGCCAGTGCGCGACAGCAAGGGCGGCCCTGCGCTCACCGTGATAGTTGGGAAACGATTGAAACAACTCGTTTCCCATGCTCTTCCTGCCGCAGGCGCGACGAGCCGGTTCGCGACAGCAAGGGCGGCGTGCGCGCCGACTCAGCTGGCGCCGCCACGCGCTGCCGCTTCACGCGCCTGCCGGGAGTGGGGGCCAAGGTGGCGCAGCAGTGGTGGGACCGCGGGCTCAGGTGAAAGGGAGGTGGGAGTAAATGTAGAAGAGGGGCGCGCTGGCTCCCACCTGCCTGACCCTGCAAGCTGCAAGACCACCAGCACCTGCCAATTCTTTCAAACACGATGTATACTGCCTATCCATGCATGATAAGTATTTTTTGACCACCTGGTTGCAGGACGTTCAAAGATGTGGCGGAAGCGCCTTTTTGACAGCCTGATATCCGTGTTATAATTCTTCATTTTGTATGCACGCCTGCAGGACGTTTGAAGATGTGGCAGAGGCTGCGGCGGGGCGCGGCCCAGGCGCGCGCGGCGGCAAGCCGCTCACGCTCAACCCCACGCAGGTGGGCGGTGTGGGCAAGTGTGTACGCAGTTCTGCTGCATTAGCTAGCCGCTCACACTCAACCCTACACAGGTGGGTGGGGTGGGTATTGTGGGCGGTCTGCTGGGTGGTCTAGTGGGTGTGCTGCCGGCAAGCCGCTGATGCTCAAACCCACACAGGCAAGCGGTTGCGTGTTGGGTGGGTGTGCTTTTCTGGCATTCCACAGGACACGTATCCCCTCAACCATGCACCCCAAGTTAACCCCTGCAGCGGTTTGCGCTGGAGCACCGATCTGCGCCTTAAACACAAGTGTCCATTCGACCGTATCCACCTATACGTTGTTGACCATCGTCCATTTCTGTGCAGCGGTTTGCGCTGGAGCACCGGGAGGATCTGCTGGAGGGCACAGGTGCGCCCTGACACACGCTTCGTTGATAGTGGTGCGGGCTCTCTGCTTCCTCTCTTGTCCAATCACACCCCAAGGCCCCAGCCTCTCCGCTTGCTGCAGCCGAGTCAGATTTGGAGGAGATGCCAGCCCTCTGCTATCCTCATTTCAATGCAAGCCCCACGCCTGTTTACTTGCTGCAGCCAAGTCGGATCTGGAGGAGATGCCAGCCCTCGGCTATCATCAATCAATGCAAGACCTCCCGCCTGTTTACTTTCTGCAGCCGAGTCGGATTTGGAGGAGATGCGAGCGGCCATCGCAGCCTCCCTGCTGTCCCTGACAGGTAATGAGTGCAGGGAGTTGAACGGTACCGGCAGGGCAGGGTGGGGAGGGCTGTTTGCTGCACAGGAGGATGCACGAGGCGGTCAGTTAATGCAGAAGATGAATAGGCAGAACATTAGCCAGAACAGGAACAGTGATGACAGGCGATTTCTGATCTAGCAGGCACCCCCGGCTGGCACATTGAGCTGGTCGGCGGCAGCCGGCGGCAGCAGCGGCCTGCGGCGGCAGACGGCGGCACTAGCGGGGGCGGCGGGGGCGGCGTGCCGCCGAAGCAGCACCACGACGCGGGTGAGTCGGCTTCAACTGGTGTTCATGAAATAGAGCGGCAGTCTCTGCTTCTGCAGTGCCGCCAAGCAGCACCACGACGCAGGTGAGCGGTTCAGGGCATTGGTGGGCACTTATAAAGCTATGGGCGGCCTGCGTTGTTTGCTGGGTGTGGTTGGTTTGCCAGATGACTCCCCCTCTGCTCACTGCTACCTGTTGATGCTTCCTGCTGTGCAGACTTCATGGTGACGCACCCCACCTACCGCTGGGCAGAAGATCTGATCGGCGACCTTCGAGACGAGCTGATTGCGCGGCGCCGCATCCTGCCAGCCGAATCAGGCGCCATGTGCATGCTGCAGGTGGGTGGGCTGGTGTGCTGGGCTCGTGTCCTATGTGCTGATTTGCACCATGATGCATGGCACAAAGGCTGCAGCTTGCGCATCCTCCTGCTTGCTCCCTGCCCTCGCCTGGGAGCCAACTTCGCGGTTTGTACCGATCCCTTGAGGCTCATTCCCCGTTCTTTCTCGTGCTTTTTTTTGTTCTTCCGCACAGCAAAATCGAGCCGCGGATGTGGAGGCCAAGCTGATGGCGGACCTGACGGGGGAGAGCGGCGAGCTGCGCTCAAATGTGGCCTCGGACCGGTGCGTGGTGTTATCGTGCAAAGCCCAGCTGTGCACGGTATTGAACGCATTGACTGCTGCGCATCGCATTGAGCTCAAGGCGCTCAAATGCGGCCTCAGACCGGTGCGGTGATGGTTGTGCATGGGAAACTGGCCGGGGGCCTGTCCGCGCATGGCATTGGGCTCAGTGTGCGCCAGCGTGGCCTCATCCGGTTAAGCTGTGAATTTGACTCAGCATGTGCACGCATGCGCATGCCCGTGGGTGGATGCAGACCGACGGATTGCTGAGCCTGCCTGCTTTCCACCCATGCAGGCTGGACCACATCTTTGCCACGTTCCGCACCGCCGCCGGCCGCCTGCGCCGCATGGACGTGATCCTGG
>VFQQ010001840.1_pt1 | contig 27117 bp, 47 predicted proteins | sample 3512341 | NCBI WGS metagenome assembly VFQQ01 (sample SAMN10412373, study PRJNA504923) | tailings metagenome | isolation source: Relicate 2 Philex TSF1 revegetated site | place: Philippines: Tuba, Benguet | collected 2017-08-29
GGCAGAGCAACGAATGGGCCGCGACGTGAGGTTTCCTTGTGCGACACAGGTGCAATGAATGTCTGGAGCTGATGCAGGTCAGCTTGGGGGAGGAAACGGCTGGGAGGGTCAACAAACAACGGGATGGAGCAAATGCAGCCAAGGCGCTAGATTGTACAGCAGAACTGGAGAGGGCATCGAAGTCAACATGGGTTGGTCGACGAGGAGTAGGGAAGCAAAGCAAGTTGGGACATGACAATCAGTTGAGAGTGGGGGTTGCACCTACACCGCGCCGGCGGCGCGCCGCTTGAAGGGGCTGCCGGTGTGGCAGTTGCCGCCCTGTGGCATCTGAATGGTGGCCGCTGTGGCCATGCCAGAGTATCCAGCATCTGGCAGCTCACACCTGACCCGCTGCTGCAGGTCATCATCAGTCAGCCCCTCCCCGGAGCAGGCGGTGAGGTCCAGATCTGCCAGCACCGGCAGCTGCCGCAGGGCTGCCACCAGGGCGCCCGAAGACAGGCGGGCCTCCGAGAGGCTCAGCCGGATCAGCTGCTGGAGGGAGCCAGCGAGGGCCAGGAGGGACAGGTCTGTCACGGCCCCCGGGCACCTGTGCAGGGCGGGGAGAGGTGGGCAGGGGTGAATGGAATGATCAGCAAAGGCAGCCAAGTGACAACCGCGGGGCACAGGGGCACCTTGCAGTTCTGCCGGCCAGTAGCTGGCTGTGCAAGGAAGCAGTAGCGGCACCCATCAGGCGGGCGACCGACTGCATAAAACGCAGTACCATCCTGTTACTCACCTGCCCAGTCCAAGGCTGGCGAGGCGGGTGAGGCGGCACAGGTGGAACTGCAGGCCCGCCGACGACAGCTCCCTGCAGCCAGTCAGCTGCAGGCCAGTGAGCTGGTGGCAGTGCTTCCCCAGCTCAGCCACCGCCGCATCGTCAGCGCTGGTGTGGCTGAGGTCCAGCCACCGCAGGCTGCGGGCTGCTGGCCCCGCCGCCAGTGCCGCCACACCCGCCGCGCCGACGGCGGAGCAGCTTGCCACTGCGAGGTGCCGCAGCGGCAGCACGCCGGCAGCCGCCAAGCAGGCGTCGTCAGCTGCGGTGCCGCTGATGTCTAAGTGGGCCAGCGAGTGGCAGCGGTCTGCCACCTCACCCAACAGCGTGGCTGACAGGGCAGCCCCCGTGCCAGCCAGGCACAGCGAGGTGAGTGCTTCCAAGGCCCGCAGGCTGCTGAGGTGGCGGTCGGTCAGCCCGCTGGCGCCGCCCAGCCGCAGGCGCTTCAGTGAGCCGCCCTGCCGCCGCAGCGCAGCGGCAAAGCGGCCGGCCGTGGCGGGGCGCTGCCAGGCCTCCAGCTCGGTGTGCAGCTGCTGCAGGTGGGTCGCGCTGTTGCCGGTCACTGCAGGGTGGCAATGGGAAGGCGAAGGTGGGATGCTCAGTGGGGGTTGGTTGTCTGTTGTGCAATGCCATGAAAGTAGATCTGCCTCGCCTTTCAATAATGCCACTCGTTCGCTTCTGCCACGCCCCCCAAGGCACCAAACCACCCACCAGACCAGCAGGCCCTCGCCCAGCACCCACCCGCGGGCAGCTCGTCAAAGTTCAGTGCCCGGCGAGCTCCCGAGGAGAAGAACAGCTGGCGCTGCCAGGGAGCCTGACGCTCATACGAGGCCTCGCTAGCTGGGTGCTCCGCCTCCAGGCAGCAGCCGGACAAGTCCAGGGCTGTGAGGCGGCCCGCCGGCGCGGCCGCCACAAAGGCGGTGCACACACGGAGCGGCAGCGCGCAGCCGGCGGCGCAGAAGCTGGCCAGCTGGCGCAGGCTGCCGGCGGCTTCGCACAGGTCTCGCTCGTGCAGCGAGGTGAGGCGCTTGTAGGGTGGGCCGGGCAGTTGGCGGGGGCCGTTGGGCCACTGCCGCCGGCTGCGGCGGTCGGCATCGCCACCGCCGCCGCCGCCGCCGCGCCAGTTGCCGCAGCAGCAGGCGGCGGAGCAAGGTGTGCTGCCGCCGGTGCCGATGTCTAGGTGAGTGAGGCTGCTGCCGCAGGCCGCCGCCAGCAGCTTCAGCTTGGATGGGTGCACGCAGCTGCCGGCCAGGGACAGGCGGCGCAGGCGCGGTAGGCGCCACAGTGCCGCGGGCAGCTGCTCCGGCATTGCTGGATACTGCAGCAGGTGGGCCATGTGCTCCATGTGCAGCGATGTCAGGCCTTGCATCTGTGGCAGGGCAGAAGGGAATGGAATGGCCGGGGAGGCGATTGAGAGCAACGCCCAGGTGAGCAGGCAGTGTGAGATGCATGCTGCTTCACATCGGCACCCGCAGGCCCGCCCCGTGCTGTGCATCAACCCACCTCGGTGATTGCCAGCCAGCACATGTCTGTGAGGCCCGAGCACCCGCTGATGTCCAGCTCAACCAGGCCCAAGTCCCTGCCGCTGCTGCTGCTGCCGCTGCCGCCATTAGTGCCGGCGCGAGGGGAGCCATCCTGCTCTGGCTCTTCGCCATCAGCAGTCCCGCCTGCCGGGCCAGCGCCATTGCCGCCGGCGCCGCGAGGTGGCAGCCTGCTGCCGCGGCGCGCCGCCAGCTGGCGCAGCCCCGCATCGCTGATCAAGCCCTGGCGCATGCTGAGGCGGCGCAGGCGGGGCAGGGCGGCCACATGCTGCAGCGCGGCATCATCAACAGAGTTGCCATCCAGCACCAGGTGCTCCAGAGAGACTAGGCTGCCCAAGCGGGCCGCCTCCCCAAAGTGCACGCTGAGTTGGGGTGGGTTGGGACATGAGTGCGCAACTGGGTCAGTCAATCGTAAGTGCACATTTCTTGGAGCGCAACATGAGTGGCGGAGGCAGCGGGAACCCCACACGCTGGCCTCTCACGCTCATTTGTGCACATCCAGATGCTTGCACAGCATCCAGCATACACCTGCAGCAGGACCTGCAGCACGCCAGCGGCAGCAGCAAGCGCATCCCATGCCACACATCACCCGGCTCACTTGAGCGCAAGGCCGCAGCCCGCCAGGTTGAGGTAGCTCAGCGCGGGGCAAGCAGCCGCCAAGTCAGCCAGCACACCAGCGCTGAGGAACATGCACCCACGCAGGCTGAGGCGCTCCAGCCGCTGAAGCGGCGCGCCCGCAGGCTGCAGCCGCTGCAAACCCAGCTGCTGCCGCTGCGCCGCTGCGCCGCTGCTGCTGGGCTCGCCTGGGTGGTTGACGGGCGGCTGCGGGCCGGCCAGGCTGTGGTTGGAATCGTCCATCTGCATTTCTGCTGCATGGGACGCATCCTGCTGAGGGTCCCCCAGCCGTGCAAAAGCAGCATTCTCGACCGTTGAGCCGTCGGCGCACAGCGAGCGCAGCGCGGTGCACGCGCACAGCACGCGCCGCAGCCCCGCGGATGTGACCAGGAAGGCGCCGCTGATGTCTAGGTCCTCCAGCTGGCCGGCCAGCGGGCTGCAGGCCTCTGCCAAGTCGCTGCTGGTCAGAGACTGGCCGGCGCCACGGGCGCCAAAGTCGAGGGCGGTGGCACGCGGGAAGGCCGCCACCCGGGGCGGCTTGCCCTGCAGCGGCGCACACCATGGTGGGCATTTTGTTGATGATGCTGGAGGCTGTTCATGTTCTGACTGTAACAACGACGCTGGGCACGACAGCCTGTGTGCAAGCAGAACGCCGTGAGCGCACCAGGGGCTGGAGGTGCGCCGGCGCCAACTCGAGGGAATGCCGCCAAGCGCTGCAGGCCAGGCGCATCGCCGCCTGGTCCTCAGGGCTCACATGCCTCTCCACCTGGGGCCACGGGAGCGCGAGGGAGCGCGTTTGAGGGGTACCTCCGCGGCTGAACGGCGGCTGCAGGGTCCGCCGGCGCCCGATCGGCTCAAATTGGGCGGGGTGAAGTCAAGCGGATATGTCCAGTGCAATGGCGCGGCAGTAGGGCGGCGTGGGGTTTGGGTCGCTGGGCCACCTCGCAGGTGCCTCCCGCGCCCTTCCCTCACCAGCAGCAGCAACTCCATAGGTATTGCATCCCAGGCGGAGCCCGCCGGCTCCGCCATCGCCATCCTGCCGTTCGGGCGCTTGGCGTTTCCACCCCACAGAGCCCGAACGGACGCTGCCGCTGACCAGAAAGCTTGATGGGGATGATGGGATGCAAAAGCACTGCGGCTGCGCGCTCCTAAAGGCCGTTCATGGCGGGTCGCCAGGCGGCGCCTGCTGCCGCTGCTGTGGGCGCGGCATGATGGTGCCCGCGTGGCCTGGTTGAGCCCCGGTTGCAACCCAAACGATATGACAAGCCACCCATCTGGCAAATTAAATAACTCAAAATCGCTTGCAGTCAAAGCCAGTCCGCCGTAGATGGTCCAGTGGCCTACACGACCCGCCGGCGCCCTCCCGGTAAAGCTTCCCAAGCATTCGACATGCTAATTGATACTGCTCAAATGCAGACCGGCAGCGCGGCGCAGCTGCTTGCTTATATGAACTAGCCGAGAAGAAGCTGCAAAATAACAGCAATGGAGAACTGAGCGACCGGCATCCCAGGGAAACGTCAAGGACAAACACCGCAGTTTGCGAGGTGTGCGTCTCAAAAGCGATGGCTGTGATGGCCAAAATGGCAAACAAGCAAGAGATGGCACATTGCAGCTCCTGTCTGTGCTGAGCTGCCTCACGCCGCCTCTCCGCCCAGCTGCGCCAGCATGGAGCTGCAGACGGATGAGGAGGCAGTGCATGTCCAATCAAAAGCAAAGCAAACCAAAGAGCGCCGACAAATTCCTTTGTCCGACCCTGCCGACCACACATCCACAAGCGTCAACCTTCACTGCTCCCATGCCAGGCTGGCACCTTCCCGCCCCCAGCAAGCCCCAGCCCCTTGCCCTCCTCACCGCAGCTGCTCCACCACGGACTGTAGCGGCGGCCGGTCATACGGGTTCTGCGCCCAGCAGCTCTGCAGCAGCGCCGTGTACTGCTGGAAGACTGCAGGCAGCAGGCGGTCGGGGCCTGGCACGTCTTCCGGCGCAGGCAGCGGCAGGCGCAATCCTCCCAGCACAAGGCCCACAATCTGCCAGGGGCTTGTGGTGGCCCAGGGCAGCTCCCAGCTGCGCAGTGGTGTTGGGGGGTGCAGGGTGAGGCAGGCAGGCGAGCACTGGTGGGGTACGATTCCAGTGCTGATGCGCAGTAAAAGCTCCCGTTGCATTGCAGCACGTGCACGTCGTGCTGCTTCTATGCAAATCTATCACGGCCATTTGAGCCAGCAGCCGTGCTCAGTAAACTCACGTCAGAAGCTCCCACATGATGACGGCGTAGGCAAAGACGTCCGAGGCCTGTGTTGCACGTTCTCCCTGCAAGAGTGCATCAAGCAACCATGCTGCATCAAGCCGGCGCTGCCCCAGCAAAGTGCGCTCAAGCATGCCCAGGCTGCAAGCCGGGCAGGCTGGAGGGGCTGTGAAGGGGGACGGCCATACTGGAAGGACACCGCAGGAGCACGCCCCACTGGCTGCCTGCTCTCAATGCTTCCAGGGCTGGCTGTTGTACCGCCACAACCCCTGACCAAAGGTTGGCTGCAGCTACTAGCCGCCCTGAGGGAGGGCCACCCCTCACCTGCATGACTTCGTTGGCCAGCCAGCGCGGGTTCATGGCGGCCAGGGACGTGGACCTGGTTTTGTCCAGGTGCTTGGACAGGTTGAAGTCTGCGCATGGTTTCGGCGAGACACAGAAGGTGCTGGGGTTCCGTAACGAGGGCTGCCGCTTAGGCGAAGCTGGAGTTGCAAGTGCAAGTTGCAGTCAGGTTGGATAAATGCGCATGCGGTGCAAGTTGGAAGTGGAGATACTGGCAGGTGGTGGGCGAGCATAGTTTTCCATAATACTGGGCGCACCGGACACTTTGACGCGCCAATGCTCGTCTGCCAGCAGGTTGGGGCCCTTGAGGTCTCTGCATTACCAGCGCAACAGGGGAGGATGTCGCCAAGCCTTGCAACGAGGGGGTGGCAGATGCGCACTGCATTCCTACATAATCTGCTGCTGGCCTGCCCCTGTCCACCATGCAACACCTGCACGGCCCACCTGTGCACGATGCCGCGGCTGTGCAGGTACAGCAAGCCCCGGGCGGCGTCCAGGGCCATGGTCAGCCGGCGGCGCCAGGTCAGCTGTGCCGCCACGCTGGCATCCGAGCGTGCCGCCCGCACGCAGTTGGCCAGGCTGCCCTTTGCGCAAAACTCGGTCACCAGGCAGGGCGGGTCGGTACAAATGCCCATGATCTGGACCACGTTGGGATGCCGAAGGCTAATGCAAGCAGCGAGGGGGCGGGGTGGGCGGGGCGTGAGTGAGGGCAGTGAGCACAGCTGGCATCAGGCAGCAGCTGCAAGCAGCACCCGGCAACATGCTCTCACATGCTGCCCACCCGCCCATCGGCGCATCCCTCGTGTTGTTTTTGCCCTCCCACCTGAACATGATGTCCGCCTCGTCTTCCAGCTTTGCCAGCAGGTTTGCGGCCGCCGCCAGGTTGCCGCTCAGGCTGCCGCCGCCTCCAGACGACAGCGAGCCGCTGCCGGCGGTGGAAGGCGCCTGGTAAAGCATCTTGACTGCAACGCTGGTGCTGTGCCACTCCGCGGCGTAAACCTGCAGGGCCAGGGCGTGAGTGAGGAGGGTGGGAAGAGCGAGGTAAGGCGGGGCGGCACAGGTGCCATGGTAGGGTGGCTTTTCTAGAGGCCCCTCGTCTCCTGCCACCTAGCTGACCCTCTCCAGCTTGACCCTGCCCAGCCCAAAACCAAACATGCAAGTAACAACTGGGCACGCACCCTGCCGAAGGAGCCCTCGCCCACGACATGCAGCAGCTTCAGCTCGGCAAAGTTGATGGCCCAGATCTCCGAGCCGCCGCCCAGCAAGCGCTGGCCCGAGGGTGTGGCAGAAGGCGCTCCCGAAGCACCGCCGCTGCCGGCAGTGCCGCCGCTGTTGACGACAATAGCACTGCCCGTAGTGCCGCCGCTATTCAAAGCACCGCCGCTGGCCACAGTGCCGCCGCTATTCACAGCACCGCCGCTGGCCACGGAGCCCCCAGAGGCAAAGGCAGTGGCAGTGGGTGTGCCACTGGACACAGGGGTGGGCGCACTGCAAGCAGGGATGGGCGTTGAAGAGGGGCAGTGCAGTCAGCTATAGCGGTCAGATCTGCCAAACCGTTCCAAAACGCACTCGCTGCCCATGGTGACAGCTGCGACTCGCAGAGCATCTTCCTTGCCTGTCCAGAGTTCGGTAGTCCGCAGGCAAACCAGCCGGCCGTTCGTGATTGGCAGGCTGTGCAGTGCCCAAGAAAGCGACCCCGATCGAGGGCGTGGCTGGGGCGGTGGGGACCCCGGCAGCACCAACCAGGCTGCCGCCACCGCCAGGCAGGCTCTCATCGCCGCTGTGCATGGTCACGAATGTGTCCAACATCGAGTCGGTGTTTGCCTGCTCCTCCACTTTGTCCTCGTCCTTGCTGTTTGTGGTGGTTTCCCAGGCAGTCCCAGCTGCTTGCCGCGCGGTCCGTCGCTTGCGCACAACGAGGAACAGCACCACAACCACCACTGCAGGCAAAGGGGAGACGAGCGTTGAAAATGAAAAATGCTGCATCAAGGCGCACACCAGCAGCATGCTACATCAGGGCAGTCAGTCCGGCTGATAACGAGCAGGCTAGCAGACCAGCTGAGCTTACCCACGACAGCAATGCCGCCGCACACCGCTACGATAATAGGTCCAATGCTGGTGCTACTGCTGCTGCTGGTGGTGGGGGGTGGTGGTGGTGGGGTGCTGCCACCGACATTGCTGCTGCTGGGTGGCGGAGGCGACGGAGTTGCGGTGGGGTATGCGCCAGCCAGAGTGACAGGGAAGGAGCTTTCGCAAGCAGCGGAGGGCTGCAGAAGCAGTTGCGGAGGTTGCAAGCAAGCCGTGAGATGCTGTTCAGAGGGTCAGGCTGATCCTGGCGCATGTGCTGCACAAGCCACATGTATTCTGCAGGAGAGCAGGCTGGAGCAAATGCACAGGCAAGTCCCTCACAGGCCCGCAAGTAGCAGTAGCGAGGCACCCACCGCAGTGCCCTGCTTGATGATCAGTTCTCCGGCGCATTCCTGACCATAATCAATGGGCGCGTTGGGGTCCCAAGGGCAATCCACCAGCTCCCAGCTGTAGCGGTCGAAGCAGGCCGACACGTAGGACAAGTAACGAGTCCTGCAAGAACGGCGTGGCACCTCAAAGCCATGGGTTGAAAGCTGTGCAAGGACGCACTGCGACAGTGCACAGGGGGGAGCCATTCTCACGCCGTCAGGGCACAGGAGCAAGTGCGGCCAGTTTGCCACATCTGCCTGCCCCTGCGGCAGGCATGCTGCTCACTTGGTGTCGCAGGCTGCCCATGCCTTCTTGCCCCAAGCCTTGGTCAGTGCCGTGAGAACCCGGTCACGGTCCACCAGCTGGCCGCCCGCCTCAATGCCGGCTTCAGCAAGAGCAGTCTGCAGGGGTGCATGTGGAGTTGTTAGTTTGACGTTAGGTGTGCAGCGGGCCAGCGGGCAGGTCCAGCACGGCCAAGCCACGTCAACGTTTCCTGAGTCTCACATTGGCATTTTGCAGGTTGTACTGGCCAACGATAAAGTTGAAGTAGTCAGACACGGTCATGCCGGTGCACCGCCCATACATGTTCCAGATGGCTTCCCACAGCCCCTTATTTGACCCTGCAGCTGCAGGGATGAGAACGCGGGGATGACCTCCTTCAGATGGGTGCGGATGCATGTGGCATGCCTCGAGCACCACCGGCCCATCTTCAAAGCCGAATGGCCTCCTCACGGCATATGCGGCACCCACACTGACCAGCGTTGTCCATGAGCACACAATTCAGTTGGTCGAGGATGTCCGCCGGGATCTCAGCGGCGTTGAACGCCGGCCCATCCTGGCAGTCTGTGGGGTCTTTTGATGTCGAGCTGCTGGGCACCAGAGCTTGCACGGAGAACACACCGCTGCAATGCGGGGAGTGCATTCCACATCGTGTTAGGCGGGTGTATCAAATGGGGTGTCAGCACCGGCCTGCATTAGGGAGGCTGTAGGGCGGCATGCGGCTGCTGCATCTCATGCGGCTGCTGCATCTCTGCAGCTGCGGACGGCGCTGTCTGTGCACAGACAAAGGCATGGGCGGAACTCACAATGCGGGGATGGTGCACTGGCTGGTGGTACACGAGCTTGGCTGCCAGTCCCTGAATTGTAGATATTGGCAGATTTGGGCAGTCAGTGCACTGTATTCACTCTGCCACTTGTAATGCGATTTGCCAGCGCCGGCGCCGCCGCCGGCGCACGGCAATGCGAGCGGCGGCAGGCCATGACTGACGCGATCACGTGTTCCCCCCGGCCCCAAACCGCGTGAACACTCACTGGCGAAGCACCAACAGGTCGTAGTCGGCCGCCCGGGCTGAGGGCAGCACACTCAGTGTCGCTAGGGCTGCGAACAGAAGGGCAGCAGCGGCTCTGATGCGCGCACAGCGCATGTTGTGCGGCGCTGAGGGTGGATTGACGTGCGCCGGGCGCCAGCAAGGGGGGAAGCAAGGGATGCCGGCTGGGACTCCGGTCGGGTATTGCAGAGAAAGGCTGCCTGCGGGCCGCAGCGGCTTGTGTTAGCGCCCACTACAGTCGTCTCAGAGAGCGTGAACTCAGACAAGTGTATTGCCCCCCTGATGCTGCATCACACCAACGCCTGCGCCGCCAACACGAGACACATCACATGTTCCCTGCCCGTTCCTGCTTTTGCGCAACTATTTTTGAACACAATGCACCACAAAAGGACTCCTCAGCCTGAACACAACATTAGCTCCTTGCTGTGCTGCCTCAGCCCACGCTGCCGCCGCCGCCGCCGCCGCTGCTGCCCGCCATGCCGCTGGCCCAGCGCAGCAGGCGGGAGGGATCCTGGTGCGACACCACAAGCTGCTGCCACTCCGCCAGGCGCGCTTGCAGTGCCGGCAGCAGATCATGCTGGGTTCCACTGCCGATGCTGCCGCTGCCGGTGCTGGAAGCTGCAGCCAGCGCCTGGTGCACAGCAGCGAGCACCTCTTCAGCTGGGCCCTCGCCTGCTGCCGCGGCGGCCACAGCGGCCAGCTGCTGCCGGCTGGCTGAGAGGGCTTCCGTGGCCAGCTGCAGGGCTGCCACCGCATCGTCAAACTCGGCCTGCAGGCTGCGCGCCGCCGCGGTGCCCAGCCCTGCTTTGGGTGAGAGGGAGACACAGTCTGCACAGAAGAGCAGCATGTGGTCTGCAAGGGGCACGACACACAACCCAAACAACCAGCAGGACATGCGACCAGCCCACCGGTTCACCCACCCGTCAAGGCGGCTGCGCCCAAGCAGGCGCGCAGCAGGGAGGCTGTGAGCGGCTGGCCGCCCCCCAGGGCTGCTTCCAGGTGTGCCTGCGCCGCAGCCAGGTCAGCCATGCGGGCGGTGGGCAGGCCGTGGCTGCGCCCCGTCTGGACCTGCACAGTGGTGAACAGCGTCTAACATGCATGCATTGCAAGCCAAGCAAATACATGGTCCCCAGCAGCCCAATGCAATTCATGGGAGTGAATGGTTGGGAACCCGAAGGCGCGTTCTGTCCCTGCCAAGCTGCCACTGCTACCCTTGCGATGTGTTGCACTGACCCACAGCCACACACCTGCGTGTTGTCGCCGCTGAGCAGCAGGACGGGGAACGCGGCGGCGGTCAGGCGGCTGGCCCGCCCCACCACCTCCTGCTGGAAGAACAGGGACACCTGCGGGACGGAAATCAGAAACACAATCCACTTAAATTCATCAAAATAGGGCGGAAAGAGGCATTGAGGCAGCGAAGATGGAATGCAGGGGGCGCAAACATGAAGCGGCTGAAGTATAGGTGCGGATGCTTGCAGTTGTGCATGGAACTTGGACCTGGCTTGCCGCTGCCCACACGCTGCTCAGCCCCCTGGAATCTGCCATCCTCTGCCCAGGGTGACTGCACATCATCGCGGCAGGCTGCTGGCCCAACATGCAAAGGCCATCAGTGCAACCAAGCTGCACCCACCTCCACGATGCGGTGGTCTGCCCGCTGGCCCTTGGTGTCGGCGCTGCGGCTGCCCGCCACCTGCATGCGGCAAGACCGAGCTGGAGTTGGGGGGTCGACAGAAGAACGTAACAGCACAACCCTTCACACCTGGTCACATCACCTAGACCGGCAGCATGCACTAGATTTCAGCGCAGTTGAGAGTCTGCAGAAGAACACAACAGCACAGCCCTTCACGCCTGGCCACATCCCCTAGCTCCCAGGAATTCCTCAGCCAACATGCACCCATGTTCAGCAGCCTCCCATGCGCCCTCAACCCCGACACTGCTGTGCCCGTGGGCGGTGCCCACTCACCGCTGCGTCGTGCTCCACCAGCAGCCCCTCGCCCTCGTGTGCGCCCAGCACAGTGAGGAAGTCGTGGCCTGGAGCAGTGCGGTGCAGAGAGGCGTTCATCAGGATGGTCGTGCAAAGTGGGGCACGGGAAGGTAGGTGGTTTGCATTGCAGTGCGGTGTGCAGGAGCGGCAGGGCGGCCAGGAGGCGAGCGCAGGTCAACCTGTGCTTGCATCCTGGCTGGGCAAGGGGTTTGAGGGAGATGCCAGGCTGACCAGGCAACGTGCAACCACGCATGCAACCGCCCAAGGCACTCCAGTGTTTGAAGTAAGCGTCTTGCAGTTCCGCATCCGGCATGGCATACCTGCGGGGCCGCACAGGTCCAGGAATTGGCCCAGGAAGCGGCGCACTGCTGGCCGAGCCCCGGGGTCGTTCTTCAGCCCGTCTAGCTGCTTCAGCACCGAGTCGGTTACCACCAGGAAGACCTGGAGGTGGGCAGGAGGCAGAGGACAGCTGTGGGTTTGATTCCCAGGAGCATATAGCTATGGAGGGGGAGGACAAGCCACATGGGAATGCAGCATGGACTGCACACCATGCAAGTGCCAGCTCCCAAGCTGAACAGCGCATGGCGTGCATAGCCTTTCAAACCACCCCTCACACCCAATATAGCACGCGCCTGCTCGTGTGGGGGCAGCGCGCGGCCAAACCGCCCCGACTTGGCTAGACCCTCCAGCAGCTCGAGAGTGAAAAAAGTGGGGATCGCCACCCGCTCCCCAGCGCCCAGCATGGGCAGCAGCGCAGAGGTGTCTGGAAACAGCAGCAGGGGGCCCGCACTGGCTGCACCGCCGGCAGCAGGCTCCGCAGATGCCGCAGCAGCTGCCGCAGCTGGGGCGGACGACCCGCCTTGCACGTCTGCCCGGCTGCCGGCCGGCTCTGCTGGCGCTGGCGCCTGCTGCTGCTGCTGCTGCTGCGCCTGCCACATGCTGCGGGCCGCCTTGAGCACTTGAGCCTCGCTGGGCTGCTGGTACTGGCAGCTGCAGGGGGGGGGGGGGGGGGGGGGGGGGGGGGGGGGGGGGGGCCAAGATAGGAGAGTAGGAGAGCACAGACTCAGCCAAGCAGCAACTTCAGCTGGTGTATGGGCAACACAGCTGTGGTGGCAGAATGGCCAACATGGGGCACCCAGCCTGAACATGTTAACCATGCAAATGGACCAACCAACCACCGCCTCCGCCTGCATCTGCGCGCACCTGACCCATGGCAGCCGTGCATGGCAGCGGTCGATGACAAATTGCAGCGCATTGCGCGCGCCCCTGCTGGCGGGCGCACTGGCGGGTGCAGCAGGCATGCGGGCGGCAGCAGCAGCCAGGTAGGGCGGCAGGTCTGGGAGGGAGGGTGCGGCATCCGCCCGCACGGCTGTGGGCAGATCGACAAGCAGGCCGCGGCGCTCATGCTGCTCCTCCAGTGACTGCATGGACAGAGGAAGGGAGTGCGGCTGCATCTGGCTGCTCAAAGAGCTGCGGGCTGTGCTGCGTCGACGACCATGGAGAGGGCAGAAGAAGGCCGCACCACCCGCATGCACGACCGAGTACCCTGCACTTCTGCCTGCCGCCTCCCAGCCGCACCTGCATCAGGCCGCCCAGGCTGATGCGGTTCCACTCCAACCGCAGCCACACCGGCTTGGACGGTGTTTCTCCTGCAGCAGCCGACTCTGGCTCGCCGCCGCTAACTGAGGCCTGCTGGGCTGCTGTGCCGCCGCGTGCCGCAATGCCCGCCTCAGCCCCCTGGACTTCTGCTGCTGCACCTGCTGCTACTGTTGGCTGGGCAGCAGTGGAGCTGTGCACGGGCAGGACCTCCAGCAGCGCGGTTGCGCCGCGCAGCGTCAGCATGTTGTGGCTTAAGTGAATCTCCAGCATGCCTGCGGCGCACAGGGTTGCAAGCTTTCGTGGGTGCGCCTGTCTTGCGAGTGAAGCGACTTGGCAACAGCTTGGACGCCAGATGTGTGCTGTGCATTGGTTTAGCTCCACCACACAGCTGCACATAGAAGAGTGCAATGCTGCCGGCCCAGCCAGGCGAGTCACCTGGGTGGGCCTGCAGGATGCGAGCCACCGCTGCTGCGCCCTCATCCCCCAACCGGTTGTCAAAAAGCCTGCAGTGTGAGCAGGAGGCATAGGAGATGCAGTGAGACAGCAAAACTGCACCAGCGCCTCGCATGTGCATGGCAGCCCAGTGAGCAGCCATGCATTGGATAGCTGCTGCTACAGATCCACTGTCCACTCACCACAGCTTCTTGACATCAACTGCGTCGGAGTGCTCACAGCACCAGTCCGCCAGCATGCCCGCCTCACTGCAGGGTGCATCAGTAGATAGGCACGATGGGAACTGTTTGGTGAAAGGATGGCCTGCAGCCTTGGCGGACTTGCCATAAAAGGTGCAGGCGGGCCCTCGCCCAGTCAACGCCTTGGCAGCGCACGCGGAGCATTGCTTTCGCAACCACCAGCCCACAGCGCACCGGTCAGTGAGCGACATGCGCTCCAGCCGCAGCGACAGCGCCACCCGGCCGCCGCCGCCTGTCGATCCGGCGGCAGGTTCAGCTGGCCGCTCGTCAACCGCTACTGGCTGCGCCGAGGCCAAGGAGGGAGGGGAGGGCGGCCACCAGCCTCGAGCCCCAGGGCTGCCTGGCTCCCCATTGTGCTCACTACTGCCTTGTAATGCCGCTGCTGCTGGGGTGCTGGGGGAGTCTCCGCTGAGCTGCTGCTGGGTGGCCTCACTTCCCCTGCTGGACGTTGGCTGCTCCTCTTGGGATGCAGCACCAGCAGCAGCGGCAGCCACAGCCGGCAGCAGCACCGACGCCCAACCCATGTCTTCGCTGCCGCCGCTCGTGCTAGCTGGGGTGCTGGCGCCGCTCCGGCCCGCGGCCAGCCAGTCTGCCTCCTCATTTAGATCGCTGTCTCCGCCCCCCATGGTGCTGCTCTGTGGGCTCAGCAGCGGCCCTGCACCTGCTGCACCTGCCTCGCCCGCAGCTGAAGCGCCGCTCTCAGCCGCCTCAGCCTCCTCAGCCGCCTCAGCCAAGCCCATCTCGCCAAGCCGCTCGGCCAGCTGCTCTGCTGGCCCAGCTGCTGACGCCGCTCCAGTGCTGCTACTGCTGCTGCTATCTCTGCTGCTGCTGCTGGCTCCATGCACACCAAGGCGATCCACTGTCACTGGCGGGCGACGTGGCGGCTGCTCTGCAACAGCTGCCGAGCTGGCTGTGTCCTCGCCACCTTGCTGCTGCTCCCCTGCGCCCGGCTGCTCTGCTACCGCTGGCGGCGTCGGCGGCGGCGGCGCTACTGCGCGCTGCTGCTGCCGCTGGCGAGGCTGCCTAGCCGCCTCCTGCGCCTGCTGCTGCTGCCGCCAGGCCACAAAGTGCGTCAGGCCGCTCATCCAGGCGGCTGAGAAGCGTTGCCCGGGGGGCGGCCCCACCTGCAGCAGAGGTGGGGCAGATGGACCAAACTACACGTCATGCATAGAGAAGGCAGCTGTCAACCAGCCATCTGGTGTATCTGATTCTTCGAAGCATGCCAAGATAAGGACGTTGCAGCGTTGCAGCGACAAGTGCTGGCACTTGCGACATGCAACCGCTGCCCCAGCCACCCCGACCCACCTTGAGGATCCCCTTTTCTTTCTCCCGGTCATAAGCCACTGCTTCCTGGCCCCGACCAAACAGTTTGCCGCCTCCCAGCCCGCTGTGCGCCACGGCATAACCGCCGGGGCTGCCGCTGGATGCAGCGGCGCCACGGCCCTGCACCGCTCCCCTGCCCCTGCCAAGGGGACCAGGGGCAGCAGGGCTGACGGCTGCGGCGGCAGGGCTGCCGCGCTGCCCTCGGCCTGGGCGCTGTGGAGGAGAGGGTATGTACCCCAGTCCTGGCCCGCCCCTGCCGCCGCCTCCGTAGAAAGCCGAGGGTCCGCGGCCACGCCCGGGAGTGAAGCCGCGGCCTGCGCGGCCGGCAGGTGGGGGCGGCGGCGGCGTGCCAAAGCGGCCGCCTCTCCCTGGCGCAGCCCTGCCACGCCCGCCTTCCTGCAAGGATGTGAACATTGGTGGCTGGTTGCAAGAGAGGGGCGGGGGATGGAGAGTGCAAACAGGTGCCTGCCGGCTTCCCGACGGCCGCGGCGGTGGAGCCCTGGGGAGGGGCTATGCGGCTCGTTGGCGATTTGGATCGCATGTAAATGACTGTCTCTTCACCTCGCGAGGCCCACGGCCCGTCGCCATTCCGCAGCGAGCGGGACGGCAACGGGGTTTGGGCTACACAGCCCCAGCACGCCGATGGCTGGCGTAAAAAGCACGCCGTATTTGTGCAGGAGTGAACGACGGTCGTGAGGGGCCAAAGCGAGACGAGTGCAGCAAATGCAGCTGGGCATTGGCAGCGTGGGCAGCGGGAAGCACGCTTGTGGCGTTGTTTGATTGCAGCAGAGTGTGAGAGTCGTCTCCTGACAGCAGCCGACTTCAGCAAACCCCACCGCGCCTGCTTGAAGGACCCCGCCGAGCGCAGGCGCGCCTATCGCACTCCTGCACTGCAGCATACTTCCTTGGGACCAGGTAGCAGCAGCGAGCAGTGGCGGTGCAGGTCTCGGCCACCCGCCGCACCCGCCTCGCCGCCGCACCCGCTCAACCGAACCCCCGCCCTCTCTTCCTCCCTACAGGCCTCGCAGTGCCCAGCATGCAGAGCCTGCAAAACTGGCTTGGGGGCGGGGCTCCTGACAGGGAGCCTGCGGCAGGTGGCGCCAGCGTGCTGAGCGACTGGAAGCATTACAGCGCGGGCGGCTCGGCGGCGGCGCCCCCCAGCGCCAGCCAGGGCGATCGGCTGCTAGCAGCGGAGGAGGGCGCAGCAGGGGCGTCTGTCGGCGCGGCGGCATCAGGTGAGCCCAGCTGCCTTGACATTGCAGGTGGTGTAGCTTGCAATTCTTGCAGGGCCAGACGCAGCGCTCAGCTGTTCAGCAGGTGCAGCAGTGGAAGCGCCGATGTCACTGCTGCTGCTTTTGATTTCCTATCGCAGTCAAAAATCTGGCGTCCAGCGTGGTGGGGCTGGTCAGCGGCGCGGCCAGCAGTGCAGCGGCGGCCGCCAGCGGCGCCACCAGCAGGCGAGGGGGGATGGTGCAGTTCTGAAAGCTGTGACCTGAGTGGCGCGATGAGCAGCGCTCCCAAATCTGGTGGCCTGCCTGCTGCATCGTGTGCCTGGGTGAGGCGCCCGAACATTGAATGACCTCTCCTTCCCTGTCACCGCCGCTGCCGCAGCATCCCCACCAGCACGCAGTGGACCTACTTTGCCTTCTTCCTGGGCACGGGTGAGGCCACACTGTTGCTAGGGGGTGTGATTCGCTCCGCCTGGCAATGCCATCCTGCACACATCAGCGTTGGTCTCACCACCCCACCGGACCTCACATATCTCACCTCACATGCACCTCACCACCTCTATCCCCGCAGGCGTCCTGTTCCTGGCCATGGCCTTCTTCATCTTCCTGCCCATGATCATCCTGGCCCCAGCCAAGTTTGCCATGACCTTCTCCATCGGCTCGGGTGAGCAAGGGCGGCTGCTGGGGCTGGCATGCCACTTTTGCGAACGGTTGGCAGCTGTTTTGCGCAAGGCAACGAGGCCAAACCCTCTCCATCGGCTCGGGTGAGCGGGCGAATGGAGCTGCCAGGGCATGTCTCTGGTTTCCGCTCCTTGCTGCTGTTCATGCGCAGAGAGATGATGCCATGCCCTTCTCCGGCTCGGATGGGTGCACGTTGGCATGCCTCTTTTGCCAGCGGCGAGCAGGGGCTGCTGAGCTGCGTGCCTGCTCACGTGTGCCTTGCCCCCTCCCTTGCTCAGCCATCGGCCAGCCGCGCAGCGAGCAGCAATCCCCAGCGCCCCGCCGCACTGCCCTCCCCCCACCCGCAGCGCTGTGCATCTGCTCACTGGGCGCGCTCAAGGGCTGGAAGACCATGTTTGGCCACCTGCTGTCCAAGGAGCGCCTGCCCTTTGCCGGAGGTGCGCGCCCACTTGCCGACTGGCTGGCTGCTGGTTGTATGGACGCTGGGCAGGGCGTGGTGTAGGGGGATGTAGGGCAGGTGTCCCGCTGCTCCAGCCCACCTTGCCAGTCCCGCCGGCTACCCTCCGGCCTGCCCCGCTGGGACCCTCCCTCCTCACCTGCCCCACCGCAAGCCAGTAATCCCCACGTGCCTGCTGCCCCTGTGCCCACTTTCCTCCCCCTCGCAGCCTACTTTGGCTCGCTGCTGGCCACGCTCTACGTCTCTTTCGTCATGCACTCGTACGTCTTCTCCCTGCTCTTCTGCGTGGCACAGGTAAGAGTCCCTGCTTGCTGGGTTGTGGGTGGTTATCTGCTCCTGCATGCGCTGCTGCATGGGCGCATCTATTTTGCCAATGCCCCTGGCGCCTGGGCCGCTCCCGCGCTCCCTTGGTTGCTGTGTGCGCCTGCAGCGCGTCCGCTGTGGTGCAGCCCTGCTGCGCGGCTCACTTGTTGGCCGTGGCTGCTGTCTGCCTGTTGCCAGTCAACCCACCCTCCCCCTGTATCGCTCTCTCCTTCCCCAGGTGCTCACCCTGGTCTATTATGTGGCCTCCTACTTCCCCGGAGGCGCAGCAGGCGCTCAGGTGCGCACCAGCTCTTGTGCTGCTGGGCCCTGACCATGCGGGAATGCATGGCAGCGAGCATAATGATTGACCGTCGCAGTGCTGTAACCACGGCTCGTGTGTTCATGTCTGCTGCTGCTGTGCCCATTCCCTGCCTGTGCTTGCCCCTTATCCTGCTGCCCCTGCAGTCGGTTGTCAGCTTTGCGGGGCGGGGAGCGCTTTCGCTGGGCAGCGCAGCATTCCGAGCCTCGTTCAGAACCTAGGACCCTGGAGGCCTGGTGTGCAGCTCAGTGTGAAACGAGTGCAGCTGCCCCTTGCGCTGTCATGTTGTATTGGCTTGCTAGGCCAGGTAGCCTCAAATCCATGTGTAATCAGCAGGCAGTAGCACAGAAAACGTTGTTGAAGTCGCTTAGCAAAATGGCAGGCTGGAAGCACGTTGGCGGGCACAGAGGAGACAGGTCAGCATTCAGCGTTCATCCTTGCCGCAGCCGGTCGCAGGCTGCCTCCAGCTGTGGTGCCACCGTCTGCAGCAGCTGGGGCTTGCTGCAGCAGGAGGGAATGGGGGATAGGACGGAGAGAGATCAAAGTGAGAGTGGGCAAACCCCGTCCCAAGGGAGGCCAGGCAAGCGCCAAACTCTCAAAGCCAAGCAAAGCAGCAAGGCAAGCCACCCAGAAATCCACAGTCAGCTCAAGTTACTGCGCCTCACCTGAACAAAGCGACCAGGATGCCAGCTGGCAGGTAGTGGGCCGTCAGCCCCAGCTGCTTGCCGCGGCTCACTGCAGCAGTAACAGCAGCAGCCGAAGAATGAGGCATGGCAGGGCAAGTCCAGGGTGAGATACTCAGTGTCGGCAGAAACTAAAAGTAGGACCATGCTGTCCAGGACAACGGCGGGAATACACCAGGGCATGCCCACCTGCATACACGCTGCTGTCACTTTGCTGCACGATGATTGCCTGCTGCCCGCAGATGTCGAGGTGGTCAGGGGTGGCAGCTGCATGCAGGGGATGTGGTGGCAGCAGCACCTAAATTTGAGCACTGTGCAGCCTGTGACGTGTCGCAGCGTTTCAAGGATGCCTTCCATGCACAGCATGTGCTACACATCACCCCCTCAACTCACTGCTGTTGAACAGCATAAGCAGTTGTCGTGCCGCGGGAGGGAGGTCTTGCCCTCCTGTTGCCGCTGCTGTTGCCGCTACCAGTTCTTGATCGCTGCTGCTATTGCTGCTGCCGCCACACCACAGCTCAGTACTGAGGCTGCCAAAGCTGGCCAGGCACTTGCCGGTGTGATCTAGCAGGCCGTAGCCATCAAGCACTCTGCTCACTAGCAGCTGCTGCAGCGGCGCATCCCACGCGAGAGCGGCCTCGTGCGGCATGCGGGCAGGGTGGCGGCGGCGGTTGGCAGCAGCGACGGCGGGCGCTGCGCGGATAGGTTCGACCTAGTGTGGCGCTAGGGAATCGACAGCGGCCAGTTTTGCTACCAAACAACGTGCGGCAGCAGCAAGCGTCAAACGTTTTTGCTGAGACTGCAATGTTGAGGCGTCTGCGGTAGCTGGATGCCCATTGATCGAGACTGTGCGATCCCATCAACGCAACATGGCGCATTTGGTGCCTGTCCGCTGCGCCGCTGGCGACCATGGCGGCAGTGTGTACGCCCTCCATCCCTCCTGCCTATAGATAAAGTGGGGCCAAATGTGCTTGAACTGCTGCTGACGGCGTCGGTCAACAGTCTGAAGTTGTGCTGCCGTGTGGGGGATCTGCTTTGCCGGCTGCAGCAGCGCTTGCGGCTGCGGAGGTGACTGCGACGATGTCTTGCAGTATTGCATGCCCTGCCAGCTGCCTCGATCGAACGTGGTGCCGTCCCTCGTGTGGAGCTCGCGACCATCTGGTCATGCTGTACATGCAAGGGCAATGAATGTCCTGTTGGCACCACCGCATGGCCCGCTCGTCCTTCATCAAGCCGCCGCTAGGGTTTGATGAGCACCGAGTGCGCTGCAGGGCTGTCTGCACTCACGCAAAAGCCTAAAGTTTGTTGTCGCAACCCACCCAAGCAGACGCAGCAGTCTCGGAGGACCTGTAGCGACCACTGCAAGTTCGGCCGCGCAAGGCGCGAACGCCCCGGGCCCTGGCGACCCGCCATAGGTAGAATTCCCAACAGGTGCGGCTGGATAGCGGGCAAGGATGTCTGCATTGAGGTGGTGTTGGTGCCGCCGCTGCCGCTCCTGTGCCGCCGCACCTCGTGCTGCTAGCTTGCAATTGATCCCTCATGCCTCCAATCTGACCCGCAGCCATGATCGCCGCGGAGCTGGAGACCCTCGGCAAGCTGGCCACCAAGGCGCTGCACAAGAAGGAGGGGGCACCCGCAGCCGCCTCTCCAACCGCAAGAGATGCGCAGGCGGCGGGCCAGCCCACCTCCCCACTGTCACCAGAGCTGCGGTGTGTGCAGCTGCAAGGGTGGTGCAGCCGCACTGGTGGGATGTTCACTGCAAATCACGCCCAGCAGACCTGTGCACATTCTTCAAGGTGCTGGCTGCTTCACACCGGCGCCCTGCCCTGCCCAATGTTTGCCTCACGCCAGGGAGGAGGAGCAGCACCTGCTGGAGTCTGAGCACGGCCTGTCCTGCCAGCATGGAGTGGCTGGCGCCTGCGCAGCCTGCCAGGCGGCCCGCGCCTCAGCCGGCAGTGGCGCATGAGCAGCTGGCAATTGGCTGCAGGGCAGGAGAGCAAATCTGCAAGCAGCATGGCTAGCTGAGCAGCCAGCAGCATGGCGTGCCTTCTTTCTCACACTTTTGCACTGTACTAAGCCCAGCAGCTGCCTCAACGGGCTCCTTGCTGTTCTCCCTCAATTGTTCCAACCATGATGAGAGTATGACACACAGCAGCCTGTGTAACTTTACAAACTGTAGCTAGAAGTCAGCCTGCTGGTGTATTTTGCGAGGGCCAGGCAGGGCTTGTCTGTGTTGGCAGTCAGGTCTTCGAGTTCTGAGAAAGGGTAATGGGGACACCGCTGAGTAATTCAAAACATGTTTGTTATTGTTTTGCTGTTGATACAGAGGGCACCGACGGCAGCTTGCAGGTCATCGCCGGCGCTTGGCCTGCGGCGGGCCGCCGCCGCCTGCCACTGCTGCCGCCTGCTTGCTCTGCTGCCGCTGTGCATGGAGCGCTGCTAGGTGCTTCGCCTGCCGCTGCGCCACATGTGCGGGCTGCAGCGCACGCACAGGCTTGAGCATGTCTGCCGACCGCTTCACGCCGCCCATCAAGCGCTGCTGCAAAAAGTCGCGGGCGCTCTGCGACGCCTGGCTGGGCTGGTCGGGGCGCAGCACACGCACCACCACTGGCCCCGCCTCAACCTCGCTGATTTCGCGCCGCTGCGAGCCCAGCACCGCCAGCGGCTGCCCCGGCTCCCGCTGCGCCCGCAGCTGCTCCGAAATGAGGCGCTTCTGCTCCGCCGTGGGCTGCGTCCTGCAGGCAGGCAGGGGCGGGGCAGATGTGCGGGCAGGTGACAGCGAGCACAAGGGTGCATGGGTGCGGCACGGCCCAAACGCAAAGTCATGGCCTGAGGCTGCACACATGGCACGACAACAGCCACATTCAGCCTTTCCTCCCCCATGCCCTCAATTCGCAGCAGCAGCAGCAGCAGCAGCAGCTCAGCCTTGCTCACCGCTTGTTGCTGGCCAGTGCGGCGAGCACCTCATCGGGCAGCAGGTCGAGCCCCTCTTCGTCTGCATCCCCCTCCTCCTCATACTCCTCCTCTTCCTCCTCATCACCCGCTGCTGCGTCATCATCTTCAGAGCCCTCTGCTGCCTGTTGCTCAGCAGCTGCGGCAGCACGGCGCCCCGCTGCCGCCGCTCGCCGCTCCTTGGCGGCGGCACGCGCCGCCGCCTTGGCCTCCGCCTCCTCTCGCCGCCGCTGCTCCGCCGACTGCAGCACGGGATTGGGGTGGCACGCGGGGGGTCAGCGGCAGCAGGGGAGCGGCGCAGAACATGCAGCACCATGCATACACCGCCTGCCGGCCCTTGTGCGGCCCTGGCGGGGCCTTGGGCGCTTGCCTGCTTGCCAACCGCTAGTGTGACCTCCTCGGGGGCCTCATCGTCGCTGTCTGAGTCGAGCTGCTGGGCGGGGACGGCCTCCGCCGCCTCCTGCCGGCGCCGCGTCCCGACCATTGTCACCGGGCTGATCGGTGGAACAGGCAGGGACACCCTTGAATTTCGCAGGACAAGCTGCCGTGCATCTTGGCAGGTGACCAAGCCCGCTCCAGACGCCCTGTGGGTTGCATTGTCGCACTTGCATCCTGCTGCACTTGCATTGAGCAGCGTGCGGAAGCCTTGCTAGTCACCCCCACAGTCGCCGCCCTCTGCTCGCCTCGCACGGCGCCCACCCTTGCTCCCCCGCCCCGCCTGCTGTCGAGAGCGCACTAGCAGCCGCTTCACACCGCCCACCGCAGCTCCCAGGCCCCAGGGTGGGAGCCTTGCTGACACCGACCGGCGGGCTGCCGCTCCCGACGCCCAAGGCGGCCACCCAGCCCCCAGCGTCCCCTGCCACGCCGGCCGCTGCACCCATGGCCGCGCTGCTGTCAGACATGCGGTTTGGCGCGGGGACGTTTGGCGCACACGGCTATGCCGATGCACTAGCGGCCGAGGCGGTGCGGATGGACAGCGGGCCCAAGCGCCGCCCCGCCTCGCCGCCGCAGCCGGTGCCGCAGCCGTGGCGGCACGCGGCGGCCTCCAGCACGCAGTGGGAGGAAGCTCTGGAGGTCTCTACATCCCCAGCCAGCAGCGATGCCACGGAGCAGTTCCTGGACTGCCACTCTGAACGTGAGGCCCCCGCTGAGCTGGCCTGGGGGAGGCGTGTTGGTACAAGGCCCACCCACACTTGCGCCCGAGGGGCCTGCGCTGCTGCTGTGTGCTTGGCACTCGCGTCGTGGCTCTCGTATGGATCCTCTGGGCTCGATTCTGGCCGCTTGGCAACCCTCCAACCCACCCACCAGATTCACGCACCCACCCACACCCACCCATGCAGCATGGCGGCACGTCCGCATGCATCCACCCAACCCACCGACCCACCAACAAGCGCTGCATCCACACCCACCAACCTCCCCCACCCCTCCCGCTCCCTGTCTGCAGCCGTTAGCATGCGCAGCAGCTTTGAGGCGGAATCGGAGCTGCTGGCGCGCGGCATGCAGGCGCGTCTGTCGGTGCCCGAAACCCTAGCTGCTGCGGCTGCTGCTGTGGCTCCCAACGAGGCGCCCACAGGTGCCGCATCAGGCCCCAGCGCAGCGACTGCGCGCAGCACCAGCGGCCCGCTGGCAGCCGGCGGAATTTCCTTGCAGCAGGAGCGGCAGCGCAGGCTGGCTGCCGAGGCTGCGGCGGCGGCCCTGCGGCAGCAGCTGGACGACATCTCAGCCGCACTCTTCAGCTTCCGCAGCAGCCAGGGCCAGGACAGCAACACCAGCAACGGCCAGAGCTGCAGCAGCTGTGGCGACAGCGCTAGCGGCGCTGCTGAGGGCGCTGCTGCCGAGGGTGCCACCCTGGCGGCCGAGGTGGCCGCTGCACTCCTGGCGGCCGCCTCAAAGTGCCGGCAAGCAGTCGAGGAGGCGGCAGCACAGCGGCAGCGCGGCGACGAAGCAGCAGCAGCGGCAGGCGAGCGCGCATCAGATGCAGCCTATGTCGCTCGCCTAGTGGCTGGCATCTGCTCCCGAGCCGCGGCGGTTGCGGACCTGGAGTCGAGCTTTGCAGCAGAGCGTGCCAGCCTGGAGCGCCGGCTGCAGCAGGCGACGCGCATGGGCCACGCCATGCTGAAGCACAGCAAGGAAGCGGGTGAGGCTGCGGTGGGGGGGAAGGCAGGGGGCTTGGGGGCTGATGCTGCTGCTGGTGGTGTGGTGGTTTCTGGACGGCAGGTTGAACGCGAAGCGGGTCCTGGGTTAGTGGGTTAAAGGGCTGAGCCGCCGTCGTCTTTTGATGCTCTTTATTCGGAGGCTTGCATGCCAACAGCAAGTGCTGGCCAGGCTCAACATTCCAGCCTGTCTGCGCTCATCTTTGTCTCACGCTGCCACCCCCTGCCACCCTCCTCGCCCCCGCAGAGCCCGAGCCTTGGAAGCAGCAGCTGCTCAACACCGTTGTGTCTGTGGGCTGCAGCATCCTGGGCGCAGCCACAGCGGTGCTCATCATCCGGCGCTACCAGGTCTGATGGCCTTGCTGCCGCACCTGAGTCCAGCCTGCCACTCAGCGCCCGGCTTGATGCCTGGCCGCCCACCCACCAAATAAATGTACGCCTGCTGGTTGGCGACTGCCCAGCCAGCCAGCCAACCCTTGTACTCAGCAACTGCCGCGCCTGCGGCGCAGCCGCAGTCCTGGCAGGGCGATCCGGCCGCCTGCCTTTTCCCTTTTGGACAAGAACTTGATGTTAGTTGGGAGCCGCCCGGGTTTGCCTTTCATTATTGGCTGGCAGGGCAAGTGGCGGGGCTACCGCTGCCGCTCGCGCTGCCAGGGTTCTTGCCCCCTTTTCATTACCCTTTATCCCTCCTCAACTCCTGGAAATGTTCGCTGCTACCTTGCACCGCCCAAACCAACCCTGAACCCCATAATCCCCCTGCCTAACTGTCCCCTCGTTGCGTCGTTTTCCGCCTAGCGCCCTCTCCTCTTTCCCCCCTGTTCTGGGCACTGAGGCAATCGCCGCCCTGTGTTCTGTGGGAAGCCACCCCACATGTCATGTTGCTGTTGACACCCGCTCTGGCATCTGCTGCTCAGTCGCTGTCAGATGACATATGCTGCTATCCCGCTTTTCGAAGGTTTTTCTCTTCGTCCTGTAGCGCCCCTTGCCTTCCTACAACCCTGCTTGCCTTGATGTATGATCATGTTACATTGCAGCCTGCGATCTTGAGTAGGGCACATGGCAGGCAGTTCCGTTTGGGGGCATTGTGACCGTCACTCAGCTGATGGTTGTTTGGCGCAGCAGGATGATGCATGGAGAGTGTTCCTGCCGGTGGGGCAGGTTGTGATAAAATGGAAGCAAAACGTTCAAGTGCAAGCAGAGGCAGGCAACATGCACCGCGTGCTGCAGGCCACCCCAACTGGTTAGATGTGTGCGCCAGAGGTGTGTAACTGGCGTCCTGCCAATCATTCCTTAGTAAAGGGATCCCAATCGGAAGAGCTCAGCACGCTGCGCGCACCCTTGCGCTGGTTACATTCTTTGTGCACCAGCTGCGCGTTGGTGTCGTCGCTGGCGCCACCCTTGGAGAAGGGCACACGGTGGTCCACTTCTGCATCGTGCCACGGCTCAATCGACTCCTTGCACAGCGCGCACTGTGGTGGGCAGTAGGGGATCAGCGGTTGACATGTCAACACTGGCATGCAGCGGCCCACTGGAGGTTGTGCCATACGCCCCAGCTCAGGCAGGCCAGCAGGGTGCCTCCCCTCAACAGCACAGCACCCACCTTGCCGTCCTGCGCAGTGTACAAGTTGCTGATCAGCTGGTCGTACTGCGGGAACTGCCTGCAAAAAAGAATGGCGGCGGCTTTGTTTTTCTTTCAGAATCTTGTGAGCACAAGCAGCAGTGGTGTGGTGCATTCGCAGCAGGTGGCGTTGGTTTGCGGAGGTTGGGCGGGGGCGGGGGCCTGCACTCCTCACACTTGCTGCTGTGTGGCCCCAGCAGCTTCTCCAGCCGGCCGCTGTAGATCTCCAGGCGCTTTTTGAAGCGTGCAGCGGAGAACCGCTCGGTCTGAAACTCTTCTGCTTCCATGCACATCAGCTTCATGTCCTCCAGCAGCGCCGCACTGTGCTGCGCCTTGGGCTGCGCACATCGATGGGGCGGGGCAGGTGGTCATTTGGGCAGCTGCCAGTTCAGCACCAGAATGGCAGCTGGTCAAGCCGGGCATGCAGACCGCCAAACCTACTGAGCCTCCAATCCCAACCTCTCCACCCACCATGCTCTTGCTGTTGACCAGATCCGCGAAGGTGAGCATGATGGTGTCGAACAGGCCCACTGACAGCTTCTTATCCCAGCCCCTGACCTTCCAGAGGCGGAAGGCATTGGGTCCGTACACCTGCAGCGACCATTACAATGAGGTGGGCGAGCACCCGTTCGAGTGGCCCAGCGGTGCACAGGCAGTGAGCTTGGCATGCGTGCAGGCTGGGCAAAGGCAGCACTGCACAGTCACATTCGCTGCCCAGCATGCCACATGCCACCTGCCTCGTGCACAGACTCCAGCGTGTCCACAAACAGGCGGCGCAGCGCGTCGGCCTGGGTGGAGGAGGGGCAGGCAGGATGCTGAGCACTGGCTGGGCAAACTGTGGCCTGCCACTGGCTGGTGACCACACACTTGCTACATTCGCTGCCCTGCTCGCACCTCGCGCTCTTTCAGGTTGCGGTTTTCGCTGCAGAAAATGCGCATGTTTTTCTTGACGTCTCCTGCGGCAGGGGGCCGAGAACATAGGAACTGTGGGCTGGCGCTTGCCACCACCCGCTGCTCATGCACGAAGCATGCCGTGCGCTGCATCACATATCCTCATATCTCCCACCTGAGAAGCATTGGCGGTAGCGGTGGAGGGTGAAGAAGCGCAGGATGAGCTGGCAGTCCGACTCGTCCTTGCAGGGCCCCCCAGCGCGCCGCATCTCCAGCAGCCGGCGGTGCTTGGCCAGGTCATCCAGCAGCTTGATCAGATCTCCTGAGTAAACCACACGCAGGATCTGCAGCAGGACCAGGATGCGCACAGCACGCATTGCTGCAGGAAGTTCTGGCCCCCAGATGCAGTCCCTGCTGCCTGGGAATATGCAGCCCGAAGTTGCCAGCTGACCAGCTGTTAGCCTGTGCCGGTTCACCTGCATGAAGTTCAGGTTCAGCGAGCCGCAGTTGCAGTCCTCGTACCTGTGTGATTAGATAGGATGGGGACATGAGTGTGATGGCGCCGGCCTGCCGGCTACAAGGTGTAGCAAAGCAGCAGCTGCAAGCAGACATCACAGCCTAACTCAGGCAGCACAGGACCCTAACAGGCGCAGGATGGCCTCCTGGCTCATGTTCTTGAAATTGTAGGAGGTCAGCGTAAACCGATCAAACGCCAGCTTGGAGGGCGAGGGGCCGCTGCGCGGCAGGTCGTCATACGTCTTGCCGTTCAGCTGCTTCAGCTGGCTGAGGCCCTGCATTCGTTGATGGAGAGGGGGCAGGTGTCAAACAATGCTGCTGCATGGGAGGTGCTGCGGTGTACCAGATGGTGCAAAGGGCGGAAACATGCTGGCGAGCATG
>VFQQ010001841.1_pt1 | contig 27111 bp, 27 predicted proteins | sample 3512341 | NCBI WGS metagenome assembly VFQQ01 (sample SAMN10412373, study PRJNA504923) | tailings metagenome | isolation source: Relicate 2 Philex TSF1 revegetated site | place: Philippines: Tuba, Benguet | collected 2017-08-29
TGGGCCCGCCCGACATTCTGGACAAGCCCGGCACGCAGGAACTGCAGGAATTCCTGGCCCACGATCTCTGAGGCGCGACCGCGACAACGACCCCATGCCCGTTCGCTTCAAAAGGCGACCTTGTCCGCCCCTTTTAGGCTGAGCATCTCGCGCGCCTCATCCGGGGAGGCCAGTTTCAGACCCAGCCCTTCGATGATGCCGCGCGCCTGACGCACCTGCTCGGCGTTCGATACCGCCAATCTGCCCTTGCCAGCCCAAAGCGAATCCTCCAGGCCCACGCGAACATTGCCGCCCATGGCCGCGCTCATCGCGGCCACCGGCATCTGGCTGCGCCCCGCACCCAGCGCGGACCACCGGTAGTTTTCGCCGAACAGCCTGTCGGCCGTGCGCTTCATGTGCTGCACGTCTTCGGGGTGGGCGCCGATGCCGCCCAGCAGGCCGAACACGGTCTGGATGAACAGCGGCGCCTTGATCAGGCCCTCCTGCCAGAAGTGGTGCAGGTTGTAGAGGTGGCTGGTGTCGTAACACTCGAACTCGTAGCGCGTGTTGGTCTCGTTGAGCGTGTTCAGCGCGTAGGCGATGTCCTTGAACGAGTTGCGGAACACCAGGTCGCGCGAGTTCTCCAGCATCTCCGGCTCCCACGCGTGCTTGAACGTCTTGAAGCGCTTGAGCATGGGAAACAGGCCGAAGTTCATTGAGCCCATGTTGAGGCTGGCCACCTCGGGTTTCCACACCGCCGCCGGGCGGATGCGTTCTTCCACCGACATGAAGGGCGACCCCCCGGTGGTGAGGTTGATCACCACGTTGGAGCGCGCCTTGATGGTGCGTAGAAAGGGCTCGAAGGCCTCGGGTGTCTGGTCGGGTCGGCCGTCCACCGGATTGCGCGCGTGCAGGTGCACGATCGCCGCGCCCGCTTCGGCTGCGCCGATAGCGGCCTCGGCGATTTCCTCGGCACTCACCGGCAGGTGCGGCGACATCGACGGGGTGTGGATAGAGCCGGTGACGGCGCAGGTGATGATGACTTTGCTCTGAGCCATGGTGTTTCTCTGAAAGCGATGCGGTAGCGGCTCAGCCGATGCTGCGCTGGCCTTTTTCCTGCTCGGCGCGCTCGCGCACCAGCGCCCTGGCCTGGACCCAGTCGTCGGGCGTGAGCTTGCCCAGTGCCGCGAAGGTGCTGGGCGCTGCGAGGTGATGGCCACCATCGATGGCGATGTTCTGGCCGGTGAGGTAGTCGCAGCCGTCGGCCTGCAGGAAGGTGAGCAGGTTGCACAGCTCGGGCATGTGGCCGAAGCGGCCCATGGGCACCTCGTCGGCCGATGCCGCACCGACATTGGCTTTGGGGATGGGGGCCAGCTTCTCCCAGGCGCTTTCGGTGGGGAAGGGGCCGGGTGCCACTGCGTTTACGCGGATGTTGTGCCGGCCCCATTCGACTGCGAGCGACATCGTCATGGCGTGCACGGCGGTCTTGGCCATGGTGGACGGCAATACGTAGGCTGAGCCGGTCCACACCCAGGTGACCAGCATGCTGACAACCGAGCCCGGCAGGCCTTGTGCGATCCAGCGCCGCCCGCACGCCAGCGTGGCAAACAGTGCGCCGTCCATCACGGTGGAGCGCACGGCGGCAAAGCCGCGCGGGCTGATGTCAACCGATGGTGAGATGAAATTGGCCGCAGCGTTGTTGACCAGACCGGTGAGCGGACCACCGGCCCAGATGCGATCGACCATGGCCTCGATCTGCTCGGCTTCGCGCACATCGCAGATGTGCCACTCGACCGAGCCGCTGTGCTGTGCAGACTTTTGCAGCTCGGTCACGGCGGCTTCGAGCACGGCCTGGCGGCGCCCGCAGATGTGCACCGACGCACCGTGCGCCACGAAGTGCCGCGCGAGCTCCTTGCCCAGTCCGGTGCCGCCGCCCGTGATGAGGATGCGTTTTCCGGCGAGCACGTCGGCACGGAAGGTGGAAGGTGTCATGGCTTCAGGCCGGGTTGATGCCAGCGACACCGGTGCCCGTGTCTCTGGACGGTTTGTACTGCGCGAAGATCTGGCGTCCGATGATGTGCTTCATGACCTCGATGGAGCCCCCCGCGATCTTGACGATTCGCGCGTCCGCGTAGGCCCGGGCGATCGGGTATTCCCACATGTAGCCCCAGCCACCAAAGAGCTGCAGGCACTCGTCCACCACCTTGCAATGCATGTTGGACAGCCACATCTTGGCCATGGCTGCATCCACCGCGTCGAGCTCGCCCGCCATGAAGCTTTCGATGCATTTGTCGGTGAACTGGCGTCCCACCACCGCTTCGGTCTTGAGTTCGGCCAGCTTGAACTGCGTGTTCTGAAAATCGGCAATGGTCTTGCCGAAGGCCTTGCGGTTGGCCGTGTATTCCACCGTGTAGTCGATCACCGTCTCGGCCACGGTGGCCGAGCGGATGGCCTGGGCCAGGCGCTCCTGCGCCAGCTTGGTCATCATCAGCTCGAAGCCCTTGCCTTCTTCGCCCAGCATGGCCGTGGCGGGCACACGCACCTCGTCGAAGAACAGCTCGGACGTGTCTTGCGCTTTCATGCCCAGCTTGTGCAGGTTCTTGCCCCGCCGAAAGCCCGGCAGGCTGGTGTCCACCAGAAACAGCGTGACGCCTTTGGCGCCAGCGGCCGAATCGGTCTTGGTAGCGAGCACGATCACGTCACAGCACTGGCCGTTGGAGATGAACACCTTCTGGCCCGAGATCACGTAGTCCTCGCCATCGCGCACCGCCTTGGTCCGGATCGCCTTCAGATCGGAGCCGGCGTGCGGTTCTGTCATGCCCAGTGATCCGATGGCCTCGCCGGTCACCATCTTCGGCAGCCACTGGCGCTTCTGCGCTTCGGTGCCGAAGGATTTGATGTAGGTGGCAACCAGGTCGCAATGGATCATGAAACCCGGGCCGCTGAAGCCCGAGCGTGCCATTTCCTCGAACACGACCACATCGAAAAGATAGTCGGCGCCGGCACCGCCGTACTCGGGTGGGACGGTGCAGCACAGCATGCCCGCCGCACCCGCCTTGAGCCAGAGCGAACGGGGTACTAGGCCATCGTGCTCCCACTGCGCATGGTGGGGCGCGATCTCCTTGTCGATGAACTTGCGCACCATGTCGCGGAACGCATCGTGTTCCTCGTTGAACAGGCTTCTCTTGATCATCTCGATTCCTAGTAGGACTTGGGCAGGTCCAGCACCTTTTCGGCGATGAACGACAGGATCAGTTGTTCGGTGACCGGTGCGATGCGGGTGATGGTCACCTCGCGCAGCAGGCGCTCGACGTGGTATTCCTTGGCGTAGCCGAAGCCGCCATGTGTGAGCACCGCCTGAAGGCATGAGTCGTAACCCGCTCGCGCGCCCAGAAACTTGGCGGTGTTGGCCTCAGCGCCGCAGGGCTGGTGCTGGTCGTAGAGCCACGCACCTTTCATGACCATGGCCCACGCCGCCTCCAGCGCCATCCAGCGCTCGGCCAGCGGGTGCTGGATACCCTGGTTCTGGCCGATGGGGCGGTCGAACACCACGCGTTCACGCGCGTACTTCGTGGCGCGGGCCAGCGCGTCCTGGCCGATACCGATGGCCTCGGCCGCCACGAGCAGGCGCTCGGGATTGAGGCTGTGCAGGATGTAGGAGAAGCCCTTGCCTTCTTCGCCGATGCGGTCGCTGTCGGGAATGAACAGGCCGTCGATGAAGATGGCGTTTGAGTCCACCGCCTTGCGGCCCATCTTGGCGATGCGGTGCACCTCGATCTTGCTGCGGTCGAGGTCGGTGTAGAAGATGGTGATGCCGTCAGTGGGCTTCTTGCAGTCTTCGAGTTTGGTGGTGCGCGTGAGCAGCATGATCTTGTTGGCCACCTGCGCGGTGCTGGTCCACACCTTCTGGCCATGCACCAGATAGCCGCCGGGCACCTTCTGTGCAAAGGTCTTGATCGCCGTGGTGTTGAGGCCGGCGTCGGGCTCGGTAAAGCCGAAGCAGCACTGGTCTTTTCCCTCCACCAGGCGAGGCAACCAGCGCTGGCGCTGTTCGTCGGTGCCGAACACCACGATGGGGTGCGGGCCGAACAGGTTGATGTGCACGGTGGACGCCGCCGCCATGCCACCGCCGTGGCTGCTGATCTCGTGCATCATGATCGCGGCCTCGGTGACGCCCAGGCCCGCGCCACCGTACTCGGGCGGCATGGTGATGCCCAGCCAGCCTGCGTCGGCCATGGCCTTGTGGAAGGCGTGAGGGAATTCCCCGTCATCGTCGCGTGCCAGCCAGTATTCGTCGTCGAACGACCGCACCACGGCGCTCACGCCGTCGCGTATCGCGCGCTGGTCTTCGCTGATCGAAAAGTCCATGCCGTGTCTCCGTGTCTGTGTGGGGCGGGCTCAGGCCGCCTGGTCGAGCGTGCGCAGGGCCTGCGTCAGGTGCGGCTTGTCCACCATCACACCGTCGATGCTCAGGGTGCCCGCGTCGGGCATCGCGGCAAAGGCGTCCACGATGCGCCGGGCGTGCGCCAGCTCTGCCGCGGTGGGTGAATACGCCTCGTTGATGGTGGGCACCTGGTCCGGGTGGATGGCGATGCGGCCTCGGAAGCCACGACGTCGCGATGCCCGGCAGGCGGCTGCCAGTCCGGCGGCATCGCGAAAGTCGGCATGCAGCGTGTCGATGGGCGGCACGCCGGTGGCGGCAGCAGCACAAAGGCACATCGAATTGGCCAGGGTATAGAGCGGCGACCAACTGCCGTCTTCTTCGCGGTTGGACACGGCGCCGATGGCGGCCGACAGGTCTTCAGCCCCCCAGGTGATGCCCGTCAGGCGCGGCACGGTGCCGCTGTAGCTCTGCATGTTGAGCATGGCCTGCGCGGTTTCGGTCGCCACGGGCACGATGCGAACCGACCCCGCCGCCATGCCGGCGCGCGCTTCCAGCGCGTCCAAGCAATGCCCCAGCCGAACGATGTCGCTCGCGCTCTGCGTCTTGGGCAGCAAGATGCCGGCCAGCCCGGGAACCACCACCGCAGCCAGGTCGTCCATGGCGAGGCCGCTGTCCAGCGGGTTGATGCGCACGAACAGGCGCGGCGCGATCCGGGGCGCATGCTCGGTGATGAAGGCCACGGTCGTGTCACGGGCGCCGGCCTTGCGCGCGTCGGCCACCGAGTCTTCCAGGTCCAGGATCAGCACATCGGCCGGGCTGTCAGTGGCCTTGGCCAGCTTGCGTTCGCTGTCGGCAGGCACGAACAGCATCGACCGCAGCTTCAAGGAGCTCATGCCGGGCTCCGCAGCATGAGTGCCTGGCGCACGCAGGTGCAGATCTCTTCGTCGCGCTGGTTGAAGCCCTGGTGCAGGAAGGTGACGATGCCGGCGTTGGGCCGGGACTTGCTGTCGCGCAGTTCCTGCACGGTGGTGCGCGAGCGCACCGTATCACCCGCAAAGACCGGGTGTGTGAACCGGATGTCGGTCATGCCCAGGTTGGCGACCGTGGTCCCCATCGTGGTTTCCTGCACCGACAGGCCGATCACCAGGCCCAGCGTGAACACGCTGTTGACCAGCGGGCGACCGAACTCGGTGTCCTTGCAGTACTCGGCGTCAATGTGGATGGCCGCCGGGTTGTAGGTGGCGTTGCAAAACCACATGTTGTCGGTCTCGGTGACCGTGCGGCGGATTTCGTGCTCGAACACGTCCCCGACCTTGAACTGTTCAAACCAGCGACCTGCCATGGAGGGACCTCTTCGAGTACATGATCTACTGCGTACGCGTGCACACGGTACGCATGTGTACTATATCAAAGTAGACCGTTCTGCAACTCGGGTCAAACCTTGATGGCTGCCCCCGAGCGTCGGCCCAGGCCGGTCAACCGATTGATCCGATGAAGGCCGCGGTGCGTGCGGCGATCAGGTCTTTGTCGTGGTCCAGCGTTGCCACGTGGTACGAGTTGTCGAGCCATTGCAGTTCGATGCGGCTGGCGCCCAGTTCGCGAACGATGCGGCGTGCGTTGTCCGGATGAACCAGGTGGTCGTCGCGCGACTGCATCACCAGCGTCGGGCAGGTGACGCGTGGCAGCAAGTCGCGGGTGACGGCGGCCAGCGAGTAGAGCTGGCGCAAGGCCGGAACCGGCAGTTCGGCATAGGCCAGCTCCTTCGAACCCGGGTCCTTGATGTCAGAGCCCACGCCAGGGATGGTCTGTGGTGCTTGCGGGTGAAATGCCAGGCCAGCCAGGTCGGGTGAACCGATGCGCACGGGCGCGTTGATGGTGATGGCGCCCAGAACCGTGCCTGCGTGTTGCGCGGCGGTGTAAAGCGTCAGAACGCCGCCCATGGACAGACCGACCATGAAGATGCGGTCGCAATGGGTCTTGAGCTCCGCCAGCGCAGCGTCCACCGACGCGATCCAGTCCGCGGCGGTGGTGTTGGCCATGTCTTGCTGCGAGGTGCCGTGTCCGGCCAGGCGCGGGCCGATGACGGTGTGGCCGGCCGCGTGCAGGTGCTCACCCAGGCCGCGCATGCTTTGCGTGGTGCCGGTGAACCCGTGGCAGACCAGCACACCGGTGCGTCCACCGCGGAAGAAGAAAGGTTCGGCGCCGGGCAGGATGGTGGGGCTGGTCATGGAGGTCTCCTCGGGGTGGGGTGAAGGTGTTGCGTGTGGGTTTGAAGGCGATGCTTTACAGGTGTCACAGCCGGCGGCGCATGGCGTCCCATGCCGTTGACAGGCTCGCCCGGTGTTCGGGCGCGGCGATGGCGATCAGCGCCTGGGCCCTTGCGTCCAGCGAAAGGCCGCGCAGTTCGGCCACACCGTGTTCGGTGACCACGGCATCCGCGAGCGCGCGGGGCAGGGTGCACAGGCCGTGCTGGTCCAGCGCCGGCACGATGCGAGAGACGGTGCCCTTGCGCGCGGTGGAGGAGACGCAGATCAGCAAGCGACCTCCCGGAGATGCGAGCGCGCCCTGCGCAAAAGCGGGCAATCCCCCGGCACCGGCCTGAATGGCGCCACCCGCCCGTTCCGAATTGATCTGGCCGAACAGATCAACCTCGATCGCCGCGTTGATGGCGATGAAGCGCGGGATGGTTGCGATGCGGGCCGGGTCGTGGGTGTGCGTCACGTCGGTCAGCCACAGGGGGTCCAGGCGCGAGGCAAAGTCGCGAAAGCCGGCGTCGCCCAGCACCACGCCGGTGGTGATCGGGGCGTCGGCGTCCAGCGCACCGGCCTCCCACAGTTTCTGCAGGGCGGCCGAGACCATGCCACCGTGGATGCGCAGGCGCCGGTGCGCGCACAGGGCGCCGGCCAGTGCCGAGGGCACGGCGCCGATGCCGAACTGCAGCGTGTCGCCATCGCGCACCAGCCCGGCCACGTGGGCGCCGATGCGCGTTTCCGTTTCGCCGCATGGGGCTTCGGCAAAGTCCAGCAGCGGCGCCGCGGCTTCCACTACACCGTGCAGCTCCGACACATGCACCCGAAAGCTGCCCCGGGTGCGCGGCATCTGCGGGTTGACGTGGGCCACGCGCCGCAAGGCGCGTGGCCACACCAGCGGCATGAAGTCACAGGCCAGGCCCGGGCTGCACCAGCCCTCGTCGTCTGGCGGTCCGAGCTGTGCGATGGCCACATCCACCGGCAGCATCTCGCGCAAGTGGCGCGCGATCCCCAGGTAGTCCAGGCTCAGCACGTCCGCGCGCCCCTGGGGTATGGCAGTGCGCGCCGCGGGCGACATGAACCAGGCCAGTTGCCGGGCTTGCGGGTGCAGGGCCAGGTGATCGGTGCGGTCGATGCCGGGAAACTGGCCGCCCATGAAGGTCACGCCCCGCGCCCTGTCGGGGTCCGCCAGCAATTCGTCGCGCAGCAGGGCCGACTCGCTGCTCAAGGTGGACACGAAGACGCGCGCACCGGGCCGCAGGGAATCGGTCAGCCGCGTCATGGCGCCGCCAGGATGGCGATGCGCGCTTCGCCCGTGAGCAGCTCGGTGCCCTGCGAAGTGCGCGCGCCCAACGCATAGCGCGCCTCACCGTCCTGTGCGTCGATGCGGGTGGCGGTCAGTTCGATGTGGTCGCCAAGTACGGCCACGCCCGTGAACCGGGTCTGCAGGGTCTTCACGCAGCCGGCGCCGAACCGTTGGGTGAACAAGCGGCCAGCCAGGGCCATCGAAAGCATGCCGTGCACCACCGGCCGGTCAAAGCCGGCCGCCGCGGCCACGCCCGCGTCCAGGTGCAGTGGGTTGTGGTCACCCGATGCCGCCGCGAACAGCGCCAGGTCCACCGCGCTGACCGGGCCGTGGACCAGATGCAGGGCGGCTGGAAACGCGGTCTCGCTCATGCGGCCGACAGTGCGTTGCGCACCACGATGGTCTGGCGGCTGCGCGCCACGGACGCCGAGCGCACACGGAACAAGGTGTCGATCACGATGAAGGTGAGGGCGCCGTTCTTCTTGTCCTGGATGTCGATCACGCGGCGGCTGACTTCCACCACATCACCCACATGCACCGGCGCCAGGTGGTCGAAGGCCTGCTCGGCGTGCAGCACGCCCCGCAGCGGCACACCGAGTACACCGAGCAGCCGGGCGCTGCTGACGTGTTCGCCTTCAATGGCCTTGAGAAAGGTCGGGGGCAGCGGGCAGGCCGGGTGGCCCGCCGCTCGCGCGGCATCGGGGTCGGTGTGAACGGGGTCGGTCTCGCCAATGGCCTCGCAAAACAGCTTCACCCGCCAGCCGTCCACCGCGACCGTGGTGGCCTCGGTGGTGTGACCGATGAAGCCGCGATCGATCAAGTGCACACCCGTTGTGGTGGTGCCCATAGGCTGGCCCAGGCGGCCGTGATCGCTTCGTCGGCGTCCAGCAGCGTGGCCTCGGGATGGGCGCGGGCCCAGGTCAGCGGGCCGCCTGACCATGGCGGGCTGACGCCCGACAGGCAGGCCGCGACATCCAGAAAGGCCGGGTCGCCAGCACCCGTCCGCGCGGCATGCACCACGGCAAGCCGTGCCTGATCGGCCAACGGGCGACCGCGCAACTGCTGCAACACGCTTTGGGGGCCTGGCGTGCGCCAGGGCAGGCACCACAGCCGCGCCGCCAGGGCGGTGGCCAGCACGGCCGTGGCCTCGTCTGCGCCCACGATCTCGAGCACGCGGCCATAGGGGCCGGCCGGCGACAGCACGGCCAGCGGATGGCCCGGGTGGTGCCCGTTCTCCAGCACGCCGATCGAGAGCCGGTGGGCGCGGCCCGCGGCATCGAACAGTTCCAACGTGTCTGCGGGCAAGGTGTCGTCCGGCGTCTGCGGCAGCTTGAGCTTCACCAGGGCCGCGATCCACGCCTGCTGGGCCGAACCGATGTGCCCCACACCGATGCGCTCGAGCGCCGTTCCCCGGGGCGCCGTCAGTTCGCGCTCGGCGCGCAGGCGGTCCAGGAACAAGGTGCGCACCATGTTGCCCGCCACCGGGTCGAACATGAGGCCCAGAAACTGGTGCATCTCCACCGCCGTGGCCTCGTCCATTGGAAGGTGCGCGCCCAGCAGCACGCTGTTGACGATGGCGCGGTAGGCCGGGTATGCGTCGAACTGCCCCGCGTCCACGCCATGGCGGGCCGCTACGGTGCGTGCCATGCCCGCTCCGGGCGCCGGCACGTCGGTCTGTGCGAGGTGCGCGAACTTGTGGTGCGGGTCGGCGGGCTGGCCATGCAGGCTGCGCGCCGAGGCGTTGGCCTCGTCCATCAAGCGGTCGGCTGGCACGGCGCGGGCGAACAGGCCGATGCGGACCGCTTCTGCCGGTGTTGCAGAACGGCCCGATAGCAACAGGCCCATCGCGGTTTCGAAACCCACCAGGCGCGGCAGGCGTTGCGTGCCGCCGGCACCGGGCAAGAGTCCCCAGCGCACCTCGGGAACACCGAGTTGCAAACGCGGGTCATCGGCCACCAGACGAACCCGGCACGCCATGGCGAGTTCGAGGCCGCCGCCCAGCGCCAGGCCGTTCACGGCCGCCACCCAGGGCTTGGCGCTGGCCTCCAGCCGCACGAACTGGCGACCGAGGCGGCCGCACATTTCGAACATCTGCGCGTGGTCCAGCCGGCGGGCCGAATCGCAGTAGCCGCGCACCATCTCCAGATCCGCGCCGGCCAGGAAGGTCGGCTTGCCCGAGGCGAGCACCACGCTGTGCACGGCCTCGTCTTCATCGACGCGGTCCATCAGGGCATCGAGCGCGTCCATCAGTTCGACCGAAAACACGTTCATCGTGCGGTCGGTCATGTCGATGGTGGCGGTCAGCACGCCATCGGCATCGAGCCTGGTCTGGATGACCGACGCCATGTCAGCTCGCGTACTTCTTGAAGTCGGGCTTGCGGCGCTCGTTGAAGGCGCGCACACCTTCCTTCGATTCCTCGCTCTGGTAGTAGTGCTTCACCGTCTGGATGCCCAGGAAGCCGATGCCGCGGATGTTCTCGGTGTCGGCATTGAACGAGCGCTTGGCGATGGTGAGCGCGGTCGGGCTCATTTCGTTGATCTCCTTGCACCACTGCGCCACCTCGGCATCGAGCTGGTCGTGGGGAACCACCTTGTTGACCAGGCCCATCTTCTCGGCCTCGGCCGCGCTGTACTTGCGGCACAGGAACCAGATCTCGCGCGCCTTCTTTTCGCCGACGATGCGCGCCAGGTAGGCCGTGCCCCAGCCCGGGTCGACCGAACCGACCTTGGGGCCGACCTGGCCGAAGGTGGCCTTCTCGCTGGCGATGGTGATGTCGCAGATGGTGGCGAACACATTGCCGCCGCCAATGGCAAACCCCTGCACCTTGGCGATCGAGACCTTGCGCAGGTCGCGCAGGGCGGTCTGCATCTCCTCGATCGGCATGCCCACCGTGCCGCGCGGGCCGTACAGGCCGTCCTCGCTCAAGTGCACCTTCTGGTCACCGCCGGTGCAGAAGGCCTTGTCGCCAGCACCACTGAGCACCATCACGTTGGCGGTCCTTTCCTCGTCGGCGCGGCGCAGCGCGTCGATGAGTTCTTCCAGCGTCTGGTTGCGAAAGGCGTTATAGACCTCCGGCCGGTTGATGGTGATGTTCACGACACCGTCGTGCACCTCGTAGAGGATGTCTTTGTAGGTCTGGGTCATGGAGGGCTCCTGGTTATCCGTGCATCGAAAGACCGCCCGAGACGCTGATGGTCTGGCCGGTCATGAAAGCGGCGTCGTCGCTGGCGAGAAAGGCCACCAGGCCGGGGTAGTCGTCGGGCACGCCAATGCGTCCCAGCGGCACGCCACGCACCATGGCGTCGCGGATCTTCTGGCCCTGCTCGCCCGTGCCCACGAAGGCGTCCATGGCCGGCGTGTCGGTGGGGCCGGGGCAAATGGTGTTGACCGTCACGTTGCTGCGCGCCACCTCGCGCGCCAGCGCTTTGGCGAATGCGATGGTGGCGCCCTTGCAGCCGGAATACACGACCTCGCCGGTGGAGCCCACGCGCCCGGCGTCGGACGCGATGTTGACGATGCGCCCGCTCTTGCGCGTGGCCATGCCCTGCGCCACCGCGTGTGTCATGTGCAGCGGCCCGAACCAGTTGATGGCGGTGACCTTCTGCCAGAACGCCTGGTCGGTCTTGAGGAAGGGCATGGGGGTGTCCCAGCCGGCGTTGTTGACCAGGATGTCGGTGCCTGCGCCGGTCTGCTCCTCGAAGCTGGCCACCGCGGCCGTGACGGCCGCGTAGTCGGTGATGTCGCAGGCTACCGCCAGGGCCTTGCCGCCGGCGGCGGCAATGGCGTCCACCGTCTCGGCCGCACCGGCCGGATTGATGTCGAACACGCCCACAGTGACGCCCTCGGCGCCCAGGCGTTGCGCGATGGCGCGACCGATGCCGCTGCCGGCCCCGGTGACGATCGCGGTCTTGCCTTTCAGTCCTCTCATGAAAAAAACTCCTCGGGTTGCGGTGAATCGAATGGGTCAGGCGCCCAGGCGCCCGACGATGGAAACAGCGCACACGTTCTGGTGCGGGTGGCCACCCAGGTTATGGGTGAGTCCCAGGTCGATGGCGGCGAGCTGCCGGTCGCCTGCGCGGCCGTGCAGTTGCAGGTACACCTCGTAGACCATGCGCAAGCCCGAGGCACCGACCGGGTGGCCGAAGCACTTCAAGCCCCCGTCGGGCTGCACGGGCAGCGCACCGCCGCGGTCGAACACACCATCCATCACGTCGAAGATGGCGCGCCCTGGCGCACTGAAACCCAGGTCTTCCATCAGCACGGCCTCAGTGATGGAGAAGCAGTCGTGCACCTCGGCCATCTGGATCTGGCGCCGTGGGTCGCTCACACCGGCGCTGGCATAGGCGCGGGCCGATGCCTCGCGCGCGGTGGCGATGTGCGCGCCATCCCAGCGCTGAAAGCCGGCTTCCTCGCCGTTGCTCACCGATACCTCCAGCGCCTTGATGGTGACCACCTCGTGCACGGGTTTGAGCGCACGTGCGATCTCGGGCGTGGTGACGATGGCGCAGGCCGCGCCATCGCTCACGCCGCAGCAGTCGTACAGACCCAGCGGCGAGGCAATGGTGGCTGCTTTGAGTACGTCTTCTTCGGTGATGGTGTTGCGCAGGTGGGCCTTGGGGTTGAGCGCGCCATTGGCGTGGCTCTTCACCGATATGTGGGCCATGGCCCGCTTGAGGTCGGCCATGCCCACACTGTGTGCGGCCGCATACGCCGAGGCCAGTTGGGCGAAGGCGCCAGGCGCCGTTGAGTTGGGCAACCACAGGTCGTTGGTGACCCCACGGGTACGCACTGGCAGCCCTCCGTAGCCGGTGTCCTTGAGCTTCTCTACGCCCAGCGCCAGCACGATGTCGTACGCACCCGATGCCACGGCATAGGCCGCTCCCCGCAGGGCCTCGGTGCCGGTGGCGCACGCATTCTCGACCCGGGTGGCGGCGATGCGCGGCAGGCGGAGGGCCTGCGCAAGGGGCCCGGCCGTCTTGCCGACGTTGTTCTCTTCGAGGCAGACCCCGAACCAGGCCGCCTCGATCCTGTCCATGCCGATGCCGGCATCGGCCAGGGCCTCGTTGAAGGCCTCGAGCATCAGGTCGTCGGCGCCGCTGTCCCAACGCTCGCCGAAGCGCGAGCAGCCCATGCCGAGGATGGCGACCTTGTCGCGGATGCCGCTGGCCATTCAGTGGTCTCCCTTTGCCGCGCGGGCGGCTTGCGCACGCGCCGGCGTGGCCTTCCAGAAGTAGCGCCGGAACCCGCGCTGCGGATCGAAGTCCTTCACCCGGTACACCATGCGCAGCGGCAGACCCACCTGCAACTCGTCGTCGTCGGTGTCGGCGAACTCCATCAGCACGCGCGCGCCGCCATCGAAGTCGATGTGGCCGAAGCGGAACGGCGGATGGGGTGTGTAGGCCAGAAAATCGCTGGTGTGCGACATCACGCGGGCCGGCACGTCGGCCAGGCTGCGCGGCTGCAGCGTGTGCTGCGCCCGGCAGGCCGGGTTCACGCAGATGGCGGTGCCCGGGAATTGCAGCGTGTCGCACCTGGCACACTGCCCGCCCTCGAAGCGGGCGGCGCGGGCGTGGTCACGCCAGGCGGCGGTGAGCGCCGTCTTGTTGTCCATCTCGGCGCGCATGCCCCATTCAAGCCCGATCTGGCCGGTGAACGACAGGTACTTGAGGTAGTTGGTCTCGCTGCGCCCGGCGTCGGGCACACCACCGGGGCAGGGCTCGGCGGTGCGGCGCAGCAAGAGTGCGTCGCAACCGCTGCCGAAGGCGGCCACCAGCACCAGTGCGCCCGGCGCCGCGGTGCGCAAGGCCACGTCCAGCATGGCCAGCGGCTGCGCACTGCCCAGGTCACCCGCGCTCTCGTGGCCGGCCGACACCACGGCACTAGGTGCGATGCCGAGCCTCCGGGCCACGGCCTCGTTGACGCGGGCCAGCGGCGCGGGCAGCGCGAAGTGGGCCACGTCACCTGGTGCGACACCGGCGTCGGCCAGGCAGCGTTGAAGGGTACCGACCACGATCTTCAGGTAGCCCTCGTCGCGCACCCAGCGCTCTTCCCAGCCGTAGTCGTGCGTGTCGCCCGCCTGCCGGAAGTGGTCTACCAGGTCGGCGTGCTGGCTGTGGCTGGCCACGCGGGCGGCGATGGCAGCACCCACGCCTACCAGTGCGCCGGCCGCGCCGTCTCCAAAGACCATCTCCTGAGGGCTCGCCGGTCGCGCGATGCGCCGCTCGGCCGCCACCACCACCCGGTTGCCTTCGGGCTGCTTGAGCGCATCCACCAACTCCGCCAGCGCGGAGCGCGCGCTGGAGGTGGTGTCCCGCAGCGCGGTCTCGGGTGGCAACCCCAGCGCGGCGGCCACGATGCCTGCGTTGAGCCGGTCGGCAAACGGCAGGGTGGTGGACGCCAGGGACAGTGCACCGATGGCTGTGCCGGGCAAGGCGGCCTGCAGTTGCCGCCCGGCCTCCACGGCCATGGTCACGGCGTCTTCGTCCCAGTTGGCCATGCTCCGCTGCCCCTTGGCGAGTCCGCGAAGGCCCGGCGCCATCCATCGGTGCAGCGCCAGCAACGCGCTGCGCTCCAGCCGCATTCGGGGCAGATAACGGGTGGTGGCCAGCAGGCCGTGGGCGGTGTTTTCCGGGGGCATGAAATCTTGTGGCTGCGCCGCTTGTTCCATATGATGCTGCAATTGATGATACGCTAGCGTACGAAAAGTTGAGGCCCGAAAACGGCCATTCCATCAAGGGTTTTCCCGCAAGGTCGGGCACAGGAGACTGCGACATGACGCGATTGCTCGAGGGCCAGGTGGCTCTGGTGACCGGAGGTGGCCGTGGCGTGGGTCGGGGCATTGCCCTGGCCATGGCCGAAGCGGGCGCCCGGGTGGTGGTCAACGACCTGGGCGCCACGCTCGATGGCCAACCCGAGGACGCGCAGCCCGCGCAGGCCGTGGTGGCCGAGATCGGGGCCATGGGCGGCCAGGCCCTGGTCGACGGGGGCTCTGTGTCCGACTGGAACGCGGCGCACCGCATGGTGCAGACCGCGCTCGACAGCTTCGGGCGCATCGACATCGTGGTCAACAACGCCGGCATCCTGCGCGACGCCATGTTCCATCGCATGAGCGAGGCCGAGTTCGACGCCGTGGTGGCGGTGCACCTGAAGGGCAGCTTCAACGTCAGCCGCGCGGCGGCACCGCACTTCAAGGCACAGGGCAGCGGCTGCTATGTGCACATGACCTCGACCTCAGGCTTGATCGGTAACTTCGGCCAGGCCAACTACAGCGCGGCCAAGCTCGGCATCGCGGCCTTGTCCAGATCCATCGCACTGGACATGCACAAGTTCGGCGTTCGATCGAACGCGGTGGCGCCCTTTGCCTGGACGCGCATGATCGACTCCATCCCCAGCGAGACGCCCGAACAGAAGAAGCGGGTGGACGGTTTGAAGCAGCTCGTGCCCGAGCGTGTGGCGCCCTTCGTGGTGGGCTTGTGTACCGACGAGGCCAGGGACGTGACGGGGCAGATTTTCGGTGTGCGCAACAACGAGATCTTCGTCTTCAGCCAGCCGCGGCCGGTGCGCAGCGTACACCGCGGTGAAGGCTGGTCGCCCGGGAGTGTGGTGGCCCAGGCCTTGCCCATGCTTCGCGCCGGGTTCAGCGACTTGGAGCGCTCGGGAGACGTCTTCACCTGGGACCCCGCCTGAGCATGCTGAACGGTACACTACCGTAAAGTAACAAAGCGGCGCACCCGGCCGCAACACCATGGCCACAGACACGCACAGCATCGATTGGGAGCTTCGGCTCGGATTCCTGATCCACGATGTTTCTCGCCTGCGCCGCAGCGCATTCGACCGCTGCCTCAAGCCCTTGAACGTCACCCGATCCCAGTGGTGGGTGCTGGCCTACTTGTCGCGCGAAGACGGCATGACGCAGTCGCAGCTGGCCGAAGAACTCGACCTGGGCAAGGTGGCGGTGGGCGGGCTGATCGACCGGCTGGAAAAGTCGGGCCTGCTGCGCCGCGACCCGGACGCCACCGACCGGCGCGTCAACCGGGTATTTCTCGAGCCCAAGAGCAAGCAGCTCATCGCTCGCATGCGCAAGGTGAGTCATCGCATGAACGAGCAGATCCTGGCCGGCTTGCCCGACAAGGACCTGGAGGCAGCAGCGACCACGCTGGACGCCATGAAGCGCAATCTGCTGGCCTACCTGCAGTCTGACGAGATCTGACAACCGCTCCCTGCTGAGCGCAAGGCGCGGCCCCCGGAGACGTCACCGGCAACACAGGTGATTGCCAAGGGAAAACACTAAGGTTCGGCACCATATCGTATGGTAGCGTACGGTTTTCGAGCTGAGGCTTTCCTCGTTCGAACACGTGGCGCTCACCGGCGTCGTTTCGCAACCTGCGTTGTGACCGTGCATGAACATTCCGGCATCAGCCGCCACCCGGCAAACAGACGCGTCGAATAGCGCGGGCCTGGCCTTGTCGGTCGAGGGTGTGGGGTTGCGCTTCGGTGGCATCCACGCGCTGCGCGATGTGTCGTTCTCTGCGGCTGCAGGCCAGATCACGGCAGTGATCGGGCCCAACGGCGCAGGCAAGACCAGCGTGTTCAACACCATCTCGGGCTTCTACCGGCCCTCCAGCGGCACCATCCGCCTGGGTGAGCAGGACATTAACCGCGTGCCGGTGCACGCGCGCGCCGGCCTCGGGTTGGCGCGCACGTTCCAGAACATTGCGTTGTTTCGTGGCCTTACTGTGCTCGAGAACATCAAGCTCGGTGGCCACCACACCATGAAGTCCAACGTGTTATCGGCCGTCGCCTACGGCCGCGCCACGCGCGAAGAAGAACTGCGCTTGCGTGACGAGGTCGAGCGCCGTGTGATCGACTTTCTGGAGATCGACCACATCCGGCACTTGTCGGTGGATGCCTTGCCCTATGGCCTGCAGAAGCGCGTCGAACTGGCGCGTGCCCTGGCCATGCAGCCGCGTGTGCTCATGCTGGACGAGCCGGTGGCGGGTATGAACCGCGAGGAAACCGAAGACATGGCGCGCTTCATCCTCGACGTGCAGGAGGAGTGGGGCGTGACGGTGCTGCTGGTGGAGCATGACATGGGCATGGTGATGGACATCTCCAGCCATGTGGTGGTGCTCAACTTCGGCGAGGTCATCGCCAGCGGCACGCCAGCGCATGTGCGGCAGCATCCGCAGGTGGTTGAGGCCTACCTGGGCGCGGAAAGCGGGGTGGCCGCATGAGCGAGTTGAGCATCTTCCTGGAGTACAGCCTGCTCGGCCTGTTGTCGGGTGGCGTCATGGCCTTGCTCGCGCTCAGCTTCGTGCTGGTCTACAAGGGCACCGGCGTGATCAACCTCGCGGTGGGCGAGATCATGATGCTCGGCGCCTACCTTTACTACGCCGCCGTGGTGACCTTCGGTGTCAACCCGTGGCTGGCGTTTGGCGGCTCGCTGGCGGTGATCGCGGTGCTGGCCATCGTGATCGAACGGCTGGTGCTGCGCCCGCTGTCCGGGCAATCGGCTGTCTCGGTGCTGATGGCCACCATCGGTCTGGCCAGCATCATCCACGGTGGCGTGGAGGCGGTCTGGGGTGGCGACACTTACACCCCTCCCGGCTTGTTGCCGCGCACGCCGGTACTCATGGGCGACATCCTGATCCCCGGTGCGGTGCTGGGCAACTTCCTGATCGCCTTCGTGCTGATCCTGGCCTTCGTTGCGTTCTTCCGGTACTCGCGCACCGGAATCACCTTGCGCGCCACCGCCAGCGACCCGGTCACCGCGGCCACGCTGGGCATCAACATCCACCACGCGCAGCGCCTTACCTGGGCGCTTTCGGGCCTGGTCGGCACGGTGGCGGGCGTGCTGATCGCCAGTTCGGTGGGCTTGTCGCCGCTGCTGTCGGGCACCGCGCTGGCGGTGCTCGCGGCCATCGTGCTGGGTGGGCTGGACAGCGTGCTTGGCGCCATCGTGGCCAGCCTGCTGGTCGGGCTCATCGAGGCGCTGGCGGCGGGCTACCTCGGCGGCAAGACGCGCGACATCGTTCCCTATGTGGTGGTGCTGGCGGTGCTGGTGGTCCGGCCCTACGGCATCTTCGGCAGCCGCACCATCGAGAGGTTGTAATGCGCACCGGCGTCTTTCACGAAAACTACCGGTCCGCCGAGCAGCTGTGGGACTCGCCGACCGCGCGTGTCTGGATGGCGGCATTCACGCTGTCGCTGTTCTCCTTGCCGCTGTGGGGTTCCGACTATGTGATGGCCATCGCCTGCATCGTCGGCATCCATCTGGTGGCCACGATGGGCCTGAACCTCACTACCGGCAACGCGGGCCTTATCTCGCTCAGCCACGCGGCCTTTCTCGGGGTGGGGTGTTACACGGTCAGCTGGCTGGCGAAGCAAGGGGTGCCGTTCTACCTGGCCCTGCCGCTGGCGGGCGGACTGGCCGCGTTGCTGGGTCTGATCGTCGGCCTGCCGAGTCTTCGGGTGAAGGGCCTGTACCTGGCGATTGCCACGCTGGCTGCGCACTTCATCCTCACCTTCATCTTCCGCGAATGGGACAGCGTCACGGGTGGCGTGCCCGGCACCAGCATTCCGCGCGCCAACCTGTTCGGTTTCGATCTGGTGGGAGACCGGCACAACTTCTACCTGATCTACGTCTGCGTCTTCCTGCTGGGCCTGGCGGCGCGAAACCTTGCGCGCACCCACCACGGGCGGGCTTTCGTGGCGGTGCGCGACCGGGACATCTCGGCTGAAATCCTCGGGGTGAACCTGCTGCGCACCAAGCTCATGGCGTTCGCCATCGGCGCGTTTTATGCCGGCGTGGCCGGTGGCCTGCTGGGTTATTTCTACGGAAACATCACGCCCGAGTACTTCGTTCTGACGCTGGCCGTGTTCTACCTCGCGGCCATCATCGTCGGCGGCCTGGGTACGGTGCTGGGCAGCGTGCTGGGCGCGGTCTTCATGACTCTCGTGCCCGAGGTGCTGCGCCTGGTGGCCCACGCGAGTTCGCAGTGGTTTCCCGGTGTTGCCGGCCTGCTGTTGCCTATGGGGCAGGTGGTGTTCGGTCTGCTCATCATCGGCTTCTTGATTCTCGAACCCCACGGGCTGGCGGCCATCTGGTCCCGTGCACGCCGCTACTTCCACTTGTGGCCATTCCGGACCTGAGTCCATCACGCGCGCCTGTTGAAACCGCCTTCCACCCGTCCAAGGAGACAACCATGACTGATCTCGCCAAACGCAAGCTCGTGCAAGCGATCGGGGCCGCCGGTGCCCTGGGGCCTTTCGCCATCGGGTCCTCGTCGGCCCAGGCCCACAAGGGCGACATCGTGATCGGTGCGTCTCAGCCCATCACCGGCATCTTCTCGTTCGCCGGTGTGGCCATGAACAACGCGTTCAACGACTTCGTGGCCTGGAAGAACGCCAGCGGCGGCGTTCAAGGCCGCAAGCTGCGCTACGTGTCCGAGGACAGCGGTTTCAAGCTGGACCAGGGCGTGGCCATCTTCAAGAAGATCATGGCGGCCGAGAAACCCTCGTTCTTCTTCGGCGACAGCACACCCTGGGCCAAGGCTGTGGCGCAGGACGCCATCACCTCCGCCTCGGTGATCACCTCCGGCCCCTCGCTGGCCGGCTCCATGGCCGATCCGGTGAACATGCCGCACCACTTCGTGCCGGGCAGCACCTATGGCCAGCTGCACGAGATCCTGATGGAGTACATCGCGCGCACCTCACGCGGTGCGGCCGAGAAACCGAAGATCGCCTACGTGTACTCGGATGGCGAATTCGGTCGCGACGGCATCCCGGCGGCCAAGGCGCGTGCCGAAAAACTGGGCCTGCCCATCGTCAGCGAAATCATCACACGCCAGGCGGGTGTGGACGTCACTCCAGAGGTGGCCAAGCTGCGCCGCGTGCGGCCCGACATCGTGGTGTTCCAGGGCTATCTGGTGGCGCCCATTCCCGAGTTCGTTCGCCAGATGCGCGAGGCGGGTCTGGCGCCCCAGATCATGGCCACGGCCTGGGCCCTGGACCGCCCCACCTACGAACCCATTGGTGGGCTGGGCACCAGCCTGACCGGCGTGAGCACCTACCGCTATCCGCACGAGACGGCCGACTCGTCCATGATGGCCACCATCAGTGCCAACCTGGCCAAGGTGCGGCCGGACCAGAAGCACATCTCGCCGTACTACATCTGCGCCTGGCTGTGCGGCATGGTCTATTCCGAGATCGCCGATCGCTGCATCAAGGCCAACAAGCCGCTGACCCTGGTCAACATGAAGGCGGCGCTCGAGTCCATCAAGAGCTGGGACACCGGTGGGCTCACCGGGCTGCTGGCCGATCTCAGCGGCCACCAGATCGCCAGCGGCCGCATCTACGCCTACGACCTCGAAAAGAAAGCCATGCAGCCTGCCAGCGGCTGGATCAAGGTCTGAGCACCATGACCGCGGCACTCACCATCGAGAACATCGAAGTGGTCTACAACCACAGCGTGCAGGCGCTGCGGGGCCTGTCGATGGAGGTGCCGCAGGGTCAGATCGTCGCGCTGCTGGGCTCCAACGGCGCGGGCAAGACCACCACGCTCAAGGCGGCGTCGGGTGTGTTGCCGTTCGAGAAAGGGCATCTGGCCGCGGGGCGCATTGCGTACTTCGGCGAGGACATCGGCACGAGCGCCTCCTACAAGCTGGCACGCGCCGGCCTGGCCCACGTGCGCGAGGGGCGTCAGATCTTTGCTGACCTCACGGTCGAAGAGAACCTGGTGGCCGCCGAGAGCGCCCTCATCGGCCGCCAGCGGGGTGACATGGACCGGGAGAAGGTGTTTTCGTACTTCCCGCGCCTGCGCGAGCGGCGCAAGCAGACCGCGGGCTACCTGTCGGGCGGCGAACAGCAGATGCTGGCCATCGGGCGCGCCATGGTGGGTCAGCCCCGGCTGATCCTGCTCGACGAACCCTCGCTGGGGCTGGCGCCGCTGGTGGTGCAGGACATCTTCGCCATCATCAAGCGCATCAACCGGGAGCAGGGGGTGGCCATGCTCCTGGTCGAGCAGAACGCCCATGTGGCGCTCGGTGTCGCGCACTACGGCTACATCATGGAGAACGGCCGCATCGTGATCAATGGCGATACCGCGAAGCTGCGAAGCGACCCGGATGTGCAGCGCTTCTACCTGGGCAGCGGCGAGGCCGACGAGGGCCAGATCAGCTTCCGCGATGTGAAGCATTACAAGCGCCGCAAGCGCTGGTTGTCCTGACAGGCTTTCCGACACCATGAGCGACAAGACCAACGACCTGTCCGCGCTCCCGCTGCCGCAGCAACTGCTGCACTGGGCGCAGGTCCGCCCGAACGCGGTGGCCCTGCGCCAGAAGGAGTTCGGTGTGTGGAAGCCCGTAACCTGGGCGCAGTACGCGCAGACATCTCGGCACTTCGGGCTCGGGCTGCTTCAACTGGGCCTGCAGCCCGGACAGAGCGTGGCCATCCTGAGCGAGAACCGCAAGGAGTGGGTGTATGCCGAGCTGGGCACGGCGCTGGTGAGGGGCATCACAGCGGGCGTCTATCCCACCTCGCCGGCACACGAGATCGAGTACCTGCTGGCCTTGTCGGACGCCCCGGTGGTGGTGTGCGAAGACCAGGAGCAGCTCGACAAGGTGTTGTCGGTGCGCGATCGGCTGCCACACCTGCGCGCCATCGTGGTGATGGATGCACGGGGTCTGCGCCGCTATGCGCGCGAAGGCCTGCACGACTTTGACGAAGTAGTGGCCCTGGGCCAGCGCTTCGAGGTGGGCGACCCCTTGGCGGCGGCCACAGCCTGCATGGGCCCGCAACTCGACGACGTCGGCCTGATGGTTTTCACCTCCGGGTCAACTGGGCGGCCCAAGGCGGCCATGATGTCTTGGCGCGGTCTGGGCACCGCGGCGCGCGGCCTGGATTCGGCATTGCGGTTCACACCCGCCGACTCGGTGGTGTCCTACCTGCCACTGTGCCATGTGGCCGAACAGATGTTCTCGGTGCACATACCGCTGGCCAAGGGTGGCGTGGTGAACTTTGCCGAGAGCCTGCGCACGGTGCAGGAAGACCTTCGCGAACTGGCGCCGCAGTTGTTCTTTGGCGTGCCGCGCATCTGGGAGAAGTTCCACGCGTCCATCCAGACCAAGTTGCGCGAGACGGGCGGGCCGCGGGCCTGGCTGTTCGAGCGGGCCATGCGGCGGATGGAGACGCTGCACAGCCAGCCCGATGCCGGTGTCAGCCTGCCGGCGCGTGCCGAGACGGCCTTCTGGTACTGGCTCGTGCTGCGCGCGGTACAGAACTACATCGGCATGCGACGCTGTCGCGTGGCCTTCTCGGCCGGCGCGCCCATCGCGCCCGAGATCCTCAGGTTCTTCCGCCACCTGGGCGTCTCGGTGCGTGAGCTGTACGGCCTGACCGAATCGTCGGGCGCCATTACCATCCAGATGACCGACCGCTCGCCGATCGGCAGCGTGGGCGCGGCCTATCCCGGCGTGGAGGTGAAACTGGCCAACGACGGCGAGATCCTGGTCCGCGGTGACGTGGTGTTCAAGGGCTACTTCAAGAACGAGGCGGCCACCCGAGAGGCCATCGACGAACAAGGCTGGCTGCACACCGGTGACGTGGCGGCCTGGGTGGATGGAGCGACCGGGCCCGAGCTGCGCATCATCGACCGCAAGAAGGACATCATGATCACCGCGGGTGGCAAGAACATCACGCCGTCGGAAATCGAGAACGCGCTGCGCTTCTCGCCCTATATCAAAGAGGCGGTGGTGGTGGCCGATCGCCGGCGTTTCGTCTCGGCGCTGATCCAGATCAACTTCGAGAGCGTGGGCCAGTGGGTGGAAGCGCGCGGCGAAACCTACACCCACTTTCGCAGCCTGGTGGAGCTGCCCTCGGTGCGCGATCTGATCCAGGCCGAGGTGGACGCAGCCAATGCCCGCATGGCACAGGTGCAGCAAGTGCGCAAGTTCCACCTGCTCACCAAGGAGCTCGATCACGACGACGGCGAAGTGACTGCCACCATGAAGGTCAAACGCTCCAGCATCGCCAGCAAGTACCAGGACGTGATCGAAAGCATGTACGCCTGACAGGTTCAACCGGAACAACCATGGTTTTCAACGACGACCAACGCGCCTTGCAGGACACCGTGCGCCGCTTCTCGCGCGAGCGGTTACTGCCCGATTACCAGAAGCGCGAGAAGCTGGGCGTGCTCGATCGCGCGCTGGTGGCCGAGATGGGTCAGCTCGGGCTGCTTGGGGCCGATCTGCCCGAGGCCCTGGGTGGCATGGGGGCCGACGCCGTGACCACCGGCATGATCATCGAGGAGCTGGCCTACGGCGACTTCAACATCGCCGCCGTTTCTCTGGGTATCTCGCTCAACGGCGCGATCCTGGTCAGGCACGGCCACCCTGATCTGGTGGCCGAGTGGGTGCCACGCATGACACGGGGCGAGGCGGTCATCGCCATCTGCCTGACCGAGCCACGAGGCGGGTCCGACGCCAGCAACTTGCAACTGCGGGCCCGCCGCGATGGTGACCACTACGTGCTCAATGGCGAGAAAACCTCGATCACCTTCGCCGACCGCGCCGATGGCTACCTGGTGTTCGCACGCACCGGTGCGGCCGACGAGGGCGCCAAGGGCGTGAGCGCCTTCTTTGTGCCCGCCAGCACGCCGGGCATCAGCACCACGCGTTTCGACGATGTGGGCAGCGCCATCATCGGGCGCGGCTCGGTGTTCCTGGACGATGTGCGCATACCACTCAACCACCGCCTGGGCGACGAAGGCAAAGGCTTTTCCCAGGTGATGCAGGGCTTCGACTACAGCCGTGCACTGATCGGTGTGCAGTGCTGCGGCGCGGCCCAGGCTTCGCTGGATGAAGCCTGGGCCTATTCGAAAGAGCGCGAGGCCTTCGGCGTCCCGATCGGGCAGTTCCAGGGGGTAAGCTTCCCGCTCGCCGAGGGCGAATCACAGATCGAAGCGGTGCGCCAACTGTGTTACCACACGCTGGCATTGAGAGACGCCGGCCTGCCGCACACCCGGGAGGCCGCGATGTGCAAGTGGATGGGGCCGCGCAACGGATTCGATGTCATCCACCAATGCCTCTTGACTTTCGGCCACTACGGTTGGAGCAAGGATCTGGCGCACCAGCAGCGCATGCGCGACGTGATGGGGCTGGAGATCGGTGACGGCACGGCCAGTGTGATGAAGCTCATCATCGCGCGCGAGCGCATCGGCCGCGTGGCGGTGCAGTACTAGGACCCACCATGCCTTACCAATCGGTGTTTCGCCCCAGCGTGTTTTCTGGTCAAACGATCATCGTCACGGGCGGTGGCAGCGGCATCGGCCGCTGCACGGCGCACGAACTCGCATCGTTGGGTGCCCACGTGGCCCTCGTGGGCCGCAAGCTCGAGAAGCTCGAGGCCGTGCAGGCCGAGATTCTTGAAGACGGGGGCAGCGCCAGCACCCACGCCTGCGATATCCGAGAAGAAACCATGGTTTGCCAGACCATCGACGACGTGCTGGCCCTGCGAGGTCGCATCGACGGCCTGGTGAACAACGCGGGCGGGCAATACCGAACGGCAATGAAAACGATCTCCACCAAGGGCTTCGAGGCCGTGGTGCGCAACAACCTCACGGGGGGCTTCATATTCATGCGCGAGACCTACCTGCGCTGGATGGAGGCCAACGGCGGCGCCATCGTCAACATCATTGCGGACATCTGGCACGGCTGGCCCGACTACGCCCACTCCGGGGCCGCGCGCGGCGGCATGCTGACCCTGAGTGAAACCGCGGCCTGCGAATGGGCCGGTTCCGGTGTGCGCGTGAACACCGTGGCACCGGGGGGCATTGCGTCCAGCGGGTTTGACACCTACACGCCAGAGGCCAAGGCCAAGATCCTCGAATACCCGCCGACCGTGCCCCTGCAGCGATACGGCACCGAGGCCGAGCTCTCCAGCGCCATCGTGTACCTGCTCTCGCCCGCGGCCGCGTACATCACGGGCACCTGCATCCGCGTCGATGGCGGCACACCAAACGCGCGCGGCACGTGGAAGCAGGCACCGCACCAGCGCAGCCAGCCCTTCGAGGGATTTCACCGCGCGCAAGTGCCAGAGATGCTGTCGGCATCCAGGGAGCAGTCGCCATGAGCAAGCCCGAACCGTTTCGCGTGCAGTGGCAGGAGGACCTCGCCATCGTCAACCTGGCGCAGGGCGATCGTGGCAACCCGTTCGATGGCCCGTTCACCGCCGCCTTCCGGCAAGTGGCCGGTGACCTGATGGATGCACCCGCGTTGCGTGCGGTGCTCTTGCGGGCCGATGGCCCCAATTTCAGCCTGGGTGGCGACCTCAAGGCCTTGTACCCCGCGCGGTCTGACCTGGCGCCGCTGATCCGCCGCTGGACCGCCGACCTCCACATGGGCCTGCAGCGTTTCTGGCACTTGCCCGTGCCCGTGGTGTGCGCCGTGCAGGGTTACGCCATGGGCGGTGGCGTGGCCCTGCTGGCCGGCTGCGACGTGGTGCTGGCGGGTGAAAAGGCCCGCTTCGGGTCCGCGTTTGCGCAGATCGGCTTCAGCTGCGATTCGGGTTCCACCACCACACTCACGGCGCGCATGAGTATGGCCCGGGCGCGCCGCTTCGTGATGCTGGCAGAGCAGCTGTCCAGTGCCGAGGCGATGCAGGCGGGCCTGGTGGACCAGGTGGTGGCAGATGACAGCTTGCAGGAAGAAGCGCTGAAGCTGGCAACGCGCTTGGCCAGTGGGCCCACGAAGGCCTATGGCGAGATCAAGCGTCTGTTTCTGCGAGCCGGGGCAGCTCACCTGGAAGCGCAACTGGAAGACGAGGCCCTGACGTTGGCCCGGGTTGCCACCGGCCCCGATGCGCAGGAGGGGATCGCGGCCCTGGTCGAGAAGCGGAAAGCGTCGTTCGTGGGACGTTGAGCTTGCCAGCTAGGCCTGTGCTTGATTGACGAGAGACGGTTCAGAAGACAGACGATGCGGTAGGCAGTCCTCAGCGTCGCACCTGCACCACCACCTTGCCCTTCGAACGCCCCTGGGCCAGGTAGTCCAGTGCCTCCTTCGCCCGATCGAACGGAAACACTTTGTCGATCACCGGCCGGATGCGCTGCGTCTCGATGAGCTGGCCGATCTGCGCGAGCTGGTCCCCGTCGGGGCGCATGAACATGAACGCGTAGTCAACGCCGCGCTGTCGCGCCATGCGCAGGACCTTGCGGCTCATCAGCGCAAAGACCAGCGCCAGGAGGGCGTTGAGCCGGCGCGCGCGGGCGAACGCCACGTCCAGCGGCCCGACCAGGGAGACGATCTTTCCTCCCGGCTTCAGGATGCCGACGGCCTTTTCGATCGTGTCGCCCTTGACGGTGCCCAGCACCGCGTCGTGATCGCGCAGCACGGTTTCGAACGCCTGCTTCTTGTAGTCGACCACCACGTCGGCACCCAGGCTGCGCACCAGCGCTACGTTGGCGGTGCTGGTGGTCGTGGCCACCGTGGCACCCAGCACCTTGGCGAATTGGATGGCGAAGGTGCCGATGCCGCCCGAGCCCGCCGGGATGAAGACCTTCTGCCCGGGCTTCAGGCCTATGCGCTCCTTGAGCGCTTGCCAGGCCGTCAGGCCCACCATCGGGAGCGACGCAGCCTGCACGAAATCGAGATTGACCGGCTTCAGCGCGGCCGCGCGCTCGGGCACTACCGCGAACTCGGCGATGGCGCCGGTGCCCTGGTCGAAAATGTTGGCGAAGACCTCGTCACCCACCTTGAAGCGGGTCACGCCGCTGCCGATCTCGGTCACGACGCCGGCCAGATCACTGCCCAGAGTGGCCGGCAGTTCGAACTTCAACACGGCCTTGAAGATCCCGGTGGGGATCATGTTGTCGATCGGGTTGACGCTGGCCGCGTGGACCTGGACCAGCACCTCGTCGGCCTTCGGAGTGGGGCGGGGAAGGTCGGCGAACCCGATGTCGGGCGACTTGCCGTAGCGTTTGAAAGTGAGTGCTTTCATGGGCTTCCTTTCGTGGCCAGCGATTCCCGCGGCCTCGTGTCCACTGGCAGACAAAGCAGGCCCGTGAGCAGCGCCAGCGTGGCGTGCAGGGCATACAACGCGTCGAAGTCTGCGCGCTGCAGCGTGGCATGGCCCAGCAGGGCCACTGTGATCGCCACACCGAGCGCCGAGCCGATCTGGCGCGTGGCCTGGTTGACCGCGC
>VFQQ010001842.1_pt1 | contig 27102 bp, 48 predicted proteins | sample 3512341 | NCBI WGS metagenome assembly VFQQ01 (sample SAMN10412373, study PRJNA504923) | tailings metagenome | isolation source: Relicate 2 Philex TSF1 revegetated site | place: Philippines: Tuba, Benguet | collected 2017-08-29
AGATCATTTGCGAGGGCACGCTAGCGGGTGCGTTCCTCCGTTTCTCTGGCTTTTTCTTGAAGAGCGACAGCCAGTGTGCGGTGTGCATGCACAGGTCATCTGCGAGGGTGCGCTGGCGGCTGGCGGGTGCGCTGCTGGCTGCTGCGCTGTGCGCCTGCTGGCTGCTGTCTTGCAGTTGCCGAGGGGCAGGGCCGCGCTGCATGCAGGTCAGATGTGAGGGTATGTTGGCTGCGTACGTGCTTCGCTGCTGTGAAGTTGCGGCCGTCTGCTCCAACATAAGCGATGCACATGCACATGCCAGCGCAACCCAGCTGCTGCCCTCCCGCTGCTCACCCGCCAGCCGCCGCTGCTGCTCGCTCCTGCTGCTCGCAGAGAGCTCGCGCATCCGGCAGGCCAGCTGGGAGTGCCTGGCCTGCATTGCGAGCGGCTACTACGACAAGCTGCCCGCGTACATGCAGGCAAGCTGGGGTGGAGCAGCTGCTGCGCTGTCACCTTGGTCATGCATGCAAGGGGTGCATGCATGGGGCATGCTACGCCCTTGCACATGCGCCTTCGAGGCTTGCATGTGCACGTGCTGTGGGTTGTGCTCACCTTGCTGCGTACCTCTGCGCCTGCTGCCCGCAGGACATCTTCTCGCTCACCCAGCGCACGGTGAAGGGCGATGAGGAGGATGTGGTGCTGCAGGTGGGGCATGGCGGGGCAGAGGTGGAGGCTGGCTGGGTCAGCAGCCAACCTTTTAGCACCAGTCTTGCTGTGGAGCCTGCAGTGCTGCGTGCAGCTTGGGCAGGTGGCTGACGAGCACGCCTGGCAGCGGTGCCAGGATGGCGCCAACACACGACCCTCTTGGCCGTTTATTGTTGGCTTGCTGGGCTGCAGGCTCTCGAGTTCTGGTGCACAGTGGCGGAGGAGGAGATTGACCGCGATCAGGTGAGCCTGGCGACGGTGTGCGTCACAGCCAGGGTTGGCAGCTGGGCGGGCTACGGATTGCTGGGTCTGGGGCTATGGAGTGCTGGGGGATGCTGCTTTAAACTGGCTACCAGCCCCATTGCTGCCGTCAGCAAGAGCGGAGCAAGAAGCCATCAGCGCTGCTCAACAGCACCCCTGGTGCTCACTCCCGCCGCTTGCCTCCTCCCGCCCCGCCCCGCCCCGCCCTGCCACAGGACGCCTCGTCCGCCAGCAGCGACCCCGACACCGTCAACCACCAGTTCATCAAGGCCGCGCTGCCGCACCTGGTGCCGCTGCTGCTGGAGCAGCTGACGAAGCAGGAGGAGGGGCAGGAGACGGACGACGGCGTGTGGAATGTGTCCATGGTGAGCCCAGCATGTTGGGCTTACTGGTGGCTGCTGGTGGGATGTGGCTGCTCCCACATGCGTTGCGCTGAGAGGATGCAATACACGTGCAGCCGGGCCCGCATTATCGTCAGCTGCGCTGCACACCTTCGCCCGGCTCACCCGCAACGATCACCCCCTCACTTGCTTGCACCTCTGCCCTCGCCCCTCCGCAGGCCGCTGGCACTTGCCTAGCGCTGTGCGCCTCGGTGGCGGGCGACGCCATTGTGCCGCTGGTCATGCCGTTTGTGACCGCCAACATCCAGAAGGCGGACGGCGCGGAGAGCTGGCGGTACCGCGAGGCTGCCACCTTTGCCTTTGGGTCCATCCTGGAGGGGCCGGTGAGCGTTTGTGTAAGGCGGCTCTGGTTTACGTAGTGCATGCGATGCAAGTGGCATCGGCGGCTGGCCAGGCTGGCACCTCCTGGGCTGGCGGCAGCGCCCATCAATCTATCGCCCTGCCGTTTCACCATGCGCCTGTACAAACTCTCCCCTGCCTTCTTCAGGGTGTGGAGACGCTGGGGCAGCTGGTACAGAGCGGGCTGGGCTTCCTGCTGACGGCGCTGAAGCAGGACCCCAATGCGCATGTCAAGGACACCACCGCTTGGACGATAGGTGTGCTGGCACTGCTGGGTCGCCCGACTGTTGGTCTCGCTGCTGCATGTGCATGCTGCTGCTGATCGCCCATGGCTTTGGCCCAGGCATGGCCGGGGCACAAACGGTTGAAGGGCCTCCCAACGGCACATGGACGCTCATTTGCGCCACCATGACTGCCCTGCCTTGCAGGCCGCATTTTCGAGTTCGTGCACGGCGAGGACTCGGCGGCACCGCTGCTGGGCCCCCAGAACCTGCCGCAGGTGCGTGCAGTGCGGGCCGGCTGCTGTTGGCAGCGCTGACATGAGCAGCAGGGCTGAATGCCTTGTCTGCCATTGCTGAGCGCTTATTGCTGCTGCTGCCGAGGGCTTGCTGGTGCCATTGAGCGCACGCGCGCTCACCTGCCTGGCCCCGCTGCCACTGCTGCTTGCAGGTTGTGGAGGCGCTGCTGCTGGCCATCCGCGACGCGCCACACATCGCAGAGAAGGTGTGGAGTGGTCGACAGCGCTGGTCTGTACTGAATTTTAGGCAAACACAGTGTATGGGAGGGTTCAGAGCTGCTTGGCCCGGCCTTGCCGCACCCCACCTTCCACCTCCCTCCGCCTCACCCCGCTTCATGCCCCCACCTACCCGGCCACCTGCTCCCAGGTGTGCTACGCACTGAGCCAGCTGGCCAGCGGCTTCTACGAGCAGCGCGGCACCAGCCCCATGTCGCCCTACTTCAAAGACGTTGTGCAGGCGCTGCTGGAGACGGTGAGGAGCATGAGGGGGCAGGGGAGCAGGGGAGCGGGGGCAGCTGTTGGTGACAAGGCTTTGCAGGTGGCAAGGCTGTGTTGCTGGCTATCCTGCCGGTCGAAGCGTGGTGCTGTTGGTCGCGACTTTGAATCAGCTCGACACCTGCGCACGCGCCGTTGGCGCCCGATTCGCCGCCTGATTCAGTCTGGTTGTCAATCATTCTGATTGCGGTGGTCCCCTCGCCCTGTTTGCAGGCGGCGCGGCCAGCGGATCTTGCTGAGCAGACGCGGCTGCAGACGCAGGCGTTTGAGGCCATCAATGAGGTGCAGGGGGGCGGCCCGCTGGCTTAGCTTGTACCTTACTTTGTAACTTGTGTGTTTCAGTGCCAGTAGCCAGCGCCACATGCACAGCGAGCCATCTGGTTTGCCGACGCCCCACCCTCCGCCCCTCTATCTGCTTCTCAGGTGGTGCGCGCCTCGGCAGCAGACACGACCCCCATGGTGGTGCAGCTCATCCCGCTGGTGGTCGGCAAGCTGAATGTGAGAGCATGGGAGGGCAGCAAGGGGGTGGGCCGGCACAGGAAAGGCTGCTGCTGCTGGCCCAGCTGACTGCCTCCAGCACGCTGCGCTGCCCTCTCAAGAGTGCTCCTGGGCACTCCAACCGAGGCAAGCGCTCACCACCTGCTGTGTTGTGCCACGCTGCGCGCGTGCAGGAGACGCTGCACATCAACACAGCGGGCAGCATGGAGGCAGCGGAGCGGCAGAGCGAAATCCAGGTGGGGCTGGCTGGCTGGCTGGCTGGTGTGTCAAGACGCACGTGTCAACCAACCGCAGTGCTTTCCCTTCGCTGTTGCTGGCCAGCGCACACCACGCTGCTTCATCACCACTTGTGCTCTACTCCACTCTGTCCCTCTCGCTCTGTCCTTGCCATGCACAGGGCCTGCTGTGCGGCATGACGCAAGTCATTGTGCAGAAGCTGTCGGACAACGACAGCGCCAAGGCGGGCGTGCTGCAGGTGCGGCGCCTTTGGGGGTTGTTGTGCCTTGCGAACGACATCATGGGCCTTGCTCAGCAGTGGTGTGAGCAGGCGTGCTTGCAGAGTGCTTGCATCCCCACAATCACACTATTTTGTCCGTCCACCAACAACCCGGCCCCCGCAGTATGCGGACCACATCATGGACGCGCTGCTCAACGTGTTCGCCTGCCGCAAGTCCAGCGTGCACGAGGAGGCGATGCTGGCGGTGGTGAGCCCGCTGGGCCGGCTGTGGGCGCAAGCCAGCGCTGTTTTCCAGGCTGGATTCTTGCTAATGCCCATGTACAATGCTTGTTGGACACCAGATGTCCCTTCTATGTGGCGGCAGTGCTTCTCACCGGCATCGCTTAACCCGCACCTCTCATCTCACCTTTACAACCTAATGTTCCCTCCTTATAACTCCTGCAGGGCGCGATGACGTACGCGTGCGGCCGCCAGTTCTCCAAGTACATGGAGCGCTTCTTCCCGGTGCTGCAGATGGGCCTGGCGCAGCACCAGGTGCGCTGCGGGGGTTGGCGGTGGGCGGGCGGGGTCGCTGGGGGTGATGGTGCAAGCGTCGCTCAGCCACGTGGCAGCAGCGGACAGCAATGAAGAGGTGCATACAGTACAGGCCTGGCCTGCGTGGGCATTGCTCTGTCGACTTGTGCTGGCCACTTGTTTACCTGCATCCTCCTGCCGCCTGCTCGCTTGCTTGGTTGCAGGAGTGGCAGGTCTGCCAGGTCACCGTGGGCGTGCTGGGAGATGTGTGCCGTGCCATCGAGGATCAGGTGGGGGCCTGGTGGAAGCAGCCGGCGTGGTGTTTTGGGCCGCTGGGGCGGTTGGGGTTCTTTGCTGCGCTCTGACGCGCGCCGTGGGTGCTCCCTTGGTTGGCCTTCCGCACCGTACCTTCAGCTCCCGGGTGCCGGTTCTCAACTGCATCCCTTGCCTTCCTTCCCTCCTCCCTCGTCCTCCCCCTCCCCGCAGATCTACCCCTTCTGCGACCCAGTGATGCAGACGCTGCTGACCAATCTGCAGTCGCCCGATGTGCACCGCAATGTCAAGCCGCAGGTGAGCTGGAGGGGCCGAAGAAAGTCGGGTGCGGGATGGGCATCGCCATTGGGGTGCAAAGCTGGGATGTGATGTGCGCTGTGACATGATCAACCCTGGGATCACGCATGCGCCCCACCCTCGTTCCCGGCAGATTCTGTCCGCGTTTGGTGACATTGCGCTCGCAATCGGCGACCGGTTTGAGGTAGGCTGGGGCCGCAGTTGTTCCTCAAAGCATGGTCAAGGATGCAGTAGCGAGCATGGCGTGCCTTGTCCTGGGCTCTGCCCTGCATATCGCTGCAGCAGTGCGGCAGCAGCGACGTAGCCCGCACACCCTCACCCACTGCCCCTCCCATCTTTTTGCTTGAGCGCAGAAGTACCTGCAGCACGTGGTCAGCATGCTGCAGAGCGCGATGCAGCTGAGCGTGCAGCAGGCGGCGGGGGCGGACGAGGACTTGATTGATTACAACAACCTTCTGCGGCACGGTGCGCTGCGCTGCGCGGTGCTGTGGTCTGCCGCGCTGTGGTTAAATGCGCTGTAGTGTGCGGTGCATGGTCTGCTTCAGCGCACTTGCCTGGGGCGTGCAGCGTCCTGCCACAGCCCAGCATGGCATGCCATGCCGCTGCACAGTGCCAACACCTTGCCGCCCCTACCCGTGGTCAACCTTCCCCTCTCATCCATCTCCCCTTCCCTCTCCTTACCACCCACGCATCTCATCCATCTCCCCTCCCCTCCCCTCCGCACCCATGCAGGCATCCTGGAGGCGTGGGCGGGCATGTTCAACGGCCTGTCCAAGGACAAGGCAGAACAGTACCTCAAGCCCTACGCGCCGCCGCTGCTGGAGTTTGTGGAGGCCATCTGGGCGGACAAGCCGGGGCACGACGACGGTGAGCGGCCTGCTGTTCTGCCCCCGAGCCGGGCGGCATTATGTGTAGCGGGGCTGCTTAGCGGGCTGACAAGCTGGGCGCAAGGGCGGTGAGCAGGCTGCCTGGGGCCCAATTCGTTAGTTTCAAGCGCCTGCCCATCTGCTCTGCATCCGACCGTCCCTGACCCTCACCCTTCCTCACCCTTCCCTGCCCTCCTGCTGCTCCCCCACCCGCAGGCGTGCTCAAGGCGTCAGCGGCGCTGCTGGGCGACGTGGCTTCCACCATATCCGGTACCGGCCCGCTGTTCCAGCAGAAGCCGTACGTGCAGCCCTTCCTGCAGCAGCTGGCGCAGGACAGCACCACGTCGGACACCGCCAACTGGGCCAGCCAGATGATCCAAAAGGCGCTGCGCGGCTGAGCGCCATTGCGGTGCCAGCTAGCTGCGGCGGCCCCCTTGGCGCTGTACGTTGCAGCACAGCGGCGGGGGCTGTCCCGCCCGCCTTGTGCCATGTGGGGTGCCAGGCGCTGCTGCAATATGCAGTGCGGCCTAAAACATTTCATTCGCTCCGTGGCGGCGGCGGTGGCGGCGGGTGGGCGCAACGTGCAATGGGACGGCGGGTGCGTGTCGCGGCCCCCGCCCCACCGCTGCCCCCGTTCCTCTTCAAATTCTGCCAGCTGCTTGTGCTAATCAGTCCAGCTTTGTAACTTCGACTCAGCTCGTCCACAGAGGCTGGTGGCTGATCGGTGGGGGCGGCACAGTGATAAAGCGCGAAAAGCGCAGGTTGTGAGACCCACGCTGTGCTTGCTATGCCCCACCTCGGCTGGCCGCGGCCTCAGAAGCAGCCGGCACGCCCGCCTGACCCCACCGGCCCTTCACATCCCCGACTTTGTGTCGTCCTAAGCCGCAAGCAGGTGCGCGGTGCAGTCGGACAGCGGCAAAGTGACCATCCACAAGGAGCTGCAGCTCCACGCTTTCTCGCCGCAGCTGTGGTTTGATATGAAGTTGCGGCGGCAAATTGCGCGGTACACGGTCGAGCGCGCCTGGCCTTGGCGCACGTGCTGGTCTCGGGGAGGGGTTTCAATGGTTTGCCGCGTCCGCTTCCCTCTTCTCGCAGTCACAAGATGTGTAGGACGGCAATTGTAGCGGCAGTGCTGGTTGCAGCCTTCTGCGGTGAGAATCTGGGCTGCCGCCGCCGCCGTTTTGTGCCTCACATTTTGTGCCTCCTCAGCCTGGCAATGAAAGACATGTGATCGGCGGGCTAAGCTCCCTTGCCCCTAAAGGTTGCACGGCCAAGCTTGTGGATGGTGACTGGAAGCGCGAGGCCAAGCCTGCAAGTGGGTGCCGAGCAGGGCGGACTGTGCCCGGAGAGAGGCAGCATGTGGGGGCCGCCGCCCCTTACCGCCGCCTGCTTCCCTTTCCCTCCACGGGCGCGCAGCAAAGCTGCCGTTGCTGTGCATGTGCAGAGATGGTCTGAGCCTTCGCTGGGAGGGCCTGTGATCTGCCGCTGCATTGCACCCTTTCAAGGGCTCAGCATGCACTTGCCTCCCCGCCTCCCCCCTGCATCTGCAGCGCTGGACCCGCCAGTGCCGACGGAAAAGTGCGAATGTGCGCCTGATCCACTCCTGCCCAACCCCATCTGCATCCTCTGCCTGTGTGACACCGAGAAGGCTGCCAACGTGACGCTTGACGAGGTGGGGCTGCAGCAATACTGCACTAGTGCGCAGTGTCGACTTGCAATGATCAGGGGGGCGTTCGTTCCGCTCGCAGCAATGGACACATGCTGCCCAGAAGCACGCATGGCAGCCAAGCGCTGGAACAATGCAGAGGGTTTGCTGCCCTCCTCCTCAAACAGCGAGCTGCCTCCTGTGCCATGCAGCGTGCTGTGAATGCCAGCGGGCCGGCCTGCGGCCTCACCGACGCCACCCCAACCACGATCACGTGAGGCTTGGCCGAGCTGAAACGGTCTCTGCATTGCAGCTGCCCACATGTCTATGCGCAGTTGCCTGGCTGCCTGCTTTGCAAGTAAGCGTTGCTGCGGGCTCATAACATATCCGCTGCCGTGGCCCCATGCCACACCGTGAAACTGAAACTGCCTGCCGCCGTTTAGCTCGCTGACGCCCGCATTCTGTGTGCCCACACATGCGCAGGTATGAGAGCGGGGAGAAAGCTGAGTGCGAGTGCGCTGCGGACCCATTCCTCAAAGCTGAGCAGTGGCGCATGTGCCGCTGCCCCGAGCCCAAGCCTCTGCAAGTGCCCACCATCCAGGTGTGCTGAGCACGCTACGCTGCCGATGTTGCTGCCGCTGCCGTGGTTCCCGTCCATTCTTCCCGCCAATTGCAGCAATCTGGCGTGTGCCACGATGTACATTGCCGGCCAGCACTGCATCAGGCACTGCTTCAAGGAAGCTCCAACATGTGCCCCGGTGAAGGAGTACTCGGCCTGGCCTGTGAATGGCAGCGACCGCGTGTCCCCGCCCATCTCGGAATGGGCGCGCTGCTCCGGACCCTACGCCCTGTGCAGCCTTGCCAACTGGTCAGTGCCGGGGAGTGGGCACGGAGTGAATGAGCGAGCGCATGCCGCCACCTGTTTGCAGCTGCACGGCAAGCTGCAGTCCGGACGCGCCTGCTCTTACTACACCCAGCACAGCTGCAAGTGGTATCAGTGCACTGCGAGGGTTGCCATCACATTCTTCACGCTTCATTCACGCTCCTCCTGCTCGCTGTCTGCAGCACCCTGGACTTCCCTGGAAAGGACGAGTCGGACCTGCCGCTCGCCGAGTGCGGATGCGTGATTCCCGACCGCAAAAACGGCCTGAGCGACAACTCGCTGGTGCGCTGCCGCTTGTGATTGGGTGGACTGCTGTTGCTGCTGTTGACTGCTGTAGCTTCCGTTGCTGGCCTACAACACATTCTGGCTTGGACAGGCCAGGCTCCATGCATCAGGCGGGGAACGAAGACGGCCACGCCGTGGGCGTGTCAAAACCATTGCCGAGCGCAGGTCGACCCCAACTACATCCTGTCTGAGGAGATTGCTGCTGCCATGGAGGAGAAGTGCCCTCAAGGAGCCCTCTCGCCGGGCTGCGCTGGCCTCAACAAGACGCCAGTCTGCCAGGCGATCAAGAAGGACAGCATCTACGGGGGTGAGCACTGGTGCAGCCTGGCTGTGTGGCACTTGTGGTCGCGGTGTATGTAGCAGGGACCACTGGGTGCTGCAGCTGCTATGGGCTGCTATCAGCTAAGGATGACACTGGCTTGCCGGTAGACCAAGTCCTGCTCCTCTTCCATCTGCAGGCAAGTACGATTTGGTCTCCACCTTCACCGCCTCGTGAGCAGGGGGCAGTCAGGACCTGATCAACTGGTGCCTGTTGGCGTGTACGGCTTGCTACTGATGCACTTGCCACTTGCCACTGATGCACTGGGTGGTTGGAGGCCTGTAGGTTCAAGCGCTGCATGCCGTTGCAGTGAGCAGACCATGTGCCAGGGGCACCACACCTGCAGACCTTGCTGCGGCCATTCCTGCCACTCTCAACGAGGTGCAGGCCCTACATTGGCGGCTTCAACAAGCTGTGCAACCGGCCGGGGGAGGGCGGCCTGTATGCACAGGCAAGCTTGCTGCACTCTGTTGCCCCAGCTGTTGATGGACGCCCCCTTCTGGGTCATGCGCCAAGGCGCCCAGGGCCTGCTGCCCTGTTGAAGGGATCCTGCCACTGATACCGCATCCTCACTACCGCTTCACTGCTCCTCACCCTCGGCCGCAGTGCATGACGGCCGCGTGCTTCAAGCGCAAGGCATGGGACGGCTCGCCAATCACCTGCTACTGCCCGGTGTATCGCGCCGAGCGCTACATGATCGGCAGCTCCGACTGCGCCCAGGACAGCTGCGCGCCCAACCTGCCCTACATCGCCAGGTGCAGGGCCTCCCGGGGCAGGTCGGGGCAGTTCACCCGGTGGCCTGCTGCCCGCTCGCTGTGGCGCGCTGTGCTCGCCGCTCACTTTGCAAGGTCTGGCTGCGTGTCCCATGCAGTGGTGTGGATGCCACCTCCTCTGGTGTGAGCCTGCCGAGCTGAGCTGAGCCGACTGACCACCAAGCAGCAGCCGGCTTTGCACGCCAAGCACTGGAGCTTTCGAAGCTTCTGAAGCACTGCTTCAACAATCCGACACCAGCTTTGAAAGTTGCTTACCCGTTTGCCTCGTCTTACTAAACCTTTTGCTAGTCATACGACACCCTGGCCATCTGTCCTCACCTACACGCTGATAACCCGTTGCGCATGCTACCGCACCACACCCCATGCATCCATCTTCCCAAAGAACAACCCTCCTGTTGAGTAAATCAAAAGACCGAGTTGGGAGAACCGGCAGATGCGCTCAGGGCAGCAGCCTTCTGTGGCGTAGCGCGGTAGATTTGCCTGGCCGCATGTTCGAGTTACATTTGATGCGCACAGAGTTCCAAGGCTGGGACAATGGCCCTTGTCAAAGGGGCGTCGCCTGCCCACCCGCCGGCGTCGGCCGCCGCCACCTCAGCGGCATTTGAGTCCTGTGCGTCACTTCCCGGGGCACACCTTGCTGCACTGCGGTCATCGCCGAACGCATTTGCAGTCGCTGGATGTGCAGACGGGCGGGAGGCAAGCGTTGAAGAGCGGGAGTTGCGGCGCGCTGCAACGATGGGGGCGCAGCATCGCGGGATCATGGCGCCGGCGAAGTCGCCAGGTGACGGCCAAAAACGCGGCTGACCCTGGCTGCCGCTGCCTGTCGCCGCCTGCCGCCGCCTGCCGTCGACGGCGTAACGCCGGTCCCTACCTGCCTCGCAGGCTTGGTCTCCTCTACCCGCGGTGCTGTGCTGACTGCTGCCGTCTGCCTGGTGGTGCTCACGTGCCTGCTGGCGCGCGGCGACCTCCCACCGCTGCACAGCACGGCATCCGCCATACAGCTGTGGTGGCACGGCCTGGCCGGCAGCACACCACAGCCGGCTCGTGGCCCCGCCCTGCACGGCCCCGTGAAGAAGCTCGGCATGATCAACATGACCTATTTCTATCCGCCGATGGGCCAGAACTGCAAGGCGGAGCGGCTGTGGTGGTACGACGCGTCTGCCGGGCGCGGCAACCTGACGCAGGCCGACTTTGCACGCCTGCGCCGAGGGCCCTGCATGCAGTGCCAGGTGTACGTGGTGAGCTGGAGGCTCTATGCAGCCCTTTAGGGATGTAACGGGTGTTTAAATTGATCTATGGAAGGGCACATGCATGGCGGGTTGGAAGCTGGCATATTCTGCCTGGTGCAACGGCGACCCTCCTTTGCCTCTCTGCCCGGAACCAGCCTCTTGTGCTTGCCCGCTCCCCTCCTCTTCGCAATAGAACCACCTGTACAAAATGATATATGTGCGGCACGCCAAGGTGGCCTCCTCCACCGTCCTCGACTACTTTGGGCTGTGCACTGACGAAACCAAGGGTGCGTGGGTTGCAGGGCATGGTCTCTGCTTACTCATCCCCTCCGCCGCCTTTGCCACCGCCATCCCAGCCAGCAGCTAGGCCAGAATCGGCCTTGCCTCACGTCTCCCTGGTGCCGCGCCTGCACCTGCATCCTGCAGGCTGCCTGCACAACTGGGAGATTGATATGAGCACCGTGCAGACCAGTCCAGCGGTCAAAGCCCGGCCCACGTTCAAGCAGCTGAGCAAGCTCAGCAAGGATGAGGTGGGTGCTGGCGCAGTTGCATCTGCAAGCGGGTGCCATGTGCGATGCCGGCTGTGACAGCATGTCATCACCGCCTGTGGTTGTTCCTGTTTTTAACAGCCAGCCGGAAGGCTGCACAGCAGCTGAGCTACCTGCTATGCCTCCACATGTGAGCTTGTTCCTCGTCTGTGGCCAGGTGGCGAGGAGCTGGGCCAGCTACTTTGTGTTCACCGTCACGCGCGACCCGCTGGACAGGGCCGTGTCGCAGTACAGCTTCCTGCTGCGCAGCAACCTGGCGGAGCCGCCCAGCTGCGCAGATGCGGTGCGTGCAGTGGTTCACCTATTGCAGGCGGCTCTTGAGCTGTTGCTGAGCACAGCTGTTCTTGCCACTAACTGCCCGGTGTGGGCAGCTGGCTTGCAAGGCAGGCGGCAGCGTAGGTTCATTTGCACGTTTGTGCAGCCCTGGTGGAGCGCTCATGCTGTGTAGCGTGCTCGTGCACTGCCCTTTACTGCTGCTTACTGCCTTTATGCCCATCTGGTTTTCCTGCCCTGCAGGCTGAGGCGCTGGATTGGGATGCTTTCTGCCAGTCGCCGCCGTCTCTGGCCAAGTTTTGCGCACGCAGGCCGGACTGCTGCAAGCAGGCAAGCTGCACTGGCTTGTTCCTTGTCCCCCAATCATTGCTATGCGACGGAGGTGCCTCAATGCAAGGTTGCCCTGGCTGTGTTGTTGCGTCTCTGCTGGCCATATATGCCACTGTGAAGCCTCCATGCTTGCGCCTGATGCTCACGGGCCACTCCCTATGCCTTGTGCCCAGGCTGAGGGGGTGTACGATGGCACCGGCTTCAAGCTGGCGCACATTGTGCCGCAGGCGCAGTGCATCGCAGATGCTTCCGGGCGGTGAGTGTCAATGGGCTGCATGTGTGTAGGGTGGTGATGCTATGCCGGTCAAGGCGATCTGTCACTTGTGGATGCACTGTCGTCTGCCATGAATGCCGCCATACACACTCTCTGCCATCCTGGCCATGCACAGGATTGCCGTGGACTTTGTGGCGCGGCAAGAAACCCTGGCGGAGGATATGGCGGCGGTGCTGGGCAAGCTGAATGCCCGGCGGGACGAAGGTGGGAGGGTGGGCACTGCTGGCAAGCTGGATGGGCCGGGCTCATTGGCAGGATTTGCTGCTCGCTGCCCCAGCTGTTGCTGGCCGCCCAGCCTCCTTGTATCCGTTCACCGAAGCCCCCCTGTCAACCCTTCCTTCTGCCCATGCTCCCCATCCGCAGGCGTGCCGCCGCTCGTCCCCGGGAAGGAGCTGGGTACAGAAAAGATGCGGTCCAAGTGCGCATCAGGCAGCAGCGTGCGGGCAGAGCGGCACGGCTCGGCGCCCATGCACGACCCCGTGTCCACCTGGCAGGGCCTGGTGGCCAAGGAGCAGTACTGCAGCACGGAAGAGTACTACAGCGGGCGGCATGCGCACTGCCGGGCCAGCATAGAGGCCTACTTTGCAGATGACCTGCGGCTGCTCTACCCCGGCATGGCTGCTGCCGGCGGCGGGTAGAGGATGCACTGAAGACCAATTGTGACAATGATCTGATGTAACGAATGCGGTTTCTTCATGTGATGGCCTGCGGCCTTGCCTAGGATCAGGAGCAACTTGTGCGCAGCAAATCAAATGGGCCGCTGCCGCTACGTTGGGCTGCCGCCGCCGCCATGGCCTGCGCCGTTCGCTTCATTTCAAGTTTGATCGCTTTGTTCAATCGCACCTTGTTGCAGCCTGCCCTCCCTGCACGCTGAGCGCACCTCCAGAAGCGGCCGCTCGCCCGCGCGTAGCCAGAGCAGCGCCCGGTCGGCCCAGCAGCAGCTCCTCGCATAAGCACAGTGGCAGATGGATCGGTGATAATAGCATCGGCGGCATCAGTGGCATAGGCGGCGGCGGCGGCTCGCGGCCGACGGCATGGCGGCAGAAGGGCCGCAGCGGCGTGGGCCGCGCATCGGTGATGCCGCCTCCCTGTGAGCGCATGCACTAGCTGTTGGATCCTGCCATTCACTTTCCCAGTTGCATCCTTGCCGCCGCCGCTGCATTGCCGTCGTCCTCCGCTGGCTGCAAATGTGCGCCCCCACCCACCTTCTGTTTGTCACAGCTGGAACTTCACCCCGGCCCCCGGGTGGACCAAGGAGGAGGCGCAGATCCTGAAGCTGTGCCTGATGAAGCTGGGCGTGGGCCGCTGGATCCAGATCCTGGAGACCGGGCTGCTGCCGGGTGCGTACAAGGGATTACTCAGGCATGGCCATGCTGCCCTCGTGCATGCGTGTTTTGCGGCTTGGGAGCTAGCTGATGGCAAGAAGCATGCTCTCTCACATAATCAAAGTCTGCTGAGGTCAATGCTGCTGCCGTGCACCTGCAGGCAAGCTCATCCAGCAGCTCAACGGCCAGACGCAGCGGCTTCTGGGCCAGCAGTCCCTGGCGGCCTACACCGGCCTGCAGGTGGGCCGCTGCCTTGGGCACTACTTGTTTGCGCAGCATCTTGCGACACCTGCTTGTGTGGCAGTGTGGTTTGACATTCTGCTTGCGCTGGAAGCGTTGCCACTATGTGCAGAGCATCCCTGCCTGAACCGCAGGACAGGTTCTGTTGAGCACTCTTGTGGCACTCTCTCCCACATGCAATGCAGGTGGACATTGACCGCATCCGCGCCGACAATGACCGCCTGGTTGATGCGGAGCGCAAGAACGGGCTGGTCATCAACAGCGGGCGTGAGTGCTTCAGACGGCCTGTGGCTTGCTTGACTTGCTTGGCTTGGAGGGCCACTCATGCTGCCTGCTGAAAGCGTGGGCATTGAGGCCACACTGCGATTCTGCCGCTCCTGCTGCTGCTGTTGGGGGTCCTGCAACTGCGCTTGCCCGCACCGATCTGCCTGCACCCCACTCTCCTGCTCCTTGCTCACCGCCCCCCGCTCTGCAGCCAACCTGACCAAGCAGCAGAAGCAGCAGCTGCAGGAGGAGGCGAAGGCCAAGTGAGGGCATTGAATTCTTGCCTGTCTGCCTGCCCTTGCTGGCCCGCCCGCCTGCTCGCCTGTGCGCGCACACGCAGCTATCGTCCCAAATCTTTTGCCAGCTGGCTGGCCCTGCCTCTTGTTGCGGCAGCCAAACGCTGTGCCCGCTGGCTTGCACCCTCACTCAAAACACCACACTTGACCCCATCGCAGGTATGGCCTCTCAGAAGCTGAGCTGCAGGAGGTGGAGGAGCAGCTGCAAGAGATTGCGGCCCAGCGGCAGGCGGCGGGCGGCGCCGCAGGGCCGGCAGGCGGCGCAGCAGCTCCAGGCAGCAAGGCGGCTGGCGGCAGCAGGGCGCAGCGAGATGCCGAGCTGTTAGGTGCGGCAGCACATGCAGGTTGTTGTCTTGGGGTGCTCAGCTGGCATGATTTGCAGTGAGCACCTTGTCGCATGATGCACTGGGATCGCACCAAAGGTGAACCCGCCAGGTAGTGAGTGGACCATTACATGTCTAGCCACAGGCCAAGTTGCATTTCCCCTGCGTGCCTTGTCCCTGCAGCTCGTGACACGTCCGGCATGAGCAACGAGGAGAAGGTCGCTTTCCTGCTGCACCTGCACGAGCGCCTGCAGCAGGCCGCGGCACAGCTGGCCAAGGCCGCCGTATCGGCGCAGCAGCCAGGTGCAGACGTAGCTGTAGCGCAGCAGCCCACTGCAGGCATGGCGGCGGCGGCGGCAGCCACAGCAGTTGGCAGTGATGTGCCAGGGCTCGCTGGTGTGGCATGGCAGCTGCCCCCAGGAACGGCAGCAGCAGCCGCAGCAGCACCAGCAATGGTTCCAATGGCAGCTATCGGAGGGCTTGTGCCTGCTGCAAGCGCAGAGAACCGGGGGCTGTTTGCCAATACGGCACCCATGGCGCTAGGCGGACCAGCAGCAGCAGCGGCGGCGGCAGCAGCAGCGCCTGTTGTGGTTTTCACTGCTTCCAAGCCGGCGCCAGAAGCCAGGGCTGCGGGCGGCAAGCGCAAGGCGGGCGGCGGGCGGCGGTCACGGCAGGCAGAGAGCGATACTGAAGAGGAGGAGGATTGGTGGGTTCAGGGGCGGTGGGGTTTCGGCGGTTGGGATGTTCACACCATGTTAGTTTGCCGCTGTGGGCCAGCCCTGCAAAATTTCTCGCTGATTTTCTCTGATGCCTGCCCTGCAGGGAGCCGGAGCCGATTGTTGCCGGGAGGGCGGGCGGCCGGGGCCGGCGCGGCGCAGCGGCGGCCGAGGCAATGGATGTGGATTGGGAACCGTTTCCTTCAACAGCAGCAGCGGCGGCAGAGGCAGGGCCGAGCAGCCGAGGCGGCGGCAGTGCGAAGAGCGCCCGTGAAGCAGCAATAGAGGCGGCAGCAGCCGCGGATGTGGCGCAGCTGGTGGCGATGGGGTTCAGCGCAAAGCAGGCTCGAGACGCCCTGGACGAGTGCAGCGGAGACATGGAGGGAGCCATTGAGTGGCTGGTGCAGCACTGCATCTGAGGCTGCCCAAATGTGTGTGTGCGGGATGAGAGCACTGTAGACATCGGAATGAGAGAAACGAGGATTGGCAAACTATCAACAGGAAGTGCATCAGGCACGTTGCGTCCGGCGCGCTTTGCCGCCACGGCGCATCGGCGGCGGGCTGAAACCCAGCCACACCGCGCCACGGCTGCTTTCCAACAGCTTTTGCGCACAACCGAGAGCCAATCTAGCCGCTCAGAAGAGCTTCGCCGTATGCCGGTCCTAGAGCCAGGCCGACCACCGAGCCGCGGGGCCGTGGCGCTGCTGGCCGTGCTCCTGCTGCTTGGGGCATGCAGTGGCAGCCACGGCACCGGCGCAGCGGCTCGCGTGCTGGCGGAGGATGGCGAGGGGCCACCGCCGCCGCCATCGACGCCACCCACGCCGCCTGAGTCACCGTCGCCGCCACCCACGCCGCCTGAGCCACCGTCGCCGCCGTCGCCGCCTCCGCCGCCCGCCAATGACACAGCTAACCGCACCACCTCACCCGCCCCTCCAGGTCAGCTCACACACCCACATCTCTCTTGCTTGGTTGCTGCTATCTGTGTCAAATAAAGCCGTGCAGTGGCAAGCCTGGGCACGTGGCACCCTCCCCAGCCTTACTTGTTTGCCTTGCCACACAGCAAGCCTAGCTGAGCCGCAGAGCTCCGTCCCTCCCCTGCAGGCCAGGGCAACTGCACTAACTGCTACCTGACGGGGCCAGAGCTGCTGCGCGATGCATCTGTGGCCCTTGGCCTGCCCGAACTGAACGGCTCCGAGCCTGCGCCGCAAGACCAGTCGCCGCCGCCGCCACAGTCGCCGCCAGCCCCCAAGGATCCACCTGCCTCGCCTCCACCTCCGCCCCAGTCGCCGGCGGCGCCTGTGGCTGTTCAGCTCAAGTCCGCTGAGCCCCAGCCGGCACCCCAGCAAACACAGCAGACCCAGCCCAGCCAGCAGGAGGTGGCCCAAACCCAGCAGCCGCAGAGCTCGACCACACAGCAGACGACCTGGCAAACACAGACAACTACCAGCCAGCAGCAGGTTACTTCAACCGGCACGGTGTCCCAACCAGCAGGTGGGCCGCTGTGGTTAGCGTGGGGATTGTGCAGCAGCATGTTCTGCAATGTGGTGGCGTGCAGGGCGGAGGGGTTTGCCTCACGGCCCTTGTGCGCTCAGGTCAACAGTCAAACTCTTACTACGGCTGATTGCTCCACATTCCTGCACACGCCCCCTCGCAGGCCGCCGCTGAGCGCGCTGAGCTGACCGAGGGACTGTTGCCTTCTGCCTGGGGACCACACTTTGGCGCGGCACAAGCCCTCTGTCAATTCCTCCTCCCTCACTCCTCCCTCACTCCTAGCGCACTGCACTGCACATTACAGTTGATTGGTTTCTGATTTCTCCTGACAAACTAAGCTGCTTTCGTGGGCGGGCTAATCGTCTGCTGCTCTACGTCTGCAATGTAAATACACGCAACACAGGTAAATGAAAGAGTGGCGCGCAGAGGGCGAGCAAAGAACACAATGGTGCAGCGGCAGAGGGACAGCAGGGAGGGGTGAGCAAAACCTAGTTCTGGTGAATCTCAGCACGTTAATCAAAGGGTGGGTTCGCCGGCAGCATGGCAACAATTGCCGCAGATGGGTACATACAATGGTTTGGGTGTGGAAGGGGTGGCTAGAGTGGCCTGAGCAGACAGCATTAGGCGGCGCAGGGGCGCTGGGTCGTACCAGAAGCACACCGCAGCGCCACGCCGCGCCACGTCTCACAGGCATTGGAGCGCCTCACTTGCCTCCCTTCTTCTTGTTGCTGTCCTTCTTCCTGCTGTCTGCTGCGCTCGCCAGCCCCTTGCTGACCGCTCCCACGGCAAGCTTGAAGCCCTGCTTGAGGGCCCACTTGCCCACAGGGGCAGCTGCTTTGAGCGCCTCGGTGCCCACTTCCACCGTCACCTTGGCTGCGGTGGTCACGGTCGTGCTTGCCGCCTTGCCTGCAAGGATCATGCCAGGGGCAGGCACAGTGTGGCTGGTGGGTGAGCTTGCGGTGCCGAGGCAGTGACTGCTGTGCAAGGCATGGCGGCGCTGAGTGACGGTCGCGCCCAGCAGCGGTTGAGCGGTGTGGCACAACTTGCAGCCACGGCAAAGCTGGCCGTCATCCAGCAGCAGCTCAGCACCTCAGCAGGCAGCCGCAGCTCAGCCGCATGCACTGCAGAATCACCACCACAACCGCATCTGCATTGCAACGTGCTGCGCCCGGCTGTGCAGGCAGACAAAAAGAGGAAGCCAGGGCAGCCAATTGTTGCACCGAGCCGTTCAAACGCACCGATGGGCCCAGTTGAAATGTCGTAGATCACTTTGGCGTACTCGGGCGGGTTCTCCTCAATTTCGTCCAGCGACTCATCCGCCTTGCGCAGCACCCACTCCAACGCGCTGCCGTTGAAGGACTGCGGCGGCGCTGCCGCGCTGCCTGCCGCTGCTGAGCTGCCGTCCTCACCCTGTGTGGCGGCGGCGGCAAGCAGGGAGTCAAAAGTCAAACGGCGGGCACACAGCGGCAGCTGAGCAAGGCGACGGGCACCGCCAGCCCAGCAGCCAGAAGCAAGGGGGGCAACTCAGGAGCGACAGCTGCTCACCAGCTGCTTCCGCTTGCGCAGCAGGTAGGCGGACGAGTGCTCCACCGGGACCGGCTGTGGCGGCGGAGCGGCGGCGCGCGTCACTGGCTGGCTGCGCACCACCAGCGGCCGGGGTTGCTGCAAAGTTGGTCGCTCGTCGCCCTCATGCCCTGCAGCGGCGGTCGGGGCGGCGCGGCGGCGTGTCAGGAGCCTACGCCGGCCGAGCCAAACTGGGGCTTGCAGCCGCGCGGGCGGCAGCCCTCCGCACCTGAGCAGCGCACTGATAGCCGCCTGCAGCGTTGTGAGCTGCCACCGCTGCTGCTGCGGGAGCTGGTGGAGCAGGGCGAGCCGGCGGGGCCCCAGAGCGCTGCGGCTGCTCGCTGCGCCATGATGACAAGTGGATCAGTGTGGCTGCGTGCCCGCAATGGGCGCACTTGCAGGCGCTGCCAGCCTTATTTGACGGGCCCGAGCGGGATGCTGCCACAGCGCAGCGGCGGCGCCGCTTCCGGCCCATCTGCCTGATTGCACTGCAGCTCGCACCACATCTGGTTACAAATGATACAAACGTTGAGTTGTCAGGCATCAGAGACACGGCAGCTGCATTCTGCATCACCAGACCGAACTCCCGCTGGTGCCACGACATGGCGTTCTCAACCTTAGCCGCAGGTCAGTGGGAGTGGCCCAGCTCAGCCACCCGGCCGGACAGCTCATCAATGCGGGCATCCATCTGCATGGAATGGAAGCACAGGGGGAGCGTGGCATGAAATGGAGGGCTTCCAGCAGGGCCCTGGCTCCCTTGACAACTTGCAGTAAGCGCAAGGGCATGCCCGCAGCAGCTGGACAGCATGCGGCGGACAAGTTGTGTTGTGTGCCAGATGTGCTGGCAGGCCCGGCTTGCCACAGCCCCACCCAGGCTGCCACAGCGCCCCACCTGCGTCAGCGCCTGCAGCTGGTTGTTCAGGATGCGCACCGCCTTGCCCAGCGGCGTGGCGGTGTCGCCCAGGGACGCGGCTGCGGAGCAATGGGGAAGAAGGATTAATGGGCCAGAAGCGGGTGGGCAGAAGGCCAGAAGGGGGTGGGCGGGAGCAGCAGGGCAGGTGGGCATGCCAGCAGAGCAGCGCAGATGGGCACAGTTGAGGCGGCCACGTTCTCCCAAGCCACAGCACCGCTGCTGCATTCTCTTGCAGGTTGCAACCGCAAGATGTTCCAGTGCATGCCACCGCACGACACACACTGCTGCCCCGGCAGCTACGCACCCGTGGAGTCGTTCACGTCGGCAATGGCCTCCTTCAGCTGCTCTCCCAGGTGGCTCAGCAGCGCGCCCACGCGCTCCGCACGCTCGTACAACCGGTCGCGCTCGCTGCACCGGGCAGGGACACAAACTTGAACCAATAAAATCAAGCACGTGCAGCCGGCCGCGCTCGCATCCCAGCACCGGACACCTCAACTTGACAACACACACATTACCCCCTCCCCCCTCACCGCGAGTCGTCGTCCAGCAGGGGGCGTTCCTCGCGGTACAGCCGCTCCGCCTCTCCCTCCATGCCCGCCAGCGCGTCGTGGATGCCCTTCTGGTGCGTCTCCAGCATCTGCGCGACAAATGGTGGGTGTGAAAAAACATTTGAGTGCTTGGAAACGCAACTGTGAGTGCGAACAACATGTCATGATGCGCTTCTGGTGCGCCTCCAGCATCTGCGCGGTGGCGTGTGCGAAAATGACTAAGCAAGCTGCACGCAGAATGCCAGCAGAACAGCTGGCCCCCCAGTGATGCCCCTCCATTCCCCACCTGCAGCTTCTTCCCTGCCCCTATAATGCAGCACTTCCATGCCGATGAAGTGTCACAGCCTTCACCTCCCTCTGCCCCTCCATTCCCCACCTGCAGCTTCTTCTCCAGGCTCTCCTGCCCCTTGACCACCTTGCGCAGCTCCTCCTCCAGCTCCAGCAGCGCGCGCCGGTTGGACAGGATGGCCGCGTCCCACTGCGCAGCAAGAGTGGTTGGGCAAGTGAGCATAAAAAACATTCAGCGATTGGACAGGATGGCCGCGTCCCACTGTGAAGAGCACAAGTGACAGGGCAGGCGGGCGAATGATTGAGCGGTTGGACAAGATGGCCACATTTTGCTGCATGGCGGCAGCAGCAGGACAGGCAGGCTAAAAATTGAGCAATAGGCAGCAAGGGCTGGTTGCAGCTGGGAACAGCTTGCGCCCCGCAGCAGGCAGCATTTGCAAGTGTGCACGATGCACGGAGCCACGCAGCTGGGCCTTGGGCCAAAGCGCGTCCAAAGCGCATGGACAGCTTCCAAAACCAAACGACCCGCCGCAAAGCGCATGCTGACCTGCGCCAGCGCCTCTGCGTGCTTGACAAAGGAGCGGGAGCGGCGCTCCAGCTCGGCGTTCCACTCGTTGATGATGTCATCCACCGGCTTGCCCTTGACCTCGCTGGGGGCCTGCGGAAGGGAAGCAGGAGGGGGCAGGCGGAAGTCAAATGCTGCCAGTCAAATGCTGCCAGGTGTTGCAGGCATCTTGCCGACTAGCAGGCACGTGCAGCACAGTGCAGCGGCCGCGGGCAGGCGCACACGGCCACACGCCTCTTCCTGCTATGCTGCTCCATGCGCGCCTTCTCAAGCACAGCATGGATTCGCACATCCCCAGAAGCTCAAGTTCAAGTTGCCCTGCCAATCGGAGCATGCCCACACACCTGCAGGTCAGCCACGGGCGTGGCACCCGCCGCTGCCCCAGAGGCTGCTGCAGGGGCGCTGGCTGCCGCTCCCGCCGCGGGTGCCGATGCGGCGCCGCCTGCCGCAGGCGCCGAGGCAGCGCCGCCAAACCCAAAGGCTGGTGTTGAGGCTGCTGCGGGGGCTGCCGCTGCCGACGAGGCTGCTGCGGGGGTGCTGGCAAAGCTGAAGCCGCCGCCTGCGGAGCGTTGGTGAGTGGCCATGGGAGTGTGAAACATGGGTCGACACTACGGAATTCGCTACAGAGCCCTCAACATACAGCCAAACAGCTTCCCCACTGCCTGCCCAGTGCACCCAACCACCCCCTGCCCTTTGCCACGTGTCCCACCTGACGCAGGAGCAGCGGCTGCTGCAGAGGACGCGGCAGCGGGCGCAGATGCAAACGAGAAGCCTGGGGTGGACGCAGGCGCCGCCGCTGCTGCCGAGGAGGCCGTTGGAGCTGCTGAGGACGCTCCGCCAAAGCTGAAGCTGAGCCCTGTGCTGGCTGCCGCAGGGGCAGCCGCTGCGCTGCTGGCGGGTGCTCCAAAGCTCAGGCCGGCGCTGGCGCCGGCCGCGGCGCTGCTGGCTGCCCCAAAGCTGAAGCCGCCTGCTGCTGCGGCACTGCTGGCAGGCGCTCCGAAGCTCAGCCCAGTGCTGGCACCAGATGCTGCTGCGCTGCTGGCCCCGCCCAGGCTGAAGCCGCCTGCTGCGGCGCTGCTGGCCGGGCCGCCAAAGCTGAACCCTCCGGCTGCCGCGCTGCTGGCCGGAGCGCCAAAGCTGAGCCCTGTGCTAGCGGCAGCGGGCGCCGCAGCAGCGCTGCTGGCGGGGGCACCAAACCCGCCGAACGCCGGCGCTGCGGCCGCAGCCGAAGACGCCGGCGCTCCAAAGCTAAAGCCACCTGCTGCGGCTGCCGAGCTGGCAGGCGCACCAAAGGCGGGGGTGGCGGCTGCAGCCGAGCTGGCTGGAGCGCCAAAACCGAATGCCGGCGTGGATGCGCCGCCCAAGCTGAAGCCGGCGGAGGAAGCAGGCGTGCCAAAGGGCGAGGCTGCAGCACTGGAGGCCGGTGCACCAAATGCAAACCCGCCAGCTGCATGCCAGGCAGCGGAGCAGCACAGGAGCGATTAAATGGTGGGCATGGCGGGGCAGGAGCGGGGCGAGCGGCGGTGCGCAGCAGGCGTCGGCGGCCCTGCAGCGCACCTGGAGCGCCAAAGGCCGGCGCACTGGCCGCGCCTCCGGCGGCAGCCGAGCTGGCGCCTGCAGGGAGCACAAAGTCGAGTGAGGGGTGGAGCCGATGGGCGCCTGCTGCAGGGGCTGTGCTGCTCAGGGGCATGCATCAATCGCATCTCACCGAACGAGAAGCCGCCGAAGCTCATCTGTGCGCCTCCGCAGCTGCGAGCAGCGGCAGCTGGGGAGGGTGGCAGCCGGAGCAGCTGCTGACCGCTCAAGAGTGATCCAAGCTGTACAGCGATCGCGATCTGAATGCACAGGCGCCTTGCAGTCTGCTTGGCGGCCCATGCTGAGCGGCCTTCGCCCATGCCGACCTGTGCAGGCTCCCAGCGCGCAGCAAACATTTCACCGTCACAGCACACGAACATGGCGTTGCTGCTGCAGGCCGCGCTGCGCCCGCCGGCGCCCCAGTGCGAGGCCTCGACCAGCGGGCGGCGCTGTGCCGCACCAGCTCCCCTCCTCGCCGGCCTGTGGAGGCAGCAGCAGCGGCGGCGCTTGGTGGCGCGGCAAGCGGAGTACAGCAGAGACCCGCCGCCACGCGGCGCCGGCGGCGGCGGCCCGGCAGTGCAGCCGCCGCCGGGGCAGCAGCCGTGGGGGCCCGACAGCTACCAGTATCCGCCACCACCGCCGACAGCTGCAGCACCGCCGCCGCGGTTACCACCGCAGGGTGGCGGCAGCGGCGGGGGGCCGGACGGCAGTGGGCCGGGCGGGCTGTCCAACCTGACCAAAGCCTTCATCGCCGGCGCCTTCATCCTGGGTGCGCCTCGTTGCTCCGATGCTTGCAGCCCGGTGACAGTACCTGTTGCTGCGAACCCAGCCTGTTGGCGTTGCACCTGCAGCAAGCCTGCCGCATGCCGCTGTGGCTGTCGCAGGCTGGCGGGTGCCAGAGGCAGCAACTGCTGTTGTCTCGCTGCTGGCGCCCCCAGCCCTCCTGCCCACCAGCCCCTTCCAACCGCCCACCTTCTGCCGTTCCACATCTGCAGGCATGGGTGCGGGCATCTGGTTTGACAGCGAGGTCACGCTGGAGCCGCAGAACCTGGCATCCACGCAGCTGGTGGACACAAAGACGCCCAACTCAGAGGTGCGCTGTGCGCTGCCTGGCTGCTGCCTCGCTGCTGCCTCTGCTGCTGCCTCTGCTGTTGCTGCTTCTGCTGTGCCCGGTGCTATTGGTGCACCGGGCGCCTCGTGCCTGCTTGCAGCCAATCTGCTTACACCCAACTGAGTCAGTGTGAGGTGCTTGCGGCAATGGTGGCCATTCAAGGCGCCCCGGTTCTTGCTGCTGCGCAGCTGCCATCGCTGCTGCCACTGCTGTGGACGCTTCTCATGCCCGCCTGCCTGGCTCAACTCCTCGCCCTTTGCCTTTGCTGCCGCCGCAGGTGTGCATGGCCAACGGCTACTCCTCCATGGTCTTTGACCAGCGCATCTTCGTCTCCTTCAACCCGTGAGTGCCTGCGCAACTGTGTGGCTTCCTGGGCGCAGCAGCAGCTTCAGGAGCAGGGTGATAGCAGTTGTGCTTGCAGCAGGGTCATGACATGTGTGCACATTCCCCGGAGGATGCTGCTTGCATGGGCACCGCTGCGTCTTCTTGGCGCCACCCTGCTGGCCTGGCGCCCGTGCTTCACCACCTGCCCCTCCTGGTTCCGAGCCCTTGCCCCACTGCCTGCCCCTTCCCGTCCTCTACCCAATTTTCACACCGCCCTCCCCTCCTCCCCTGCGCCACCGCAGCTTCAACGTGTATGTGAGCCAGCCCGAGGTGAAGCCGGGCTGCGTGCTGCGGCGAGCCAACTTCAACGTGCTGGAGCGGCGGGGGCTGGTGGACGGCCAGCAGGTGCGGCGGGGCGGGGCAGCAGGCTGTGGGCGGTCGGGCGCAGGGGTGGCTGAATGGGCTGGCCAGTGTTAAGTGGATTGCATGCAACGTGCAGGGCACTGTGGGGCAGAGGGCTCACCATCTGCTCCCCGCTGCTGCGACTCTTGCCTGCTGCCCTGTCGCATGCACTTACCTAAACTAAGTCCCGCTGCCGCCCCTCCCCTCCCCGCCCACCCGCAGGTCCAGGCGTGCAAGCGCAACATGAACACGTTTGCGTTTGTGGGCGACCTGGAACGCTCGCCCGAGGTGTCGTGCGTGTACCACAGCGAGGAGGCGGAGAACCAGGTGGGGACAATGAGGGGGCGGAGTGTTTGTTGTGGTTTGGTTGATGGCAAGCATGTGGTTTGGTTGATGGCAGGCATGCGAGAGGGCGAGGCGGCCAACTGCATGGGGGCCGCCCACCTAAAACCTGGCTCTCGCCTCCCTCCCACCTTGCCACCCGCCGCAGTTCCTGCGTGACCCCTCCCGGGCGGCCATGGGCGATGGCTTTGTGCCGCGCGATCTGCCGCCCGCCGATGCTGCCAAGTGATCACTGGAAGGCGGCCAATTGATCACTCTAGAACGAGCGAGCGAGCGTGTGAGGGCATAGCCGTGCCCGCCGGCTGCACATTGGCAGCGGCGCCGGCCAGCAGCACTGTGTGCTGCGCCAGTTTGTACTATAGAAAGCAGTTGACCTCTGTGTAAATGATAGATCAGAGGCGTTGCACACACAAGCGAGAGCTGCGGGCTCTGTGTGGCCGGCAGGGCTGAGCCGCGCCACTCCAAACTGGAGTTGCTATGCGGCATTGCGGGGCAAGAAGCTGAATCAGCCTTTGACGCTCTGTTGGGGCTCACCTGCAACCATTGCAATGCGCGGCACGAGTGCGACTACGGGGCCAGGTCACCAGCGGATGAAGAGTGTGCAGCAGGCTGCACCTTTCCCCACCAAGCATACCTCTACAGCAGCTCAGCTGCTTCCAAATGGTCTTTACGCATGTGAATGGGGGTGGCACTGGCAGCAAGCGCTTCAGCAAGTTCAGATGAGGGCAGGCAATCATGCATTGCTCATCCCGCCGCCGCCGCGCTTGCCGCCCGCCAGGCCACGTGCAGGCTGCGTGGCTTTCAGGGGGTGTACTCATTCATCTTGCGTTGCCATAGCATTCAACTATCCTGTAAACGAGGCTGCAGCCAAGTTCATCCTCCCAGGTGCCTGTCTGCGGGCTTGTGGATTGCATCATTGTGCGCTGCGCACTTGCATGCATTGCTTGGTTTCAGTCATGCAGCGCTGCGGAGCGGGGTTTTGCCCCCGAGCGAAAGCCAACTTGGGGCTGCCCGCGCACCGCCTCTGCTTCGCTTGTGAGGCATCCAACCACGTTCTGACAGCGCGCTGAGCACCCTTCATGCGGCGCAGGGCCCCGGGTTTGCCCCAGCGCTCTCTCGCCTGCCGCCGCAAAGCCCTAGTGCCTGCCGAACCACGCCTGCCGAGATGGCGACCGAGCTGCGCCGCTCCCTGGACCTTTCGCTGAGCCGCCGCCCCTCCACAGACTCGGTGAGAGACCGGTGATGCAGACAATGGGGCTGATTACATGGCCACAGGTGGTGCTGCGAGGGACGAGCTCTTGGTGCTCCATTTTGCATGCACCTGGCCGCCGGTACCATAGGCAGCGGCTGGGCACCCTGGTGACGCCCCGCATCAACATGCCATGCCTCACCGCCCTGCATAACTCACACGTATGCCCACACCTTCATGTTCATAGGCCGCTGGAGCCATGCTGTCGCGCGCCACTTCCTTTGACTCGGGCCACTGGGGCTCCCCCAAGCCCCTCACCGGCCTGCTGGGCACCAACGGCCACCCGCTGCCCGGCCTGCTGATGGCGAAGCAGGTGCGGCACATTATGGCCCTTTGAATGCAAGCACGCGGTAGCAGTGCATGGCAGCTTGGGTGGTGAGTCCAGCAAGCCGGGTGCTCAACGTCCACTCTTGCAAGTCTGGCTGTGCTGCCGCCCAGCATCTCCTGCCCTCCCCTCTGCCCTCTTAGCAGCCTCGCTCAGCGCTGTCTGCCGCCACATCTTTGTCCACCCCTGCTTGTTATACTGGTGCAGATGCTGGGTGCCAACCAGGACCGCGAGCGCGCCGAGGCAGCCGAGGCCAAGCTGGAGCAAGTGCAGGTGCGTGGGGGCCCCGTGCATGTCGGCTTCGCTGTGTTGGTTGCGAGCTGAGCTGCTTCATGCCATTAACACTTGCTTACAGGTGTGTCGTTCCTGCGCCTGTCTGCCAGCTTACAACCTCCAGCCCCTCGCCTCCCCCATTCCCATCGCAACTTGTTTGCACCACGCCCACCCACAACCTGCCCTCCCTTCCTCCCTCCCTCCCTCCCTCCCTCCTCCCCCCTTCCTCCCACACAGTGCGAGCGCGATGCGCTGGAGCAGGAGCAGAACAACCTGGAGGGCCAGCTGGCGGGCCTGACTGCCAGCCTGGAGGAGCTGACGGCGGCGGCAGTGGACAAGGAGCGTGCGCGTGGCGCCGCCGCCGCACAGCTGGCGGCGCTGCAGCGCGAGCACGCCAGCCTGCGCGCCCTGCTGGCTTCATTGGAGCAGCGGGACAGCGAGACAGTGGAACAGCTGGCGGCGGCAGAGCGGGCGGTGGCCGCCCTTGAGCAGGAGCGCGATGCAGCCCTGGCTGACAAGGGCGCTGCGCTGGCCGAGCGTGATGCTGCGCTGGCCGCCGCCGACCAGGCTGCTTCCCAAGCGGCCGCCGAGGCGCAGCGGGCGATCAAGGCGGAGGGTCTGGCCGCTGAGCTGGCGGCACAGCCGGAGGCGGCACAGCGCCAGCTGGCCGACGCCGCTGCCGCGCTGGAGGCGGCTCGCAGCGAGGTCGCTGCGCTCAAGGCCGAGGCCGGCGAGGCTGCCGCTCAGCTGGCGGTGGCGCAGGCTGGCGAGGCCGCTCGCGCTGAGGCCCTGGCTGCCGAGGCAGCACA
>VFQQ010001843.1_pt1 | contig 27101 bp, 43 predicted proteins | sample 3512341 | NCBI WGS metagenome assembly VFQQ01 (sample SAMN10412373, study PRJNA504923) | tailings metagenome | isolation source: Relicate 2 Philex TSF1 revegetated site | place: Philippines: Tuba, Benguet | collected 2017-08-29
TGTTGCTGTTGCTGCACTGTTTTGTGTGCTTCGATGCTGGGAATTCATGTTTGGGAGCCATCTCAGCTGCTTGAACAAGCGAGCGCAGCGGCAGCCAATCGGCAGGGGTGCATGTGCAGCAGGCAATGGGTGTGCAGCAGGGGCTGAGCCGGTGCAGTGTCATAAATAGACCGGCAGCAGCGGCAGAGCAGGTACAGCTATGGAACGGAGTGCGCCTGGACCTAGCCAGGTGTTTCAGCAGCAGAAGCCCAGCCAAGCAGTGGCTGCGGCAGGAGATCCCCGGCATTAATGCAGCATGGCGCAGCAGGCTGGGGCAGCAGTGCCAGCAGTTGGGCAGGCAGCAGTGCAGAGCAATGCTGCGGCAGGCAGCATGCCTGCCGTGGGATATCAGGCGGGCAGCCCAGGCTTGGGCTGTGTCTTTCCGGCTCTGGCTCACTGGAGCACGCTTCCAGTTTCCTGCTGTCCAGCTGTTGGCTCGTTGTTGCGCGTTAGGACGCTGGGCACCCTACCCCGCTGCGCCCACCCCACCGCGCTGCCTCCCACTTTTCACACCCGCCTCACCGCCTCGCTGCCTGTTTGTTGCCCCCTTCTGCGAGGCCCTGGAGCGCGAGGGCGTGGACACGCTGTTTGCCCATTTCTGACGCTGGCTGTTATGCATGGCTGACACCTCGCTGGCACGCTTTATTCCCCCTTTGCTCAGGCCCTGGAGCGCGAGGGTGTGGACACGCTGTTTGCCTACCCCGGCGGCGCGTCCATGGAGATCCACCAGGCACTCACCCGCTCCGAAACCATCCGCAACATCCTGTGCCGCCACGAGCAGGTGCGGAGGTGTGAGTGGCATGGTGTTTTGTTTGGCCACGCGGTTGCTGCTACACTATCTTGTGCCGCCACGAGCAGGTGCGGCTCCACAATGCATGATGCTTTGCCTGCTTGCGTGCTTGCTGCAACTTTTGATGTTGGGCAGATCAGCTGCTGCCGCCGCCGCTGGCGCCGCTGCCGCTCGCAGCGCCTGGCTGCCGCCCCCAAACACCTCGCTGCTGCCTGCAAGTGTGGTGATCTTGTGCGCACGCCTCGCTGCTTGCACGCATCTTGCTGACGCGGGCTCAAACATTTTCCTGGCCGCAGGGCGAGATCTTTGCGGCTGAGGGCTACGCCAAGGTGACCGGCCGCGTGGGCGTGTGCATCGCCACCTCTGGTCCTGGTGAGTGGCTGCTGTGGTTCTGCTGGGCTGGCTGTGCGACTGCTGCTGCACGGAGTGTTGCTGCTGCAGGCTGCTGGCATTGGTGACGATGCATACCACCATGTGGTTGCTGTGCCCGCGTGCGCTGCTCCCTTGAAAAGAATCCGCCTGAGCATGCCGCGCCTGCTTGCTGAGCGGCATGCTTTGCTGGGTGCTCCTCGCAGGCGCGACCAACCTGGTGACTGGCCTGGCCGATGCCCTGCTCGACTCTGTGCCCCTGGTCGCCATCACCGGCCAGGTGATATGGAAGGGCTTGCGCTGTGTTTCGCGGGCTCGGCTGCAGCTGGTGGCGCCGTGGGCACCTGCTGCACTTGCTGGCTAGTTTGTTGACGCGCTGCCCATCTGACACACTCTGGATGCAGGTGCCCCGCAAGCTGATTGGGTCCGACGCCTTCCAGGAGACGCCGATTGTGGAGGTCACCCGCCAGGTGGGCAGCCAGCTTGTTGATTTTTTTTGAAAGTTTTTAAAGGTGCGCTTTTTGCGTGGTGATCGGAAGTCAGTAGGTCGGTTGTATCCCTGCTGTGGAGGTCGCCCGCCAGGTGGGCGCTCGATCATTGTAAAAGCTGGCTGGCACACCCTTTGCTTGTTGGTTAGACGTCCAACGAAGTCCAGCAGAGGTCACCCGCCAGGTGCGCGCCGGACTTGCCTGTTTAGACCTGCATGCTGCTTAGCTGGTGTGGCAGGCACACCCGTTGCTTGCTGGCTGTCATCGCATGCGACCGCTACGAGCTGTCCTCACTGGTTATCCTTCCAATCGGCCGCAGATCACCAAGCACAACTTCCTGGCCATGGACGTGAAGAACGTCTCTCTGTTGCTTGCAACGTACTAATCAATCCCAATTGGTGAATTGAATCAACCGCAGATCACCAAGCACAACTTCCTGGTCATGGACGTGAAGGACATCCCCCGCGTCATCAAGGAGGCCTTCTACCTCGCACGCACCGGCCGCCCCGGTGAGCTTGCAATGCTGATGCTGCACCAGGATGTGTTCAGTGCTGCACACATCATCAAGCACTGGACAGCACATCACCACTCCCTTTGCAAGCTCCATGCTGGGTGGACATCCAGGACCTATGCAACACACGGGCCTTCTCTTGTGCATATCATATCTGATATTGAACACGAATCACCGCTCCCTGGTGCAGGCCCCGTGCTGGTGGACATCCCCAAGGATGTGCAGCAGACGCTGGACGTGCCCGACTGGTGAGCGCCCGCTGTGCTGTGCTGGGTGCGCTGTGCTGTGCTGTGCCGTGCTGTGCCGTGTTTGGGCGAGTGCCATTGATTATGCAGCCGATGCGCCAGGAACACAATGCGTACAGCACAGCCCGGCTGGCTGTGCAGGGGCTGCCTCGCCAATCAGCCCTGTCCATCGGCTTGCCCGTGCTGCTTCCACTTGCGGCGCTGCCAACCGATTCTATTTGTGCAGGGACGCCCCCATGTCCATCAGCGCCTACATCAGCCGCCTGCCGCCCCCGCCCAAGGAGCAGCAGATCCTGGTGAGGGAAGGCATGCACAGCTTGCATTCGGCCTGCGCCTGACTGCTCATCAGCAGGCCATGGGGTCTTTGCCACCATCCTGCTCACTCCTCACTGCCTGCTCATTCCCCGCGTTCACTTGTTGCTTACAACCCCTGCCGCTCACCAAATGCGACCTGGGACCTCGACTGCATGCCGTGGTTGACGCCATCAGGCAGGCCCAGCGGCCCACGGCAGTTTGACAGGCCAGGTAGCCATGCCTTGTTGACCCTGCCCTACTACTCACTTCTTCCATGCAGGCTGTGGTGGACGCCATCAGGCACGCCAAGCGGCCCGTGCTCTACGTCGGCGGCGGCTGCGTCGACTCTGGTGGGTGGGCTGGGCAGGGGCTGGGCGGGCAGGGGCGGTGCAGTGTTGCAGTGGCAAGAGGCTGGCACTGCGCTCTGGGCTGGCAGGGCTGGCAGGGCAAGCGGAGCGGATCTGCTCACGGTGCCTGCGGTTTTGTGAGCTGTGCGCCTGCCTGCGCTTCCGAGGAAGGAGTTTGTAGGGCGGACGGCCTCCCTTGCAGCTTCTGCTGTTTGTCATTCCTGTTGTCTGTTCCAACTCCCTTCGTTTTTGTGCAGCCCCCGAGATCAAGGAGTTTGTGGAGCGGACGGGCATCCCCGTGGCGCAGACGCTCATGGCCCTGGGCTCCTTCCCGGAGCAGGACCCCATGGCCCTGCAGGTGCGGTACCATGGTCCTTCATGTTTTGGTTGGTAACCCGGTGTTGATGTTTGTGTATGGCTGGCTCCTTCCCGGAGCAGGACCCCATGGCCCTGCAGGTGCGAACTTTTTTTGCTGTCCTTGATACTTCCATGTTGATATGCCTGGGGCGCAAATGCCAGCTGGGCTTCTTCCTGGAGCAGGACCCCATGGCCTTGCAGGTGCGGTCTGGGAACATTGGTAGGTGAATCCTGCAGGCTGTAACAGTGCCTTGCCATTGCTGGATGTGCATTCCACTGTCACATTCACACAATGAACTGAACCACACGCTCACTGGCATCCTTGCTGCTGTTTTGTTCCTAACACAGATGCTGGGCATGCACGGCACTGTCACCGCCAGCTACGCCGTTCTCACTGAGCCCACCTCACCCCCATGATCCTTGCTGCTTCCCCACTGCAATTGTCCATTGCAGATGCTGGGCATGCACGGCACCGTCACCGCCAACTACGCCGTGAACGAGGCCGACCTGCTGCTCGCCTTTGGCGCCCGCTTCGACGACCGCGTCACCGGTGCGTGAAACGGCCGCTGTGTGGAGGGTTTGGGATGTTTTGAGAGTTGGTGTGGGCCGACCTGCTGCTCGCTTTCGGCGCCCGCTTCGACGACCGCGTCACCGGTGCGGGGCTGTGGCTGCTTGTGCTTGTGATTGGGTGTATGCTGGCCTGCTGCTGGCCTGCAACGCACGCAGGGTGTGCAGCCGGCTTCTTGCTCGCTGTTGACGCAGCTGTCAACGCGGGCAGGACGCTTGCCTGCGGCCAACCTTGCTTTTCGTGTCACCGCCCCGCTCTTGCAGGCAAGCTGGAGGCGTTTGCTGCCAACGCGCGCATCGTGCACATCGACATCGACCCTGCTGAGGTGAGGGGGCGCGTCTGGCCATGCTGCTCCCCGCTTCCGGTGCCGCTCTGCCTGCTACCTGTCTGCCTGCACACGACCTGCAATTATACACCACTGGCGCTGCTTGGCGTCCCACCGACCGACTCCCACGCCACCACTCCACACCCCTTTCCCCCCTGCGATCTCTCGATTCCCTTCCATCTGCTCTCTTTCACTTCCCATTCATCTCTCCCTTTGCTCCTCTCCGCAGATCCACAAGAACAAGGACGCGCACATCCCCATCTGCTCCGACGTCAAGCCCGCGCTGCAGATGCTGAACCGCGCCATGGCGGAGAACCCGGTGGACCGCAGCCACGTGAGCATTGCCGGCTGCGTAATTGGTGTTGCATTCTTTGGGTTGCGTTGTTTGGGTCGCGCTGTGGCCAAGGTGGTTTGGGATGAAGATGAATGAATGAGCACTGCTGCTGCGGCTTACCTTAGCCAAACTGCTGAACCGTCCGATGTGCAGTACGCGGAGTGGGTGGCCGAGGTGCTGGCGATGAAGGAAGGAGCACCCTCTGCCTTGTTGAAGTGCCTGTTCCAACTGGATTGCCGTTGCCAAACTGCACCCTGCAGTACGGCGAGTGGGTGGCCGAGGTGCTGGCGATGAAGGAGGAGCACCCGCTGGCGTACCCGCACCACGAGGACGTCATCATGCCGCAGTGGGCCATCGAGGTGCGCTTGAGTTGGGCAGGGACGCACGCATCTTGTGCAAGCGCACACCTTCAGCATGCTCGTGCCATGCTAGCACAACCCACACAACCACCCACCCGCACTTGAGCATCGCATTGCTTGGTTGATTTTATCATTCACAGGTGCTGTACGAGGAGAGCAAGGGAGACGCCATCATCACCACCGGCGTGGGGCAGCACCAGATGTGGGCGGCGCAGGTGCGCACCGTTGTTTGTCAGCTTGCTTTTCCTGAACACACACCACCTGTTGCAAAGTTCAGCCTTAGCTTTGGCCTGCCTGCTGTGCCTGCCTCACGAGCGGTGCCTTGTGCATCTTCTGCCCTCCCTGCTACTCTCGCTGGCAGGTTCAAATCGATTGCCTTCCCACCCCTCCACGCTCTCACCGCAGTTCTACAAGAAGCGGGAGCCGCGGCTGCCTCGCACCAACCCCTTAGCTGCTCGCTCTCCTTTCCTGAACACACCCTCTGCCTTATTGCCTGTTCCATCCACCGCAGTTCTACAAGAAGCGGGAGCCGCGGCGGTGGGTCACCTCGGGCGGCCTTGGCAGCATGGGCTTCGGCCTGCCCAGCGCGCTGGGCGCGGCGGCCGCCTTTGACGGCCGTGACGGCCGGCCCGCCAAGATTGTGGTCGACATTGACGGCGACGGCAGGTGCGCCCTGCTGTTTGGTGGCGCTTGGGCGCCGTGCTCTCTCCGACTGAGAAGGACAGGGTGCTGGGTGTTTGCCATCACAAAGTGTGCTGAATGCCAGGAGCTGCCTCTCTGGCCCTGCGCGACTGCTGTGGCACCCACCCAGCTCCTGCACTCACATTCTTAGCCACCTTGCCATGCGTTTCCCACCGCAGCGTCATCATGAACTGCCAGGAGCCGCCACCCTGCTTCTGCACTTCTGCTGCACTTGCACAGCAGTTGTCCCCACGGTGTTCCCCCTCCCCAATGCCGCAGCCCTCCCCAATGCCGCAGCCTCATCATGAACTGCCAGGAGCTGGCACTGCAAGGTTTTCTTCACCTGATGCCGACAGCTTTTGCCGCTGGAACTGACCCGCTTGTCCGCTGCTCCCCCTCTCCCGCAGCTTCATCATGGACTGCCAGGAGCTGCCTGTGGGCTTGCTGCAACCAACAGTTTCATTGCTGCCTTCCGCCTCCTCCTGCAGCTTCATCATGAACTGCCAGGAGCTGCCTCCGTCCATTTTTCTGCACCAACCTGCACCCCTGCTGCCAACACATTAACCCACTTGTCCCTGCTCCCTCTTTATTTCAACCGCAGCTTCATCATGAACTGCCAGGAGCTGGCGACCGCGGCCGTTGAGAAGCTGAACACCAAGTGCTTCATCCTCAACAACCAGTACCTGGGCATGGTCATGCAGGTGGGAATGGTGCACTGCCTTGTACCGCATTGTACCGCCTTGCATGTGGTGGTGGGCAGCCGTGCTGCAGTGTACGGTGGGGCGCTGCTGTGCACAGCTACCCGACCGCTTCTCCGGACCGCTTCTACAAGGCCAACCGCTTTGGTTTACACCTCTTGTTTCAATCAGTACAACCGTCAAATGGTCGATTGGATTGATTGCGATCCACTTTTTCCTGCAGTGGGAGGACCGCTTCTACAAGGCCAACCGCGCGCACACGTACCTGGGCTCGCCGGTGAGCACACAAACACATTTATCAGCAAGGCTTTACACCTAGCAGGGCTTTACACCTAGCCGGGCTGGGGTTCTCCGCTGGCTGGTTGGTCTTTCAGGGCAAGCCGGGGAGCGCACGGATGGCCAACTCTGCTGGCAACAACTGGTCTGCGTGTCAGCGCCCCACCAGTTGCCTGCTTGCCTGCCTGCCCTGTCCTGCACAACGCTACAGCCTCAGCCAACAATGTGGCATCTGCCGCGCTTCACAATGTCACAGCCACCTGGCTCAAACAATATAACACCTGCAATTTCCAAATAATGCAACAGGAGGGCGAGTACCAGGTGTCGGGCGACGTGAAGGACATCTTCCCCGACTTTGTCACGGTGAGCACAGGAAGCTTTTTGATAGATATACCTCTTGTTTCTGTCTAATCAATCAGCAGGCGTCTTCCCCGACTTTGCCACGGTGGATGGCAGGTTTGAGGTGGCTGTGCTCTACTTTCTGCACCGGTCACAGTTGGATCACCAAGTTGTGTGTGCCTGCCAGCTGAGAAGGAGGGGTCCTCAGTGGCTGCTACCTCCCTGCACCGCAGCCCGCTCACCGCCTGCTGCTCCCCACCCCCGCCCTCCCTCCGCCCCGCAGATGGCCGCTGCATTCAACGTGCCCGCCAAGCGCGTGCGGCACCCCTCGGAGCTGCGGTGAGCCTGATCAGCCTGCGCCCGCTGCTGGGCACAACATAGCCCGCTGCTGGTTCCAGCCTCCGCTGCTGAGCACATCCGGCCGCTGCCGAGTCAAGCCCCTGCCTGGCCCAGCCGGCGCTCCCTGCCAGCCACCGCATGCCACATCGCTCATCCTTGCATCCTCATTAACTGCTCCGGCTTTGTGACAATGCCTGCAGGGCGGCGATCCGCGAGATGCTGGACACGTCGGCAGCTCCGGTTGCCAAACAATTGCCAAAAATTCCCAAGCATTCTTGTACCACCTATCTCTGCACCCTGCAACGCGGCGATCGGGAGATGCTGGACCCCCTTGCCAGCTGGCATCCCTCGCTAGTTGCATGACGCATCGTATATCTCATCCTCTCTCTTACAGGGCTGCGATCCGGGAGATGCTGGACACGGAGGGCCCCTACCTGCTGGACGTCATGGTGCCCCACATCCAGGTGGGTTCATGTGTTTGTTGCACTCCGCTTTTGTTGAAGCACCGCTCGTACGGGGTTACCAGGTGGTGTGGCTGGGAGCTGCTGCCATGGTGCCCCACATCCAGGTGCGCTGAGCTCGGGCTGTGCCACTCATAGTCATGTCCTGCGCATGTGCTGCGCACAATTTCCGTGCAGCTCGTCTCTCTCCAGGGTTGAAACACCAGCGTTCAACAGCCCCACACGCTGCACTGCGCTGCAGCACGTGCTGCCCATGTCGGCTCATATACCTCCCGTGCGCTGACGTGTATTGCCCCACCCCGCTGACGTGTATTGCCCCACCCCGCTGACGTGTATTGCCCCACCCCCTTGGCCCACCCCTCTGCAGCACGTGCTGCCCATGATCCCCGGCGGCGGCTCCTTCAAGGACATTATCACTAAGGGTGAGCGGAACAAATGCAGTTTGAGTAAAAGCAGTTTGAGTGGAGCTCCTGGCACTTTGCATCCCACCCCGCCTTGGCATGTGGCCCACCGCCCTGCTGGGCTTGCTGATGACGGGCCCTCCCTCCTGACTGCCCTTCCTCCCCACTGCCCCTCTCCCCCTCCCGCCCAGGCGACGGCACCGATGTCTACTCTGTTTGAGCGGCCAGCTAGCCAGCGCACGCCAGCGCGGCGGAGCGGGCTTTTTTTTGCCCCATGGCAGCCAGCCAAACGAACCCCTGCATCCTCACACATCCCTTGCCGCACTGGCGCAGCAGGCTCATTGCCTGGTGCTGCCGAGCCCCTTAGTTGCTTGCCCCCCCCGCGACGCCCCTCGCCTCCCCCGCCTCCTCCCCTCCCCTGTAGTATTGTTTCGCTCTCAAGCGGGGCGGCCGCACTAGCCCGCCCGCTGTGACCGCTGTGCCTGCCCGCCTGCCTGCCTGCGCGCGTTCCTTTTCAGTCCCTACCCACACAATCTCGAGCCTACCCAGCACATATGCGGCGCTGCGTGCCGCCGCGCCCCACGACTATACCCGACGCAACGCATGCAGCCCCTGCTATGTGTAGAAAGACAGAACTCGTTCACCGCTGCTGTGGGCAGGGTAGCGCAATCAGCGGGCCGGCAACGCACACAGGACCCCAGAGGAAGCATGCCGGCCGGCTTGCATCCCATCGCTGAAAGCTTGCCCCGGCTATGCTGCACTGTTGCATGGCAGGCTGCCTTGCGGCTGCTGCCTTCCTTTGCTCTTAGCTCTGCACGCTGCTGAGCAGGATGTGATGCATTGCTGGTGCGGCTTGTGGTATATTTGGATGATGCCGGCACCATGCACCCTCACACAGCAGCGTACCCAGAACGGTGCAAGGAAAGCCATTGCCACCCACCCCGCCGCCCTGCGCTGGGCTCGGTGAGCGGCGGTGCCGCTCACCACCAGCGCTGGGCCCGCTGGGCTGCCGATCGCACTGTACCATCGGCAAGCAGCGCTTCAGTGCAGCCAGCCTTCCCCCGCGTCGCCCCAGCCCTCCGCACCCGCGGCGATGGCGTGCCTCCTGCGGCCCAGCGCCGCCCTGCAGCCACGGACAAGCCATGCTGCGGCGCAGCGGCGCGTACGAGTGCAATCCAGCCGCAGCCGTGGTGCAGGCCCGTGGGCGGCACCGTCGGACGGCGGTGGCGGCTGGGCGGGCGTTCAGCGTCTACAGGTGGGATATGTGCTTCTGACTGTCTGGCCTGGTTCTCCAACTGACACTTGGACATTTCCCATGCAACTTTCTAACACCCAGCTGGATGCTGCCTGTGCTTGCAGGTGCGGCCTGCCACACCGGCCCTCTTGCCATACACAATGTCCGGCAGCAGCGGCGGCAGCAGCAGTGGCAGCAGCAAGCTCAGCGGCAGCAGCAGTGGCAGCAGCAAGCGCGGTGGCAGCAGCAGCGGCAGCAGTGGCAGCAGCAAGCGCGGTGGCAGCACCCCAGAGGCACGGTACAGGGGCGGCTCAAAGCCCAGCCCTGTGCCAGACGTGGATGCGCAACAGCTGCTGCGCAGCCTGGGCCTCAGTGGCACAGCCGACCCAGCAGCGCTGCTGCGCAGCCTACGCAAGTTGCCGGGCGTGCGGCAGCAGGGTGTGCTTGACAATGCAGCGGCAGTGGCAGCGCACCTGTGCAGCCCGGGTGTGGGCCTGACGGCGCAGCAGGCAGGGCAGCTGCTGGAGCGCTGCCCCAGACTGTTCAGCTGGCTGCCGGAGCAGCGGGCGGCCGTGCTGTTCGGCGAGCTGATGGCTGTTGGGCTGACGGCGGCGGATGCAGCACAGTGCTTTGCAACGTTCATTGATGCAGCAAATTGCACCACCTTGGCCCCTGGCCTTGCCGAGCTGGCGGCCATCCTGGCGCACAGCGAGGACCGGGACCGCAGCCTGGGCGGCGCAGCGCCCAATGTGCCGGCACTGCGCACAGTGGCAGCGCTGCTGACCCAGAGCCCCGGCGCCGTGCTGCTGGTGTGCCAGAGCGGCGGCTACCTGCAGCAGCGTGCGGCAGAGCTGCAGCAGGCGGGCATGTCGGCTGCTCAGGTGGCAGCGCTGGCCTGGCGGCAGCCTGAGCTGCTGTGCACAGATAGTGCTGCACGGGTTGCCAACAAGGTGGCAGTGGTGCAGCAGGAGCTGGGCCTGTCGACGCCGCTGCTGGTCAGCCTGGTGGCCAAGCGCAGGCCAGCCTGGCTCAGCTCTAGTGTCGACACATTGCGAGAGCGTGCTGCGGCACTGGCAGAGGTGAATGAGGCTGCTAGCTTGTTACATGGCATGCTGACTGCCGATTTATGCATGACCTGTTAAGCAAACGGCTAGTTCACATGATTCTGCAATGACTGAGAAATTGTGCTGGTCGAAATTCTCAAAGCGAAACCTTCCATCCCTCCCGCTGCAGGGCTTTGGGCAGGCTGCTGCGGCAGCCATGCTGCTCAAGAGTCCTGAAACCCTGGAGTGCGCGTCTGCTGTGTGGCGGCGCAACCTGTGCTGCATGGCGGCCTGCGGCGTGGCCGACCTCCATGCAGTGCTGCGACGTCAGCCCACCCTGCTGCCCCGTGACCATGCTGCCCCTGACTTCCTGCAGCGCCGGCTGATATTGCAGCACGTTGCGCAGCTGTCTGCAGCACAGCTGTATGAGCAGCACCCTGCTTGGTTGCGCCACCGAATTGTCCCAGACTTGGCGCAGCGGCTGCAGTTTGTGCAGCACCGCGGTCGTGACACAGCACAGCTCCTGGTTGTTGTGCTTCATAAACCGTTGCCGAACCTCCTGGCAGCTGTGGGTGCCAGCCAGGCGGAGTGGGAGGCGTGGGCAGCTACCAACCCGCCGGCAGCCTGCCCGCTGTACGGTTGGGCACAGCAGGCGGCAGAGGAGGAGGCGGCGCGGCTGGCAGCGGCACTGCCGCCCGAGCTGGCGCAGTGGGAGCCGAGGCAGCACTCAGCTGGGCGCAAAAATATATCTGGCAGCTAGGTCGACAGACAGGCAAATCTGCAAACCTGCTCATATGTTGTCTCTCACTCTTGCTTTCTACTTGTGCCTGTCTTTATCACCGCATTCCGCTGCAACATTTCAAGGCCTAGAATCGGTTTGACTTGCCAGCACAGCAGGCAGCAGCCCGAGAAACTGGTAGAGTTGCGGCTAGCCAGCCCACTGCATGCAGCAGGCAAAACAGCCGCAGTGGGGCAGGGTATGAGTGAGAGAGCACATTTAGAGGTAGAGGGGAGGGCAGGGCAGCGTGGTTGAGAGGCGATAGTTCAAAGTAGACAACAAAACCGCAGCGAAAAGCCGGCGGCGGGGCAGTGTGGTGCGTCACGCCGTGGCAGCAAGCAAGCCAAAGCAGGGGAGGGAAGCATTCGTTTGGCGGGCGCGAGGCGGATGCGCTGGAGGCAGGAAAAGGGCCTGCCTACAATGAAAGCAACGGTCTGGAAAAGGGAGGCCTGTCAGGTGAGAGATCGCGAGCTGTGCTGCCTCCTGCGTAAGGAGAAGCCGGCGTGGGGATACTCCAGCATGGGGATTGGCCCTGTGTGGATTGGCTGCTGCCCAAGCACAAAGACCGGCCCTGGGGGACAAACAGGCCGCTGCCACAGCAAGCAGGGCGGCAGTGGCTTGCGGGCGAAAAGGCACAACATATGGTACTCCAAAATTCATACAACTAGGTGATGGCACTGGTGTGGGCTGGCTGGTAGGCTGGCAGGTGCCACCCGCGCTGCCTGCACTGCCGCCGCGTGCACTCCAGCACTTGGCAGGCAAGCGGCTCAGCTCCACATGTCGAAGCCACCGGCGCCGGCGGTACCGCCCCCTCCAACCGACACATGCCGCGCCGGCAGGGGCGGCGGAGGGAAGGTCACCGAATCCGGCTGCGTGGCCGCCACACCCCCATACAGCCCGCCGCTGCTGATTCCGGCGCCGCTGCTGATTCCGGCGCCGCTGCTGATGCCAGCAATGCCACCGCCCACGGTGCCCGCAGCCACCGCCTCTGCCAGCGCCCTGCGCTGCGGCGGCGAGCTGGCGGCTGAGCCAGGGAGCGGGCCCAGCAGGAAGGGCCCCCGGCGCTCGGGGGCGGCGACCGCGGCAGCCTCGTCGGCACGGCGGGCGGAGGCGGAGCGTCGCAGGCCCACGGCGGTGGTGGAGGAGGCGAGCAGCGACTCCAGGCCCTGCGGAGTGGAAGGAAGGAGGGAAGGCAGCCATTGAAGGGTGAGAATGAGGGAACTGTGTGGCAGCGCTCAGGGCGGCCTAACGAACACAATATGCCTGCGGCCGCTCGCACCGCGTGCTGCCGCTGATACACTGTTGCAACACCACCCAGCGATGCAGGCAGCACTCAATCCACGCACCTGCAGGCGCTGCTCCGAAGCGGCTGCACAAACAAGCGCTGCTGCTTGTAAGCCCACCCAACTCTATCTCACGCAGCAAGGCCGAACACCGACAAGTTGCATGCCGTACCTGCAGGCGCTGCTCCGAGGCGGCGGCCCACACCGGGTGCTGCTGCGTGTACTCGATGAGCTCGGCCTTGGATGGAATAGGAGAACCGGCCATCAGCTCACTGCAAAGAAACAAGGAGGAGGCACAGTAGTCAGCTTGGGCACTTGGAGGGGATGTGGGAGCCCGCCCTCAGCTCGCTGCACAGGGATGAGAAAGTGGGGGGAGAGGGGAGGTCAAGGAGAGGCACGAAAGTTTAGCGGGGGCAAGGGAATGGCACCGGGCCTGAGGCACTCAACCAACTGGCTTGCACAGCACACAGATGCCATGGCTGGCTGGCCTGCCTCAGCACATGTCAATGTTGGACAGATGGCACACCCACCTGACCGCCTTGCACAGCACGTAGATGCCGTGGTTGGCGTGGCGCTGGTTGGCGCCCACCTCCGCCATGGAGGCCTCCAGGTCCATGACCACCGAGTGGATCTGTACGGGGCAAAATAACCGGGCCATGTGTTGCATTGCGGGTGGAAGGCAGGGTTTGGTAGCACGGACCACGCCCTCCAAGTGCACGACTGCCCAAGGAGCGTGCAACGACATAGCGAGCAGCTGCGCAGATTTTCAGGCACAAGGGCACGGTGTGCAGGCGGCCCACCCAAGTGCACGAACCACATACGCACATGTAGCCCCACATGCAGCAGAAACCAATCATGCTCTACAGCCAGCCAACGCCAGTGTGAAATCACGGACCTGGCCCACTTGGCCGCGCGTGTGCTCCACATCACGCCCCACCCCCGCCAGCGAGGCCTTCATCTCAGCCTGTGGGAGTTGGGAGGGTGGCGCAGGAACAGAGACTTTCAGTGCAGGGCGTGTGAGGCATGTGCAGCCCACTGCCCAGCCAGCGAGGCCTTCATCTTTGCCCGTGAAAGGCAAGGTGTTTGCAACATCAGAGATCTTCACTGAGTCGAGCAGCAGCACTGCAGCAGAAACCGCAAACAGTCGCCCACCTGCGCCCCCAGCATCTCCTCCTGCCGCCCGCCGCATCAGCTGCCGATTTACTACCAGCCGTGTCGGGCTGCCACAAGCTGCAATCAGGCAACTAGAAAACAGCAGGAAGCAGCAAAGAAGCGCACCTGCGCCCCCAGCATCTCCTCCTGCCGCCGCATGAGCTGCGCGATGCGCTCCTGCAGCCGCGCCTTGACGTCTGCCACCCGCGCGCTCAGCTGCTCTAGGCCTGCAGACAGAAGGAATGGTACTGCTGGGTTGGACACTGGGAGGAAAAGCGTGCCCAGATGTCGCGCATCCGCGCGCTCAGCTGTTCCAGGCCTGTGGGCAAAATCCATGCATCCATGCGCTATTGGCTCACGCACTTGCAGAAAGAAAACAGAAGCGTGCAGTCTCCAACGCAAAAACGTACAGGCCCTCCACGGACCTCGGCAGCCGGGCAGCACTGAACAGGGCCTACGAAGGCAGCACCACGGAACTGCTGCACCAGGCGCAGCAGGCACTAAAGCACCCAGCTGCAAAAAAGCAGGCGCAAACGCCCACCTGTGGACACTTGAGCCAGGCCCTCCTTGAGGCCACAGCATGCAGCCTGGCACTCCAGCACTTCAGCAGCCAGCTGGGCAGCATTTTACCCAATACGTGCCCACCTGTGGAAACTTGTGCCAGCCCCTCCTTGAGGCCGCGCCGCGTGGCGTACAGCATGTCGCCAAACGTCCAGCCCTGGGAAGTGGAAGCAGATGCACGACAGAAGCCGTGAGCCACACAGAGGAGGGGGGACTCAGGGCACAAACGTCCAGCCCTGGTGCGTGGAGCCAACGAGGAAGACAGCTGTGCGCTCAACACAGCTGACCGCTGCGAAGGCATGGGCACCGCGCGCGCAGGGCAATCGAGCCTGGCCCCCACATCTGCCTGCCATTCCAGGCATTTGGCAACAGATTTGGCCACCACCACCCAGCACGTCTGTAACTGCTCACCTTCAGCCGGAAGTACACAACCACCCCCAGCCCAGCCGCAGCAGCGCCATACAGCACATAGCTGCGGCCGGGCAGCAGCAGATACGAGGCAGCAGGGGTGAGCGGCAGCAGCAGTGAGGCCGGGCCGCAGAGGCGGCAGTGGGCTGCGAACGGCACACTGCAGCTGCATACTCCGCAGCTTGCAACCTCACTCCACGACAAAGCAAGCGTGCCTGCCGCCCTGCATTGGCTGTGCACTGGCTGCCGGCGGCGCACCTGCCGGTGGCGCTGGTGCCCGTGTGCACGACCGTCACGCCGCCCTTCTGGCCGGCGGCCACCTGGCGAGACAGGTCTTCCACCTGTCGCGACAGCCGGAGAGGGGCAGCGGCAGGTGAGCATGGCAAAAAGGACTGTGAGGAGCACCCACACAGCAGGCGGCCAACCGAGGGAGCGACCGGCGGCGGCGGCCACCGCTCACCAGGCGCTGCAGCTGCTCCAACTCCTTGCCGCCGGGGCCCGCGGGGCGGGCCGAGGGCCCAAACATGATCTCCCGGGCCCAGTCCTGCAGCACTTCGGGCTTGAGGTAGAGCGTGGCGCCGGTGGCGCCCAGGCCCGCGCCCAGGAGCGAGCGGCTCATCGCGCCGCGCTGCCCTGTGCCAGCTGTGCGTGCTCCAGTTCCCTTGCACGCCCGCTGGGCGCTAGGGTTGGGGTGTGCGCTTCCCGCGAGGTGACAACTCGCAAACGGGTGGCTTGAGGCGAGTCCCAGGCGGCCCTGGCAGCAGAGGCGACGCGCACGAATAGCGCGCAGCGGCTCGAGCCAGGACACATGCCTCCAACCCCGGCGGCGCGACAGCGCGGCGCAGGCGCCCCAACCGCAGCTGCTGCCGGCCATTTTGCAAAGTAGTATTTGCTTAGCAGCAATTCAAACCAGTCGCAACACTTCACAAATTGATATTTCACCCAGCGGTGCTGCTGGCTGCCTCGCAGGACCCACACCTCCCTCTGCGGCCCCTGCACCCGCCCATGCCGCTACCGCGGCACAACCCCTGTGTCGGTGCAGTACGGGACTTATATCAACAAACATACATCAACATTGCGGCATTACAATGCAAGATCAAATTCTGCGTATGCCGCCCGATGAACCAATCAGCTTGCTGGCTGTTTGCGCCGTGCCGCCGAGTGCTGCCGCCGCTCAAGTTGCACCAGCTCGGGCGGCAGCGCCGCTGCCAGCCGCGCCGCCTCCTCCTCTGCCGCCTGCTGTGCCCAACCGTACAGCGGGCAGGCTGCCGGCGGGTTGGTAGCTGCCCACGCCTCCCACTCCGCCTGGCTGGCACCCACAGCTGCCAGGAGGTTCGGCAACGGTTTATGAAGCACAACAACCAGGAGCTGCGCTGCATCACGGCCGCGCTGCTCTACAAAGTGCAGCCGCTGCGCCAGGTCTGGCACCTTCCGATGTCGCAGCCAAGCAGGGTGCTGCTCGTACAGCTGCGCCGCTGACAGCTGGGCAACACGCTGCTGCATCAGCCGGCGCTGCAGGAAGTCGGGGGCAGCTTGGTCGAGGGACAGCAGAAGAGGGGACCGTTGCAGCACCGCCTTGGGGTCGGCCACGCCGCAGGCCGCCATGCAGCACAGATTGCGCCGCCACACGGCAGGGTCGCAGCCGAGGGTTTCGGGAGTCTTGAGCAGCATGGCTGCTGCAGCGTCCTTGCCAAAGCCCTGAAACAGGAGGGTGGATGCATGAGTGGTGGAATTGGATGCTCACCAGTTTGCGGGATGGACGACGCAGTGATGGACAGTATCATAACACAAATGGGAGACAAAGTCGCACAGTCTGGCAGTAAAAGCATGCACCACGCCTAGGAACAAGCTGCCTGCCCTACTCACCTCTGCCAGCGCTGCGGCGCGCTCCCGCAAAGTGCAAATGCTTGACGTCAGCCAGCTAGGCCTGCGCCTGGCCGCCAGACTGACCACATCTGCTGCTGGCATCCCAAGCTCCTGCTGCACCACCGCAGCTCTGCTTGCCACATTGGCTGCAACATCTGTGCACACCACCTCAGGCCAATCCCATGCCATCGCTGCCACCTGAGCAGCCGTGAAGCCCGCCTGCTCCAGCTGTGCCGCCCGCTGCTGCAGGTAGCCAGCTGTATTGCACACCAGCTGCACTGCACCGGGATTCGAGGTCAGCAGCACCGCCAGCGTGCGCTGCGCCGCTGGCACCTTGGGCACTGGCCCGCCCAGGCTGCTGTCGCGGTCCTGGCTGTGCGCCAGGATGGCCGCCAGCTCGGCAAGGCCGGGTGCAAGAGTGGTGCAATTCGCTGCATCTATAAAAGTCGTGAAGCACTGTGCTGCCGCTGCCGCCGTCAGCCCAGCCCCCAGCAGCTCGCCAAACAGCACCGCCGCCCGCTGCTCCGGCGGCCAGCTGAACAGCAGCGGGCAGCGCTCCAGCAGCTGCCCCACCTGCTGCGCCGTCAGGCCCACAGCCGGGCTGCACAGGTGTGCCGTCACTGCTGCTGCATTGTCGAGCACACCCTGCTGCCGCACGCCCGGCAGCTTGCGCAGGCTGCGGAGCAGCGCTGCTGGGTCGGCTGTGCCGCTGAGGCCCAGGCCGTGCAGCAGCTGCTCCGCATCCACGTCTGGCACAGGGCTGGGTTTGAAGCCACCTCGCTTCTGGTTTGCTGCTGCCTCTCCGCTGCCGCTAGTGCTGCCACTGCCGCTGTCGCTACCGGCTGCTGCCCTTGCAGTCAACGTGCAGGCAGCAAAGAGCAGCTGCAGTGGTGCAGGGAAAATGAGCAAGGATAAACAGTAGCTGGCTGGCATACACACCACTGACACTAAGATACATTAACAAGCACCACAAAGGCATATTTTTGCAGGTCGCACCTGCGGCCGGCCGCCGAGCCGACCCCTGCCTGCCGCCACCAAGCCACCGCCCCGCCGCCTGCTGGCCGCACCACCGCTGCTGCCGGCGGATAGAGCAGCCGAATGCCGCGCTACCATCCAGCCGTTGCGTGGCTGCAGGGCGGCGCTGGGGCGCCCGAGGCACGCCATCGCTGACGGTGCGGCGGGCTGGGGTGCTCAACGGGCTGGGCGTGTGCCCTGAAAGTGTGCTGGACAGGTGCGCGGAAGGATCAAGTGCTCAGCAGGGGGAGCGACGGCAGCCCGGGTGTCACCGCCCCCGCCGACCGCGCCCAGCGTGCCGTCGTTCCCGCTGCATGGGTGCCGCAGCCAGTCCCCTCCTCGACTACAGGAATACAGTCTTCAAGCAGGCGTTCAAGAAACAATGCATGATGGACCGCTCGGCTCGTAAGCAGGTGCGGAGGTGGGCCATTGCCAGCGCCGTGCCTGGTGCATGAACACAGTTGAACTGGTCGTCCTTCTAGTCGCTTCTCGCTCCATTCTCTTCTTCTGGATGCAGTCTTCTGCTGCTGCGGCGTTGCATACGCCTTGCGGCGCGCCCTTGTGCCATCATTTGCTCCCTTGGTTGCCTCGCTGCCATAACAGAGCATGCCAGAGCATGGGCAGCCACTTCATATTGCAGCCAGATGCACTGCACTTTAATCCCCGCACCCTGCGCAGGATGCAGCATGCTGATTGAGGTGCATGTTGGCTTGGTCATGTGGGCTGTGTATGGGTACAAGCTTCCGCCTGCTGCCGCTGCTGCAGCGTGCTGCCCATCCGAAAGTGCCGATCCACGACGGCTCTTGAGGGCGCCGACTGTTTATCGCACATTTCACAGCTTGGCGTACATTGAGAGAACCTACCTAAACAAGCAGCGAATCCGGTAACTCCACAAGATCACTGAATGTCACACAAGCTATTTATTGTACATGCGGCCTGGGTCGCGCCGCTTCCGTTGCATTTGAAGCTACAGCCCACGCAGCCTGCTCGCTGCCACTCCTGCTGCGCCCCGCACTGGGCTCCCTCACTGCATGCGGCGGTCGCCCGCAAAGCAGGCGCAGGCCAGGCCGCGGCGGCGGGAAGGTGAGCTGCTGGGTGCTGGCCGCTGCTCAGACAGATCCACCTCCACCAGGCTGGCACGGCTGGCCTGCGAGCCAGCAGCCGCTGCAGTCTCTGCGCCCGGAGCCGCAGCAGCAGCCGGGCTGGGGGCCGCAGCGACGCTGGCTGCGCGCTCCACTGCTGCTGTTGCCGCCGGATGCGGGGGCGCCAGCGTCGCCAGCTCCACCTGTCCGCCAAGGCCCCCACTCCCCGCTGCCGCTGCAGCAGCGCTAGCTGGAGCGCCCTCTGGGATGGCGGGCAGGTGGGCTGTGCCCGAGGTGGGGCTGATGCGCCCGCTCAGGTCGCGGCTGCGCGGCACCGGCGGCGAGTCGGCGCGGCGCAGGCGGCGGCGGATGGAGGCGCGCAGGCGGCTCATGCTGCAGGGGGCAGGCATGCCAGGGCGCATTTGTTGGTTTGGCAGAGGGGATGACTGGAATGTGATGGCACACCAAACAGGTACCCACTTGGGCGAGAAAAGGCAAATCGCATGACAGGAACCGTGCAGCATGCATGAGCTTGCAACACTGCAGTGCAGTGGTGAGCTGACCACCCAATTCCCAACTTGTGAGGCATTGCCTGCAACAGCCAGCTCCAGAATCGCACCCACCCGCGGGACAGCTTGCGGCTGAGCTGGCGCGTGAGCGAGATGGAGCGGGCGGGTGCTGGGCTGGTCGCGGAGCCGGCCACCTGCATGGATTGAGAGGCAGGGCGGGGAGGCAGGCATTCCGTCGTCACTCGCGTGTGCTGATGACAGCACGAGGCTGCACCCAGAAGTCGGGCAGGCACCACCGCGCATCCCCTGCTGCCAATGCCGTCTGGCTGCACCACCCAACCAGCCAGCACCCACCTGTGGCACGGGCGCCAGCGTGGGCAGGGGCGGCAGGGGCACAGCCGGCGAGCTCTCAGCCACTGGGCCCAGGCTGCGCACGGCATGTGACACTGCAGGGGAGCGGTTCAGGCTGGCGGCGCGGGCGGGCTGCGCTGGTGGTGCGCCGGGCGCCTCTGCTGCCGCGGCCGTGCCAGCAGGGGAGGCTGCATCGCTAAACAGTGCCTCCACCACCGCCGGCGGGCTCTGCTCCTCGGCAGCAGGTGCGGGGATGGTAGGGGCGGGAGCGGCGGGCGTGGCGGCGGCGGGCGGCACCGGTGCGTCTGCTGCCGCCTGGCTGGGTGCTGCAGGCTCGATTGGGGCCACCGCCTGTGCAGCGCTGCCGCTGATGGCCGCGATCACAAAGTCCTGGGTAATGTTGGGCAGGGACGAGAGTGGGTTGACGCGGGGCAGTGGGCCGTGCAAGGCTGCTGCCGGCGGAACCGAGCGGCGAGCGGCGGCAGGCGGGCGGCGGCGGCGGCCCCACCTGCGGCGCATCGTCCTGCAGCCGGCGCTTGGCAGCAGGAGGGCCGGCAGCAGCGCTGGAGGGCGAGGCGGTCTTGGCAGCTGCCCACTCGCGGGCCGGGGAGGACGTGTTGGCCAGAGCCGCGACCTCACGCATGGTTGGTGGTCAGGGCGGAAGTGCTGAGAAGGTGGGAGAAGAATGCGGCAGCTGGAAGCGCTGCGGCAGTTTTGAGCTCAGCGCATCGGCGGATGCGGCCGCGCGCCGCCCTGGGCGACTCACGATGGCCCCTTCATCGGCTGAGTTTGTCTTTCATGCAAGCCAAATGACATACCTTGCCGATTCGGTGCTGCCATTGCACGCATCATGCTGCCCGCCCATAGTGCCATGGGTGCCGTGCGGGAGGGGAGCACTGGCGGCGGCGGGAGTCGGCATGCTTGACGTTGGTGCGCTGGCCGCCTTGGCTCGGCAGCCAGTAACTCAATAGCCTGTGTGCTGACGGCTTCACATTCCCTGTCAGCATGTTTGAAGCCCTGCTACTGCTCATTGACCCTCGCCCAAAGACCTCGCCGCCACCGCCGCTGCGCCGCCAGCCGGGCGCTGCCGCCGCCTACTGCTGCTCGGCCCATGCCCCCCAGCTCAGTCTTGATCGGTCGGAATGCAGGACCCTGCTGCGTTGAAGAAGGCCTGGAACGAGCTGACTCTGGCCTGCGCAGAGGTCGTGCAGACAAGGCGAGGCGCTTGCTCCCGCGGCCCCGGCTGCGTTCCTGCGATGACTTATAGAGTTCTGCACCGATACTGCCCCGCAGATCGGGCACCCAGCCTCTGCGGCGAGCGCTTGCGGCCCACACCTCGCTCACAGGCACCATCGCCGACTTGCAGGCCCGCCTGGTGGGTACTGAGGCGCTGCAGATCACGTTAGGGGCGGGTGCAGCCGCGCCGGAAGCATGGCAGACTGCCGCCGCCGCTGCCGACCGCCGCCGCAGCCGACCACTTCCCCACACCACTTTTGACCGCAGGAGGCCGCGCGGCAGCAGCTTGAGGTGCAGGCCGCCCAGCAGGCGGACAAGGCTCGAGCGCAGACGCAGGCCGAAGCAGCGCAGCGGCAGCAGCGGGCCGTGGCTCGCGTCAGCACCGACTAACCGCAAAGAAGGCTTGGCAAGCTGCTTTTGTTTGGTGGCGCTTCCTCATCATCAGCCGCAGCTTATTAACCACCCATGCCGCCAATGGAAGCGCTGGCCGCGGCAGCAGCCGCCGCCGCGCCCTCTGGCGCGCCCGCTGACTCAGCCGCCGGCGATGGCGGGCCGCCCGGGCCTTGGACCTTCCCGGTGTTTGTGGGCTGCCGCCGCCGGCTGGCGCCAGATGATGAGCTATTTGAGGCGGGGAATCTGGAGCGGGAGGCGCTGGCGCGAGAGGTGGGTGCTTGTTTTGATGTTATTTATTTGACCAACTAGTGCTGCTATTAGCAACAGAGAAGATGAAGTGACTGAAACAATGTTGGCGCCCTCCAGAAGGCAGGGGCCTTGAGCCTGATTATCCAACTTTGACTGCCTATCCACCTGGCTCAGCCACATGCATGCAGCAGCTCCGCTGCTCGTGACCGCGCAATGCAAGGCGGCCACAACCTGCCTGACGTTGCTGCCCATATACCCTTGAGCGCGCGCTGCCGTCTTCCTTGCGCAGGCAGCGGTGGCCACTGCTCGGGACGAGCGCAAGCAGCTGAGCAAGGCACTTGAATGCTGCCTGAACTGCCTCTGCTGCTCTCCCTGCACGCAGGCAGCGGTGGCCATGGCTCGGGACGAGCGCAAGCAGCTGAGCAAGGCACTTGAATGCTGCCTGAACTGCCTCTGCTGCTCTCCCTGCACGCAGGCAGCGGTGGCCATGGCTCGGGACGAGCGCAAGCAGCTGAGCAAGGCACTTGAATGCTGCCTGAACTGCCTCTGCTGCTCTGCCTGCACGCAGGCAGCGGTGGCCACTGCTCGGGACGAGCGCAAGCAGCTGAGCAAGGAGGCTGGGCTGGCGGCCGACGCTGAGCTGGCGCACCAGCTGTACGAGTGCTCGCAGGTGCGCTGATGGTGATCAATCATGGGTGTTGTGCAGCTTTTCTTTAGGACTGGCGGCCGGTGCTGAGCTGGCGCACCAGCTGTACGAGTGCTCGCAGGTACAGCTGATTTTAATCAATGGGTATTGTGTAGCTCAATGGAAAGCTAGCAGAGGTGCAGTCGCTGGCTGGCTGCCGACGCTGAGCTGGAGCACCAGGTGTACGAGTGCTTGCAGGTGTGCCTGGGTGATGCGAGTGATGGTTGGCCCGCGTCCTGCAGTACCATGCTGCGCTGCCTATGTGTCACTTGCTGGAGCTACCCAAGCAGCTTTGCTGCACGCGCAACTTGCTGCACATCTGTTGAAACTCGGTTCTCTGCTCACTTCACTGCGTACGCGTCCTCTGCCTGCAGTGCCACGCCACGCTGCCAACGGGCAGGCTGCTGGAGCTGCATGTCAGTGAGGCGCACGACAGCTTCTTTGCGGCGCAAGCGGCGCGCCGCCTGCCGGTGAGAGCGAATGCCGGTTGCTTCTGCAGCCCTCGGGGCCTTGCTTGCTTCATCGTGATGTGAGGACTTTTGCCTCGCCTGAGGCTGCGCATGGACGGCAGAACCACCTGTGCCTTGCCTGAGGCTGCGCATGCACGGTGTTACGTTTCACCTCGCTCCTTGCCAATGCTCCTCCCCGTCTACCTCCATTTGTCTGCAGGTGTTCCTGTGCCTGGTGGAGGGCTGCGCCCGCAAGTTCTGCACAGTGGAGGAGCGCAAGCAGCACCTGACAGGTGGGGCTGTTTGGGAGGGTGTGCAGGTGGCCTGTACAGGCGCATCCCGGGGTGCCAAGCTAGGGCTTGTTTGACGTCCCCTGAGTCGTCCGGCTGCATGCTGCCATGCGCTCACAATCCAGGTGGCAGTAAACCAACCTGTCCGTCCCATACATTCTGCCGCAGATCACCACAAGTTCCCCCGCCACTTCCACTTTGACCGCCTGCACCTCAAGTGAGCAAAGGCCTGCTGGCCCGCTGCTCTTGGTTGTGCTTCATCTGTGCAAGCTGCTGCTGGTGGCACTTTAATGGGTCATGCCCACTAGCCACCTCTTCGCATGGTAAAGCGTGCTCACGTCTGGCATTCTTTTTGATGTGTGCACCCACTGCTAACATGGTCGCCCCTTTGGTGCTCCCTACCTCTGGAGCATGTATGCCCTTGCTGCTCACATGACACGCAAGACATGCGCAAGGCCGATGGCCCAAGGCTAAGGCCTAGCATGCTTCCACCACAAGACATGCTGCCCATGTGTCCGCTCTGCTGCCCGCAGGCGGCGCAAGGCGCAGGTCCGGCCGCTGCCGCAGTTCCAAAAAGGGCACGGCCAGCAAGCCATGGCAGCAGACGACGATGCAGCGGATGCGCCCGCAGCGGCAGGTGCTGCACCGCCAGCAGCCAGCGGCGGCGGCGCACAGGAGGCGCAGCCTGCTGCGTCCGGCCGGGACCAGCAGCAGGGGCAGGCATCCGCGGGCGGTGCTGGCGTGGCTGCGGGAACGGCAGCAGGACCGGCGTCCCCTACCGCTGCTGCGGATGAAGTGGCACATGGCATGTCGCGGCTCAGCATGGCAGCGGAAGCCAGCAGCGTGCCAAACGTCATCAGCTTTGGGCGGGGCCGCGGCAGGGGGCTGCTGGGCGTGGGCCGCGGCCGCGGCGGGCAGAAAGCCGGCGGCGGCACGCTGGGGTGACGGCGGGGCGATGCAGCATAGTGTTCATTTCTGCCTGGCTCGGCGGTATCAGTTCTGTGTACGATGGCTTGCCAACCCACAGCACTTTTCTTCCTGTCTGCCGGCATGCAATCCCTCCCACATGCACATTCATTTGTGTTTCACATGTTATGCCCACTGGTGGGTGGTAAGAAGAAGAACGCAAGCGCGATTCCCGGGGCCGTTTGCTTGCGCCCCCTCGGCGGGGCCTCATGCAGGCCATGTGGCCGATGGACCATGTGGCCGAGCTCTCCCCGCGCCCTCCCCGCGCTTGTTCTGCGCTTGCAAGCGCTCAGGCGCAGCGATGGCAGCCAGGCCGCTGTGGGCAGCGGCGCTGCTCGCCATTGTCGGTGCACTGGCAGCGGGGCCAGGGCCAGCCGCGGCACGGCCCGCTGCGGCACCCCCCAGGCTTCCGGATGGATTGTGAGCGCGCAGGGCGCCCAGGGAGGGCTCGGAGCAAAAAGCGCACTCCACGTGCGGCGGACAGCTTGCTCAGCCGAGTGGCGTTTGGCCCCCTTGCGACGCAGGCCGCCGCCGGAGGGCCGTTGGGAGCAGCCGGACTACGCAGTATACGAGCCCGAGCGCCCAGCGGCTGCCGCCGACCCGCCGGCTGCCGCTGCCTCCCGCCGCCTGCTGCGCACCGACCTCTACATGCCAACCGACTACATGCTGCGCCAGCTGCTAGCGGGGGTAGGCAGCAGCGCATTGGGGCAGTCGGCCTGGTACCCTTCGGCAGGCCACAACGGGCGGCCCACTGCCTCCCACAGCGCTTGCCTGCAGCTTGCCTGTCGGCAGCTGGTCGCCCCTTCACCTTCCCTTCCCACCTCTTCACCTGCAGTCCACGACTTGCGGCTACGGCAATGCGCAGCAGGCAAGGGATGAACCGCAGTTTTTATTAGCACGGCTGGTACCTGACATGCACGCATGGGCAGCAGGCGCAGTGCAGCAGGCGGCAGCCGCTGTAGGCACGTGCAATGATGTTCACACAGCCCGCCAACGCTGCCGCCCCTCCCTGCATTGCATCAGATCATCTCCGGCGGCAACTTCAAGTTCATTGGAACTAAAGGGAGCTCATTGCTGTGCTGCCAAGGCTGCTCCGAGTGAGCGGTGTTGCATTGTGTCAGTGGGGCCTCGTTGTCAGTTTGCAGGCGGTGTGTGGCGGCGCAGGGTACGTGACCCACATTTCGGCCCAGTTTACATTTTCTGGTGCACGCTTGAGGCATCCTACCTCACACAAACAGCTGGCACATTTTTCCAGCCAACATTGTGGCACAGAACCCACTGAGCAAGGTTGCTTGGCAAGCATGCTTGCTGGCCCCTTTCTGACCAGCGGCACCCACCACGTTCCCGCCCGCCCGCCCACCTGCCCTGCCGCAGCCAGAGCTACCTTTATTGGAATTTCATCGCTGGCACACAGAACACGTGCACGTGCGGCGATGCCACTGCGACCTGGGACAACAAAGGAGTGGCGTACTACTTTGGTGCGCTGGGGTGTATGGGCAGCATGGGGAGGGCGACAGCCACGTGGCTGTGCACAGCATGCATTCCAGGCGTCCCCGTTCCTGTAGGCATGAGCACGCCAGGCGTGCCTCCCTGTCAGCGCGCCACAGAGGCAGCAGTGGCTGGAAACTGAGGCTGTAGAGCACATAAACGACGGACTTGCGCATCACGCATCACCGCCCGACCCACGCCCGCGCCCCCGCTTCCGCAGGCGGCACCACAGGCTCATTACCATTATCCCCACCACCGCCGCCGCCTCCTCCGCCTCCTCCCCCGCCTCCTCCGCCTCCTCCCCCGCCACCGCCGCCGCCGCCGCCTCCGCCGCCACCGTTACCACCAAAGTTAGTTGGTGCAGTTTGAATTGGTGCAGTTTGGATGTCTGCGCTGCGCTGGGCCTGCTGCGGGGCGGCAGGCGCCTGCTGGAGCTGCACTGCACCTCCGCTGCAAGCGCCGCGGCTTTAAACTGCTGTGCTGTGCCGTGCTGCGCTGTGCCATGCTGCACCATGCTGTGCTGTGCTGAGAGGCGGGTGTTGCTGTGCATGTGTGTGTCGCCGCCATCCCACCCAACCTTCTCATCTGCCCTTTTTCTGGTGCACAGCCCCTCGCCGCCCCCGCAACCACCTTCGCCCTCGCCGCCGCCGCCCAGGTGTGCAGCGCATGCTGCGCTGTGCTGCGCTGTGCCGTGATGTCGGCTGCACAATAATTGCGTTTGAGCTCTCACCTGCTGTGCGTGTCTGTATCACCAGCCCGATCCCCGCTTGCTCATCTGCCCACCTGCTGTGCAGCCCCAGCCCACCGCCGCCATCGCCATCGCCGCCGCCACCGAGCCCCAGCCCACCCCCGCCCTCCCCTTCGCCACCGCCGCCCAGGTGAGGTTGCATGCCAAAAGCTGTTGCAGCATTCGAGCACCGTGTGCTGTGCAGCGCCAGCTGGATGCGTCTTGCTGCTGACCCTGCCCTAGGAGCCCCCAGTTGTGCAGCCCGAGCCCACCTCCACCCTCGCCCTCGCCGCCGCCGCCCAGGTGCGCAATGCGTGCTGTGCTGCGCTGTGCTGTGCTGTGCTGCGCTGTGCGTGCCGTGCACTGTGGTTGTGTGTCAATGCTCGCCTGTCATAACGTGAGTATCGCCGGCAGCCAACCGACCGGTTAGCCTGCCCCTTCTTTGCAGCCCCTCGCCGCCGCCTCCCAGCCCCCGCCCCCCCCCGCCCCCACCCTCCCCCCCGCCGCCCAGGTGTGCAACGCCTGCTGTGCTGCGCTGTGCTGTGCTGCGGTATCAGCACTTCCATACGAACGGCCACTTTTTCTACTGTGTGCATCACCGGCAGCCAAACCCAGCTGCTCGTCTGCCCCCGCTGCTGTGCAGCCCCAGCCCGCCGCCGCCTTCCCCCTCGCCGCCGCCGCCAAGCCCCAGCCCACCTCCGCCCTCGCCCTCGCCGCCGCCGCCCAGGTGCCTGCTGTTATGGATCATTCGGTGTGTCTGTTGGCTGTGCGGATGTGGCGATTGAATATGTCCGATTTAATGTGCTTTCTTCCCCGGCCATGCCTTCCCACTGCAGCCCAAGTCCGCCCTCGCCCTCCCCACCGCCCCCCAGCCCTAGCCCCCCAGCGCCACCGCCCCCCAGGTGCGAAGCAGCCAGCTCAGCAGGCTGCCTGCCTCCCATTTGTTGCATGATCAAGCTAACGCTCTGTTGCACGAGGAGGCTCAGGTTCTAGGTAGCACCATCCTCTGGCTCAAACATCGTTGCCCCCTTCCCACTTGCTGCGATTCATTGCAGCCCCAGCCCGCCCTCCCCGAAGCCGCCCAGCCCCCGCCCGCCGAGGTGAGCCCTGCTGCAC
>VFQQ010001844.1_pt1 | contig 27064 bp, 24 predicted proteins | sample 3512341 | NCBI WGS metagenome assembly VFQQ01 (sample SAMN10412373, study PRJNA504923) | tailings metagenome | isolation source: Relicate 2 Philex TSF1 revegetated site | place: Philippines: Tuba, Benguet | collected 2017-08-29
AGACGTTCGAAGGCGGCAAGGTGAAGCTGGAAGCCTTCGTCTTCACGCGGCCCGGCGGCAAGCAGGTCGCGACCTGCAGCATCGAAGCGGCGGCCGATACGAACGTTTCCTACAGCTATAAGCAGGGCGATGACCCCATGGAGCGGCTCGTCGCCTTCGCTAATTCCTCCATGTGGGAAGACGCGCTGAAAACCTTGTCGGAATGCCTGACGGCCACGACGGGTGGAACTTTCGTGTTTCAGCGCAGCTAGTTCGGGTTTCCCGCCTCCGCCGTACGGTCTAGGTTTACCGTGAGGGGCGCATCAGACGCTCCCATGCCGGAAACGACAGACGGAGGAACGCCCCCATGACGCTGCCCCGCCTCGCCATTGACGGATTGTGGTTCCGTGAACCCTCAGGCCGCCGCGTGCTGCTGCGCGGCGTCAATCTGGGCGGTGACACCAAAGTGCCCACCGCGCCCGACCAGCGCACCAATTTTCCGACCGATTTCGCCGATCACCGGACGGTCAGCTTTGTCGGCCGCCCGTTCCCGCTGGCCGAAGCGGCCGAGCATTTCGGCCGCCTAGCTCACTGGGGCTTCAACTGCCTGCGCCTGCTGACCACCTGGGAGGCGGTCGAACATGAGGGCCCTGGCAAGTACGACACGGCCTATCTCGACTATCTGACGGAGATCACCCGCCTCGCGGGCGAGTATGGCTTCTACGTCTTCATCGATTTCCACCAGGACGCCTGGAGCCGCATGTCCGGCGGCGACGGCGCGCCGGGCTGGACCTTCGAGGCGGTGGGCCTCGACTTCACCAAATTCCATGCGGCCGGTGCGGCCCATGTGATGCAGTACAAATACGATTACGCGAAGGCCGGCCGGCAGGACGCCTATCCGCAGATGACCTGGTCTCAGAACTACCGCCTGCCGGGCAACGCGATCATGTGGACCTTGTTCTTCGCCGGCAACGCCTTCGCGCCGGATTTCCGCATCGAGGGCGAAACCGCGCAGGACTATCTGCAGGGCAAATATCTCGGCGCCATGCGCGCCATCGCCGAGCGCGTGAAAGACATGGACCATGTCCTCGGCTTCGACACGCTGAACGAGCCGAGCCTTGGCTGGATCGGCAAGGATCTGTCGCACCAGCACACCGAACGCACGCCGCAGCACCCCGAACATGTCCGCCCCGGTGCGGCCTGGTCGCCGCTCGACGGCCTGATGGCGGCGCTGGGTGAAACGCGCGAGGTGCCGGTGATCGGCTTCGACACCGCGTCGATGAAGATGAAGGTGACGCACACCGAAACGGTGAACCCGGACGGCGTGAAGATATGGCGCGAGGGCGCGGCCGATCCCTTCGCTGCGGCTTACGTGAACGGCACGCGCGAGAACTACTTCACCCATGACGGCGTCCGGGCGATCGATGCCGAAGCCGATTTCATGGTGCCGTTCTTCAATGCGGTGGCGAATACGATCCGCCCCATCCGTTCGGACTGGCTGGTCTTCGCCGAGATGGACCCGTTCAAGACCTTCTCGGGCGCAACCTTCCCGCCGGGCACGCCGCCCGACACGGTGAACGCCTCGCACTGGTATGACGTTGTCACGCTGACGACCAAGACCTTCATGTTCCCGGTCGCCTTCAATCCATTCAGCGGGCGGACGCTGGAAGGCGCGGATGCGATCCGCAATTCCTATGTGAACCAGCTCGGCCGCTACAAGGCGATGAGCGAGGCCATGCCCGGCGGCGGCGCCCCGGCGCTGATCGGCGAGTTCGGCATCCCCTACGATCTCAACGAAGGCGCCGCCTACAAGGCGTGGGCGGCGGGCGACCGCTCCGCCGCGCCGTGGGCGAGCCATGTGCAGGCGTTGACGTTGATGTACGACGCGCTGGACGAATTGCTGCTGCATTCCACGCAGTGGAACTACACCGCCTCCAACCGCAACGACCTCGCCACCGGCGACGGCTGGAACCAGGAAGACCTCTCGATCTGGTCCGCCGACCAGGCGACCGGCGGGAACGATCCCGACAGCGGCGGCCGCGCCGTCGCGGGCTTCGCCCGGCCTTATGTCCGCGTCTGGGCCGGACGGCCCATCGCCCAGCGGTTCAATTCCGACACCGGCGCCTTCCGGGCCGAACTGACCGTAGAGACCGGCATTGGCGATATCGAGATCTACGCCCCCAGCCGCGTCTATCCCGGCGGACCGGAGGTGCTGGTCGAGGGACCGGGCAAGGCGAGTTACGACCCCGTCAACCAGATCCTCAGCATCACCCCCAAGGGCGAGGCCCTGTTGACCGTCCACCTGACCCGAAAGGCGCTCTGAGAGCCGCGCGGAAGCCTTGCGGACGCGCCGCGCGCCTTGCTAACCAAGGGCCGGGATTAGGGGACACATGGTCAAGATCATCTTCGCGATCGCTGGGGGCGTCGCGTTCGTCGCGTGGATGCTGGCGATCTTCGCCGCCATCGCGATGATGAGCCACACCAAGCCGGGCGTACCGCGCTCGTGGTTCCTTTGGAACGGCTACGCCTTCCTGACCGGCCGCAATTTCGAGCCGAGCGCCGAACCGGCCCGCCGGCTGATGGTCATGTGCTTCGCCGCCTTCTTCCTGGCGATCATCATCGCCATTGCTTTCGGCCTCATCGGCTGGCCCGGCCCGAACGCGGCCACCGCCACACCCTGAACGGAGCGACGCCTATGGCTGGACCGCTGACGGGCGTCAAAATCCTTGATCTGTCGGCGATCATCGCTGGGCCGATGGCGACCGGCCTGCTGGCCGATCAGGGCGCCGCTGTGATCAAGGTCGAACCCATCGGCGGCGGCGATCTCTGTCGCTGGCTGGGGCCGAACCACAAGGGCCTTGGCGCGATGTTTGCGGCGGTGAACCGCAACAAGCGCTCCATCGCACTCAACCTGAAAAGCGAAGAAGGCAAGGCGATCCTGCTCGCCCTCGCGAAAGAGGCCGACGTCTTCGTCCAGAATTTCCGGCCCGGTGCGATTCAGCGCATGGGCCTTGGCTATGACGCTCTGAAGGCGATCAACCCGCGCCTCATCTATGTCTCGATGTCGGGCTTCGGCCAGGACGGGCCTTACGCCAAAAGGCGCGTCTACGATCCTGTGGTTCAGGCCATGTCGGGCTTTGCCGACAGCCAGAAGGACAAGGTCACCAAGGCGCCGCAGCTAATCCAGTCCATCGCTTGCGACAAGGTGACGGCGCTGACCGCCGCGCAGGCGATTACCGCCGCCTTGTTCGGCCGCGTGGCGAGCGGGGAGGGTCAGCACCTCACCCTCAACATGCTGGACGCGACCATCGCCTTCCTCTGGCCCGACGCCTTCTACAACTACGCGCTGCTGGATAATCCTGCGCCGCCGTCGCCCGACTTCGCCGATTTCTACGGCATCATGAAGGTGAAGGATGGCTGGATTACCACCATCACCCTCAGCGACGACGAGTTCGGCGATTTCTGCCGTGCGGTCGGGCGCGAGGACATCAAGGCCGATCCGCGCTTCAAGGATGTATTCCAGCGCATGGCGAACGCCGCCGCGCTGAAAGCAGCCTTCGCCGAAGCCGTGGCGAATTTCACTGCCGCCGAAATCCGCGCAAAGCTGGAGGCGGATGACGTGCCGCATGCCGTCGTTCTGACGCGCGATGCCGTGCCGGACGATCCGCAGGTGAAGCACAATGATCAGATCGTCGTGACCGACCATCCCGCCGCCGGACGCCTGCGCGGCCCGCGCCCGGCCGCGCGGTTTGGCAATGCGCCCAGCGACCAGCGCCTGCATGCGCCGCTACTGGGCGAGCAAACGGACGAGATCCTCAAGGAGCTTGGAAAGTCGGCCGGCCAGATCGCGGATCTCCGCAAAGCCGGCATCGCGGGCTGAAGGCTCGACTCCGCCGGGCGTCCAGGCCTAGCGTCGCGTCATAACGATAACGCCGGGAGGAGATCGGCGATGACGCTTGAGGCCGAAGCGCGCGAGATGCGCAAGCCGCCTTTTTTCATGCGCGGTAACTACGCGCCGGTCGCCGACGAGGCGACGTTGACGGCGCTCACCGTCGAGGGCCGCGTGCCAGATGGCCTCGAAGGCGTCTATCTCCGCAACGGGCCGAACCCGGCAGCCGGCAAAACGCCAGGCCACTGGTTCATGGGCGACGGCATGTTGCACGGGCTGAAGCTCGGCGGCGGCCAGGTGCACTGGTATCGCAACCGCTGGATTCAAACGAAGGCGCTGGCCGGCGAGAAAAGCATGCGCGCCGACTTCTCCCGCGATTACAGCGTCGGTGTCTCCAACACCCATGTCGTGCCGCATGGCGGCAATATCTACGCGCTGGTGGAATCCAGCCTGCCGATGCGTGTGTCGCCGGATTTGGAAACGCTGGGACTTGAAACCTTCGGCGGCAAGCTCGACTTCGCCTTCACGGCGCATCCGAAGGTATGCCCCGAAACTGGCGAAATGCACGCCTTCGGCTATGGCTACGCGCCGCCTTACCTCGTCTATCACCGCATCGGCGCCGACGGCGCCTATCTGCAGCGCGAGGAGATCGCGGTCACCGGCCCCACCATGGTCCACGACTTCGCGATGACGCGAAACCACGTCATCTTCATGGACCTGCCGGTCGTGTTCGACCTTGAGATCGCGCTGAAGGGCGGCATGCCCTACGCCTTCTCCGACGCCTATCCGGCGCGGCTGGGCATCCTCAAGCGCGGCGCCCTGGCCTCCGAGACGCGCTGGGTCAGCGTCGCGCCCTGTTACGTCTTTCACGTCGCCAACGCGCATGAGGCGGCGGACGGCACGATCACCATCGACGTCGCGCGCTATGACGAGCTGTGGCGGCGCGGCACGAAGCGGAATTTCGACGCCTCGCGCCTGTGGCGCTGGACAATACGCCCCGGCGCGGCCTCAGCCGATGAAACCGCGCTTGACGACCTGACGCTGGAATTCCCGCGCATCGACGAGCGTCTGAACGGCCTGCCGCATCGCTACGCTTACGCGCCGGTCGGTGTCGCCTTCAATCACGCGACGGAGGAGAATTTCACCGCGCTCGCCCGCTACGACATGAAGACCGGCGCACGCACCATCCGCCGTTTCGGCGATGCGATGATGTCGGAATTCGTGCATGTGCCTAAGCACGCGGGCGCGGCCGAAGACGAGGGCTGGCTGCTCGGTTTCGTCTTCGATGCGGCGCGTGGGATGAGCGATTTCCACATCCTCGACGCCGCGACGCTGGAAAACGCCGCCCGCATCGCCCTGCCGCGCCGCGTGCCGCAGGGCTTCCATGGCAGCTGGTGTCCTGACGCCTAGAGCTTGACCAGAACCGTATCGCGGGGCTTCAGCACTTTGCCGGTCTGCGAGCGCACGACCACTGGCGCCACGATGCGACCGTTCTTGCGCTCTACCACGGCATTCGGCGGCGTCTCACCGTCGAATGTCCATTTGTCGCCCCACTGGCGCAGGGCGATGAAGACCGTGTGCAGCTCCTTGCCCATCTCGGTCAGCTTGTAATGCTCGCGCAGCGCGCCAGGCGTCACAGGCACGCGCCGCAGCACCCCGCGCTCCACCATTTTATTCAGCCGTGCGGTCAGCGTGTTTTTCGAGATGCCCAGATTCTTCTGGAAGTCATCAAACCGCGTCACGCCGGAAAAGCACTCGCGCAGGATGATGAGGCTCCACCACTCGCCAAAGATGTCCAGCGAGCGGGCGATGGGGCAGGGCTGTTCGTTCATGGGCAGGCGCTTCATGACGTTACGATAGCATGGTTGCGTTATTGAACCAATCGAAATAGTCTCACGATTGAACTTATCGAACGGACCCGCCATGGCCGAAGTCGCCGCCCGCACCCGCACCTATTCCTGGACCGATCCGGCCGAGCTGCGCGGCGCGGCGATGACGTCGACGGGCCTTGAGTTCATCTCCCGCTCGCTCAACGCCGGCGGTTCGCCCGCGCCCATCGGCGCCACCATCGACATGCGCTCCGTCGCGGTGACGGAAGGCGAGGTGACCTTCGCGATCACGCCGCAGGAATTTCACTACAACCCGCTCGGCACGATGCATGGCGGCATCTTCGCGACGATCCTCGATTCCGCCTGCGGCTGCGCGCTTCACACCACGCTCGCCAGGGGGCAGGGCTTCACCAGCCTGACGCTCGAGATCAAGTTTCTGCGCGCCGCGACCGTCGAAACGGGCGAGCTGCGCTGCACCGGCAAGGTGGTGAGCCGCGGCCGCACCGTCGCCACCACCGAGGCCGAAGTGCGCGATTCCCGCGGCAAGCTCTATGCGACGGCCACCTCCACCTGCATGATCTTCGCCGCCCCCACCGAGAAAGCTGCATGACCGACCACGTCCAGATCGAGCGCCACGGCGCGGTGCAGGTTCTGCGCCTCAACCGGCCCGACAAGAAGAACGCCCTCAGCCCGGCCATGTATGCGGCGCTCGCCGATGCCATGAACGCCGCCATTACCGACGACACCATCCGAGCCACCGTCATATCCGGCGCGGGCGGCTGCTTCACCGCCGGCAACGACATCGCCGATTTCGCCAGCGGCGGCGGCAAGTCGACTGACGAGGAAGCCCCCGTCAGCCGCTTCCTGAAAGCCCTCTGCGTTCACCCCAAGCCTTTGCTCGCCGCCGTAGAAGGCGTCGCGGTCGGCGTCGGCGTCACGATGCTCTTCCACTGCGATTTCGTCGTCGCGGCTGAGGGCGCAAAGCTGCAATGCCCCTTCGTCAATCTCGGCCTTGTGCCTGAGGCCGCTTCGTCTCTGCTGATGCCGCGCATCACGGGGCACCAGATCGCCGCCGAGATGATGATGTTCGCCGAACGCTTCGGCCCACACGAGGCAAAGGCGGCCGGCTTCGTCAATCGCGTGACGGTCACTGGCGGCTCGGAAGCCGCCGCCATCGCCGCCGCCCAGATCGTCGCCGCCAAACCGCCGGAAGCGATCCGCCTCACCAAGGCGCTGCTGCGTGGCGACCCGGCCGAACGCCTCGCCCGCATGGAGGAAGAAGGCCGCATCTTCGCCGCCCGCATGGGTTCGGCGGAAGCGCGCGAAGCCTTCTCCGCTTTCCTGGAAAAACGCACACCCGATTTCACGAAAACCGCCGCCTGAGGCGCATAAGGAAACGACCATGCCCGTCCCCGATTTTCTCAAAGGCCGCCTCTCGGTCCCCGTCGTCGGCTCGCCGCTCTTCATCGTCTCCGGGCCTGAACTGGTGATCGCCCAGTGCAAGGCCGGCGTCATTGGCTCGTTTCCGGCGCTGAACGCGCGCCCCGCGCCGGTGCTCGGCGAATGGCTGAAGCGCATCAAGGGCGAACTCGCCGACTGGGAAGCGAAGACCGGCAAGAAGGCCGCGCCCTTCGCCGTCAACCAGATCGCCCACACCTCGAACGACCGCCTCGAGCATGATGTCGATGTGTGCGCCGAGCACGAGGTGCCGATCACCATCACGAGCCTGCGCGCGCCGAAATTCGTCGTTGAGAAGATGCACGCCGCCGGCGGCGTCATCTGGCACGACGTCATCAATGTGCGCCACGCCAAGAAGGCGGCGGAGGAGGGCGTCGATGGCCTCATCCTCGTCTGCGCCGGCGCGGGCGGCCATGCCGGCCCGCTCTCGCCCTTCGCGCTGGTTCCGGAAATCCGCGCCTGGTTCAAGGGCACGATCCTGCTGTCAGGCTCTATCGCCGATGGCCGCTCGATCTTCGCGGCGGAAGCCCTCGGCGCCGACCTCGCCTATATCGGCACGCGTTTCATCGCCACCGAGGAAGCCAACGCCGTTCCCGGCTACAAGCAGGCGATCATCGACAGCGCCGCGGACGACATCGTCTATTCCAACCTCTTCACCGGCGTGCACGGCAACTATCTTGCCCCCTCGATCAGCGCGGCAGGTCTCGACCCCAAGGCGCTGCCGGAAAGCGACAAGTCGAAGATGAACTTTGGCTCGGGCGGCAACATGGACAAGAAGGCCTGGAAGGACATCTGGGGCGCCGGTCAGGGCGTCGGTCAGGTGAAGACCTCGCCCAGCGTCGCGCAGCTCGTGGCCGAGTTGAAGGCTCAGTACGACGAGGCCCGCGCCGCGACGTTCGGTACCAACGCCGCGCTGGCGGCGGCGGAGTAGGGCGATGACCGGCGTCGTCACCTTCGTCGTCGGTTTTCTCATCATTGTGCTGGCGGTGCTCAGCGGCCTGCACGCCTACTGGGGCTTCGGCGGCTTGTGGCCCGCCGCCGATACGCCCGCGCTGGCCGCGACCGTCGTCGGCACACGCGGCAACTTTATGCCCGGCCTTGGTCCCAGTCTCTTCGTCGCCGCATGTCTTCTGGCCGCCGCTGTGCTGGTCGCCTGGCGCGCCGGATGGTTGCCAGCGTTTCTCGTCCCCGCATGGCTATGGGCGCTCGGCTTCTGGGGTGCGGCCTTCGTCTTCGCCGCGCGTGGCATCGCCGGTTTTGTGCCGCAGATCTTCGCCTATGCCGACGGCACGCCGTTTCAGCGCCTGAATCTCATCTTCTATTCGCCGCTGTGCCTGGTGATCGCTGCAGCGATGGCGCTCGTCTGGTTCGCACGACCGAACGCGCCGTAACTTGCATCCGCGCGTCGCGGCCGCCGGGGTGATCGCCTACGGCGCCTGACGCGGCCCAAGCGCTTCGCTCAGCAGGCGCTCCCACACCGCATCGTCGCCTTTCCATGTGTACGGCTCAGGCTGGGCGACAGGGCGATGCGTGATGCCGGCCCCGCTCCACGCGGGGTCGAATATCTCCGGCGGCGTCAGGTAAAGCAGCTCGAAGCGGAGCCGTGGCGCGGCGGCTTCCAGCGTCTCGCGCAACAGAGCGGCCGTCGCCGGCGGATCTTCGCTCCACGCGTGAATGCGGATGAACAGGACGCGTTCATCTGACGACATCAGCCCGCGCCAGCGCTCAGTCAGCGCCGCAAAGCGCGCCGCGTTCTCCACGAAACCTTTTTCGAGGTCCGCCTCGGTCGGAAACTCATGCATGTAGCGCGTGCCATGCGTCACGCTGCGGACCGCGCCATTGATCCATTTCAGGTCGTCCTGCCTGAACACATCTTCTGCCGCGTTCGCGATGAGGTGGATGATCCCAGGGTCTTCCGTAATCAGCCAGTCGAAGACCTGCGCCTCCTCGATGCCCAGTAGACGGCGGATCTGGAAAGCGGGCTGGCAGGAACAGCCGAGACTGACGACGCGATCGAACCGGCTATTGGCAAGATTGGCCATGGTTCAGCGTGCCGCCGTAACCTGTATCCGCTCGTTGCGCCGGCGCAGCCATTCCACGCAGACCAGCAATGCTGCTGCCACGATAATCAAAAGCGTCGCGGCCGCGAGAATGGCCGGGCTAATCTGTTCGCGGATCCCCGACCACATCTTGCGCGGGATCGTCACCTGCTCCGGCCCGCCCATGAACAGCACCGTGACCACCTCGTCGAACGAGGTGGCGAAGGCGAACAGCGCGCCGGAAATCACGCCCGGCAGGATCAGCGGCAGCGTCACCCGCCGGAACACCGTGACGGGCGAGGCCCCAAGGCTGAGGCCGGCCCGGCTGAGGTTGAAATCATAGCCCGTCAGCGAGGCCGTCACGGTGATCACCACGAACGGCGCGCCCAGCGCCGCATGGGCGATGATGAGGCCGAGATGCGACTGCGTCAGGCTCAAATCGGAATAGAGGAAATACATACCCGTCGCCGAGATCACGACCGGGGTGATCATCGGCGAGATGACGAGCCCCATGATCGCGCCCTTCATGGGCAGATTGCCGCGCGCCAGGCCCATGGCGGCGAGCGTGCCCAGAACGGTCGCGATCAGCGTGGCGAACCCGCCGATGAAGAGGCTGTTCCACAACGCCTTCGTCCAGTCGCCGTCATCCTGGATCGCTTCGTACCAGCGCCAGGAATACCCGGCAGGATCGAAGGCCAGCATCTCCGGCGTGAAGGTGAAAAATCGCCCTGACGTGAACGACAGCGGCACGATCACCAGCAGCGGCGCGATGAGGAACACCAGCGCGAGGCCGCCCATGATGCGGGTGAGGGCGCGCCAGCCGCTCATCCGAAGCGCAGCCGGTCGGCGCCGGCGATCCGGTTGAAGAGCCAGTAGAGCAGCGTCACCGCCACCAGCAGCACACCGCTGATCGCCGCCGCGAGACCCCAGTTGAGCGAGGTCCGCATGTGGAATTCGATCTGGTTCGAAATGAGTGCGCCCGACGGCCCGCCCACGATCGCCGGCGTGATGTAGTAGCCGACCGCCAGAATGAAGACGAGCAGAGCGCCCGCGCCGACGCCCGGCATGGTGAGCGGCAGATACACACGCCAGAACCCGGTCAACGGCCGCGCGCCCATCGAGGATGCGGCGCGCAGATAGACCGGCGGGATCGTCTTCATCACGGAATAGAGCGGCAGCACCATGAACGGCAGCAGCATCTGCGTCATCGCCACCAGCGTGCCGGTGAGGTTGTAGACGAGCTGGATGCGGTTCGCGTCGTCGATAAGGCCGAGCCAGACGAGGATGTCGTTCACGACGCCCTGGCTCTGCAGGAGCACGATCCACGAGGTCGTCCGCACCAGCAGCGAGGTCCAGAACGGCAGCAGCAGCAGGATCATCAAAAGGCCCGCCGTCTTCGGTCCCGAATTGGCGAGCAGCCAGGCGAGCGGATAGCCGAGCAGCAGGCACATCGCGGTCACCGCTGCGGCGACCCAGGCCGTGCGCCCGAACAGCATCAGATAGATGGCGTCGCGTTCGGGCACGGCCTCAACCGAAAGGTCGGGTGCGTATTTAAGGTCCACCGCCGCCAGATAGTTCTTCGCAGTGAAGCTCTCGGTGCCGATCTTCACGGCGGCCCATGTCGCCTGGGCGCTCCATTTCTTGTCGAGCTTCACAAGGCTCTCGGCGAAGGGCGGCTCAAGCTTCTTCGCCTCGCGCGCCGTCTTCATGATGAGCGACTTGAGACCACCCAGATCGAAGTTGAGCTGCGAGCCGAGTTTCGCCGCGTCCTCGCTCTTCATCGCCTTCAGGTCGTCGACCACGGCCTGAAAGGCATCCTCGCCCGGCAGGCCGCTGGCGTCCCACTGCGCCAGCGCGGCGGCCGTCTGCGGCATCAAGCTGGCGGGCAGGGGGTTGGAGACGCTGCGCCACAGCATCGCGCCGATGGGCGCCGCGAAGAACACAGCAATGAACGCGAGCAGCGGCAGCGTGAGCAGCAGCCCGTTGCGTCGTGTCCTGGAGGTGATGCGGCGCGTTTGATCGGGCATGGCAGAGGATTCGTGCCTCATCTATAAGGCCGGCGATCCTCAACTGGAATCGCGAAAAGCCTCGCCATGCGCTTCTGGCCAACCGGCGGCCTCTGGCGGCACCGGGACTTCCTCCACCTCTGGGGCGCGCAAATCATCAGCGCCTTCGGCAGCCGCGTCACGCGGACGGCCCTGCCGGCGCTCGCCATCATCACGCTGGGGGCCAGCGACGGCGAGGTCGCGTTTCTCGGCGCGCTGGCGCTGCTCCCCGCCGTGGTCATCGGCCTCGCCGCGACCGCCTTCATCGACCGTGTCCGCCGCCGCCCGCTGATGATCGCCTGCGACATCGTCGGCGCGGCGTCCCTGCTCTCCATCCCCATCGCGGCCTGGACCGGCACGCTGGACATGATGCAGATCTACATCGTGGCCGTCGTCTCCGGCTGTACGGCGATCCTGTTCGCGCTCGCCGATCAGACCCTGCTGCCTGACCTGATCGGCCGCGAGCATCTGGAAGAGGGCAACGCCAAGCTCGCGACGACGGACAGCGTTGCGGAAATCGGCGGCCCGGCTCTGGCAGGCGTTCTCATCGAAATCCTCACCGCGCCTTTCGCCATCCTCGCCGATGCGCTGTCGCTTCTCTGGTCCGCCCTGCTGCTCGACCGCATCCGCGCTGTCGAGACGCCGCAGCAGGAGAGTGGCGACACCGGCCTCACTGCCGCCTTGGCGGGCCTCAGATCGGTCTGGCATTCGCGCATTCTCGCCGCCCTTTTCGGGGCCGAGGCGATCATGATGTTCTCGTTCGGCTTCTTCGCCGCGCTCTACATGCTGTTCACGCTGCGCGTGCTGGGCATGGATATCGGCTTTATCGGCCTCATCATCTCGGTCGGCGGCATCGGCGCGTTGCTGGGCGCGGTGATCGGGCCGCCGCTGGTGCGCCGCATCGGGCTTGGCGCAGCCATCGTTCTCTTCTTCACGCTGACCATAGGCTCAAGCCTGCTGATTCCGGCGGCGACGGGCGATGACTGGGCCAGCGTCGCTTTCCTCGTCGCGGCGCAGCTCGTGGGCGATGCCGCCGCCGTCGCTTACTTCATCCAGACGACGACGCTGCGCCAGACGGTGACGCCACCGGCCGTGCTCGGCCGCGTCAACGCCGCGCTGCTCACCATGCATGGGCTCGTGTTGATGATCGGCGCGCTCGCCGCCGCGCCGCTGGCCGAAGCCATCGGCATCCGCGCCACGGTCTGGGTGGGGATCAGCCTTGGCTTTATCGGGCTGGTCCCGCTGCTTCTCTCGCCGGTGCCGCGTTTGAAGGCGATGGAGGACGCTCAGCCATCAACCTGATTGTCATGCCCGCTTTCGCGGGCATGACACAGTGAGCAATCAGCGCGCCAGCCACGCTGCCCAGCGCTGGTTGATCTCGTCCTGGTGGTCCGCCCAGAAGCGCGGATCGACGGTGATCATCCGGCCTTTGTCGGGCGTCGGCAGGTTGGGCAGCATGTCCTCGCCATTCGAGGCGTTCTTGCCGACCAGCGGCAGCGAGGATTTGCGCGCCGGAGCATAGGCGATCCAGCTCGCCTGCGCCGCGAGCTGTTCGGTCGCCGTGGCGAACTTCATGAACGCCATGGCGGCGTCCTTGTTGGGCGCGCCCTTCACCATGACATAGGTGTCGTATTCCGAAACCTGGCCGTCCCAGACGATCTTGAACGGCTTCTTCTCGGCGGTGACGGCGTCGTACAGGCGGCCGTTATAGACGAGCGTCATCGCGACCTCGCCATCGGCCAGCAGCTGCACCGGCTGCGAGCCGGCCTCCCACCACACGACGTTCGACTTGATCGTATCGAGCTTGGCGAAGGCGCGATCGAGGCCTTCGGGCGTCGCCAGCACCTCATAGATGTCCTCCGGCGCCACGCCGTCGGCGAGCAGCGCCATCTCCAGCGTCGCCTTGGGGTTCTGCTTCCTGAGGCCGCGCTTGCCCGGGAATTTCTGCAGGTCGAAGAAATCGCCAACCGTGTTCGGCTTGCTCTCGCCCACCTTGCTGTCGTCGTAAGCGATGACGGTCGAAAAGATGATCGACGTCGCCCAGCACTCGGTCAGCGCCTCGGGGTAGAAATCCTCCGTCGCCGCCGTGCCGTCCGGCGCGGCCGGGAACGTCGCGGGGTCCAGCGGCTCCAGCAGCCCCTCGTCGCAGGCGCGCAGCGCATCGCCGACTTCCATGTCGACGACGTCCCACACCACATTGCCGCTTTCGACCTGCGCTTTCACCTCGGCGATACCGCCATTGTAGTCGACATTGGTGACCGGCACGCCGGTCTGCGCCGTGAACGGCTTGTGATAGCCCTCCACCTGGCTCTTCGTGTAGGCGCCGCCCCACGACACGACGGTGATCGGCTTCTTGTCGTCGGCCTTCGCGGTCTCGATGACGATGGTCATCGCGCCCAGGATCGCAGCGGCGCTGAGGCCGGCATAGAGAAGGGAACGGCTCATGCGGCGCGTGGCTCCTTGAGAACGGGGTCGGTGGTCTCGGGCGGAAAGGCCTGCGCGTCCGATGCACGCCAGCCGATGACGATGTTCGCGCCCGGCGCGGGCAGCGTATCGGCGTTGAGCCGCGGCGCCTTCAGCGCCACTTCCTCGCCGCTCTTCAGTTTCGTGACGAGGCGGACATGGTCGCCCGCGAAATAGCGCTCGGTGACGTTGGCCTCCAGCCGCGTCACGCCCTCACCCTCGGCAGGGTTCAGCGCCACGCGCTCGGGCCTGACCGCGATCACCGCATCGCCCGCCTGCACGCCGGACGCGGTCGCGCCCATCGCGCCGGCCTCGCTCGATGCGCGCACCAGCCCTTCGCCGGAGCCTGAAATACGTGCATTCAGGAAATTGTTTTCGCCCACGAACCCCGCGACGAACAGATTGGCCGGCCGGTCATACAGCGCATCCGGCTCGCCGCATTGCGCGACGCGGCCCTTGTTGAAGACGGCGATCCGGTCGGACATCGTCAGCGCTTCACCCTGGTCATGGGTGACGTAGAGCACCGTGACCCCCAACTCCCGATGAATGCGGCTGATCTCGTATTGCAGCTGCTCGCGAAGCGACTTGTCGAGCGCCCCCAGCGGCTCGTCCATCAGCACCGCTTTCGGCTCGAACACCAGCGCCCGGGCGACCGCCACGCGCTGCTGCTGGCCGCCGGACAATTGCGCCGGGCGGCGGCTTTCATAGCCCTCAAGCTGCACCATGCTCAGCGCCCGCTTCACGCGGGCTGCGATATCGGCGCGGCCCATGCGGCGCACCTGCAGCGGGAAGGCGAGGTTCTGCGCCACCGTCATATGCGGGAACAGGGCATAGTTCTGGAACACCATGCCGAGCCCGCGCTTGTGCGCCGGCTTCTTCGAAATGTCCTCGCCTTCCACCAGGATCGCGCCGGTCGTCGGCGTCTCGAACCCGGCCAGCATCATTAGCGTGGTCGTCTTGCCGCTGCCCGAAGGCCCCAGCAGCGTCAGGAATTCCCCGCCCGCGACATCCAGATCCAGCCCCGCGACGGCGGCCTGACTGCCCCCGTCATAGGTCTTGGACACGCCTTGAAAGCGCACATAGGGCGCCGTCATGGGCAAATCCTTAGGGCAAATCGCTGCATCCCGACTTTGTAACCGCTGGCCCGCGCCATGGAAACATGAACACCTGCGGCGAAACCGCTGGGTTCTGTGCCGCCTTGCTTTCTTGCGAATTCCTCTCAAAAAGTAGGCATGAGCTTGGCTGTGGATCAGCAGGGAACCCGCAAGGGACGGCGCGACGGATGGGGCTGGGCGCTTAGCGCTGGCCTTGTCGCTGCCGTGCTGGCGCTCCCGGCGCTGGCGGTTCTGGCCCAGCTCGCGGTTCCTGCGGGCGATGTCTGGGCACATCTCTGGGACACGGTTCTCCCCGGTTATGTGCTGAACACGTTGATCCTCGCCGCGATGTCCGCCGGCGGCGCTCTGCTCATCGGTGTCGGCGCGGCTTGGGCGAGCGTGATGCTCGATTTCCCCGGCCGCCGCTGGCTCACTTGGGCGCTGGTCCTGCCGCTCGCCGCCCCGGCCTATGTCGTCGCCTATGCGCTCGCCGATCTGCTGCAGGCCGCAGGCCCGGTTCAAACCTGGCTGCGCGAGACGACCGGCTGGCGTGTCGGTGACTACTGGTTTCCCGAAATCCACTCGCTCATCGGCGCTGGCTTCGTCTTCACGCTGACGCTCTATCCTTACGTCTATCTCCTCGCCCGTGCGGCGTTCTTCCAGCAATCGGGCGCGGCGCTGGATGTCGCGCGGACGCTTGGCCTCGGCCCATGGCGCGTCTTTTGGCGCGTGGCCCTTCCGCTGGCGCGCCCGGCCATCGCGGGCGGCACTGCGATCGTGCTGATGGAAACGCTCGCCGATTACGGCGCCGTCTCGCATCTCTCGGTGCAGACCTTCACCACCGGCATCTTCCGCGCCTGGTACCAGATGGGCGACCGCGCGGCCGGCGCACAGCTTGCTGCCGCGCTGCTCGGCTGCGTGCTGCTGGTGCTGCTGCTGGAACGCCTCAGCCGCCGTGGCCGCGCGATCCACGAAGCCGGCCGCCGCGCCCATCCGCCCGCGCGCCGCGCGCTGACCGGCGTGTCGCGCTACGCTGTACCGGTCCTTTGCGTCCTGCCGCCGCTGCTCGGCTTTCTGCTGCCCTCTGGCGCGCTGCTGCATCTCTTCCTCGAGCGCGGCGAGGGCCAGATCAATACGCGCTTCCTCTCCGCCACCTTCACCAGCCTCAGCCTCGCGGCCGTCGCGGCGGCGCTGACCGTCGCCGTCGCGATCCTGCTGGCCTATGCCCGCCGCGCCGCGCCCGGACGCGTCACCGGCACGGCGGCGGGACTTGCGGGCTATGGCTATGCGCTGCCGGGATCGGTGATTGCCGTCGGCATCCTGTTGCCGATGACGCTGTTCGACCGCTGGGTGAACGGCCTCATGGTCGAGAATTTCGGCATCCGCACCGGCCTTCTCATCACAGGCACGGCAGCCGGCCTCGTCTTCGCCTATGTCGTGCGCTTCGCCGCCCCCGCACTGGAAGCGGTGGAAAGCGGCTTCCAGCGCATCACGCCATCCATCACCGCCGCTGCGCGCACGCTCACCCATTCACGCGGCGAGGCGCTGCGCCGCGTCCATATCCCGCTCGTCGCCCCGGCGGCGCTCACCGCCGCGTTGGTCGTCTTTGTCGATGCGATGAAGGAATTGCCCGCGACGCTGCTGATGCGCCCGATGAATTCCGAGACGCTCGCCGTCCTCGCCTACAACTACGCCGCTGACGAACGGCTGGAGAGCGCAGCACTGCCCTCGCTCGCCATCGTGCTGGTTGGCCTGCCCGCCGTCATCCTGCTGATGCGCCGCATCGGGCAGGGCAGGACTTAGCTCCGGACGTCATGGCCGGCGAAGGCCGACCATCCACGCCTTTCCTTCAGGCAGATACCGTCCTTCGAGGCGCGCGTGCCGCGCGCACCTCAGGATGACGAAAAGGGTGGATTTCAAAGAACGGCGTCATGGTGAGGTGCCCTGCGAAGCAGGGCCTCGAACCACGCTCGCGTCACTTCCAGCCCACGCGGTCCATGATTTCCTGCGCCGCCTTCTGGTTGCGGCCATAGGCGGCGACGTTCAACGTGTCGGCCTTGAACGCGCCCAGCTGGTCCAGCGCCGCATTGCCCGTCTCGCCGCCGGCCACCGGATACTCGTTATTGCCCTTCGCGAAATAGACCTGCGCCTCGGGGCTGGCGAGGAACTCCAGGAACTGCACCGCCTCGGCGCGGTTCGGCGCGTATTTCGCAACGCCCGCGCCGGAGATGTTTACATGCGCGCCGTCGCCCGTCTGGTCCGGGAAGATCCACTGCACCTTCTCGGCGACCGCCTTATCCTCCGGCTTGTCGCTGCCGAGGAAGCGCGCGAAGTAATAGGTGTTGGCGATTGTCACCGCGCACTCGCCGGCCGCGAGCGCCTTGATCTGGTCGCTGTCGCCGCCCTGCGGCTCCTTCGCCAAATTGTCGACGACGCCCTTGGCCCAGGCTTCCGCTTTTTCAGGTCCGATCTTCTCGATCATCCCGCCCAGCAGCGAGAGATTGTAGATGTTCGAGCCCGACCGCATGCACAGCTTGCCCTTCAGCTCCGGCTTGGCGAGGTCGGCATAGGTTTGCACCAGCGCCGGATCGACGGCGCCCTTGGCGATAAAGATGATGCGGGCGCGGCGCGAGAAGCCGAACCACTGATTGTTGGGGTCACGATAGGCTTCTGGGATCGCCGTCTTCAGCGCGTCGGACTCGACCGGCTGAAAAAGGCCCTTCTCCTCGGCGCGCCACAGATTGCCGGCATCGGCCGTGAAGAACACGTCGGCGGGGCTGGCGTCGCCCTCGGCCTCGATGCGCGCGACCAGCTCGTCGGCCTTGCCCTCGATCACATTCACCTTGATGCCGGTCTTCGCCTCAAACGCGGCGTAGAGCTGGGCGTCGGCGTCGTAGTGGCGGCCGGAATAGAGGTTCACCTCGGCGGCGTTGGCGAGACCGGCCAGGAAGAGTGCGGCGAGAACGCCATGAAGGCTGGTGCGCATCGGGGACATCGGCGGCTCCTTCAGTGAAATGCTGGCGGGTGCGTAGCACGCGCCGGTTTGCACCTGCAATCCATTCTCAAAAATGTCATCACGGCTTTGATTCCGTTCATCTTTCGCAAGGGCTGACGTTGCGTCCGTTGAACGCTAGTGTCGCGCCATGGAGCGGTTCCCTTGAAACGGTTCTGGAAGATCGTCGTCTTCACGGCGCCGGGACTCGGCCTTTTGGCCGCGGCGCTGGTGCTCTTCGCGCCGGTCTCCGGCTTTAAGGGGCCGATGGAGGCGCGCGTCACCGCAGCCACCGGCCATGCCTTCCATATCGAAGGTCCGGTCTCGCTCACCTTCACGCCCGAACTCGCGCTCGATCTCGGCGCCATCACGCTCGGCGCGGGGCAGGGGCCGGATGCCGCACCGCTGGTCGCTGCCCGCCGCGCCGTCGTCGCCGTCGCGTTTTTCCCCCTTCTGCAGGGCGAGGCGCAGCCGACCTCGATGACTCTGCAGGGCGCCGACATCCTTATACCCGGCGACGGCTCCGCCTGGCGCTTCAAGACGGCGGATGGCGACGTGCCGTTCTCGCCCTTCGATGCCTTCGCCATCGGCGATCTTCGCCTCATCGACAGCCGCCTCACCATCGGCGGCGTCGTGATCGCGGCAGACGATTTGCGCCTGCGCTGGCCCCGCGACGGCCAGTCGCTCAGCATTTCCGGCGAGATCGGCTTCCGCGAAAAACGCTTCACCGTCGATACCGTCATCGAACGGCGCGATGCGCTGGTGCAGGGCGGGCGCGTGCCGCTCCGCATCGAGTTCTCATCCGATCTTGCCGAAGGCTCGCTCGACGGCATCGCCGATCTCGCGATGCCCGGCTTCGAAGGCGGCATCTCTGTCAGTGCGCCCTCGACCCGCGCCTTCGCCGCCTTTCTCGGTGCGGCGATCCCCGGCGACCGCGCCTTCGGCGAACTCTCGCTTTCGGCGGCGGTTAAGGCAGAACCGGGTTTTATGCGCCTGCGCGAGGCCCGCTTTGCGCTCGGCGGCATGACCGGCGCGGGCCTTCTCACCGTCAGCCTGAAGGCCGGACGCCCGGACTTCACAGGCGAGGTCTCCGTCGACCGCTTCGTTCTTGGCGACTATGTCAGCTTCACGCCGCTTGAAAGCGCCGATGGCTGGCAGGACACGGCCTTCGATCTCTCCGGCCTCACCGGCTTCGATGCCGACATCCGCCTCAAGGCCCGCAGCGCTGATCTCGCAGGTCTCGCCGTCCAGAACCTCGCCTTCACGCTGACGGGCCGCGCGGGCGGATACCGTCTGCATATCGACCAGGCGCTCGCCTATGCCGCGATGCTCAACGCCACGCTCAATATCGAAATGGCCAGCGGCACGCCGAAGCTCGGGCTGACCTTGTCGGCAGAGGGTATCGACGCCCAATCGGCTTTCGCCGCCGCGTTCGCTGCCGAGGGTCTCACCGGCCGCGCCAACGTGAAGCTCGACGTCACGGCCAATGGCGCGACACGCCGCGCGCTCATTCAAAGCCTCTGGGGTTCGGCCGATGTCGTGCTCATCGACGGCGGCCTCGACGGCATCGACCCGGCAGAAATCGCCCGCACCGCCGCCGATGAAGGCGGCCCGAAAGGCATCGGCGGCGCGGTCGCCTTCAAGCGCCTCTCCGGCGCGTTCGACCTGCGCGCGGGCACAGCCCATTCCACCTCGCTGCGGCTGGTCACCAATTTCATGAAGCTCGACGCGGCCGGCAGCTTCGATCTGCCCAATCGCGAACTCGCGCTGAAAGCGTTCCCGCAATTCACGGGCGACGTCGCCGGCAATCGCGACCCCGCCAATGAAGGCCGCCTCGCCGTGCCGTTCACGTTGTCGGGTCCCTGGGCCGCGCCTGCCGCAAGCCCAGACTGGGATGCACTCTACGCCGCCCTGCAATCGGGCCGTATCGCGCTGGAAGCGATCGAGCTTTTGCCCGAACCTGCACGAACGCGTTTCAAGGATTATGTCGCAAGCGGCGGTCCGGTCGGTCCGGAAACCGTTCCACAGCCTTAGCCCGCAAGCACCAGCGCGCTCGGGAAGCTGAGGCGCACGGTGGTCCCGCGTCCCGGCTCGGAGAGGATCGCGAACTGCGCCTTGTTGGCTTCCACCAGCGCGCGCGCCAGCGGCAGCCCAAGCCCCGTGCCTTCGCGCCCGCGCCCTGACCGCGTGCGGCGATAAGGCTCCATCGCACGCTTCAGTTCCTCGCTGTCCATGCCGGGGCCGTTATCGCTGACCTCGATATGCACCGCGCCCGCCGCATCCATGCGCGCCGCGACCGTCACCTCACCCGCATCCTCGCCGGAGAACTTGATCGCATTGCCCGCGAGATTCAGCAGGATCTGCTTGAGGCTCCGCTCATCCGCCACGATGGCCGGCATGGTCTTGGGGATGCTGGCCGACAGCGTGATGCCGCTTTTGTCGGCCAACGGCGACAACAGGCTCAGCACGCTCATCACGATGGGGCGGATTTCCACCGCATCGGGATCGAGCTCGATACGTCCTGATTCCGCCTTCGACAGATCCAGCAGATCGTTGATGAGGCTCAGCAGCAGATTTCCGCTCTCGCGGATATCGTGGACATAGCCTTCGTACTTCACATTGCCGATGGGGCCGAGCCGTCCCTGTTCCATGATCTCGGCAAAGCCGATGATCGCGTTCAGCGGCGTGCGCAGCTCGTGACTGATCTTGGCGAGAAACTCGGTCTTGTGCTGCGAGGCGATCTCCGCCTCCTCGCGCGCGCGGCGCAGCGCCTCTTCGGCATTCCGCGCGGCCGAAAGGTCGTGGAACTGCACCAGGATTTCGCCGGTCGCCAGCCGCGCGAAGGCGGCGCGCACCGGCACGCTCTCGGCGCCCTTGTGGATGCGCGTTTCGCGTCCGTCTTCCAGTGCCCGCTCGATCCCGCGCGCCCCGCTCGCCGCGATATAGGCGACCGCGTCGGCCTTCAGGTCCGGCGGCAGCATGTTCAGCAGCGGCTCGCCCTTCGCGCTCTCGCCCAGCAGATGCGCCGCGCGCGCATTCATGGCGATCACCCGGCCAGCCGCATCCGCCGCCAGCGCCGGGTCCGACAATGCCGCGACCACTTCTTCCAGCGCTGCGCTCGGTGCAGCCGTGACCACCGGCTGCGGCGCAGGCGGTTCGACCACGGGCGCGGGCGGGGCGGGGACTTCGACGATCTTCACGGGCTGCACGGCGGCGCGCGCCGCCTCCAGCGCCAGCCGGTCCTCCACATCCTCAAACGCGACGAGGATTTGCGCCGCCAGATCTTCGCCCAGACGCTTCGCCTGCACGCGGCACCGGCGCAGGCCATGGCGCGTCGCGACGGGCAGCGTCCGGGTCAGCGTGCCGCGCGTCTCGATGTCTTTCAGGAAATCCGCAGCCGCATAGGGCGAGGAAAAGACGATGCCCAGCTCGCCCGGCAGCAGCAGTTCGTTGGCCTCGGCGTTGGCGACAAGCCGTTGCCCGGCCGCATCGAACACCGCCAGCGCAGCCGGCGCGGCGCCGAACAGTTCGGCCGGCGCCAGGCGCGCCTTGGCCGGCGGCGCGCCCGCCGTGACGATCAGGCCCTGCCGCCCGTCGGCCAGCGTCGCGGCCTCGCCCGTCATGCGCGCGGTGGCGTCCTCGGCGCCGAAACGGCGGTCCTGCAGATCGTCCAGCGTCTTTTCGCCGAAATGGGCGAGGGCGGCGTCGTTCGCGAAGACCACGCGACGGCGCGCCGCATCCCACAGCCAGGCAGGCTGCGGTGCGGCCGCGATCTGGCGCACACTGTCCTCGAAAGACCGGCTCATGACCCCTGCGGGTACCCCTCAGGCCCGATTGGGCCGATTCGCTCCAAGTTTAGGCATCCCGTGCCCGAACGGCCAATGAATGGCGCAATCCGTAGTTAATGCCAGCGTCTCGTGTCTTGCGCCCCGCGCGCGCCGGCCCTAAAACGCGCCCTCGCGAAAGCGTGCCGCCTTAGCTCAGTTGGTTAGAGCACCGGTTTGTGGAACCGGGGGTCCCCCGTTCGAGCCGGGGAGGCGGTACCATCGCTAAGCCCCCGCCTCATGGAACAACGGCCGCCTGTCCGCCGTTAGGCCTCCATGACCGACAAATCCCCGAATGCCCGGCTGATGCGCCGTCTCGGCCTCATCGCGGGCACACGCGAGGGCCTCACCATCACGCGGCGCAAGCGCGGGTCGGGCTGGTCGTTTCAGACCGATAGCGGCAAGCGCATCTCTGACAAGGCGACCGTCGCCCGCCTCAACGCGCTCGCCATGCCGCCGGCCTATGTCGATGTCTGGTACGCCGCCGACAGCAAAGCCCATCTCCAGGCCGTCGGGATCGATGCCGATGGCCGCCCGCAATACCGCTATCACCCGGACTGGGTACAGGTGCGCGAAAGCGCCAAGGCGCGCCGCCTCAGCCGCATCGCCGACAGTCTCCCGCGCATCCGCCGCGCCTTGAAGCGCGATCTGAAGACCAAAGGCGCGGCACAGCGTGTCGCGCTCGCTGCCTGCGTCGATCTCGTCGCCCGCACCGCCATCCGCGCCGGCGGCGAGCGCTATGAGGAAGAGCGCGGCCATCGCGGCGCGACGACACTCCTCAAGCGCAACATCGAGATCAAGTCCGGCGAAATCCGCCTCGCCTTTCGCGGCAAGGGCGGCAAGGACATCGAACGCTGCGCCACCGCGCCCCATCTCTGCGCCGCGCTCCGCCGGCTGATGAAACTTCCCGGCCGCCACCTCTTCCAGTTCGAGCGCGACGACGGCGCCACCGCGCGCCTGAAGGCCAGCGACGTCAACGCCTATCTGAAAGAGATCGCCGGCGCATCGATCAGCCTGAAGGACTTCCGCACCCTAACCGGCTCAAGCCTCGTCGCGGGGCACCTCGCCAGCGAAGACCCTGCGGAAACGGCCTCCGGCCGCAAGCGCCAGATCAAGCAAGCCGTGGCGCTGGCCGCCGACGAACTCGCCAACACGCCAGCCATCGCGCGCAAATCCTACGTCCACGACAGCGTTGTCGAAGCCTTCGAAAGCGGCAAGCTGAAACGCATGGCGAAGCGCCGCCCCGCCATCAAGTCCGACACGGCCCGCGTCGAACTCCTCGCCGACATCATCAAGTCGGACTGATCACGCGTAGCCGCCTATGATCGGCAGGATCTCGCCGGTGATGTAGCTGGAGCAACAGGGTGCGGCGAGAAACACATAGGCCGGCGCGATCTCCTCCGGCTGCGCTGGGCGCTTCATCACCGTCGTCTCGCCAAACTTGGAAACCTCCTCAGGCGTCTTCTCCGCCGGATTAAGCGGCGACCACACCGGCCCCGGCGCGACCGCGTTCACACGCACGCCGCGCGGCGCCAGCTGGCCCGACAAGGCGCGTGTGAAGGCGTGGATGCCGCCTTTGGTCATCGAATAATCGAGCAATTGCTTCGCCCCATCGATGCCAGTGATCGACCCGGTATTGATGATCGACCCGCCTTTCGGCAGATGCGGCGCCACCTCGCGAGCCATGTAGAAATAGCCGTAGAGATTGGTCTTTAGCGTCATGTCGAAATGGTCGTCGGAAATGTCCTCGATCTTGTCGACATGCTGCTGGAACGCAGCGTTGTTAACGAGAATGTCGACCTTGCCGAACGCCTCCAGCGTCCGCGCCACCGCGTTCTTGCAGAAGGCGGAGTCCGACACGTCGCCCGCCATGATGACGCACCGACGCCCTTCGGCTTCGACCGCAGCCTTGGTGTCTTCTGCATCGGCGTCCTCGTCGAGATAGATAATCGCGACGTCTGCGCCTTCGCGCGCGAAGAAGACAGCAACCGATCGACCGATCCCGCTATCGCCGCCGGTGATGATGGCGACCATATCCTTCAGCTTCTCTGAGCCTTTGTAGTGCGGGTTGTCGTACATCGGCGCCGGATCGAGGTTCGATTCCAGGCCCGGCTTCGTCAGATGCTGTTCGGGAAAGGGCGGGGCGGGATAGTCATGTTCACCCGCTTGCACGGCCTTCTTGGACAGCTTCTTCGGGGCCTTGCGCGCCTTGGCATCGGCGGTGCGCTGCAGGCGACGTTGTTTGTCCGCTTTCGTCTCGCCCTTGGTCGCGAAGTTCCGCTTTTGCAGTCGTGCCATGGCCCACTCCTATCAAAGAGGAAGCGGGCACGGCCGCCGCGCCCGCCTCACTTCAGAACGGCAGGCGCAGACAAGCGTTCCCTTAGTTGACCGTGATCGGTCCTGTCATGCCCAGCTCGCTATGGCCCGGCATCGAGCAGGCAAACTTGAACGCGCCCGCCTTCGAGAACGTCCAGGCGAATTTGGCGGTCGTGCCGGGTTTCGCCGTCACCATATTCGGCATCTCGTGCTTCATGCCCGGCATGTCGGCCATCATCTTGGCGTGCGCAGTGAAGAAGGCATCGTCGCCGACACCCAGCTCGTGGTCCTGCGTGCCGTCATTCTCCAGCACGAACAAAATCGTCTCGCCCTGCTTCACGTCCAGCTTGGCGAGGTCATAGGCGATCTCCGTCGCCTTCACCGTCACGGTGCGGCTCGCCTTGGCGGCATCGCCCGGCGCACCGAAGCGCGAGGTATCCTCCATCGCGCCCATGTCATGGCCTTCATGGCCCGTGCCATGGCCTTGCGCGAACGCAGCACCAGCCAGCAGCGCAGCCGTTAGCACCAGAACGATACGCATGTCTCTCTCCTTCAGAACCAGACGCGCAGACCCGCGCGCACGGAAGTCTCTTCAACGTCCTCACCGGCCGCCCGCGCGATCCCGGCCGTCTCACCCAGCGCGCGCTCGTATTCCAGCCGCACGAACGGCGCGAACTTGCGCGTGATCTCCCAGCGCAGCGTCAGCTCTGCCTTCACGCTCGAAAACCCGGCGCCGACACCCAGCTCCGGCACGTCGCGCGAGGAGGCCTCGATCTCCACTTCCGGCGTCAGCACCAGAGTCTGCGTCAGCAGCAGATCGAACTCCTGTGTCAGCCGCGCCGACAGATCGCCGTCCTCGCTGAGATACAACGCCGCATCCGTCTCGAAGAAATACGGCGCAAGTCCAATCACCCCCGCCGTCAGATAGGCACGTCCGTCTGGCTCCACGTCGTAGCGCACGCCCGCCTTCGCTTCGAAGAAGTCTGAGATCGGCACGGAATAGAGCGCCTCGATCTCCGCAGTCTCGACATGGCCCTCATGCCCTTCGCCGGTCGTCGTCATGCGGAATTTGCGCGCATCCGTGCCGGCCCAAGCCTCCGCATCCCATCCCCACACATCGGCATCGTCGGCGCGGCCCCAATCGGCCTCCAGCCGCACCATCCAGTAGGTGAAGCTGTCATGGCCTGCATGAACCGGCGCTGAAGCCGCGCCATCGTGGCCGCCATGCGCGGCGGCGGCGATCAGGAAGGCTGCGATCATCGCGTCACCGGCGGCGCGATGGAAACTTTCGCCATCATGCCGCTCACCATGTGATCCAGCAGATGACAGTGCAGCGCCCAGTCACCCACCTCGTCGGCGGTCAGCAACACGCTCACCGTCCGCCCCGGCGGCACGATCACCACATGCTTGGTCGGCAACCGCTCCGGCGGCTGGCCGTTCTCCGGCTGCACATGCGGCCCGTGGAGGTGCATCGGATGCGCCATCATCGTCTCGTTGACATAGGTGATGCGCACCCGCTCGCCGTAATTCAGCAGGATCGGATCGCTGTCCTCGAACGCCTTGCCGTTCAGCAGCCAAGTGTAGCGCTCCATATTGCCGCCCAGCGTCACGGTGATCTCGCGTACCGGCGGACGCACATCGGCATTCGGCACCAGCGCCTTCAGATCTTCATAGGAGAGCACCTTCGACTCCGGCGGCGCGCCGGAGGCCCAGCCCCGCGCAATCGCTTCCTTGGCGACCGCCGGGTCCATCGCCCCGCCGTGATCGCCATGCCCCATCGCGGCATGGTCCATGCCCGCCATGTCATGGGCGCCACCGCCGTGGTCTATCCCGGCATGGGCCGCGCCCATGTCTTCCATTGTCAGCAGTGCGCGCGGATGCATCTCCGGCACCTCGGCCTCCAGGCCTTCGCGCGGGGTCAGCGTCGCGCGCACGAAACCCGAGCGGTCGATGGCCTCGGCAAAGATCGTATAGGCCTTGTCGCCGTCGGGGATGACGATGACGTCATAGGTCTCGCCGATCCCCATGCGGAATTCATCCACCGGCACCGGCTGCACCGGGCTGCCGTCCGCCGCGATGACGATCATCTTCAGCCCCGGAATGCGCACGTCCATGAACGACATCGCGTTGCCGTTGATGAAGCGCAGCCGCACCTTTTCGCCGGGATTGAACTTCAGCGTCTGGTTCGCCGCCGCCGAATGCCCGTTGATGAGATAGGTATAGCCCGTCACGTCCTGCAGATCGGTCGGGTCCATCCGCATCTCGCCCCAGTCGGCGCGATCCTTCAGCGCGGCGGAAAGACCCATGCGATCGACGTCGCGGAAGAAGTCGCCCAGCGTCCGCTTGCCGTAATTGTAATAGCCGGGGTCGACCTTCAGGTTGCGCAGGATGCGCTCGCCGCTCTCCGGGTGGATGTCCGACAGCATCACGACATAGTCGCGCTCCGCCTTCACCGTCTCGCCGTCCTTGGGCGCGATCACCAGCGGCGCATAGATGCCGTCCTGCTCCTGCAAGCCGGTATGGGAATGGTACCAGTAGGTGCCGCTCTGGCGGATCGGGATGCGATATTCGAACGTCTCTCCGGGCCCGATCCCGGGATAACCGTTGAAGCCGGTCACCCCGTCCATCATCCCGGGCAGTTTCAGGCCGTGCCAGTGCAGCGAGGTCGGCTCGTCCAGCGTGTTGGTCACCCGGATGATCGCCTCGTCACCCTCGGTGAAGGTGAGCAGCGGGCCGGGAATCGTCCCGTTGATCGCCAGCTTGTCGTAGGTCTTGCCGTCAACGGTGACGCTGACCTCGCTGATGGTCAGGTCATAGACTTTTTCCGCAGCCTCAGCCGGCAGGGCCAGGACGGCAGCAAGGGCGAGGGCGCGGGCGAACATGCCCGCCATATACCCCCGGGGGGTATAATTGACAAGCCGCGAAAGACATGGGTTTGACGCGGAACATTCAATTGCGCCGCCTCGTTTGCGCTCCTACATCAAGATCAGACATTCGACGGAGCCTTCCCCATGTATCCGACCCAGAACGATATCCCCCTGCAGACCCGCGACGCCATGGTGCGCCTGTTGAACGCCCGCCTCGCCGACACGATCGACCTGGCGCTGCAGATCAAGCAGGCCCACTGGAACGTCAA